>Ga0163151_10001719_pt1 | contig 36274 bp, 63 predicted proteins | sample OliLakLV19MP5IB2_FD_145596 | JGI IMG/M metagenome (GOLD analysis project Ga0163151, IMG submission 145596) | Freshwater microbial mat bacterial communities from Lake Vanda, McMurdo Dry Valleys, Antarctica - Oligotrophic Lake LV.19.MP5.IB-2 | ecosystem: Environmental > Aquatic > Freshwater >... | reverse complement strand
ACCCCAATGGCAGAAGAAGACTTGGGCGCGATCAACAACCGTGTTGATTCGGGCTTGGTATTCCCTAGCATCGAAGTCTACTAAACCAGGCTTCAGCTTCCGTGTACATTAAGAAGGCGCTGGCGTCGTGTTTGGCGTCAGCGCCTTTTCTTTTGAAGGAGATACTCACATGGCCGACTTGAAGAAATACCGTATCGAGAGCATGACGACGAAGGTAGGTTCGCGCTTGCAGCGATACCAATCCCCAACACGTCATTCTGAGAACATCTTTGTGGCTGGTCGCCGTCTATTGGCAGACCGTTACATCGACTTCACTGTTGAAGAGTTCGAGAAGAACAAAAAAGAGATCGAAGCTAAGCTTAGAGCAGGTATGGTTCGTGTGATCACGCCTGACGGAACCATCGTAGATTCTGTAGCCGGCGGTCGTATGACCATGCAGTGCCCAGGACAACCGATCAGGATGGAAGACGTGGAAGATACGGAAGCTCCTATTGCGGGGGTTCACTACCCATTGCCTCCAGTTCTTCCAGATGCAGTTCTTCCAGATGCAGTTCTTCCAGATGCAGTTCTTCCAGCTCCTATCGCTGACGTGCAGACAGAAGTAGTGGCACCTGTTTTGGAAGAAGTTACCAGTGACGTGCCTTCTACGGACACTGTGGTCAAAGAGCCAGCTGCTGATGCTGAAGAGCCAGCTGCTGATGCTGAGCCAGCTGTTGAAGAAACCAGCACATCCACGCGCCGCAAGAAGAGGTAATCATGATCAAGGTACTCAACTGTACAAGCAATGGTGTAGAGGTTCTTGGGTGGCGATTCCTACCCACCAGCCACTACGCCATGAGTCCTGATGGACGTAAGACAGACCACATTCCGTCGACTGTGGCTTTCAGCAGTCAGGCAAAGCGTCTGGCAGATTTGGGTTTCTTGGAGATCGACGGGTACACCCCCATAAGGGCAACGGCACCCCCTGAATCCGCAGCTCCGCAGTATGTGGCCAGAGAGGTGTCTGAGAGTGTTCTTGTACCTGCGGCTGCCGAAGAGGTAGCTGACTTGTCCGAGGAGGTGACTGTTGACGAAGTTACACCTTCTGAGGTCAGTGGTGAGCAGGGTAGTAGGAAGCGGACACGCCGTTAAGGTACGATAGGTAATGCCTCAGCAGCTACAAGGTCTGGGTGGTGTAACGGGGATGAGCGAGCTTTTCAACTCGTTCGTCCAAACCGTTCGTCTATTCATGCGAGATCATCCTCAGCTAAACCGGCTGGTAAAGGGAGAGGAACATTCAGATCGTATGATTGCATGGGCGATCATGGATTTCCTATCTGACTTCGCAAGTACTCCTCCCAACCTTGGGTACTTCTCGTTGGAGGACTTGTTCGCAAAGCATTACCAGGCGTTCGCCTTACGAGGCACCGTGGTAGCTCTTCTGCAGTCCCTGAGTATGCTCCAGACACGTAACAACCTACAATTCTCTGACGGCGGCATACAGGTTGCAGTTTCGGACAAGACACCACAGTTGCAGTCAGTGTGGAGAGATTTACAGGCCAAGTACGAGCAAGAGAAGGTACAGAAGAAAGTAGCTCTGAACATTGAGCAGATCATGGGCGGAGTGGGCGTACACAGCGATTACTTTTTCGTCAACGGTTGGTTCGGGCTGTAATAGGAGACATTCATGGCATACAACGCGAAGATCTTTGGACATTTTCAAGAGATGGTCGACTACATGAACGGTGTAGTTGTCGGCAAGAAGCTCATTAAAAAGGTGTACGGTCTTAATGGCCTGACCTTGATCATAAACAACGGTGTGGACCGCACTGTCGTGTTTGCGGACGCCACAGGTGGTGGTCTTTCAGCAAAAGACATCTACACACAGATTTATGCAGTAGCGACCAACCTGGCAGTGCTCCGGGATTATGGGGGCTCTCCAACATCCCCTGCTCTCGCCGTTGTTAGGGATACGAACATCGTTAAAGGCTCAGGGACAGCAAACGCTATCTTGGGCTTTGCGGCAGTAGACGCACCCGTGACTGCGCTTGTGCAGGCAAACATCGTTACGGTATTCCGTAATGAAGGTAATCGTTACCACCTCATCCACACTTAGGAGCTACCATGAGCGATCAGAAGTTGTATGAGTTGTTGCGTGGTGAACGAGATACCTCCATTCCTTTTGAGAAGGCGGCTGCGCACTTCTTGAATTTGAAGGTTGCTTCTGGTGGTGTGCCCGCCTACCACGTGGACCTGTTGAAGCAGGCCGAAGAAGAGGGCTGGAAGAAGGATATCGACAGCGCAAAGCGCAGTGGATTTATCTCAGGTATTCGCAGCACTGTATCTGGTGACGTTGCACAGTACGCGAAGCACCAGCGTACTGCTGGTGAACGTGTCGGCAAAGAGGTAGGCACCCTTGGTGGAGCTGTCCTCGGTGGTCTCGCCGGCGGTAAGGGTAATCGCACTCTCTCAGCAGCACTGGGAGCAGTTCTCGGTCGTGGCGCAGGTAAAGCTGTTGGCCAGAGCGTAGACGCAAATAAGATCAAGAGCGTCTATGCACCGAAGACTAAAGCAGCGGCAACGAGTGCCACTCCTTACGGCGTAAACGCTATGGACGCTCCTGCAGCTGACGAGTACCTTGAGCCACCTATGGCTGAGGGAGAAGAGGCGGCACCTGATGAAGATGCTGTTGATTCGTTCCTTCAGGCACAGCAAGCAGCCAACGAAGCAGAGTTCTTCCGACAGCAAGCAGCAGAAGCTACAGAGGCTGCCCAGACTGCTGAGCAACGCGCACAGATGGCTGAAGACCAGCTCCAACAGATGAGTGCTGAGCATGAGCAGATGACTGCCCAGACGCAGCAAGCTACTGAGATGGCTAACCAACAGGCACAGGGGGCACAGCAGGAGACTGCCATGGCCCAAGAAGAGTCTTTGGCGGCTAAGCAGCAGGCAATGCAGATTCGTCAGTCGATCACAGCCTACCGACAGCAGCTCATGGACATCCTATCCCAGGACCCAACGCAGGGAATCACACCTCCACAGGTGCCTGTGGCTCCAGAAGCAGGTGGTCCTCAAATGGAGGCTCCTCCGCAAGAGGCTGGCCCTCAGGCTGACCCTCAGGCGGGTCCTCTAATGGGAGCTCCTCCTCCTCCCCCTCCGGCAGGCCCTGTACAGGGTGGAGATCCAGCAGCCATGGCCCCGCCGGCGGGGGCACCTAAACCTCCCGCACCAGCACCAGCCGCAAAGTAAGGAGCAAGATCATGGACAACTTTCTGACTAAGATTTATCACGAAGAACGCACCAAGACGGCAGGAGCAGACATGGACAGGTACCTGTCCGATCTGCCTTTGGACGTGTTGCTTAAGATCGCAGTAGCAGGTCCTGATGAGCCTTCAAAACCAACGTCTGTTCCTGCAGGCGCTTTAGATGCTGCCGCAAGTCGTATACGAAAGTACGTTGAGGACGAGCACAAGGGTGAAAGTACAGACAGTAAGTCTGTCAGCCACAATAGCTACAGTGGCAAGTCTAAGGTTGCGGGTAAAGGAGCTGATCCGCATACCGTTACCCCCAAGTCTTGGGCAGAAGGCACAGAAGGCATGAGTCGTGCTTCGCAACTAACCGATACCGGACACGGTCAGTTTCTAATGAACGAGGAGCTTGCTGCTGATCGAAGTAGACAGGGCCTGAAAGGTGCCTTGGTAGGTGGCGGTATTGGCGGTATTGGTGGCGGTTTCATCGGGAGAGCTACAGGTAGTACGCCCATGGGTATTGCCATGGGAGCGCTCCTGGGCGCGAATATAGGCAGCGGAATCAAAAGAGAAAAAGCGAATACAGATTTCCTCAAAGCACGAGGCATAAAGCAAACTGGTTTCCTAGGGATGGGTCGTGGAGCGTACACACCAGAGGCTGCTGAGAAGTACCTTAAGAAGTCGAAAGAAGCCAACCTGACTAAGGAGTGCAGCGCCTCAGCTCAAGAGAAGGCCAAGATTGCCATGATCGCTCTGAGGAGCATACAAGGGGCACCTTCCATGGTGAAAAGTGCTGCTGCCGCTCTTGCTGGTAGGAAGATCGCTCAGGAATAGACGGTGTAGTGGATGTCCAACAATCTGGTATTCAAGAACTTGAAGGTCCGGAGTTTCTCTCTGGACTTCTTGGAAGTGCTCTGGGAGATCGAAGATACTTATCTCGATCCCTTGGATTTCACTTTCCATATTCTGCGTTCTGAATCCCCGATGGGGCCATTCGATACCGTTGCAGGTCCCTTTTCAGATCGCTACCGGTTCGTAGACAACAGGGTCAACTTACTCAACCGGTGGCGGCTCCTGTACTACAAGGTACAGTCCACCAGTAAGACAGACCCCAGCAACGTTGCTCTATCTGATGCATTCACGTTTCAGTCTGAACCAGATCTGATCGCATCGGAGATTCAACGTCTCGAACGTCTACTTTGGGAAGAGTTTGCAGGCCGTAAGTGCTTCATCTTTCCAGCTCGTACATTTGGGCAACGCTGTGGTAACTGCTTCGATGGTGTATCCAAAGGCAAGGGACACACCAACCAGCGCACAAGGTCTAACTGCATCACTTGCTACGACACTGGGTTTGCCCGTGGCTACTGCGATCCCATTGAGGTCGCCATGCAGATAGACCCCAGCACCAAATCTGTCCAGGTGCTTACAGACTTTGAACGCCAACAAGTAGACACGACTGGACGTTTGCCCAACTTTCCGTTGGTGAAACCGCGGGACTTGATAGTCGAGAATGAGAACCGTCGTTGGCGTGTTGTTCGTGTGACTCCTACTGAACGTCTGCGTTCTGTGGTCCACCAGGAAGTGTTCCTACACGAAGTCATTAAGGGAGAGATTGAGTTTCAGCTTCCCATAAGGATAGATGACCTGCGAGAATTCGAGGCAAGTGCTGAGCGTAACTTCACGAACCCTCAGAATCTAGAGGCGTTTGAAAGTGAAGCCATCAACCATGCGTTCTCTATCTACGGATTTCCAAGATGAACAACTACGTGTCTTTCTATGACGAACTCGAGAAGATCAAAACAGCTTCCCTACAACAGGGACATGGGATCATTCACGAGATATCCAGTCCTGGGGAGTACGACCCGCATGGAGATCCCTTCATCACGAAGGACAAACTAAAGCGTTTAGGGAAAGTCATAGTGTCCATGGGTCTAGGTGGCGCTATCGGAAACAAACTGAGGTCGCACTGGGGTGTGCGCCGTGCAATGAATGCTCCTGACTGGTTGCTACAGTACGGCCCTCCCGTTGTTGGAGCTGTAATGGGTGCCGCTGGGATGCTAGCCGAAACACAGAACCCTAAGAGGTACATACAGTATGGCGACAAACCCAAGTAGCACCGTACATACGTCCGGTCCTACGGAATCTAGTTGGGTTGAAGATCCGCTCAACTACACCATTCGTGCGTACATCGCTTTCCTTCAGACCATATTTGAAGGTGCTGATGCTGGGCATTTTCGATGGGCTCCATCTCTTGAAGAGACAGAGTTGGTGATCACAGAAGAGTCACCGATCAACCTAGAGTCTGTTGAACAGCGCCCTGCCTTGTCTGTGATCTTAGGGCCAGTCAGGTTCAATGGGTCGTCACTAGATGACCTACAGGCCATCGACATGCATACAGCTCAGGAGACACATACCGACCTGCTTCCAGGCACAATTACGATCAACTGCTTGTCACGTGTTGGGCATGAGTGTCGTTTCCTTGCGTGGCAGTGTGCACGTCACATGTGGATTCTTCGGAAGCTGTTCGTCAAGGAATCGCACATCCACGAAGCCAACCGAAACATCAGTATCGGTGCAGTATCTCCGGCAGGAGCGTTGGTCACTGGAGACACCGAAGGTGAGTGGTTGAACGTGCCAGTGCAGACACCATTCTTCCTACAGTGGACAGATAGAGTACTGTCTTTAACGAACGATTGGAACGGACGACCCATACATACGCTTCAGCATGTGGGGGTCAATTTCGCGACTCGTTTGAACAAAGAACAGAACACGAAAACCTTCCAACAGACAGCCCTACTTGAAACGGGGGCACCTGCATGGGGTACAATGGCTGCGAAGGCTAGAGCGAACAACATAGCGGGTAGGCAGGCGGTCTTAAAGCCACCAGCTATACGCGGTAAAAAGATCACACAGGACACATGAAGGCTGCGTCTAAATAGGCGGAGTCGGAAGAGACAAAGGTTAAGGAGGCCCTATGGCTACTGAATTGCTACAACCAGGCGTATCTGTCATCCAGGAGTTCCGTTCGGTTTCCCCGACGATTGTAACTCCCACACTAGTGCCATGTGCCATAGGGCCTGCATTTCAGGTGCTTGAAGCTGAAGCGGTTGACGCTACTGGCAACAAGTCCTTGAACACGGACGCATTGGTGTCTGCTCCTGCATTGCAGACAGCAGCCAATCCTGCTCCGTTTGCAGGGCTAGACGGACTGACTTTGAATGTGTCCGTCAATGGCGGTCCCTCACAGTCGTTCACATTCTCAGATCCCACAGTGGCGAATCTGAGTGCAGCGCAAGTTGCCGACCAAATCAACGGAGCTACCACGCCTCCTGCCGGCTTCGCTGCCTATGCGATTACAAAGGGAGGCTCGGTTTACCTGCAGCTTCGCACAATCGCTACAGGTGCTGGTCAGACTCTTAAGATCTTATCTGGAACGGGCAACAGCGCCCTGGGTTACGGAACCAACTTCATCACTGAAGGTACTTCAACGTACTTCCAGAACAAGGTGTCGGTTGAGCAGCTCAACTTTCCAGACCCACGTGACATCATCGATCAGCTAGATGTCGATGAGAGCAGCATTCGCGTGTTCGTGAACACGGGTTCTGCCCTTCGTGAGTTCACGAGACTCTCTACGTTCTTGCGTAAGAAGAAGCTGGCGACATACACGTCAGCAATCATCACATTTCCAACGACGATCCTCACAGGCAAGAAGTTTAGCTTCCGTGACGGCGTTAGAGGGTCTGTGCAGGAATACACGTTCGCTGCTGAATCAGCAAACGTTGCTGCATTAGTTGCTGCGATGAACGGTCTCATCGGAGCAACTAAGATCGTAGCCAACGGTGCAACTAAGATCGACTTCACCACCATACAAGGTAATGTCGAGATATTGGCACCTAGCTCTGCATCTGCTCATTCGATCATCGGATGGACTGATGGAGACAAGGCTTGGACCATCGAAACAGTAGACGACGGTGACGGCGATACCACAACGCCTACGATCGTTCTCGACAACGACAACTTCACAGTACCCGCGGGCTCTGCTCGTTTGACTGGTTCGACTACGTTGACGGGAGCTCTGAGCTTCCACAACCTGTCTCTCCAGGTGTCCAAAGATGGCGGCCATCTACAGGAAGTCATCCTGGATGCAGGTCCAATCGTCTCTGGCTCTGTGATGGTGGTATCCAACACGTTAGTCACTACGGTATTGAACCTTGTTGTGAACGGAACTGCGTATGTGGTCACGTTCTCTGGAAGCGACCCGCTTCCGATCGACACCGTCATCGCTCAGATCAACGCTCAGGTAGGTATTACTGTCGCATACAGGTCCACCAACCTCGGTGTCGCATCGCCATCAGGCACGTACATCTCCTATCAAGTAGGCGGTGTGGCTCCTGTTGCTGGCGGTTCTGTGTCGGTTGTATTTGCAGCATCCACTGGTTGGGCAGAACTCGGTCTGACTGGCGCAGTACCGATTCTGCAAACGTTGACCATCGCTGAGATCGTCACTCAGATCAATGCAACCATGGGTACGGGGTTTGCCTCGAACGACGGTTCTGACAGTTTGCAGTTGGACTCCACAATACTGGGTGCAGAGTCTAAGATCGCAATTGGTGCCGGCACAGGCAATGCCAGCTTGGGATTCACAGCAAGTGCTGTCGTCAACGGCTCACCATTCCCGCCCAAGGTGGGTGATGCAGTGTACGGCGACGGTGTGTTCGTCGGCAACATCGTAGCTGTGGCACCTGGTGGCAACAACACGCGGTTGAAGTTGGACCGTGAAGTCGGTCTGACCTACGGCGCATCAGCGATGTACATCCAAGCAATGAAGATCATATCTCCACTGCCTGCAGATCGGCCAACACCAGACTTGGTCATTGACCTTGGCGGTGCTGTTCGTATCAAGCACGATGTGATGCGCGATACCGAAGGTAACCCTGTTACCTCTATCGGTCAGCTCATCATTGCGTACAAGGCACTTCGCTTGGACGTGACCTCATCAGCAACTAACCCAGCTCTGTTGTCCTTCGCTGACACCAAGGTTCTTGAGGAGACTCTGAACCCAATCAACACTGACAACCCTCTGGCGTTGATGCTGTACTTCGCTTTGATCAATGCACCTGGCGTTCAGGTGTACGGTCTTGGTGTAGATGGCACAAGCGCAAGTAACCCAGACGGAACCCCTGCGGCATACGCGAAGGCACTTACCTTCTTGGAAGCCAAAGAGGTATACGCGTTGGCTCCTGCATCACAGGACCCTACGGTACATCAGACTTTCGTCACACACGTGAACTCGATGTCTGAACCTGAGGCTGCCGGCGAGCGTGTGGTTCTCATTTGTCCGAAGATGCCAGATGAGGCTTTGCCTACTCTGGTTACCAGCGGAACAGACGGTGACAGTACGATCACAGTCAATGAAATCGACACTAAGCTGGCAACCTTGGCCGCAGACCTGTTGTCTAAAGGTATCAACCCAATCGGCACCATTCCGGTGTCTGAGAGGGTGTACTTGGACATTGCGGAAGATGCCAAGAAGTACAGCATCGCCACCATCAGCGGGACGAAGGTTACGGTTCGCGTAGTCTTTGCTCCTGGTGAGAATGACGATCAGTTCTACTCGACATCCAGTTTGCCAGGGGATCTGATCTCAGAAACCTTCTCCATCAATGTCCGTGGGGCGGCCTTGGTCACTCCTACGGGTGCCCCTGATTACCAAGCCATCGCAGAGCAATACCAAGCTCTGGGTAAGGTTTACGGCAATCGACGTGTATTGATGGTGGCTCCAGAGAACGTTGGCGCGAGCATCGATGCAGTAGAACAGCTCATCCCTGGCTACTATGTTTGTGCTGCATTGTCGGGCATGACTGGGCAGTTGGCTCCTCAACAGGGCTTCACGAACTTCCCTATCACTGGGTTTACTCGGGTCTCTGGCTCGAATGATGCGTTCAGCCGCAAGCAAATGAACGTCGGTGCTGCAGGCGGTACTTGGTGGGTTGTTCAAGAGGTAGCAGGTGCTCCTCTGACGACACGTCATCAGGTAACGACTGACCTTACCAGCATTGAGACACGTGAGTACTCGATCACTAAGGTCGTGGACTTCTGTGCCAAGTTCATGCGTGGAGGTCTCCGTAACTTCATCGGCAAGTTCAACATCACCACATCATTCTTGGATTCGTTGTCCACGGTGGTACAGGGACAGTTGAGCTTCCTGACGGAGTCGGGAGTTCTGTTGGGCGGAGATCTGAACAACATCATCCAGGATGAAAACGCTCCGGACACTGTCCTGATCGACGTCACTTTGGACGTACCTTACCCTTGCAATTACATCCGCCTTACGTTGGTGATCTGATATCTAGTGTGCGTCTTTGATTGATCAGAACACGTAGCATGAGGCTTATACCGCAACACATGACCAAGACCGCCCTAGACTCTTCAACAGAGTCTGGGGTTGGTCGCGTTGTAGATGCTGATAAAGCCAAAAAGAAAGGCTTATCTGACAAAACAGTCTCAAGACTGGGCACGGGGTTCGCTTTAGTAGGTACCCCTTTAATAATGATAGCGGCAGACCTTCTTATGCGTAGGGCACAAATCAATTCAGCAAAGAAAGCATACAAGGATGCTTTTAAGAATGCTTATGATCAAGACGCCTGGGCACGCGCATGGAACAAGTCGCAATCTTATGGATTCTCCCAGCGTCCCATTTCCGTTGATAAGGTGTACAAAGTACTTCCTGATCTCAAGAATGTGGTCACCAAGGTAGATGCAAAGAAGGTATTTAGAGATTCGGCTGCGATACACCATCCAGATCGTGGCGGTTCTACTGAGAAGATGCAGGCAGTGAATGTTGCCTGGGATAGCTTTCAGAAGACTACAGACTACACAAAACTCGCTGCGCTCATGCGTAAGAAGGCAGACGGCTACCGTCTCTCCGACTTGGCAGATGCTGTCGGTAGGCTGAACAACGACAAAGACAGATCTGTTCCTGCGAAAGCTGGTCTAGGGCTGGCTAAGGCGTTTGGTTCTTTGGCTTCCCTAACGAGCATTAGGACCAACAGATTAGATCAGGCTGCGTTTGGTGGGACAATGCTGAACGTCCCACGATTGGTGAACGCTTTTGGCAGGCTCAAAGGTGGGGAGAAGAGTCTCGAATCCTTTGATCCCGAACAGAGCCATGCGGCAGTTTCCAATCTCCGTAAACGTATGGTCGGTTCTGCAGTTGGTTCTGTAGCTGACGTAGGGACGGATTTACTACTTACTGGACTGCGTGGGTCTGGTACTAAGCTCCCACCATTCGCTGCTCTTGCAGCAGGCAAGGGGGCTAAGGCATTGGTTGACTACGGTACTCGCCATACCATGTCCGATGAGCCAGTACTCTCCAGGGCACAAGCAGAGAAGTTCTTGCGTGCAGCAGGGACATCGTTGCCACTGTACGCTGGAAGTGGGAGAGACTCAGATGTGTACGAAGGTGGCGGTAAGTTTCTGGGTAAGTTGCGCGGTAAGTTGATCGACCGCAAACTAGATCCATCAGTTCGAGGGCACGGTAGCGAGATACTTAGAGATGGCGGTATAATTGTGCCGCTTGAACGAACAAAAACATCAGCGGCTTTCTGGTCAACGATGTCTACGAATTTCAACCAAGATGAAGCCTCTTAAGGTTTCTGGTCACACAACGGAGAAGAAGCTATGTCAAAGTTTTCAGAATGGGCTCCATACGAGAAGTTCGTGCAAGCAGGTATGGTCGACGGCCAATTCCTGAATGCTGGTTTTACCGTCTTGTGTGCTGGTCCTCCGCGACTTGCCAACATTGGCGGTTCCACGGCAGTAGCCGGAGCACTGAGGAACAGTGTTGCAGATCAGATCGTAATGCCAATCGGAGTTGTGCAGAACGTGAACCTGTCGCACAACAGGACGTTCAACCGCATCTTTGAAATTGGTTCAGAGCGGTCCTACTTCATCTCTGGACGTACCATCGGTCAGCTTTCGTTGTCTCGCATCCTGTACCACGGTCCATCGATGCTGCGTATGCTGTACGCCTACTACGAGGACGTGATTCCTCCGACCATCATTGACTCGGTCTTCCCGAACGTTGGTGTGGCTTCGGTGTCCAACCCACATGATGTTGTGATCGCACCGGGTTACGAGAACCTTTACATGAACTTGGCCTCTGACTTGTTCAGCCAGCCAGTGGGCATGTTGATGTACGTTCGAGACTCGAACCTCGACACTTACGGTGCCGTGTACCTTGAGTCCTGCTACATCCCGAACCACACATGGGCAACGGATGCTCAGGGCGTCATCATCCAGGAGTCAGCCTCGATTCAGTTCGAACGTGCGGTTCCTGTAGCCGTCAGTGCCCTGTCTCTCATCAGTGGTGCTGCTGGTGCTGCTCTGGGTATTGGGGTCTAATGCCTAAGCTGGTTCCATACGCTGCTGTCATGCAAAAGCTGGCGGCAGTGGAGGCAGCTGACCAGTGGGGACGTAAAGTCGCTAACTGGGAGGCTGCTGCGCACGTTATGAGTGGCGTGGGTGAAGGCATGGCGAAGCAGGCCAGCGTAATGAGTGCCATTGGTAAGGCGGTCCCTAATATAGGTAAGCTGTCGAACAATGTTACCCGAGGGATACAGACTGCGGGAGCCCATGCAAACAAGGCAGTGGCCTCCATCGGTCGTGTGGCCAAAAAGGCAGCCCCATATGCAGCTGGAGGAGCGACGGTTGCTGCAGGTGGTGCCGCATTGGCAACAGGCGGTGCTGGCTTGCTGGCATACCACGCTACAAAAGAACCACACATTAAGTACGCTGGGTTAGCGAGTGGTGCTCTGAAGCTTACGGGGAAGAGTTCGGTTGGTGTGGGCAAGCTGGCACTCCGTAACAAGATGCCTCTCGCTGTGGGTGCTGCAGGTTTGGCTGCATACGGAGCAACAAAGATAGTACCTAAGGCTGTCCGTAAATTAGACACTGCCAAGATGCAGCCGATGGCATACGGCGGTGGGTATTCTTCGGTGAACTCCGGATACGGGGAAACACCATGGACAATGCCTAAGCAACCGATGGGACGTTTTTAGGCTCGAGCAACGCTACCGGACTCAGCCCCGGTACGTGTTCTTGAGTTTCACATCTCCGATCAGGGATTCGGCCCCTTGATCGGGGGTTTATTTTGGACTATATGGTTTCAAGTCCTCAATCTGGTAGTCCATCTCGAGTTCCGGATCTTGCAGGAAAGACATAGGCTCTGCTTTGACAGCCCGTGCGGCCTGTACCGCACTCTTTCTGGACGCTACCGAAGCGCTTCCATAAGTGTGCGTGGTTATCTCGTTGATCATCTCCCGGTCAGAGACATCCAACTTCTTGATATCCTTTTGCCCTGAGAGAATCTCCATAGCCAGAGTTCGTTGATCGGAGGACAGGTCGGGGTCGTCCATCGCATCTGATAGGACCGACTCGTGATCGCTTCCGTAGAGCTGCTCGAGCTGTGTTGAGGCAAAAGAAGAACGCGGTTTATTAACCGGTCCTTCCAAGGATACCGTAGGCGCGTGGGCCTTTAGGTACTCTTCAGTCTTTCCGAACATGGGACACTTACCGTGTTCGTGTAAATCTGATGTGCAGAATATGCAAGGCATTTGGCCTTACCATATTATCGCAGGGGCCACACCGCCTACATATTTATCGTTCTCGGTAACAGATAGGTGATAGTGATTGCTGTACGATGCTTGGTGCATTTTGAAGATCGGACGACTTAAAGCCGCGTACACCATGGATATGAAGTTCCTGTTGTACGAAGACTTTCCGGGCTCGAACCTCTTGTTTGTTGTGCCGTAAGTGTTGGTGTTGTTCCTCACATCACGCTTACTGGGATCTAATTCGTCACAGTCGTACACTGGACCTTTTCCGAACGATTTAACCGACCACTCATCGTCAACTAAGTGCATGTATATGGGTTTGTCGAAACCTTTAATGTGGAAACTTGGAGCTACGCGAGAGACCTCCCAAGCCAGTACCCAGTACCCAGTCCCTAAGTACACCATCTTCTCTGTACACACACATTCGATCTTTCGAACATCTTTACCATTATCTATGTTCGCAGCCCTATTCAGTTTTCTGAGCTCCTCTAAGAGAGAGTCATCAAGTGTGCGCATGTATTTCCTTAGTCAGATGGATCTGTGATCAGTCCCATTACCTGTTTCTCATAGTACGCAGCGATCAGAGCCCTTACCACGTCAGGTACGCTGCATTTGTGCTTCCTGGTGGATAGACGCCCCGCTTCTTGTTCTAGAAACGCCTGAACATCGGGTTCGACCACTAGCTGTATCAGATGTTTGGACCTTACGTCCGCAGGTAGCTCTCTACGTTTACGAGACCCCCTTACAGATGACATGGGATTGTAGCCCCCACACGCCTATTGCCCTCATATACGATCAGAACGCCCGACTCCTCGTTGAGCATGTACATCTTAAACACAGGGTCTTCCACAAGTTCGTAGAACGCATCAACGTACTGTCTGCAGTAGGCCGTGGTGATTTTCTCTGAACTGGTGAACGTCACCGTATCAAGTGCATTGCCCCCGTATGGATATGATTCCTCGTCTTGTTCGCAATCAAAGTAGCTGTCTTTGTTTGGGAACATGAGCTTTGCCCACGGCGTATTTCTGATCTCATCCTTACGCCTGAACACTGTGCCGCATCTTTCCAGCATCTGTTCAAGCATCTCGCAGGATTCAACAGACCCCATGTCCCACTCAAACATCCAGTTCTTATCAGAGACCACCAGCGTGTCCCGATCTGTTTCGACAGCTGCTAACAGTTTGTCTGCATCGACAGACTGGTTCATCTCTTCTAGGTAGCTGAACATCTCCTTATCAAGTCTCTTCATGCTTCCACCCTTGAGGTAAGAATCCTTTGCCCTTTAGCCACCCGTCTAGAGCTAGGAAGTGTTCTGCAAGTTTTACTGCCGCATCGGGATCTATACCGTGTTTCTGCTCACTCGCACGTATGAGTCTGGCACTTACGATCCTACAAACACGCAACGCTTCATTTGGGTCCAATTTAGTTAACATCCTTCTTGGCAGGTCGTACGTTGTCATACAACCAGTTTATGATCGTTTCTTTGTCTACCAGACAATCAGCATCAACGTGCTTACTGTCTGCGACTCGGTGGAACAGCTCGTGAAGTAAATCACCAGGCACCGTGCGCATCTCCTCCTTAGTCATGTCGTGCAGCATCTTCACATCGTTGCCGTGCATCATGACTGTCCTCGTGTGTGGTGGACCCTTGCCGCCGTCTGGTCTCTGTTCGAGAGCTACAAACGCTTGAAGAAGTTTATCCTTCTGCCTTGTGAATGCTCTCAAAGCCGCAGTGGCTTTGACGATCCCCACAATGTATTCCCCGAATATGTCTCTGATTTGTGGGAACTCTGTTGATATGCCGTCTGCAAAGACTTTGATGGACTCTTCGACAACATCGAGAGATTCCATAAGAAGATCATCTACAGACTGATCTGATTTCTGTTCGTCAGCAATAGCTAGTACTTCCTCAAAACGCCTTCTGAGCATCTTGCGTATGCGCTCTGCTGTAACATCGGGGGGCGTCCTACTGGATACGGTAACGATAATTGTTTGTGACATAGCATTCCTTGGTAATAGCGTTCGTAGTTCTTATGCCTACAAACTGATCATTATTGCATGGGCAAAAGAAGAACCTTGAAGGTTCCTCTCGAGCACCAATTGGCGCTCTCACTTACTGGGTGAGGCCACTCCCGCGACGGCGTCAACCCAACCGTTCCAACTCGCCTCATCGGCGCTGCCTGGATCTGTACCCGCACAACGTGCCTCGCGCAGTTCCTCGGTGGCCCAGCCGCCCCGCAGGAGCTCCACGTCCCGCTCAAATGCCGCTGCTACGAGATTCTTCCGGGCCATACTGTAAACAGCCATGACGACGTCAAACGTGTCGCTGGCCATAGCGACGGGGCCAAACCTCGTAACCAGATTAACTGCGCCGTCAACTTCTGTATCAATACTGCTCTCGGGACCAACCAGGTCCCCCTCTACGTAACAGATCACACCGTCGACTAATATATGCCCCCCAAGGCCAGCCAAAGAAGATTCCCGCCATTCTGCGATGGTTGCCTCTCGAACAACCTCGGTCGTGTTCGATCTGCGCAACTGCATCTGTTTCGTTTTGTTCATGCTCCTACCTCTATTGTTTTAGTTAGTTGTTAGCACTCATGATTGCGATCAACGCATTAGCCATGCGTGTGGCGATGGCGTCGGCTGCGTCTGCGTTGGCAGCAGCGTAGGCATAGGAACCGTCGTGGACACCGTAGACTGCATGTGCGGCTGCGACTGCGGCGTTGGCGGCAGAGTGAGTGGCGGTGGCGTCGGCGTAGGCGTAGGAGGCGAGGGCCGCGAGGGCCGCGATGTCGGCGGCGTCGTCGTAAACGGAACTCCAGGTTGTAGCGGAAGGTTCATCGCCTGCAAGCCTGCACTCGTACAAAGCTGCGACCTTCGCACAATAGCCGAAGGCATCGTGGTCCTTAAGCTCGACGCGCAACAGCCACACAAACCAGCGCGACAGCACGTGCGTCGTGTCTGCTCCAGGCGTAAGCGCATGCGCTACACGTCCGGGCCAGTCGAGCGACAGCGCGAACGGTAGCAGTTCGTGCAGGCGATCAATTAGGAGTGCAATCTTGATGCCGTCGTTTCTATCGTTGTTTCCGATCAACACATTCGCGAATTCCTCGTGATCGTATTTGTCGAGGCTGCAGCCTATGGCGCAGCCTATACGGCCATTCCACCCAGTGCCCTGAATGATCTCATCTAACTCTCGATGCCGCGCGATGCGTGCTCGGATCTTCTCGTGTTCGCCCGTGGGCCATGCAATCATTTCCATGTTCGTTCTCCTTTTATCGTTGTTGATCTCGTCAGTGTTGGTAAAACCAACAGACGCCCGAAGGCGTTTAGATCTGTTATTCGATCGCTTGTTTTCATCGGATCGCATACTTGACGTTTGCGCCGCTGAGGTTTGCGCCAAAGAGGTTTGCTTTTCGGAGGTCGGCGATGCGGAGGTTTGTACCGCTGAGGTCCGCACCACTAAGGTCTGCATTATTGAGGTCTGTACCACTGAGGTCTGCGGCACTGAGGTTAGCGTCGCTGAGGTTAGCGTCGCTGAGGTCTGCGTAGCGGAGGTTCGCACCACTGAGGTCTGCGCCGCGGAGATCTGTGTGGCGGAGGTCTGCTTGGGATCCTCCCTCTCCACGTCGCCACATACCGTGAAGGTGGAGGATTTCCGCTAATTCTGCTGGTGTTGGTTTACGCCTTGTCTTTGTATCGACTGCCGTGTATTCGTTGGCTTGGCCGATCACCGTGTGCGCAGGTCCGTGCTGGGCGACCAGCACAACCCCCGATCGGCCATCGTCGTAATACACGGAGTTAACCTTGTGTAGGACACTGTGGAATACCACCAAGTACGCCCACACTGCCATCGGTCCCGTTAGCGTGATGGACTCTCGCTCTCGCGAGAATCGCAGCATATATTCGATGTTACGACCGACGATCTCAATCGCCTTAACGACAGGCGTGGCTAGACTCTTTTGCCCCGCGCACACGGTGATGGCGCAGCCGTCGTACAGTTCATCGTTGTCTAAACTTATATCCAGTTTCATTCGTTTCCTTTTATGGGATGTTACGGACACACCGGACGCCATCCGGCATATATTGGTTGGGCACAGCTGACCCAGGTGGTCCATCCGGCAGATACTGATGCCGACTGAGCTCAGACGATCTATAGCCGGCCCTGCCGATACCTTTGATCACGTACTTACCTGGCTTAATGCCATCGGCTATGAACTCATCACTTGTGTACTCTTGGTTACGCCCCATCCCGATCAACCCCCACTCGTTCTCTTGAGGAGGCAGTCTCCACCCAAGCTCTACAGGCTTACATACCAACATGTCCGTTCCGTCATGGAACTGGGTGGTTGTTCCCGCTCTGTAGATGTACTCCCACTCATCTTCCGTAGGCCTACGCCAACCCATGCACTTCTTAATGTCCGGGCAAGCGACTTTCGTGAAGTCACAACTACAAACCGGTAGACCGGCACCCTCCGACAACTTATCACAGTTGATCGAACTGATATTCCGCTGCACGTAAAGGTTACGAGTAAACGTGACCTCGTGTTGCGGAATATCAGTACCGTGCTCATTGGTTTCGGTAGCCAGGTTGCTGCATTTAGCCCCTAGCTTCTCTCCCACCACGTTGCACCCAGCAGGTACTATACACAGCTCACCAGCACCCTTGTTGGCCCCAGCATCAACACCCTTGGTGCAGAACTTCCCAGTCCACCAGAGTGAGTGCGGAATGGTACATGATGTACCTGCCGTCCCACCCATAGGCACACCTGCCGTACCCCCAACAGGCATCCCACCGCCGCCACCGGCCCCGACCATGCCTCCAGTTGCAGGGACACCGCCCATACCGCCCATTGGGCTGCCACCACTGCCTCCAGTTGAGAGAGAGCCACCGGCACCGCCCATTGGGCTGCCGCCAGTCCCAGCACCGCCACGGCCTCCTGTAGCGACCGCCCCACCAGACCCGCCAGTAACCGCCTGTTTTCCTCCTGAAGCTACTGGCTGACCGCCAGAAGCCATTCCAGCCACTCCCCCGGTGCCGGTAGTCCCTGCAGAACCTGCGACTTCCATAGAGCCGCCCTGGCCGCCTTCATCAGCCTGTCCACCTTCACCTCCACCATTGGAGGTATCTGAGGGGGCTGAACCACACGAAACAACGAACATCACACAGAACAACGTTTTGATCTTATTCATGGCAATTCTCCTTCATATTCCTTATGCCACGATGCGATCTGAATTTAACCGTTTCGGCGCCTTGCGTGGCGATTATCCTGACCTCCATTATCCCAGACATCTGAGTAGGAGTTGTCGTCTGTACCTGCGGGTCTATGATCGGACTTACCTACTCGCCTCTGCTTACGGCACTCAATACATCGGTGCGGCAGTTTGAAGTTGTCCCCAAAAGCTTCACGTAGAAAGTTCTGCTCCCCTACGCTACACACAAAGGTCTTCTTACACTCTTTACATACGGTCTCTATGTCACCCATCTCATCTATCCTTCTTGGCTTTCGTTTTCCTGTTAACCCACTTATCTGAGCGGACGTACGTCTTTCGAGGCTCTACCTCCATGTATTTCTCGCAGCAAACAGGCCACGTGTCTGTACGCGCACACTTGATCGTGTCTATCTTTTGCGTCTTTCCGCACCCATGGCAGAAGACCAAACTTTCAGAACATTCAAACTGGAGCATCAATCACACAGCACAGATATGCCTTCAGGTAGCGGGAAATTGCACCTACAATATTTAGGTAGAAGGAGAGCAGACCCTGTCATCTCTTTCTCTCCAAAAAACATACAGATGAGGTGTCTGTTCTGTATGGCATCGTAACAGGAGTCTGAGCTGTCTCCTGAGTACGACAGATCATTCCCTTCACGTCTTGCTATCGAAGAGACCATTGGTACATCTTCGACAATACTCATTTTGGTAACATCGGTGTTTCCACATTCGGGGCATTTGATCTCAATATCAGACATAGTAGTCCTTCCTTCAGACTACTTATACCTTTAGATCAAAGCCATTTATTACAAGGTAGGGATCGTACCGTTCCAAGCAACAGCCATTCCAGGACCTATCACTAAATGATCCCGAGTCGTAGACACTGTCAGTGTATCTTGACTCGCACGATTCGTACCCATCATAAATAGGATGGATGAAGTACCTTTTATGAAAGGTTGCGTAAACGCTCCATTCCCACCACCACGTCCGTACATGATGGGAAAGATATCATCCCTCGTGACGTAACCGTTCTGGCCTTGTCCCTGATACACCTGATTCCCTCCAGCAGTAATCAAGAGCTGAGCAACATTCACCCAAGTAGCTCCAGCGAGACCTCTCTTGAACCAACCGAAACAGCCAGTCGCTCCCTGTGCTGCATTCTGCTGCATGAGAGCCGAACTACCATTTGTCACAGAGTTGTAGATCAGATTACCTCCTGTCGCCAGGACGTACACATACGGATCATCGTCAAGTGCGTTCTGACTACCTGCTACCATGTAGTCCATCGCTATGAAACACGTTACTGTCGTAGTCGCTTGTGAATGAGTATTGAGCCACCACTGATACGGTGATGCATCGTCGCACATTATGTGGGTCCGTTGGTTCCCTGCAGCGAACATAGGGGATCCGTTAACAACTTCAGTACCGTAGACGTATATAGAATCTGTTGCCGTCGCTGGTACGGTGGCGCTGCCTCCTACGTACCCAACAGAGTAACTTTGACTTATAGTCCAGTACTCTGGACCGGACTGACCACGCATGAACATCAGCTGTCGTCTAACGCCATTGACTACAGCCGGTTGTTGGATAACGAACCAAGCATTGTTGTTATCCATTCCGTTAGCACCAGAAGCACCAGTCGTAATCTGATCTCCAGATGCGTTGAATGTGGTGCCGTCAGAGCTACGTAGAACAACCCACCCGCATACCTTAAGTTGTGCCTTAAGATTGAATAAGACTAATGCTCCGTTTGCGTAGCTTTGAGATGCTAGAAATACTTTTGCCATTAACCTGTACCTTTTCGAATTAGAACGATATCCGTTAGAGGACCTACACCAGAATACTGACTACCGTTGGTATCCAGCAAACCGGCAAACCAGTAGACTGTGCGACCGAGTCCAGTATCCGTCGCACGCATCTTGTACGAACCTACGAGAGGCCACTGTGTTGGAGAGAATACAGCTGTGTTTGGATCAGAATCGGCATAGACACCTTCTAGGACCCAAGTTATATTCGTACTCGCGATCGGTTGTTGTGCGTTGAATGTCGGCATAACTAAATGACCGTGTTGGTGACAATAATTTCTGATTTCCAGTTTTCTATGAAATCAGTCGAGAGTGCTGGTGAGATCACATATAGTCGCAACTCGTAGAGTTTCTCGCTGTTCGCTATGACGTTAGCAGCTGGTGTGCCTACGGTTAATACCTGCGTGAACTTGGTCGCTGTCGTATGGCCAGCACCTGTGAGATCGAATGTACATATGTTAACACCTGTTGTTACGTCTCGTAGTCTCACGTGACCTGTAACAGTCGCGTTACCGACAGAAGCGACAACTTGAAATACGATAGACCTCGTTGTACCGCTGAGAGAGTACTCGCTTGGATTGAAGTAGAAAGATCCTACGACAGTCTCGAGACTCGCATCAGTAGACTCATGTAAAGCAATCAGCACTGGAGTGATCAGCTTCTCAGTGCTCGCCCCTATACCACTACCGCTGATCAGGTCAGAAGCTAGTATCTTTCTCTTCGCATTAGCGTTAGAGATGTCTTCGATCAAGATGAAGTCACCTGCATCTACAGTCACTGTAGTCAGTAGTGCGATCTCTCCTGCAACGTTTACGTGAACTGCGTTGACGTCAGTACCGCTTCCCTGGAGATCTGAGACGAGTACTTTCTTCTTATTGTTCGAGTCAGATATGTCCTCGATTAGAACGAAGTCTCCGCTAGCTGCTGTAGCTGTAGTTAGAGCAGCGATCTCACCTGCAACGTTCGAGTGTAGTGCTGTCGTATCGTTCCTCAGATCAGAAACAAGTAATTTCTTCTTGTTGTTAGAGTCTGAGACATCCTCGATCAAAACTAGATCACCAGCAGCTGCAGTGACAGTGGTTAACGCTGCAATCTCGCCTGCTACGTTACTGTGTAGGGCATTGGGGTCTGGGATTAGAGGCAAAGAAGAGATTAGGATCTTCTTCTTTACGTTAGATGCGGCTGAGTCTTCGATGATCAGTAAGTCAGCCCCGATAGGAACAGCCTTACTTGTTAGACCTGAAATCTCGTTTGCGGCATTTACGTGTACAGCATTAACGTCTGTAGACCCAGCAAGTAAGTCTGATGCCAGTATCTTCTTCTTGTTGTTCGAATCGGAAACATCTTCTATAAGAAAGAAGTCTCCTGACGCCACAGTAACGGTAGTCAGTGCCGCGATTTCTCCCGCAACGTTTACATGGACGGCGTCGACGTCAGTACCATTACCGAACACAGAGAAGGCGACCTTCTTTTTAGTGAAGCCTGTCGCTGAGTCTTCGATCAAGAATAAGTCAGTGGCAACAGGGACCGCCTTATCGGATAAGGCTGATATCTCATTTGCAACGTTCGAGTGTACAGCTGTCGGATCTGTTGGGAGAGTCGACAGGGTTATCTTCTTCTTTATGAATCCTACAGAAGCATCTTCGATGACGATGATGTCAGCCCCGCTTGGGGATACCTTTAGTAACAGGGATGAGATTTCATTTGCCGTACTCTTGTGTATCGCATCAGTGTCTGTGCCTCCGGGAAGGCTACCGATGGTGACCTTCTTCTTGGCATTACCTGCATCTGAGTCTTCGATCAGCAACAAGTCTGCATTCACCGGGGTTGCTTTTACAGTAACCGCGTTAATCTCAGCAGCGACGTTGCCGTGTATGGCGTTAGGATCATTGGTGCCGGCACTGATGCTGACAGTTTCGTTCCCTCCTGGGTTTAGGATCGTTACTGTGACATTTGAACCTGCGACTACCTTGGCGCCCAGATGCGCCGGCGTTGTATCTGTGACAGAGGTTTTGGAGAAGTGCTCCCTAACCGCGGTGCTTGTGTCTAGTTGGAGTACTTCATTTCCGTTAGGGTTTAGGACGGTGGCGGTCAGACCAGATCCGTTAGCCACAGTCAGCTTGCTCTGAAGACGCCCAGGAGTGATGTCCATGGCGCTGACTTTGACCATCTCATCACTTGATGCTGCGCCTATCAGGACGTCTGCTTGGCGCATGAACGCCGTAAGGTCTGTGTGCCAGCCTTTAGCGTTACCGCTTGCATTGTATTCGAGGGTTTCGTCGAAGGATGGGATACGCCCACCCGTAATCGCCAGCGGTATTGCGATGATGACGACGGAGATATCTACCCCATTGACCGTGCATCGAACACGGTACGACCCAGTTACATCCGGAATGAACGTAGACGTGGCGGTCACTGGATTCGTCAGCACCGCTGAAGAGCCGACAGGGCGGTCTACAATTAGCCAGGCATAGGGCAGCCCTACGTTAGCGACCGCTGTATCTGTCAGGGTTACGACTTCTCCAATAACGAGGTTGTTGCGCCCTTGGCCTGTTACCTGGCCCGAGATGGACCCGTTACTCCGGATGATAGGTGTTGCCATCCTGTGCTCCGACTAGTTCGGGTATTTGATCTTCTCGAATGTGTGGTGATGGTCTTCGCCACCGATCACATCGAGATGCCCAAGCTGCTCTAGACAATAGTGTCCCATCTCGTGTTTGAGTAGACCGCCTAAATCCATGAGAGTCCTAACCCTGTCCCCGTCCCACGCAATTACGATCCGATTCAAATAAGTTATTCCCATCATCTTGTGCTGCAGAGAAGGAGGCAACGGTCCGTGCATAGAAAGTAGATTGAACGGAGCATCCACTATAGACAGAACCCCACCATTCAGTGCAGCAGACACACTGCTGTATGTGGCTTGCTCGCCAACATCCTTCTTCAGGTTGTCCCAAGCTACGAAGAAGTTGAGGGCATAGTCGGTGGCATCGTCTATTGCTTTTTCGACAACCCCCTCTGGGTACATCGATAAACGCTCTTGGGACTTCTCTTCAAATACGACAGCCATCCCATGCTTTGTGTAGAACTTGATGGACTTGACGAACTTCGCACGATGCCAGTACCTCAGAAAGGTGATGGCCCAAAAGGTTGCGACCACTAATGGCATTGAGACCCATCCACCAGTGTCGATGCCCGAACGCCCCTCTGAGTAGTTGTACTGGATTGCACGTAAGAAGGCAGCGAATGGTGCAACGATCATAACTAGCCAAATCCAATCCCCAAAGAAAAGGCTATCCCATTTGAACAGTGTGTGTTTTTTGACGTGCATAAGTTCCCTCCTGGTTGACGCTAGGATAGGATTATAGGTACCGAGCTCACGCCATGGCAAAACATAACGGCAAAGACAACACTGAACACGATGACGATGCCACACCTACCATAGGCGTTCCGATGGGAAACAGGGACAATTACCCCCTACTTCAAGTCCTTGGCAACTACTGTCTTGAGGCAAAAGAACATTCGACGCGCATGGAGACCTTGTATGCGGGTATCCGGAAATTACCGGATCCCGCAGCTCCAAGGTGGATAGCAGACCTTCAAACTGAGATGGAACGCCATCACGAACACGATGGCAATAACCTCACACAGCTCAAATGCCTGGGTTAGCTTCTGTGAGTGAATGCAGTTCGTGCTCTTCTAAACACCCACGCAACACCGCAATCGGTACGTGTACAGATTCTCCACCACTATTGGTAAACTCAATGCAGTCGTGCTCGACGCGTTTCAAGCACACCCCGCCATAGACAGCTACGGGTAGGCGGTCTCCAGCAAACACCACCTTGTGCGAAACGTACGCATTCAGGTTAGGGGACTCTAGGGCCATCAGACTATTGGTCGTTTGATTTGTCATTTGCCTCCAAAAAGCTCATTACGTAGATCGTTCATATCTTCTGAGATGCTGCGCTTCAGACCTTTGTCAGTGTCAGCGGCTACTCGCACTTCTGCGATGGTACGGTGCACCCCTGGCGGTGCCCTGAAGTCAGGCTCCCCAACATATATGTCAGGCGCTGTTGCATTACGTAGTAAGTGCTCTGGGTGTACGTCCACCCAAACCATTATGCGTCTTTCTTGCATTACTCATCCTCGGGCACGTAGAAGTTGATCTCATCCTCAGGACATTCTTCCTTCAACAACACACAAGCACGGCGCTTGCTATTGTCTGCTTGTCCATAGACTTCGACGACCTGATCACATTTGGTACATCTAGCTGATACGCCTGGGATCATACGCCCCTGGTCATTTTCAACGTCTGTTAATGTGATCTCAACCTCTACCTTGTTGCCCATTTGTGCCTTTCGTATATTACCCGAGTACCTCTTTCGTGAAGAGGCCCCAATGCTTTTTGAGTGATGGTCCGAAGATACATCCGAACTTCTCCCCAATGTAAGCCACTTCGTGCTCATGGATGTGAAGTGTCCTGCCAGTGTGTACCGACGTCTCAGTGAAGTCGATCCCATCATTCATATTGTGCTCGCAGATCTTAATGTACTCATTCATGAGTCCCGCGAATTCAATGAATGGATGCACCCCTGTACTGCACGCTGCAGTGTAGTACGCATTAGATGCTGCACGCATCTTTACGAGCATATCCGCAAGCTCAACTTCTGTGTATGTACGTGACTCGCCTTCGTTTTTCATATGCATCCTTCCGGTGGTGTGAGCAGGCTGTGTCTGACCGTGTGAAAGTTGTTATTGGGTCTTCCTGAGTACTTCCATACGATCTCCTCTTCCTTCAGTATTTTGATCAACGTATTTGCTTTCGCTTTGATCTCCTTGGACACCTTGCCTTTGATACATTCTTCAAGCATCTCTAGAGGTACGCCTTGTATGTAGGCCATACCCCTTATGTCTTCGATACGGATGATGCTGAGCCTAAGACGCCTGAATACGAACCACTCCATCGCTAAGGCTCTGGCCTCAGCAATGAGGCTGTCTGTGAGCTTTGATCTCTTCAGAACGTGTTGAATTCTGTGCAGCTTGTAGCCCAGGTCTAGCGTGTGGCACGCCTCATGTACTAGATACTCGAGTGCGCCCAGCGGTCCACAACCTAAGACCGACTCAGCAGAGCCCCAAGACTCCTCAGCACTGCGTACAAGGGTCGCTGCGTGTATGCCCCACTTCTTGTACAGGTGCGGGGCCATGAGTGTGAAGCGTTCCCACAGCTTCATGCGAATATCTCGTGGGGGTTATCCCCCTCAGTGGTAGCCGGCTCAACTGTCAGTTGCACCACTAGGAGGCCGCATTTAGTACATTCGATAAATGCACCTGTTGCGTCTACTACTATCTCCCAGCGATCTGAATGTCCATGGGCCTGTAGTTCTGCTTTCTGAGTTTCAGGAAGTACTGTTATAGGCATGTTTGATCTCCTCAACATACTTATACCCAGAAGATCACAACATTTAGGCAAAAGAAAGGAAGGCATGTGCCTTCCTCTCCACGATCAACCCTTATAGAAGATTACGATCGTTATGCAGTGGAACTCAGCATCTGAGCTCTGTGAGACCGTCTTGTCTACGATCACTATTTTAGGGTTCTCTGCAATCCAAGAGGTCACCCGCTCACCCAACGTCTCTCTGCCTTCCCTTTTAGTAGCACTGAACGTCTTCACTCCATTGAAGTTCACTAGATCCCCGCTTTCACACAGATGAAAGACCCCGAGTAAAGGGACTACAGAGTAAGATGGGGTCAGTCCCTTACTCTCCCTTGTGGAGCTGCAGGGAGTTGCACCCTGGTCCGGAATGTCGTCTATCAAGAGTTCTACGAGCGTATTTAGTTAATTGGGGGCGCTGGTAACTAACAACCAGACAATTGAGCCCTCCACCATCGGTTTCATTTTCCTATCAGATCACCGCGCTCCTGAAAGGTATCCCTTGTAGGTTACGCCCCAGCCATCTACCAAGGATTCTTGATGGTGGGACGCCAACTAAGCCGCGAGGCGGAGAGTTGGTGCGAACGAAGCGTTATCGTTTGCTGTTGTTTTTGATTGGCTTTTAGACTGGCCTGCCGATCAACCAGTACTCGCACTCTTGTTTCTGATTACCCCGTCGAATCTAATTCAGCCCCATACTTAAGCTAAGAGATCATATAAGCACAGCACGCAGATGCTGTCTAGTCGTACGTATTCTCTGCGTTTATCTTTGTTCTGAGAACATCTCCATGACCCTCGGGAACCTATTACTCAGTATGTTTGCCATCGCATTGGCATACACACGTATCTCGTACTGTGCTGCTGGGTCTTGCCTCAGTGTAAGAAAGCCCAGCCAGTTCCTTAGATTCGCAGACGCTCTCATCCTCGAGTACCTCCCTACTGGAAGGTGGATGCGAGCCAGCTCTTTCGGTATGCCTCTCTTGAGAGCACGTTGGTACATGTCCTCTTGTTCTGCGTACATCACCTTAAGTTCTTTACGGAACAGTATAGCGCCAGTTCTTGTCAGCTCTTCAGCACCGGAGATCGTACCTGCTTGCTTATTGCTGCCCTTACTGTTGAACATCAAGCGTTCAACAGTTGGTATGTAGTTGAAGTTCGGTAAGGGGGTGTACCTACCGGACATCTCGTTGAACGACTGCGTTCTGTGCCGATGCCATTCTCGATACACACAGATCGGAGCTTGTACCTCAATGATCGTACCTGCGAATTCAAACGGAGTAGCGTGTTTGTTTTCCCACAAGTACCTCATCAACTTCTCATCACCAGCCCTGTTACTCGGCAGTGCCACGTGCGCTCCACCACGCTCAGTTGGACAGCTAGAGTCCTTCTTATCCTTGAACAATAGCTGACCACCAATATCAACAGATGTGGATGTGCTACGTGACGTATGCGATACGGCTCCGCATGAACACTTCAACAGTCCCCATCCCAAGAAGCCTTTGTCAGTGGACATTCGGGCAGCTTCTATGATCCGCTTCTCAGAACCCCACTTCTCTACAAACTTGAGATAACCGTGATCTAACAACTTTACTCTATTGATCATAGTGCCCGTACCTTATTGCGAATGTCATAGACTTTGCTCTTTGTCGCTCTTCATTACTGATCTGAGTGATGTCTTTGCCAAACATATATGCAGCACACAGTTTGTGTATGTCTAGCTTCTCAGTACGAGCACGCCGCAACAACTCCGCGTACTTCTCAGCACTCAGCATCACTATCCACCTCCTTCATACATGGCCCCGTCAGGGAGCTCGGTGATCGGACGCTCAGATCCGTAGGGTACGACGTGAGGGACACCTCCTGGTAGGAGTTTCCACATGCGTCGTGGCCACGGGATTTCTAGTATCTCCAAACCAATACCCAGTACCAGCAACTCTTGCGTACTCCTTTGTTCCCCCCACTGCTTCCCATTATGGTCTACGCACATCTGAAGAAACGAACCACCGCCACTTGGATCTCCTTTCTGGAATCTGGATGAGAGCTTACTGATCATGTGTGCGACCTTAGCTCTACACTCTTCCAGTCTTTCCTTATGGAATCCGAAGTTGTAGACGATCCCCTCTACACTCACCACGGGAACAATCGGCCTTCCGAATATCAGCTCATCATTATTAAAGAGACAGTATAAGAGCACTTCGCGCACGTTGTCTGCGCTCAGCTCAGGTGTCTCTGATAGCTCTAATTTCGTATCAGTCACATTCACGTCCTAACTTTCCGACTGGTTCCTCGTGCCCTACGTACATCTTGATGTACAGATCATAGTCGGCAATGAATTTACCCCCTTCATCTGGGCTGGCTCCCTCATCCTCGAGCCTACAGTGTGAGAACCTGCCCGCCTCATCCTCAACACTCTTGAACTGTCCCCAATCCAATCCGTACCTGTATAGCCACTCTTTTAGTGTACGAGACACCGTATCTACTCGAGTCTCATCGGCCCGCCCTAAGCAGCGAAAAAGCTCGCTGTGGATCTGATGATCCTGTGCCTTGCCCTCAGGCCCTTCCGCACCAAAAACATCTACAGACTTCGATAACTGAATACGTATCAGACACTCTGGTTCTTCTTTACCAGTACTCATTAGATGTCCTTTAGTTCAATGAACCAAGTGATGAGGAACGTTAGAGACTTTGTAGAGGTACCGTACTTGCCACAGTCCATTTTGATCGTTCCAAAGATCATTGGATCTCCGTAATGCCTGTTCTGTCCTGGCAATACTGTGATCTCATCGAAACACTTGAAGAGCATCGCTCTCTCAGTGGCTTTTAAGATCTGAGGCTTTGCCAATAAGAATGGGAAGTCCACAGACGTGAACTCACTGTTATACCTGTGGTACTCAATGTTGGCGTTGTTGGGAAAGCCCTCCTTAGGAGGAAGTACCTTCTGTGTCTCTTCCTGGACAGCGTTCTCACCAACCCAAGCACCTTCGCCGAGTGGTGAAGCTGATGTATTTTGTCGAGAGTTTGGTGTGTTGAACCTGGATGTGGTGACCAAATCGTTGGGTACAGGCTTCTTGCGTGTTGTACGTATCGCAATCACATCGCCGGGGAAGTTGGGGACCAAGTAGTACCCAGCCTTCAAAGCCTCTAGTACCTTCACGTAGTAGTTCTTGCTCTTCACAGCCTTTGCTAGCGCTCTACCCAAGGCTGCCGTATTCCAGTGGTTCTTCTTAGCGGTAGCTAGATTCTCTGTGAGGTCTGTTACCTCGATGTTGCACTCCTTAAGCCTGAAGTTCACCCACTCAACAAGCTGAGGCTGTGCTGCCTCTAGCTGCATAGGTGTCTCTGCGATCAGAGTAACTTCTGGTACAATTGTGGTGATCTCTTTTGTCGCTACTGTCGCTTCGATCATATCGGTCATAGTCCATGCCTTTTTAATATTTTTGCAGCCTCTAGATACGTGTCCCAGTCTGCGCGTGAGATACGCGTATCAAATCCAGCAAGTACAAGCTCACCGATCTCTTCCAATGCAGCGCACTGTCCGTGGGATAATTCTTGATGCAGGTCAATAGCATCGTGGGCACGAAAGAAGTCACCGACACGCATCTTATCGATGGCGTGCAGACCGTACTCAACGTCTCCTCCCTCGAAGGAATCTGGCAGCACATCCGTATTTAGCTCTGCGCCGCAAGTCTTAGCAATGACAGCACCAGCCATACACACGTGACATGGACCATTCCGAGCACTATCTAAAGGGCCGTGCCATATCTGCATGTCCATTTTGTAATTCTTGTCTACCTCACACTTCATAGCGTCTTGCACAGCTAGTTCTAGCCAGCCTGACAGTGTTTTAGGTAGTCTGGTCTTTGGTGTCAGTTTCATTTTTCTTGAGTCCTTCCATCGCCTCTTCCATGCTGATCACTTCTAACTCAACCATCTCGTCTATACTCATGGACACTATGTCTTGTGAGTTTGCGATCAAAAAGCCTCCACCAAACTCTCCAACTCGCATCTTGCTGCATGTCTCAGACCATGTGAGTCTGAATATGTCTTTGTGCATTTCGAAGTGTTTGAGGAACGCCTGTACTAGCAGCCCCACTTCCACAGGGTGTCCTATCTCCTCAGCTATCAGGAACATCTTCGTTACTCCTGAACTCTCTTCGAAGGTCACTTCCACCCCGTAGGGTTCATCCTCACCAAGTCCGACCTCATCTTTGATCGAGCCGTACAGCTCTTTGGACCACAGAGGTGTGGTCTGCTTACCTGGGTCTGCGATAGCTTCTTTCCACCACGTAACATGTTCTGGTGTTAAGAGGTGCATACTCTCTGAAAACTGAAGGTAATTGTTAGCCATAGTGATCTCCCTATTATCTCGACGCCAATCCAAAGAACAGCCACATATCTTGCCCAAGCCGTACAACCCCACATGGACCCCACTTCTCCATGTATCTGCGATCTCCTTTTTCCATGAGCTTGTTGACGTATTCTACGGAGTCCACATTTTCGGGCACATCGGCCATAACGAACTCAAGCTTCTCAGCAATGGTTCCCGTGTACCCAGCGTGCCCATGGGCATGCACAGCTTGCTTTACAGCATCTTTGAAGGCCTCTTCAGCTGTGTCACCTTTTGCACGAACTTTGAACTCTTCAGCTCCCATGTCATCTCCTTGCGTGCTGATCGTGAACACGTTTTCTGTATTCTTTGATCTTTGGTGGTTGCAGAGCTTCAAGAAAGCCTGATCTGTATTCGTCGTATGCTGTTGGGCAGCTGTACAGCTTTCCCAGATCTTCGCTAAACCTGAAGTGATTCCATATGACCTTCTCTGCCGGCTTTGCGACCTTGATGTTACGTCGCTTCCAACCGTTACCATCTAACCGTCCACACATCTCATTGCTCATCGGCATTGGGGCTCCTTTCGTCTTCCAGTCGTTCTCTTATCCGATTGTAATTAGATCGAAACGCTTCGATGTCACCATCTTCAGTTTCAAATACTTCAATCAGACGCATCTTCACGCCATCTTGATCATAGGTTAGCAATTTAACCAGTTCACGCTTTACAGACATGGTAAGTTCTCCGTGCCATCCTTATGCCTTGTTTTGATCCTGAATTGTAAGTAGGCAAAAGAGAGCTTGAAGCCCTCTAATCAGATCACTTTAGATCTGGACGTGGTTCACCTGCGTAGCAGGCTCCGCACATCTTCACGCCATAGCCACTTATGTAGTACTTGGGGCTAACAGCACTACAACAGAAGCACTTATCGTTACAGGCAGCACACCAGGGATCTTTGGTGTATTTGCGATTCCCACACTTGGAGCACGTGGGCATCGTGTTCTTCATTTAATGCGCTTATTCCACAGCTTGATGGCTGTTAGGTTGCGCTTATTCTCATTCTTACCGCGGGCTATAGGCCCTTCGGCTTTACAAGCAGGACATCGTACTAGAGAGCCAACACCTTCGATGTCTTCCATCTGTACAGTGCCTTGAGTGGATGCACCACAGAACGGGCAACCATGTGGCTGAGAGTTGGTAAGTCTACCTTCGCTCATTTTTAGATCAGACCTAGTGCTAGCAACACACTTGGGTGCCCGTGCTGGCATATTCCATCTGGTTCTACTGGATCACAAGTATCACACAGTGGTGGGCATGTCCCCTCGTAGTTAACGTCTTCCAGTCGTTCCATTAACTGATCTTCACTTTTTATGCCCTCTAAGAGCTTCCACTCTTCTATCGACAACCTTCTTCCGGTGCCTTCATCTTCCACAGTCACGCCTCATTCCTCCTCCAAGGCGCTGCTAAAGCGTCTCGCATTGGACCTGTCTCCAAAACCTCTGCTAGGGCGTTTTGTACTGGAATTATCTCCAAAACTTCTTGTACGTCCTCCTCTTTTGGGGGCGCTACTATGTCCAGCATCTCTGCATAGTCTACCTTAACCAAAGGTCCTAATGGGATACGCTTTTCTACAGGAGCCACGGTGACTGGTACTGCCTTTTTGACGTAGTAGTACCTGTATCCACCCACCCCTTTATGTGCTTCTATCTTTTCGTTAACGAGAAGATACTGGAGGGTGGAGCGCGCTCGATCTTTACCTATTTTGATCTTTGCACATATCTCATTAAACACCATAGGCTTATCTGACAGAGCAACTAACAGCTCATCGATTACCTTATCCTCGGTCATTACAGGGGCGGAGGTAGCCGGCTTTATGACCTTGTTAGGCATTTCCAGAAATGCAGCTACGAACTCTATAAGCACAGGCGATATCATCTTATCCGCATCTGCGGCAGGCATACCGCAACCCTCAGCCATGTGCTTAAGTCGGCGTCTGCTGCATTTCTCCAGCTCTTCGCGATTACCGGTGACCACTACTACGGGCCTCAGTACTATAGGAGCCTTTGGTTTCAGTAGGTGGAGAAGGGAACGCTCATACGATCCCTTATTCGATTTTGCAATGAATATCCTATACTCTGCCTCGCTGATCAATTTCTTTAGTCTTAAGATCTCTGCCTGTTGGTCCTCGATCTTACACGCCTCTGAATCTATTTCCAGACTCAGTCTCTTAACCTTTTTGAACAGCTCATCTATTTCTTTTTCGATCTTATATTCCTCTGAATCTATGTCCAGACTCAGTCTCTTAACCTTTTTGAACAGCTCATCTATTTCGCTCATTCTAAACACCCATCTTCTGTGTTGATGAATTTGAAATACAGCCGCGGTTTGTCCTGGAAGCCAAGGATGCCTGGTACTCCATCAGACTTCCTGACTACGAAGCAGCAAGGTGGTAGCTGCGCATGAACATCGAAGTCACGTTGTAGTCCTTCTTCGTCCCACACATCGTCCTTACCGAACTCTTTCTCTGCATCCTCTTTTGTCTTTGGATGCGCATCAATGTCCGCTGCCATTAGCTGTCGAAAGGCTTTGATCTCATCAGGTTCTTCGCTCATCTGTCTCTTCCTTTGTTTCTTCCTTTGTTTTTGTCCTTAGCGTATGCCACGCGATCATATTCTCCTTAGAGCCACAAGCCATTGCTGGCACCTCGTTGTAGAAGAAGACCGCATACGCCGCTAAGTTCCTGAGGTTCTCGTCATCAGCGAGAGCGCACACTTCTGAGAACTTGTTGCATATGATGGCTTGGAGAAAGTCTCCAGGGATGGTGCCATCGTCTATGTATGCTTTGATCGCAGGCATCATGTATCTCGGGATGTAGAAATCCCCATGCCTGTACCTCTCGCCGTCTCGCCACTTTTTGTCGCTCATTTGTTACTCCTCAAACACTGCGTGAAAGTAGAATCGTGGTAGATGCTGGAAGCCAACGACACCCTGTTTGCCGTCGGACTTTCTGATCACGAAACAGTATGGTGCTAGGAAGCTCTGAACCTCAAAGTCACGTCGTAGTTCTTGCGTGTCCCACACCTGCCCCTTCCCATAACACTCTTCCAGCTCTTCGCGTGTTCTGGGGTGTGTGTTGATCTCTGCTGTAATGGCCATCCGCTCTTTTGGATCTGTGTACATTTCGATCACTCCCTTTTATAAGTCCCTTGCATCTGCATCACTGCCAATGTGTATGCGTGGTATGTGCTGGTCCCGCCGAACAGTTCACCCTTTGCGAACAAGGTGTTTATTTCGTCCGCATTGATGTACCTCCACTCATCGCACTTATTGGGTTCCATCAAACGCGGCGTAGCTTGGAAACCTTGCTGCTGAATGAAGTGGAAGTAGACAGTTACCCATGGCTGCCCACAGATGTTGTGGGCCACTACGTGTATCTGACGGCTGTTCTTTATGTGCTCTCGTATTCCGGTCTCTTCGTGAAGCTCTCTATAAGCACAGTCACAAAGCGACTCTCCCGATTCCAACGCACCACCAGGCAGGCCCCACAAGCCTTCTCCAAGCACATTCACCCTCTTCCCCAGCAACATACCCCCCTCAGCATTCAGCAGCACTACAGCTACGCCTGTCGGTACCTGTCTATACCTCATATCTACAATCCGTTTCTTTCGAGCAGGTCAGCAAGCTCTCTGTACTTGTCCCACTCATACCTATCACCATTCCGCCGCACGTTTCTAGACACGCCATCGAGCAGATCGATCGCCTCTGCATCGATACGCTTAGCGTCGTAGGTCCCAACTACGTCCCACAGTATTAGCGCCTCTTGTGTTTCGAACAGGCGCAGCTCGTCCAGCGCCCCCAACCTATTGCCCACAACATTCGGGTACGAAAGCAGTGGCGCTATGCCGAGGTTCGGTACGTCGTGTTCGTGCCGACTGACCAGGGACATCTTTATCATCATTGCCCCTGCCATACACACGTAGCACGGCCTGTGATCGTTACCTGGATTAACCCACACACCCATGTGGAGAGCAACGCCAGCAACCTCCCCTCGCTCTATCGCTTCACACTCAGCCACCGTCGCACGCAGAATCGTGGACATCTTGGCTGTACAGAACTCTTCGCTCGTCATCACTACATCACTCATCTTAACGCTCACAGCCCTCGGGCATTGGCATGTCGTACCTGCCACAGATGGCTCTCAGCACTGGTTCACCATACGGAGAGTAGTTATCCCAGTCGATGGCTTTGTGGTCTTCATCACCCAGTAACCACACCCAGGCTTCGTAGTGTGTTGCAGATCGGCTTGCAGACAGGCCGCGTTGGCTCTTTGCCTTGTGCCAAGCGAAGGGCATGTACTCCTTCATGCGCTCGATGATGGACTCGCGTTCATTCTTCTTTCTGTACGCCTCCCATACATCTTTAGGAGGATGTTCAGCATTTACTTTGAAGAACTTCACAGCTTCCTCAAACGGCAGTACGGTTACTAGATTTTCGATCGAGAATCCAAAAGGATCGCTTTTGGACAGTTCTTTGACGCGTTCTACGATCTCTTCATCACTTCTCATTTGATCAACCATTGTCTTTCGGTAGTGTGTCTTCGAAGCATTTGTGTTGTGGTCCGTCAAGAACGTACTCTTTGTCGAACCTATTCCCCAGCATAGCTAGCCGCAGCTGTATGTTGTTTCCTTGATGTAGCTGGTGTCCCATCCACCCAACGCACGCCCGTTCGACTCCTTGTGGGGCTTCATGGCAGCCCATCACGTACATTGGATCGTTCAGAGTATTTAGCTGAGTCAGGGGGTCTGCGATTGTACGCTTCAGCTTTGCATGTTTGATCGAACAGTAGCCATGAGGTATCTCATGGGGATTGGTGCCCACTTTCCAAGGGCAGTGCTCACATTGCTTTCTTTTTGCCATATACCCTCCTTACAGGTAGCCTTTCTATCTCATCCAGTGTCATGTCCTTGCCATTGATCGACAAGTGTTCTTCTTCACCTGGAAACACCTTGTCCACATACTCTCTGATCGAACAAGGTTCATGAGGTGACCACGGATCTAGTACCAACTGATCAACAACCGCCACCATGTGGAAATTCCACCTGACCTGTGCGTTGTACGTTGGTACTAGGTTGCAGCCATCTATGTAGAGGATGTCCCCTCTATAGCAGCGTGCAGTATGAGGTCCGCTGCTTCTCCACAGTACCCCTCATACTCTTCTATCTTATTGTCGGTGAAGACTTGCTTGATCAAGGCTATGTAACTGTCTAATGGTCCTTGAGTAGCACTCATTACTCACCAAACGTCTTCACTGAACAGTTTGTTGTGTTTCCCTTGACCTGGGAGTATCTGCCCACCGAACTGTGCGACCACCAGTGCTGCTACACGTGTACTGAATGTGCCATCACTAAGTAGGAACCCCTGCACATGGAACTCGCCTTGTGGAATCCCCACATCGTGAAGGGCGTGAACCACATCGTGATGTCTGGCTGGCCTTGGCAGGGACACAATCAGATCGCCACGCTCACCTGGAACGAGTACAGCAGCCGACAGTACCTTAGGCCATTCCAGTCGTACCTCCTTATCACTCATCGTCGTCACCTCTGTTCTCGTAGATTTTCTTAAGCTCGTTCATAGTTGCGACGACAAGACAGAAGACACACAACACGGCCCCGCCGATGTAAACGTAGTTAACCCAGATCATTGCTTCACCCATTCCCGTTCATCCATCAACTTACGCAGTTCTCTGATGGTAGTTTCGAGTTCATCAATGCGCCTTCGCATTTTAGTGACACCAGCACGGGAACTTCCTGTCTGATCTGGATCGCATTCAACGCACGTGCATACGTCGACGGGAACGAGGCCGTGGTTTATTCCCCGAGGACCGTTACACCTACAGCCATCGGCCATCCACTGAAACCATTGATCCATCTCCCTCCCGCATCCTTGACATAGGACGATTACATGGACGGTCATGGTGTGATCTTCTTTCCTAAAGCGGAGTCTCTCACGAGGGTGGCGTTGTACAGATCGGTAACCCTAATTGATTCCAACCGCAACAACTCTACAACGGCCTGTAAAGAGTTTATACGCGTATCCCTCCATGCTAGTTGTGCCGCAATGTCTGACTTGCTTATCAGGCGTTCGTCTGTCATCGCAGACATGTGCAGAGAATACATAGGCTCAAGGGTCATACAATCCACATCGGGGTATAACTTCATGGCTTCACCTTGGCTTTCTCTATCAACGCAGCGATGAATCGCCGCCCCGACGGTGTGAGCTGATGGTACGATTCGCACTGCATTGCTGCTCCTGTCGGCGCAGTTATCCACCTGCGTAGGTCTTTGATGATGGTTTCGAGTTCGTCTATCCGACGCCAGTGCACGTCAAACACTACGTCCATTTCCGCTAGATCGGTCAGCAGCTGTTCGACTGCGGGTGGTAACGCTTCAAGTTCGATGGTCATAGTTCGTACCCCTTCAGTGACAACCAAGCTTTACCTATGGTCTGTGTTCAACATAGATTTTTGGCCTACGTCCAGCTCGTAATCCCAACACCAATAGTGCCCGTGAGCGGCTTTCTTACTCCTGTGCACTACAGACGCGGCGTGACTTACCTGACGGCCATTAGCGTCTTTTTTGGCGGCGTCACCTTCGACAAA
>Ga0163151_10001718_pt1 | contig 36277 bp, 56 predicted proteins | sample OliLakLV19MP5IB2_FD_145596 | JGI IMG/M metagenome (GOLD analysis project Ga0163151, IMG submission 145596) | Freshwater microbial mat bacterial communities from Lake Vanda, McMurdo Dry Valleys, Antarctica - Oligotrophic Lake LV.19.MP5.IB-2 | ecosystem: Environmental > Aquatic > Freshwater >... | reverse complement strand
CACACCTACGCCCACGCCTACGCCGACGCCTACGCCCACACCGACGCCCACACCTACGCCCACACCTACGCCCACGCCTACGCCGACGCCCACACCTACGCCGACGCCTTGCGGGAAAAGCTGGCACACGTTCTCATAGAGACACTACGCATGGCGATTGAGGTCAAAGAATGAAACTGAAACAGAAAGAAAAAGGGGAGAGATGAAAGCCGTTCACAAATATTATCGAACGTACGTTTACAGCGGGATGGAAGAGGCTCTGTGAAAAAATTACTTTGCTGGATGTTTGGTCATCCGAGCATTCGCTTGTTTCACAACCACGTACTGGATGACAGCCTTCCGTACACCGAAATAGCAGGATGGGAATGCGAGCGATGCGGGCACATGGAGACAAAACAATGGGATGTGTAAATGAAACCCACGATCCACAGAAAGAAAAAGGGGAGATATGAAAGATTTAGCCGAGTCCGTAAAGATCTTACAGAAGGCATTAAAAGAAGACGCAGGGTATTGGATGGTTTGGGAAGCGAATATCGCCATGGCGTTCAAAGACGTGTGGCAGCGCACAGTTGAAAAAGGTGGACACCCGTGCACACCTAGTCACATCCACGTTATTGCAAATAATGCGGCGAAATACTTCCTACAAAACTTGACTCGCGAGATTGTAGAATGACACCCAATGAGGCTTGTTTACGGGCGGTGCTTGCAGAGGTGCAGATATACTTAGACCACAACACCGACAATCTATGCGGCGACGACAATATAAGCGACGGCAGGCTTACTATGCGATTCAACGGGATCACTGGCAAGATAGCAAGGGCCATCTCATCCACCGCAGGCGCATCGATGCAGGAGTCAACCGACCTGCTCGCTGAGTTGAGTGCGCTGAGAAACGTGGCTAAGGCGGCGAAAAATGTGGACAGCATGGGGGACCGGCTCAGTCAGGGCGCGACATTCTACCGTGGCAAATTGCGCGACGCACTCACAATCCTAGAAGGAGAATGAAATGATCTTTAAAACCACTATTAATCTGTATCGCATGAAGCCCGAAGACGTTCCCGAGGCCACAATTATAATGATGAAGACGATGTTTCCTGAAGAATTGTCGACAATAATTGACTGGCAGGGCGGTAAATCCTCATACAACACAATCAGCCAGCAGCTCGCGCACATCGACGATGTTATGGCGCTGGACCTACATCAAGGTACGATTGAGCTTACGCCGCTGCCCCGGCTCACTCTCCCGAGACTGGCTCACGCCGCTCTGAAAAACCTAAACCCGAACAGCGCTGCAATCGTAAGGGAAGCGGTTCACATTCATCTGCCAAGCGATAACCTCATCGCCATGCGCCAGGTTATAGTACTGGAAAACGAATGCACCGAGACTGTTGACGACTGGCTAAACAAGGGCTGGCGCATGCTCGCTATCCTGCCGCAGCCAAATCACCGCCGCCCGGATTATATTTTGGGCACTTATGAAAGTGGGAAGATATGAACGACAAAAAAGCCGCAGAAAAAGCCTTCGAGACGTGGTGGAAGAAAGGCGACCGCTACGGCTGGTCGCTGCAGATTTCTTGGCCCGATGCGTATGTAGCCGGCATGCGCGCGCAGCGGCGGGCGGACATTAAAGCCGTTAAGGCGCTGAAAAGAGACCGGGGTTTCGTGCAGGACAGCAAAGTGATTTCGCACGTTATCGCGGCGATAAAGATGGCCGGTAAATGACCGGCGTAATAGAGGGTGGCGGCACCTACTCCGGCAGCGGATTCGGCTACGGCGTAGGCGTAGGCGTAGGCGTCGGCTACGGCTCCGGCGACGGCTACGGCGTAGGCGTAGGCGTAGGCGTAGGCGTCGGCGTTGGCTCCGGCGCCGGCAGCGGCTCCGGCAGCGGAGTTTTAGAATGACCCAGGCACATGGACCGAAATGAATAACAAACAAAAACCGTCAAAGGAGGCGGTCACTAATGGAAACTAAAAATAGTCTGCAAGACAGCATGGTAGGTAAATCTGTAATTGTTCGCGCAAACGTAGCCGGGGTACACGCCGGGATTGTTGTCGCGGTTGATTTTATGACGAGCACGATCCAGTTAAAGTCAGCTCGCAGGCTGTGGCGCGTGTACACTCGAGACAGCACTGGTTCGATTTCCGACGTTGCGGCAAACGGTTTGAAACCTGACGCAGAACACAGCATCGGGGCTGTGTTGCCGGCTGTCACGATCGTAAACCCGCCCGGACTAGAGATCGCTGAAATGACGGATGGCGCGTGGCAGTCAGTGCTGAACTACGGGCCTATAAAATGACCGCAAATAAAAATCGCATTCCCGCATATCGCGATGGTTTAAATTCGTGGACCGAGGGCGAAAATTTCTCAGCACCAGGCGGAGAGATTGTCGAAATACTCTATGATGCGGCAGGAAAAAAATCTTACTTTGTGGAGCTGCCCGGAGTACCAGCATGTGCCCACGGCGATAGCGTGGTCGAGGCTATCGATGCTGCCCGCGAAAAGTTGGGGCAATCCCAGCCGCTAACAGCCGAAGAAAAGTTGGAATATCGGGCTGAACATTTTCGGTTTTCAGTCAGTCTGTTCAAACGACTAACACGGGCGTGTCGTAGCGGCGTAAAAACGTGGTTAGACGAGCGTGGGCTTGATGATACTTGTACGATGACGATACGCGAATTTAGAGACGCAGGTGGCGGTCAATGGGCGGACGCGCTTGGGCGGAAACTAGAATGAATGGCGTAATAGAGGGTGGCGGCATCTACTCCTGCTCCGGCAGCGGCTCCGGAGCCTGCTCCGGCTCCGGCGCCTGCTCCGGCTCCGGCAGCGGATTCGGCTACGGCTACGGCTCCTGCTCCGGCTCCGGCTCCGGCTCCTGCTCCGGCAGCGGCTCCGGAGCCGGCTACGGCTCCGGCTCCGGCTACGGCAGCGGAGTTTTAGAATGACCGGCGCAATAGAGGGTGGCGGCAGCGGATTCGGCGGCGGATTCGGCGACGGATTCAACACATGCAATGGTTTTGGTTGCGGCGACGGCAGAGGCATAGGCAGAATTGGTGATGGTGATGGCGTCGGCTCCGGAGGCGGCGATGGTGATGGATTCGGTGGTGGAGGCGGCATCGGCGGCAGCGGCGGATTTGGTGGTGGATTCGGCGGAGGCATCGGCGGTGGCATCGGCTACGGATTCGGCTACGGCTCCTGCTCCGGCTCCGGCAGCGGAGTTTTAGAATGACGCAGGAATAAATGGCGCAATGAGATGATTTTGGGTCAGATACAAAAGTAGTTTTGTCTGGCTTTGCCGCGTGTCGGGGGATGCGCGTAGTTTGGGGGGGCGGGGATGTACACGATTAAGGTTCTTAACTGGGATAAATATAACGAGCGGGCTGATCGCGGTAATTTCGTTTGGTTTCGCTTTCAGAACAGCTTTTTCTTCGATCAATCGGTATTTGGGTTGAGCGAATCAGCACAACTCACGTTCGTGTTTTTGCTTTGCGAGGCATCAAAATGCAGCGGCGGGGAGTTTGCGTTGCGTCAAGATTACCTTGTCTTGCTGCGTAAAAAGAGCGCTGACAAAATCGACAAAGATATAGCGGAGTTGGCGAACTCAAATCTGATTGCCTGGAATCCGCGGGAATTGCCAGGCAATGACAGGCATTGCCTGGAATCCGCGGCTACAGACAGACAGACAGACAGACAGACAGAACATGATTTTGATTTTGAAACTCTCTACAAAAAATACCCCCGCAAGGAGGGAAAGACCCTGGGGATGAAAATCTGCGGAAACCAAATCCTCTCGCAGGCCGACTTCGATCGCCTTTCAAAAGCGGTCGACAAATACGCCGCCATGTGTCGCAAAGATAAGACCGAGAAAAAGTACACGCTCCAATTCGGAACTTTCATGGGCCGATGGACCGACTACGCAGACGAAGGGCTGCCGCAGCCCGAACTGGATGCGTTCAAGGCAGACCAAACCCACGTCGAAGAGTTCCGCCGCAAAAGAGACGAGATGATCAATGCCGCAAAAAACATTTGAGGACTTCGCGCTCAACACGCTCGCGGGCCAGGGATGCGTCGTGTCAGAGCCACCAGAGCCAGAACCCTTAGCAGCAGAAAGCGTTCACGGACACATGCGTCCAATTCGAGATATCGCATTTGAGGCCCACAGCGAGCTGCTGAGCCCTTATCCATCAACCCCGGTCAGACTATGGCCGAACTTCACAAAAGCGACTGGCGGCCTACGTGCGCGCGAATTTACGATACTCTGTGGGGCGACCGGAACCGGCAAGACCACGTTTTTAGCAAACCTAAGTTTTCAGCTCTTGATGCAGAAGACAAAGCACTTTGTCGCAAGCGTTGAAACCGGCGCAACCGATTTCGTGAAGCGCACTATGTCAGCAATGCTCAGCGAAGACATCAACACGGGCGAGTCACTGAGTTTTGAGCGCATTGCGCAAATCAAGCACGAATTCGACCACCTGTTGCACACAGACACACTGATGCTGTCACTGTTTGATAACCGGATTTCTTGTCAGCAGCTTATCGCCGAACTGCAATCAGCCCACGATGTGCACGGCTGCCAGATTGCGATGCTGGATAATCTGAACTTTTTCATGGAGGTAACTGCCGAACGCAATGCGGTAGTGGAAATGGATAAGACGGTCCACGAGCTGATCATGTTTTGCAAACGCATCGACATGCACTTGATCATGGTCATGCATCCAAAGAAGACCGAAAACGGGCGGGTTGAATCAGAGTTCGATATCAAAGGCTCTAGCACCGCAGTTCAAGAGGCACACAACGTGCTGCTGTTTAACCGCACCGCAGAAGAGGACCAGGCCCAGTACCCCTCGCAGCGTTTTCGAGAACTCAGGTTTGCAAAGCTGAGGCGCCGAGGCAACTACGTCGGGCGGCGGATCATGTTTGAGAATTTCGGGACCTGCTACATCGAAAGAGAAATGCTATGACCACGATTAAAAACAATCACTCCGAGCATCTGGCAGATATGATCAAAACATTAAACCGCGCGTTAAGGGTGTCTGAAGCCAAGCTGTTTTTGCTCGCGGCTCAGGTAAAGCAGCAAGACGAAACCATCCGCGAACTGATGGGCATTCCATGACATTAAAACTCACGCCCGACCAGACGCCCGAATACGACGAACAAACAGTTAAAAATCACTTATATTGCTGGCTTGGCTCGCTGCCACGGTTCAGAAAGTGGGGCATGGTTATACCGTATTTTAATGGCTCAACGCTCCGCAAACAGGCAGGGCGCACGTTCCACGTTCGGATTCATGGTCGCTGGTACCTGCCGGGTTTCCCTGACACCATCTTGGCCTATCGCGAGCGGCTGCGGTTCGTGGAACTCAAGCGCACCAAGGGCGGCGTGGTATCCGTTGAGCAAAAGGCGTTCCAGGTTGACGCGCGCGCTAAGGGCTACCGGTCGGATGTTGTGAACGCGGTTGATCCGTTCAAACAAGTTCTTTTGGATTGGCTCGACGCCATTGATCTTGAGTTAGACAGTCTGAAATAAAGCCGCAACTATCATCAAGAAAACGTCGAGAAATAATCGAGAGCTTGAGCAAAGCGAACAACAAATATTTAGGGGAAAGAATGGACTGCAATCACTGCGACGATGGGACGGTAATTCACAACGAACACCTAGGGCACCACTGCGATCAATGCGGCGAGACTCACACAACGATTATCGTCATCCCAGGCGAACGCATGACATGGGAAACCCCTTATGAATGCGCGTACTTATAAGCACACCGCACAAAAGCATGGGCCGGCCTAAATACAGCTTGACGCGATGCGGCACAGCGTGCTATGATCTGTGTCAACGCAACGAGATTTGAACATTTCAATGCGTCCACTTCTAAATAAAAGGTATTTACAATATGCTTACAAAAACCATTGATCTTTCCCCTGATAACAGAATTCCGGGCCGGGACATTAAAGACGGCGAAGAATTCCTGTGGATAAAAGCCGCCACCTTCCGCATTTATCTCGCGACATGCGCCCGATGCGAGGATTGCGGCACGCTCGGGAGTGTGAATGACATCGCTGTTCAAGACGATACGATGCTCGAAAATGTCCGATGGACTGCAAAAACTCCCGTTAGCGTCGGAGCATATGACGCCGATGGCTCGGGAGCGTGCCTATGCGATACCTGCGCTCTTAAGCGCGCTGCTCCCTGATACCAGCGGCTAGTCGATTTTATCAAAGCGCTGCGAGTTAATAGCTCGCGGCGCTCGTGATGCAATTGAACGCATCTTTAACAAAGGATTCAAAAATGAAAACAAAAAAGCAAACAAAAATGAGTGACTTGCGTCGCGTATTTGAAGGCATTATAGACCCAGCTATCGACGAATATTTTGAGGATACTGTGAAAGACGCAGATGGTGTGTCTCAGTATGCCGAATTCGGACTCAAATTGCACATCACCGACGCTGAAGCGGAATTTGTTAGAAAGTTATGCGTATCGCACCGCGCAGCGCGCGATGCCGGTACTCTTGATAGCAACACATTTTACCACGATTTTGAGAGCAAGTTTTTTTAAGCGATTAGCCGCGCCCGGCAGTTTGTTAAATCCTTTTTTAAACTGCCGCGTAAGCAATTCAGTTCAACTGGGGCAGCTGGGAATTGCTTAATGCGGGCAATAGGTGTCGCTGATGATCTGCCAAAATCATCAGTGGCACCGCCCCGTCTCACACCCCTGGGCACACCGCTTGCTTGAGTTTCCGAAAGGAGACCACGGATCGTCTGTTGATATGTGGTGCGAGTGAGGCACGACGGCTAGTTTAGCCCAGCGTCTGAAACCCGGTCATCCTCTAGGTAACCCGTCTGATCGAAGTATATTACGAACGCCGCAACCGTACATTTGAACGCATCGCCGCCAAACAGCCTTACACTCAGCATTTCGGCCCGGATCTTTTCAATGTCTGACCAGTTCTCGCGCGTTAATCCCAGCACGTCGGCAAACACGTATTCGAGTTGCAGCATGAACCCTGATTCGGTTGGGAAACACATAGTTCAATCCTATCAGACGAAGTGCCCCGGCGGCACCACCAGGGCGCGCACCGGGGCTTAATTTAGCCAAGGATGGAATGTGCCAGGACTGCGGTTTCCTGCGGATTGAACGAAGCGCGGAGTTTTCGGATATGCTCGCGAAACGCTTCGCGGAGTATTTCGGAACGGTCGCCGTTTGTCTCGGATAGAAGCTTCTCAAATTCTTCAGCGTCCTCACGGTAGGGGCGAAAGGCCACATTGTCTTTTGAGAGAACCTTTTTCTTGGGAATTTGTGCAACCATCTGTGAATTATTGTGAACGGCGGGCGGACAACTATCAATCAATATTTTAAAACAATTAGTTAATGTGATTCACAATCGTAAACGGAAATCGTGTAGAAATCCATTTCATACTGCCGCTTAATTAGTCTGGTGAACGCTGTAAGACCTTTCGTATTTGGTAAGCGATCCAAAACACTACCAACCCGCCCTTGCGGCATGTGCGAATTGCCGTTTGCTCCGAAATCCAAATTCAATAAAACCTGCAAAGAATGCAAGAAATCCGAAGCATGGCGAACAGGAAACGACATTTACGCGCTGCCACCCTTTCTCGAGGGTGATCGCAAAAAAGCCCTATCAGACCGTGGCTGACCTGGTCGTTGCCTGCGCCGTCTTTTTACTATTAATCCTAGTTTGGAGCTAACCATCTGAGGAAACTTACACGCAAAGAGGAGTCATTCGTTCGCGAATATCTCAAATGCTTGAACGCAAAGAAGGCCGCGATACTTGCCGGTTACAGCGAAGACAGCGCGAGAAGTATCGGCAGTGAAAACCTGACTAAACCCGCCATAAAAGCGGTAATCTATAAAGATTTTGAGCGACGCGCGAACAAGGCAAACGTTACTCAAGACAGGGTTATCCAGGAACTAAAACGAATCGCGTTTTCAAACATGGCCGATTTCGCGCGCTGGGACGGCAACACGATCAACCTCAAAGATAGCGACGCTCTTAGCCGCGGTAAAACTGCAGTTATCAAAGAAATTTCGGAAACCGTAACAGAAGCGGGCGGACGAACCACAATCAAGCACCACGACAAGATCAAAGCCCTGGAGCTCATAGGTCGCCACCTAAACATGTTCCGAGACAAGCCAGACGACGCGCCAGCCGCCACTGAAGCAAAGGCCGATGTCTACCCCGCCATGACCAAAGAGCGAGCCGCTGAACTTCTGAAAGAAAAGGAAGAAAAGAAATGACGCATATTGGTTCTGTTCTCACGCGCATCAAGCAAAAGTTCTTTATCGATGGAAACGGTAATCCCGTTAAAGTGGGCTCCCCCATCTGCGATCAAATCAGATATCCCGATCCGCCAGGTAAGGCCGCGTGCGATGTTCCAGGCCTAACCGGCGAGCAAGTTTATCACCTGAAAAAAGAAGGCGAGGTAACCATTAGGCTCGGTAACGAGATGATCCATTTCGAGATTATGAGTGCTTTGGATTACGACCGTCAATATCGAGAGCAGACCGCAAAGCGAGACAAGGAATGATGACCGCGTGCCTCGCAGGGTTTCTATTTGCTCTGTTATTTATTGTTGGCGCAGGGCGCGGCCCCAGATAATGCCCTTCACGCGCCCGCTTGAATATTACGTTAACCGTTTTCACGACAAGCAAGAGCGCGCGTGGCTTGCCTATAAGTCTGGGCGAGACGTTGTGCTTGATTGGGGTAGGCGCAGCGGCAAGTGTCTGGTAGAGGGTTCCATGATAATAACTCCATGTGGACCGAAGCGAATCGAAGACCTGAAACCAGGCGATCTTGTCTATTCTGAACGTGGCGAACCGATCCGCGTCAAGCATGTAAAATACCAGGGCAAGAAGCGCGTAGTGGATCTCTGTAACAACGGAACCGTTTACGAGACGGCTACGATTGATCATCGTTGGATGACCATTCACCGGGAGCACGGATTCAAGAAGCTTAGGGCGCCGAAGGAATGGTATAAAGCACTGGCCATCGAACGCCTTTGGGTCAAAGCCCCGCTCGGAAAGGTTCACGAACCGCACGCCTATGTGCTCGGAGCGATGCTCGGCAACGGATGCAGCACCGCCGCGGGCAATAAATGGTATATTTCTTCTGAATCTCCGCACACGCCCCATAAGATTGCAAAGATAATTGGACTGAAGCTATTCAAAAACGGAGGTAAAAATTACACCTACTCTCTTGGTACGGAGGCCGGGAGCGGGAAGCATACAAAGCCGATTCACTGTAATCACTATGAGGAATGGTGCAAGGGGAAGCTTGCTCATGAAAAGTTCTGTGATCTAGAAGTGATCAAGACGTGGGACCGCCGGTCGCTCCTTGAGTTTGTCGCTGGCCTCATAGACACAGACGGCAGCGTCACCTTCAACGGCAAGGAAATCAATCTAAGGCTTGCGATGCAGTCAAAGTCCTGCATCGAGGCGCTTCAGTACGCGCTTCTTGCCCTTTGGCAGTGCAGGGCGACAGCCGACATAGACGACAGGCCAAGATACAAAAACGGCCCGATTCACCGGATCGGCGTGAAGAACATTCTGTTTAATAGGGTCATTCTTAAAGAATTGAACCCCTATCTAGTAAATCCAAAGAGAAAATATTGCCGCGAATGGGGCAGGCTTAAGGCCAACAACGGGAATGTTGACCACGTCGGTGTTACGTTTAGGAATGAGCGAGTTGAGAAATGCTGGGACATAGAGGTGGACAGCCCCACTCATCTTTACCTGACCGCAACGGGCCTGGTGACCCATAATTCAGAATTTATCGCCGAAACATTTATCGAGGATATCGAAGACCACGGCAGAGACTGCATGTATATCGCGCTAACGCAGGGCCAGGCGCGTGAAATTATGTGGGACAAGTTCTATCAGCGGTTGAAAGACCGCGCGCGTGAGTGGAAGTCAAACGAATCACGCCTAGAGTGGAAGCATACGCCAAGCGGCGCGGTGATATCGTTAAAAGGTGCGGACCTCGGTAAAGATAAGCTTCGCGGTAACGCCAAGAGGTTGATTGCGCCCGATGAGTTCGCGTTCTTTCGAGACCCGACAATTGTCAAAGACGTGCTCGTACCGCAGCTTGCCGACTTCAATGGGCAGTTGATTTACGGTTCAACCCCCAAGGGCAAAAATCACTTTTGGCGGTTAAAGAAGCGCGCGCTTGCCGATCAACTTAAATTCTACACATCGCACTGCACGGTATTTGAAAACCCATTTATAAGCCCTGAGGGCAGAGACAAGCTAATATCAGAGTACGACGGCCCGCTTGACCCTCTTTACCGCCAAGAAATCCTTGCCGAATACATTGTGTTTGAAGGCATGGCGTTTGCTCTTGCGGTCGAAGACTACACTTGTGACCGCTGGGACCCAGCCGATCTTGACCACGCCTACCATTGGAAGGGCGTTGACCACGGGTACTCGCCAGATCCAACGGCGTGTCTTTGGATGGCGTATAACCGCCGAAAGAAATGCTTTCTCATTTATAACGAGTACAAGCACTCAGAGTTGCTAATCAAACAGCACGCGGACGTAATTAAGAACTGCGAGCCATACCCTGCCATTTCAAACTTCTCTGACATAGACCCGCAGCTCATAGCTGAATACGGCGAGGTAGGGCTGACCCTTGAACCCGCCGCCAAAGCCGATAAGCAAGCGCGCATCTTGCGCCTGGTGAACGCTCTTCGCACAGGACGGCTTAAGATCGCCAAGAACTGCACGCAGCTACTAGAAGAAATGTCGTCTTATGAGTGGGAGCAAGACGGCAATGATCACTTAATTGACGCAATGAATTATGTTTATAATAACGCAGTCATCCCCGAACTACCGACTGAACCGGCCGTAGGATTTTACACAACCAAAAGCGATCAAGGTTTTCATCGCCAAAGTTTTGGCGACTGAAACGTCCGCAATAAAAACAAGCACCACATATTGACCTCATCAGAAAGCGAGTCATCATGGAAATAGAAGGCGTTGATACCAAGTCCGTTGAATCCGCAGATACCGAAGCCTCAAGCAAAAGCCAGGACACAACTTCGACTCTGAACGATTCACAAAGCGACGCGGCTCAACAAGCAGGGCAAGAGAAAACTCCAAGTTATTTTGCAAACGGTAAAGAGCGTCTGAGAGTAAACGGCCAAGAGGTCGAGCTTACTTTTGAAGAAATGAAGCGGTTCGCTTCTCTCGGTAGAGCAGGCCATTCCGCTATGGAACGCGCTGTTGATATCGAGAAAAAAGCAAACGCCACATATCAGCAGATTCTTGAACTCGCGAAGTCAGACCCAAAGGGATTGATTCGCATGTTTAACCCGGATTACGCAGGCGAACAAAGCCGTGGTCAGTCGCAAGACGATCAAGACGAAGACGCAAGCGGCGATCCAAGGGACACCGTAATCAAAGAGCTTAAGGCCGACGTTGAGCGCTTAAAGGGCAGTTACGAACAAAGGGGCGTGGCCGAGGAAAAGGCCGCCATCGCAAGCGAACTAAAAACCGCAATCGGTGCATACCCTGAGTTTAAAGACGACCCAGAATACTTCACCGACAAGGTGAAGATGGAATACCGCAAGCTACTCAATTCAGGCGTTTTCAATGTGAGCATCGATGACGTTGCTTTCACCCTCGCGCAAAACCAAAAAGACAAAAAAACCAAACAGGCGCAAGAGGCCGTCAAACGCCATGCGCAAACAAAACAAAACGCTACGGTTAGCGGGCTGCCATCCGGCGGATCAGGCCAGTCAAAGGGCATGAGCCGCGATGATGTCAGAAAGCTCGCCGGGCTACCCCCTGCATAAACGCGGGTGGGTCAACTCGACGAAGGGATAAACCATGGCAAGAAATACCGCACTCAGCGCTACGCACTCAGAGAACTCGCTCTTTAAAGAAATGTACGGTTCGAGCGAAGACAACGCGCTGCTCAATGTTAAAAGCCCGCTCGCATCAATCATCATGAAAAATAAGAAGGCCGACTTCGTGGGTGACCAGTTCGTTGCTCCCGTTCGTTTCGGTTCGGCTGTTGGTCTGGGCTACCGTTCGGTAGGCCAGAACCTGCCAACCCCGGTTGCCGCACCCCGTGGCAAGGCGATATTTCAGGCCAAGCGCGCCTATGGCTCGGCTGAGTTTGACCGCGAAGCAATCAAGGCGTCACGAAACGACAAGGGCGCCTTTGCTAAGGTGACTGTTGCCGACGTTGAGGCAGTTGAAGAAGGCTTTATGCTGCACATGATTGAGCGGGCTTTGTTCTCTGACAGCACTGGTAAGATCGGTGAAGTTTCTACCGTGTCGGGCGCCGGAACGACTGCGTCGCCTTGGGTTATCACTGGTGCAACGACTGGCACCAACGGCCCTAAGCACAAGAAACGCAACTACCCTGCTGGCGCGCGGCTTGAACTGTTCACGACTGCCGGCGTCTATCAGATGACGGTTGCTGTTGTGTCGGCAAGTTCAACGACCCTGACTTGCACGACCCTCGCCACTGGTAACGTTGCAACCCCGGTTGCCGCCGACGTGATTTACTGGGAAGGCAACAAAGACGGCGAATGTGTTGGTCTGGCCCAACTTGCCCCGGCTTCGGCAGGCACGCTGTATGGTCTGTCTCAGACTACTTTCCCTCAGATGCGCGGCACTCGTACTTCGATCACCGGCACGATTGCTTTTGACGACCTAAATGATTTGGTTTCGGATCTTGAGGAAGAAATCGGAAGCCCTGACCTTGCTATCTGCTCGCACTCGGCTAAGTCCCTGTTTAAAAACCAGGCTGAAGACGCCAAGAGATACAGCGTGTCAGAAATCAAGACCGGCAACGTGAAGGTTGGATTCAAGGGCATCGAACTGATGTCTGATGAGGGCGCCTTCCCGATGATTTCAAGCCAGATGATACCTGATGACGAGATTTATTTCGTCAACACGAAGTATCTGCAGCTTGTGATGCGCGAAGATTTTGGCTGGTTTGAAGATGACGGCATTTTCATGCTGCGCGATCAGAATAAGGACGTTTACGGCGCCCGTTACGGCGGTTACTTCGAACTGTTCTGCTCGAAACCAAACTCTGTTGGCCGCCTGAGCGGCTTCACGGTCTGAATCATTAGCGGCGGGTGAAGTCTGCCCGCCGCACTCTTTTTACTAAGGAAAAAATCACATGCCAAATAATTCAATTCAGGCCGAAGGCTACTCAAACAAAGTTTTGAAACTGATCCCGATCACGGTTACGTGGGCTGCTGGTACACCATCAGTAAGTTGGAACCCAGAAAACGAAGGTATCGTTTTAACCGATGAGGGCGCTGGTGATTTGACTCTGACTTTCGATACTGCATCGCTTGTTCCGTTGAAAGTGTTGGGTCACATGATCGCGGTTGCCGACGCAAACACTCTTTCTTTGGAGTGCAATATCGACGGCACGGCTACCACGACAGTTCTAAAGATCGTATTCAACAGCGGTGCCGACGGCGCAACGGAAACCGACCCGGTTTCTGTGAACCTGCTCATTGCAAAATACGTAATCGCTTAAGGGATTGAGCGATAGCGCGACGGCGCGTGTGGGTTTACCTCCGTTTTTCCATGCGCGCCGTCTTTTTTAACCACATGTGGCCGAGATCGGTCACCCATATCAAGAAAGATAGGGATACATGCCTACCGGATTAATCAAAGCTGAAAAACAGCGCAGAGTTCGCAAGATTTTGGGCCGCGTTGACGTATCGGGCGGAACACCAAGCATCGGCGCTGGTGCAGGTTTTACCATCGCTGACACTGCCCCAGGGCAGGTGACCGTTACACTCACAAAGCCAGGTCGTTCGATTCTTTGCGCAGTTGCAACTCCACTTCAGACCACTGATGCCACGGGTCACCTAGTTAAAGTAGACGCCGTTACTGAAGCATCAAGCGTTGTGTTCAATGTTTACAAGGTAGGCGGCGCGGCTGCTACTCTTTCTGCAACGGCTGCAACCCTTTCAACTGCCAACACCTACACCGATGCGGCTGTAAAGGCCGCTATTGACGACGCAATGACCGCGATCACTGCAAAAATCCTGACCGCGCTTGACCTTCAGGACGGCATCTTAGCTGATAACGTTGGTTTCTACTTTGAAATCACCGTGAAAGACGTAAGCAACTAATGCGCGTCATTAAGCTTGTCGGTCACGGCACAGCACTTATGTCGTCTGCAGGCTCAACATCAATCGTGACCGCCAATGCCAGCCGCAAGGCTATCGCCATTGGCGGGCACGCCACCGTTGGGCTTTGGCTTGGTTTCGGGACGGCTGCGGTAGTCGGGACGGGTTTTTTTGTTCCGCCAAGCGTAACCGTTCAGTTCGGTGAAAATGACGGAACGCTATTTCAGGGTCAAATATTCGGCAAACTTGCAAGCGGCGTAGACCAGGCCGTTGGCTTTGCGGAGTTTAAATGAAGCTGCTCGTTCCAACCGGGCAAATCATCGGTGAAAAAATCATTTACGTCGATAGCCCGGAAAGCCATCGAAAGATTGATTTGCTCGTTGCCGAACTTGCCGTTGAGAAATCAAAGCCTGCCCGAGTAGTGGAAAAGATTATTGAGAAGTTTGTCGAGGTAAAAGTTGATGACCCGGAATTACTTAAACGTTTGAACGAGCAGTATCGGGAAAATGCGGAACTGAGAAAGCACCAGCTGGCGCCCAGAACTGTTGAGGTTGAGAAGGTCAAAGAAGTCGAAGTTGAGAGACTGGTTAACGTCCGACACATCAAAATTGAGTTGGCCATTGGCGCAGCGTCGTCGCTGGTTGGGTTTTTGATCGGGAGGTTCTAAGTGCGGCGGGGACCCTTGTCGGGGCGCTTCAATCCAGATGGATGTTCTACGGGATCACCGCTGGAACCACCGTTGAAAACGGCTGCGTGGACATGGTCCGTGGTCATGGCGAGGACTACGGCGGAAACACTTTCAAACCGTACACGCTAAGAGGAACAAGTCAGTGGTTGAATTTTGAAAAGAACGACGAGGCCCTTCCCGCTGGGTTTGCCATTCAAACGTATCGGATAATTTTAACTGAAGAATAATTTCAAAATTTTGAGGCCAAAAAACCATGAGACACAAAATTAATTCATCAAATAAAACCGGACAACTCACATGAACATGCTTTGGTTAAACAGTATAAAAAAAGCGGTAACCGGAACAACGGTAGGAACAAAGCAGGCGCTTGACGTTTTCGTTGCTGGCGGCGGCGGCGGAACACAAACCGAAGACGCGCTGCACGTTTCAGGCGATCAGGGCCAGATGGCGCTAGCGGTACGGAATGACGCGGGCGCAGCCTTGGCCGGCGATGGCGACTATATTCCTCTTTCAACTGATGCGTCTGGTAACCTTCGCGTTGCGGCTTCACTTACTGAAAGTGCCGTTGCTGCTGATGGGGCCGCTGCGCCTGCGTTAGTGAAAGTTGCCGGCGGCGTTGACGGTGTAGGCAATACCCAAGCACTGCGCACCGACACCAACGGTGAGCTTCAAATTGACGTGCTTAGTTCAGCGCTCCCAACTGGTGCGGCAACTGAAACCACGCTAGCAGCCGCAAGTGCGAAACTTCCGGCAACGCTTGGTCAAAAGACGATGGCTAATAGCTTGCCAGTAGTCATTGCTAGCGATCAAAGCGCTATTCCCGTTTCAGGGCCGGTAACAGACGTGCAGCTTAGGGCTAGCGCGGTGCCAGTTTCGGCGGCATCGTTACCCTTGCCATCGGGGGCCGCCACCGCCGCGCTGCAGGCAAAGACGCCCATCAATACGACTGGTGACGCGGCCACAAATGCCGCCGTAGGCGCTGGTGCAGTGATCACACTAACCGCGCCTGCAAACGCGGTTGGTTTTTCACTCCAAGCCGACGATGTCAACACGGCTAACGTTCGATGGCGTCAAGGCGTTGACCCAACCGCTTCAGCCGGGCAGGGGCTGGCACCAGGACAAGACACTGGATATTTCCCGTGCGCCGCAAACGTCCGCGTGATTTCAGTAAGCGGCACTCAGACAGTACACATCAATTGGGTGCTGCAATGAGATGGTTGGTAGTCGGACTGCTGTTGATTTCTCAGGTTTCTTTGGCTGGCCTACCACCAACAGTATCGCGCATCAGCGGCGAGGTCGCAGACTCAACAACATTCAAGTTTCGGTTTCCGAACTTCGCGGGGACCAGAACCGGAACTCTAATTTCACTAGGAGTAAATTCCGTTGCTGGCGGCGGCACTGGACTGGGAACGCTCACTCTAAACAGCGTAGTTCTTGGAAACGGGACTAGCACGCCTCTTTTCGTTGCTCCAAGCACCAGCGGCAATATTCTGACTAGTAACGGCACGACCTGGCAGAGTACGGCACCAGCGTCCGGCAGCTCGCTTTCGGTAACGACAATAACCGCCAATACCACACTAGTAAACACCAACAACGCCATTATCTGCAACGCAGTAGCGGGCGGGTTCACGGTTACTCTGGAAACCGCAGTAGGAAATTCTGGTGTCGTTCATCATCTAAAGAAGTCAGACACCACCACAAACATCGTAACGGTCGACGCCAACGGATCACAGACCATAGACGGCGACCTTACCCTAGACATAACGGACCCTCTGGTGTCCATCACAATCGTTTCAGACGGGAGTAATTGGCATGTTCTATAAAACTGCGTTCTTAGTATTACTGCTTTGCACATTCGCCCATGCGTCCAATGTTCCGCAGGCGGCAAACACCGTCGGGATGGGCGGTAACTCAAATCTTGACGGCGGTTTAGCTGGAGTAAAAGGTCTTCAGTGCAACATCCCGTTCACGACGCACACGGCGACGGTATGTTTCTCGACAGGTACAGGGGGCGCTACCGCTAACAACTACTTAAGCGGTGTGGTTCAAGGTCCGCAGGGTGCTAACTCGATAGGCCAGGGAACGAGCGGTTCCTTCTACCAAGTTTCATCGGGCAAAGTCGCATTCATGTGCGGCTACTACTCCCTTTCAGGAGGCGCGGCCAATACGCATACCGTGTCTTTCGGGTATTCGACCACCGTGCCTGCGAGTTTAAACACTGCTACGGTGCCGACAGGACCCGTGTATTTCTCTGGAGCAGCGAACCTCTACCAGACTTTTAACACTGGATCAGCCAGCCAGCGCGTATATGTGCCGTACAAGAAGCAATTTCCTGCCGGCAGCTTCCCATGGATTCAGACTGGAACTGCCGGACAGATTTACGAATACTGTGCGGATATCTACGAAGTAACCGCTTCACCTTGAGGAGAATTATATGAGCTTGGAAATTTTGAATCTAATTATCACTTTGTGTGTCGGGTCCGTCGATACTCAGCTTTGTCATAAAAGTATGGTGTCCTGCCACGACACTAAGAAGTCTTCGGACAAGGTGCGCGTATTGAAATGCTACGGGCCGGGCACCAAAGAGGGCAAGAAGTGCATGGATGACAGCGGCGGCGCTCAGAAGAACGACGCGGAAGTTATCGCGGAGTGCGCTGCTAAATAACAAAGGGGTGCGACCATGGATGAGAACACGCGTTTTCTTATGGGCTACATAAGCGATATGGAAACGCGCATCCGTGAAGATATAAAAGTGCTTCGCCTTGAGCTGCAAGACATTCAGGCATTCAAAAATAAGTTACTTGGAATGGCATTGGTAGCGGGCGGGGCGGCAGGGTTGGTTGTAGAAGTAATTTTAAAAAGTACATAGGAGAATAAAATGGCGGCATTTATCGCATACGTAATAGCAAACTACGCAATTATTATTTCGTCAATCGTTGGTCTTCTAAGCGCGGTATTGGTGATTGCGCTGCTCATCCCTGGCGAACAGCCAGACAAGTTATTGCAGGGCGCAGTTGATTTCTTGAAAAAGTTAAGCCTCAAGTAATGCAATATTTTTTGGCCATACTGCAAGCTGTAATCGCTGTTCCAAGGATCGGCGCCATGGTCGAGGGTTGGATTAAGACCATTGCAGCGGCGTTGGCTGAGAAGCATTACCGCGAGCAGAATGAAAAAACCGAAGGCGCGGTTGACGCGCACAGAAAGGCGCTGACTGATGAGCAAGCTATTGATGCTCTTAAGCTTTGGCACTCTCGTTAGCGGCTGCGCCCATGCGTATGGGCCAAAGCGCACGATACCTAATCTTGCACGGTGCCAGCCGGTAGCCGAAACCAAACATGCCGTGTGTTTGGCTGCCGACGGTGAAACGTTTTATTTCATTGAGTTTAAAGACCCAAAAATTGGCGACCTGGTCTGCCATCCGTCGATTGATTACGAGCGTCTGATTAAGTGGGGTCTTGATGACCGAAGAAAGGGCGACTGATGGATGAAATTCTAGTTCGCCTTTCAAAAGCGGTCGGCATTGATCCAGACCTATCTCGTGCGATTGCTGCGGTTGAAAGTTCATGGAACCCTTGGGCCGTGCGCTATGAACCTAAATGGCGCTACTTTTACTTTGTTAGAGAGTACGCGGACAAACTCATGATTACGGTTGAGACAGAACAAATGCTGCAAGCCTGCTCGTGGGGTCCTATGCAGGTCATGGGGTCCGTTGCTCGGGAGTTGGGTTTTGATGCCGAACTTCCACGCCTGACCAACTCAGAACTAGGCATTCGCTACGGTGTATCGAAACTAAAAAAGCTTTTTGAAAAGTACAACGACGAATCAGAAGTTATTTCCGCATACAACCAAGGCAGCGCGAGAAAAACACCGGGCGGCATGTACGAAAATCAGACCTACGTCGATAAAGTCCACAAAAGTTTAAACAACCTCAGAAAAATTACCTGAAAGGACCGTATGAACCCTAAATTTATGATGAGAAAAAAGGCCGTTGACCAGCTGGTAAAAGAATCTAAGCCAATGAGCATTAAGCCACGTAAACCCATGATGCAAGAGGGCGCGCCACAAGAGGAAATGCAGGACGGCGGCGAATCAGAACAAGAGGAAGGCGACCCACAAGAGGGTTACGAGCAGTTCATGGTTAGCCCGCAAGAAAAAGAGCTGATCTTAAACATGCGCAAAGGGTTGATGTCTGGCGCCGGCCCTGCACCAGCCGAATCGGATGAAATGTGAGCCTGTCGCTTTCAGACCTGAGAACACGCACCAGATTTAAGGCCGATGAGTCTTCGGCCGCTGGTTTTGTTACCGATGCCCAGCTTGATCTATCGATCAATAAGGGGTGTCGGTTCGTCTATCGGCGTCTTTCTCAGAAGTTTGAAAACCTATTCATCAAGATCGGGTTCACCGAGGATATCGCAGCCGCGTCAATCAATACCGCGACCGACGTTATCACCGTGGCGCGGAGCTACGCATCTGGCGACCCGGTTGTTTACACGGCTGGCACTACGGTTGCGGCTGGCCTAACTTCTCTTTCCACGTATTACGCCATTCGTGTAACGGCAACGACAATTAAGCTTGCAGCGACCCTTGAATTATCGCTTTCCGGTACCGCCATTGACATAACATCAGCCGGCGCAGGCACTCACTCCATTTCGCGCGGACGGTTCAGCACGGTGGCAAGCACGCAAGCCTATGACCTGCCGCCTGAAATGATGAAATTAGTCAGGATTGAATACCGTCAATCTGGTTCCACGTCTGACAACGATTGGCGCAAGGTGCCGCATTTAAACATTTCAAGCGATGACGGCAGCAATTATTACCCGCTGCGTGAGGGGTATTTGCCTGAGTTTGGTTATGCGATGGTTGGAAACCAAGTCATCTTTAAGCCGGTGCCATCACAAGCCTATGCCGTTCGCATTTGGGACGTGCCTCTCTTTAAAAAACTTGTTGGCACAACCGACGTTCCTGGTTTCGATGAGGATTATTGCGAGCTGGCGTGTGAACTAGCCGCCATTGACCTTCTCGGAACGTCTGGAGAACCTATATTCGGCGAGCGCATGAAACTGTTTGAAGTTGAAAACGGTCTTCTCAACGAAACCTCGGTCAACCGCGATCAGCAACCCGACCAGATGGTAATTACTGACACCGGGGGCAATGACCGCTATGGCAGGTAATTCGCGTCTTAGAATACCGCGCTTTTTCGGTCTTGATCTAAAGACCAATCTTTCCGACGTGAGAGACGGAGTTTCGATCGGCGCGGAAAATTGCTTTCAAAACGGCAATGGCACAATTTCAAAGTTTGCCGGCAGCGAATCTATGTTTAGTGCCGACGAAACTGCATCTATTACGATTGATGAAATCGGATCGGCTACACTTGGCAGCACGAAGTATTATTTCAAGTTCTCTAATGGCGTATTCAGCTACGCAACATCACTTGTTGACGTGGTTACGGTCATAACCCCAAGCCCTGCAATCTCTACAATCAATTTGATTTGGTTTGCGGTGCTAGATAGCAAGCTGTTTTTTGTCGATGGTACAAACGTGCTCAGATATTTCGACGGAACAAATATTGTTGCAAGCGCGATTTACGCGCGGCCAACAGTTGCTCTGACTTCGGCAAGCGGCGCTGGCGCGTTCACCTACATTTACACGGTCGATAATGGGCGAGGGGAAAGCCCGGCTGTCGCAACTCTTTTGCCGTCTATCGTTTCAGCTGCAACCATTCGAGTGACCGGAAACACCGGACCTCAGACGCTTATTGCCGGCGACGTGGTGCGGATCTATTCGAGGGCTGACACGATTGCCGCAGCGTCAAAGTTAGTAAAGACTTACACATGGCTTGCCGCAGACGTAACTGCTGGGTTCTCTGATGTTGTGACGGTTGCGATTTCGGACACTCAGAGTCAACTATATTCGGAGTTGGGTCTTGCGCTCAACGTTACCGCGCCAACGGCATTTGTTGGGCTAATTGAGCACTACGGGCGGCTTGTGGCGTGGAAGGGTGACCGGGTTTACAACTCAAAGAGCACTAACCCGCACTCTTGGCCGTCCGACCAGGCGCAAAAAGAGGCATTCGTTTACGGGTTCGGGGTTGGCGACGGTGAAGGCGTTCAGGTTTGTGCGAGCTACCTTGAATCTCTTTTTGTGTTCAAGAAAACTAAGCTTGCTGTTTTTGGCGGCATCGGCCCAGACGACACGGGAAACAATGCTTACTCATTTCGTCGAGTGGAAACCAACGGCAACGGGTGCTCTGCTCCGAAGTCTGCTATAGTTGTTGGCGACGAAACCAAAAACTATCTGGTATACCGCTCGCAGTCCGGGTTCTATGCGACCAACGGCGACAAACCCGTGCGTATTGGTGAGAAAATTGAAAGCGCTGTCAACTCCGAATCTGTCGCACTGCAATTAACTTCGGTTGCGTTTCATCATAAAAAGCTTGGGCTATACTACTGTTTCACCGGGGGGCCAACCGCGCGCATCGCATGGGTTCTAGATATTCGAGAAGACCAGGGCACGCTTGTCGGATGGTTTCAGCGCAAGGCCCTAAATGCTAAATGCGTGGCATGGGACGGCGACCGCTTCTTGTGGGGCTCTTACACTGGGTTTTGCGCGTCTGAGAGGGCGGCAACCGGGCTTGGCACCAATGTAAACTTCCAAGATATTCAAGTTGAGTATGTGGCGCCAGCTTCGGTGACTACCGGGACCGATATTATTACGGTCGTAAACAGCTACCAGACCAACGACATAATCACTTTTAGAAGTACGGGCGCCGTACCGACTGGCCTCATCGACAATATCCCGTATTTTGCGATCAGAATTAGCGCAACGAGCATTAAAGTTGCGGCGACTGCTGGCGGCGCGGCCATTGACTTGACTACTCAGGGAACCGGAACAATTTCGTTGCTGACCTATGTTCCGATCAACGCATTTTACATAACGAATTGGTTTAACTTCGGATCTCCTGCGCGCGTTAAGAAACTCATGAAGCCTTCCATTCTTTTGAATGTGGACGCATCGAGCGGCGCGGTCTCAACAACAATGACCTCAGCCTATGATTGGGTCAATTCTTATAGTGATTCAAAATCTATATCGATTACGACCGCAGCGGCTGGCGTTACGGCTAGAAACGTGTCGATATCTCGCAGAAAATGCCGCTCGGTGAGCTACAAGTTCGCAAACGCCGTGCTGCAGCAGGATGTTAGCATTCAGGGGCTTGAGCAAGACGCCGTAATCCTGAGAAACCGAGGAAATTACGCATGAACCTCGTTGATTTCGGTGAAAATGCGCCGCGCTCTTGGTTTCAGCAGGTTTTGCAGTGGAGCAGAAAGAAAATCACGTTTGACGACAACATTGACTGTCAAATCCTTACTGTTAACATTGGAGTTGCAGAGACTGAGGTCGGCCATTCACTCGGCAGAGTTCCACGCTACGTCATACCCGTAGCATCCTATCCCAACGGGACGGCGGAAATAAATTTTACAAAACCATCTGACTTAAACCGCCTGTTTTTGAAGCGGTCAACTGCGGGCGTTTGCACGCTCATACTTATTTAGGGGAAAACCATGGGCTTTTTTGATGAAGACTTGGGCGATTACTTAGGGGTTCCAAATCAAGGCAGAAAACGCTCGGAAAAGTATCAGTGGGACGCAGGGGAAGACCGCAAGAAAGCCAAAGAAAAGCAACATGAATTAAACCGCACGCTGCGCAGTTCGACTATGCCCGGCTTTTCTCCTGAAATGGAAACAAGGCTTAGGGCGCTGCAAGACGAATCAGCGCCCGGCGAACTGTCTCAAGACCCATACTTTCAGGGCCAGCGCGCGATAGCCGTGCAAGGCGGTCAACAGGCGTTGTCAGGCGTTCAGAACCATCAGGGCGCATACGGCACGTCTGGCGGGTTTTCCAATCAAGGCTCAATCCAAGATGTTTATGACCGATTAAGCGGGCGCTTGGCGGGTCTTGCTCAAGATTCTGCCAACCTAAAATCACAGAAGGCTGACCGCGTTGCCGAATCCCGTCAACATATGGCTGATTTACGGCGCGCTCAAGAATCCGCATTCATTCGCGCACAGATGGCCATTGAATCAGGCGATGCGGCGGCGTCTCAGGCGGCACTTGCGCAGGCATTTGATGCAAAAGAAAAGATTGCGGCATATCAAAGGCAACTTGGGGCGCAGCTTATAAATACGGGCGTTGCAGCCGCAACCGGAGGCATGTCTAGTGCGGGCGCAGCGAAATCTAGTTCTAGTGGGTCTATTCCAACGTCCTCGGGGGCTCAGGTGGATCATGGTTTCGGCCATATTCCATCAAGCGAAGACTTTGGCATGAGCCAACCATATGCAAGCCAGCGCAAATACCGGCTCTAGGAGACCTCGAATGTACGATGAAACCGACAACTCTGATCTTGACCTTGAAACTGCGATTGCCGAACATCGCAGGCGCATAAAAGAACGCGCGGAGCAGGTTCAAAGCAACGACCTATCGCCCATCGGAAAGGCGCTGACCGCGCTTGCAACCGGCTGGTCTGCGGGTATCAGCGGCGGAAATGGTGCCGACGAATACCGGAAACACATGGCCGCGCGTGATGCGAACATGAAAAGTCGGCTTGCCGCTCTCGACGACAAGGGCGAACTCAGCGCGATCGCCTCGCTTGCCAAGATGAAACAAGAGCGCGAGTTGCTTCCTCAAAAAATGCGGCTTCAGCTTGAAAATCAAATGGCGCTTGCGCAGGCAGCAGGTGGCAACCAAGAAAATTTGTTGCGTATGCGCCAAGCGTTCGAAGATTCGCAGAGAACCCGATCCGACTCAACGACCAGGCGCGGGCAGGACTTAAATTACGACAAGGCCGTAAAGGCAGCCAAAGGTAAGTCCGGTCCTGTCAGCGTATACGGCTACGAACTCTTAGATGGCGCCATGCCAACCGACGACGATTTGAAAAAAGTTAAATCATCAAGCGCAGCATATTCTAAATTTGACATTGCAATGAACTCGCTTCGGGATGTTATTAAAACACACGGCGTGCGTTCGACGCCTTATTCGGAGGGCCGAAAGCAGATTGAAAAAGCAGCAAGTAACGTGGTCATCGAGGGTAAAGAGGCTGCGAACCTTGGGGCGCTTGCCGGGCCAGACATGGACTTGATTTTAGCCGCCATAGGCGACCCGACAAGTGCCGGCACGGCATATCTTGGCAATGCCGGTTATCTAAAAGTGCTCGAATCTGCCCGCAAAGACTCCGAGGTGCGGCACGATGCGACCGTTAGGGCCTACGGGTTTAGAAGGTCGGGCGCGGGCGCGGGCGCGGGCGGGCACGCACCGCATGCACAAAAACGAGTTGACGGCGTGACATATGAGAAGAACCCGACCGACGGCAAATGGTACGAGGTGAAATAATGTCAAAACCACTAACAGACGCGGAAATGTCGGCTCTTGAGGCCAACGAGAACGGCCTAACAGACGACCAAATGGATCAACTAGAGAAAAAGACGCTTCTCAAACGCATCAAGGAATTAGGAATGGGCGCAGTTGAGAACGTTTTGGTTCCTATTGGCCGCGCTGCTGACAGTGTTACCGGCGCACCGACGCGCGCGGCTGTCTCAGCTGCGCAAAAGGGCCAGAACCCTATTTCGGCGTTTACCAGGCAGTTCGCCGAAGACCCTGACAGTGCGCCAACTGGTAAAGAAATAGTTCAAAAGGCCGGAGTTGGTGATAGTGCCTTGAGCGATGCGTTTCCTGGTATTTACAATCAAAGTGGGGAAGGTTGGCGGCTTCAAAAGGGCGGTATACTTGATCCAACGGCGAGCGGAGCAGTCGGGCTTGGTGCTGACTTCTCTATGGATTGGACCAATTTCATTCCACCTGTTGCGCTCGCCAAGCTCGGCGTTAAAGTTGGCACAAAGACCGCTGATGTGGGCGCTACGCTTGCTGCTAAGGCTGTTGACGTAGCGACAGGCACCAGGGGCACCAGCCATGCGCTTGGTATCACGAAAAGCGCCGGTAACGCGGTGATGGACTCGGTTTCGTCGGTGACTAAACCAAGGCAAGCCGCTGATTGGGCTCAACGAGCTGCCATTGCCAAGAAAAACGGCATTGACCCTGCCCTTTTATCTGAGGCCATTGAGTTCGGCCCAGGTTCGACAATTTCCAGAACGACAAGAAACGTTGCCGAGGGTCCGGCAGGCGCAAAGGAACTCGAAAGACACGCCAAGGGACTAGGGCAAATCAACGAAGCGGCTGGGCGCCAGGTCGAGAAGATCGGCGGCGGTAAAATACCAGCGGATACCGCCGAAGCCGGGCAGCTTATTCGCGAGGCCCACAATACTGCGGTTGGTAAGTTTTTCAAGGATATAGATCTTACCTATGATTCGGTTCAAAAGTATTTCCCGGGCGGGCTCGTTGATCGCGGAGCCATGGCAACGCTTGAATCAAAGCTAAGCGGAATTGAAAAATACGCAAAGGGCTTGGTTAAGCGCGGAACCGATGCCGAACGAGCTCAGGGCAGGCACTTGCTCAGAACAACCGAGGCGCTGAAAAATTCTAATGGCAGTTTCAAACAACTAAACGAGCAGCGTCAATGGATTGGCAAATATGCTTTCTCAGACAAAACCCCGCTCGGGGCAATACCGCCGGACGTTTCAAAGATGCGCGATCTTTACGGCACGATTAACGACGCTCTTGAAAAGACCGTAAGGAAGCACGTCAACCCCGCCTTTGCCGATGAGATTCTAGCAAACAACAAAAAAATGACCGGATTCATTAACGACAACTCGCATCTTGTAAAAGACGTTTTGGGCGGCAATGTTCCAGACGAAAGGGTATTTACCAGGCTGTTCTCTAACACCCTGCAGGTGGGTAAGCTTAAAAAAATCCTGTCACCAGAAGATTTCCAGGCACTCAAGGGCTCTTATATGCGCACGCTGCTTAAGACGGACGGCGCCGGAAACATTCTCTTTGATTCGACTCTGAAAAACTTCAAGGCAAACTCGCCGGTTATGAAGTCTGTTTTCACGCCGCAGGAGTTGGTTGACGTGGCGGAGGTTCTTCGCCTTGGGCGAGACTACGGTTCACCCATTCTTTCGTCTTCTGGAACGGGAGCGAGCAGCCTTTTTAAAGACATGAAGCGCGGTATTTCTGAGGGCTTGATAAATCGCGGAATAGTTGAAAAACTAAAAAAGACGGCGCGCACTGCGCCGGGTGTGCCCAAATCATCCAGCACACCAAAATCACTAAAACCAAATCCAGGCGGTCAAACGGGGGCAATAGACGGGGAATACGCGGCACGCATGGCCGGATACCGCACAGACCCTATGTCTCGCCGGTTAAAGGCACTGCAAGGCATGTCCGTCGCATTTCCTGATATGATTATCGATAGCGACAAGGCTGCGGCAGAACGAAAAAGGGCACGTTTAAAAGCCCTTGAGGATTAAATGGAAACCTACCTTGCTCTAATCATCATGTTTTTAGCCCTGATCTTGCTCTTTGGCCTTGCCGTGTGGCGTGAGTACGTTTCAAGCGTGCGCCAGGCTGGCATTGAAAGTGGGCTTTCTCAAATCAGAACAGAGCAGGCGCGGGCCGCTGCGGCCATTTCGTCTTTTGCTGAGAAACTGGGCACGGTGTTCGAGGGCATGGGCCAGCTGAAAGAGGGCGGCGAAAAGTCTGCCGAGTTCGCGCAAAAAGCAGAGCAGGATTTGGCTTATCTCAAGGGCGAATTTGCCCTGGTGACCGCTTACAAGAGGCAGGCGGCGCAATCTTTTGACCACGTGGAAGGTCTATGAGCGAAGAAAAAAAGAACTCGATCAGGGATATTTTCGAACGGTATGTAAAAAACCCGGACGCCGAAAAAGGCAACCTGCTTTCAGCACTCAATAAGCAGCGCGATTCCTGGCACAACGAACGCAAAATGACTCAAGATAGAAATTGGCGCGATGAGGTTGCTTTCTACACTGGCAACCACTACGTGCGAGACACTGGCGCGTCTGGCGGCGCACACCGGGTTCGGCTTCGTGAAAACCATATCAACAACGTAACGAGCCGAATGCTTTCAATCGTTTCTCAGAACCTTCCGATTGTGCGCGTGTTTCCGGCGTCTGATTCACACGATGACGTTGAGGCTGCTGAGAAAACCGAGAAATACGGGAAATACTTTCATCGCACCAAAAAGATTGAGCAGGTTTATCTAAAAAATATCAAGTACGGCCTTATTTTCGGTAACGGGTTTTTGGTTCGCAGCTATGACCCGGACGCTGGAGGCAAAATGGAGCTACAGGCGTCTGAAACGAAATCAGGCGACCCGGAAATTCATTCTTACCGTGGTGACATTAAGCTAACCGTTGCCGATCCGTTTAAGCTTGTGTTCCGCCCTGGCATTGAAGAAATCGACGACATGTATGATTTTTTCCACGAAGAGCCCGTTTCTAGGTTTGGTTTGGAGGCAACATACGGCGACGTTGAGGCCGAGGGTGCTAAGGGCTTAAACGCCTATACGGGCGAGATTCGCAAAGATAACGATCTTGTCATGCTGCACCACTATTACCACAAGCCAACCAACTGGTTTGATAAGGGCATGTATGCCTGCTGGGCAGGGAAAACACTCTGTAAGGCCGTAACCTTTCCGCACAACGACGGGCTTTTACCCGTTCATCACTTACCGTTTGATAAGCCGCCGCTTGGGTTTTACGGCGTATCGAGCATTGAGCAGGTAATGGACCTGCAAGAGCAGCTTAACCACGCCACGGGCTACATCGTGGAGGCCAGAAACCTAGTTGCGCGACCGCGTGTGATGATTTCAAACGAGGCAAAAGTTCCAAGTCAGATGATTACCGACCGACCTGGTGACATTATCCGCTATGCGATGGCCGGCGGCGCGCCGAAGTTTGAAGTGCCGAACTTTAACTTTGCTGAGATGGCCGCGCACAAGGCCGACCTGAGAAACGCATTGTCTAGCGTCATGGGAATGTCTGGCGCATCACGCGGTGAAATTCCGCAGGCAACTAAAACCGCACTGGCCTTGCAGCTAGTGCTTGAACAAGATCGGTCGCAGTACGCGCCTTTCATCAAAGCCATTAACCAGGGGCTGCAAGATACCTACATGGGAATATTCGGTCTCGCGGCGCAGCATTTTACCGAGGAAGATCCTCGCGTTGTGAAAATCGAAGGGCCATTCAGTTCCTCGTTCACCTTCCACGGCGGGATGGTTCCAAATCCTCTCGACGTTTGGCTAGAAGACACGAACCCGCTCGGGTGGACAGCAGCGGGTAGGATTGAGCAAGTTGGCAGCCTAATCGAAAAGGGGCTGATTAAAGACCGTAATCAGGCACTCGAAATGCTCAAGCTCTCAAGCCCAGATCCGGCTTATGAGTCGGTGAAAATCAACACGCAGTGCCAGCAAAAAGAAAACGACCTGCTCAGCAAGGGGCAGACCGTTCCAATCGGAACCGAAGACGACGACGAGGTGCATTTGGATGAAATCACCAAGGTCATTGCCAGCTTTGAATTTAGAAAGCGCGACAAGCGGGCGCAAGAAGCTTTCATTGACCACGCCGAACAGCACAAAACTCGCCGGTCTGCGGCAATGCAACCGCCGCCAGGGGCAGAAGGGCCAGGCGGGCCGGGAGGTGAGATGAAACTAGGCGGGCCCAAACCCGCGCCAATGGGAGGATCACTTGCGCCGGCCGACACCGGCTCAAACATGGAAAAACTTCTTTCGTCGTCAAGGGGCGGGTAACACTAGAAAATAAACTGGGCGGGTGATTTGGCGCTCAGCACTTTTTTTTGGCGTCAGCCTCCATATCGGCAACCCGTTCTCTTTATGGCCACGGGGTGGACCTTCGCGCGTTCTGCGAGGTCTTTTTGAGAAATCCTGAGCGCCGAGAGGCGGGCCCGCATATTTTTTAACAGTGAATCCGCAGCCTTAGTCATAAGCACCAAATATAATCAATTTTAATATTGACCAAAATAACCACGTTTGCTAGTGGATCTACTATGAATGACGGTATGAAATTAGCCCGCTGGATGGCGGTTAACAACGCAACTCGCGAAGAGGTTTGCGCCTGGCTGGGGTTCAGCATCGCGACTTTCACCAAAGTGTTGAACGATGACCCGAAAATGGACGCCTACTACTACGACCTCATCCGAAAGCTTGTTTCGGGTGGACGGCCACGGCTGGAGCGCGTCTTAGCTGGGTAAAGGGTTACTAAAGCTCAGTGGTAGTCCGGTCAACGCACAACATCAATGGTTGTGTGAACGGCACCGGCTTGCCCAGAGACGACCATGCGCGCCTTAATGTCGTTAAAAGTTAGGCGGTGTTTTTTGAAAATTAGGGGGAAAGCCTGCAACCGAGCGGGCAAGGCGATCGGTGGCTGTTTGTGGGCCTTAACCGTCGCTGGCTGGCAAGAGCTGGCTGACCGGGCGAAAGCCCGGGGGATCACACCCGGAGAGCGCAGAACTCTGCTCTGGGATCGGTTCGACGCGATGGCTGGCTCCATAAGGAACAGGCAGAGCAAAAACGGTGGAGACCCTTGCAGTGAGTCTAGGCTCAGCAAGGCACGAGGAAGGTTGGCTCCTTTGCTCGCCGGGTTCAAGTCAGTACAGGGGCCACCTCCTAACGCATAGGTTCATACTGGGGGATATAGGGGGAAACCCTTTTCCTCGCTCCGGCACCACCACAGGAACAGCCGGGACGCAAAACAAAGGGTTTGGAATCATGAGTGCAAAAAAACAGAAGAAGAAAGCCTTCCTGAAAAAAGTATCCGCCCTTGCCAAAATTCGTGGCGTTACCAGAACCCAGGTTTTTGCCGAGAAACTCCGAGCCGAGACTCCCAAGTCGGAGCAGTGGTTTCAGTCTCTTTGGATGCCGCTAAAGGACGAGCACGACGAGTTCAACATTGTGTTTGGCCGAACGATCCCAGACTGCATTAATCACAAGTTTAAATACGTCATCGAAATTGACGGCTCAGTTCACAAAAAAAAGAGCGTTGTTGCGCGCGACACCTTCAAGGACCGCTACTACGCAAAACGAGGCTACGAACTGTTTCGACTGACGGCTTACGACGCCGAGGGATTTGCGGGTCTGTGCGAACTAGTTGAGCGCCACCGCGCGGGCATCGTCTGGCTGGCAAAGAGGCGGCTGGCTGCCGCTAGGAAGACACTGATTCGCAGGAACGGCGTTCTTTTAAGAGAGGCACGCCAGTGAAAATGAACCTGTCCTCCGTTGCTCAGGACCGCCATGCCTGCGATGATTTTTGCTCCGGCTCATGCGGTTTTTGTTCTGTGTCGTTTTGCCTAGATCAAGAAAGCGAATTTGTGAAAAAAAGGATTGGGGACACGATGAAGTACGTACTGATTTGTCCGGCCTGTGACGACTGCGAGAGTGCTGCGTGAACCAGACAAAAACACCGTGTTGGGATTGCGGGCGCGATGCCGTGCCGCACCGTCTACCGAGCAAACAAAAATGCGTTCTGTGCCTTTGCTCGCACGGCGACATTTGCGCCGACGAGCGCGTGTGCTTGGATTGCGGAACGGACATGACAGAATACATGGCCGATGAAGCCGGACACTTGGCGGATAGTTTACAAGACCGGTAACCTAGAATTTTTAGGAGAAAATGTTTATGAAAGCTTTAGAACTAATTCAGGGCTCAGACGAATGGCACGCATGGCGCCGCAGCATTGAGGGGGGCTCAGACGCCCCGGCTGTTTTGGGAATATGCCCTTACCGCACGCCGCGCGAAGTTTATCTCGAAAAGGTTAGCGAACCATCGGCGCTCGACGACGACGGCGGCAATGAGTTTATTTTTGCCAAGGGCCACAAAACCGAGGGGCTGATTAGAAAAGAATTTGCGGAGCTGACAGGCGTGGAAATGAAACCAATGTGCGTCATGCACGACACTATTTTTTATATGGGCGCGTCGCTTGACGGGTTTGACCCGCGCCTTGGCGTCCTTGAAGCAAAACTTGTTGGGCAAGACGTGCTCGCCGCCGCGCGCGAGGGCATCATTCCACACAACCACATGGCGCAGGTTCAGCACCAGCTCGCCGTTACTGGCGCAGACATTGGGCAGTGGTTCGGTCATGACGGCAAGGCCAACGGGGCGCTGGTAGAGGTTCGCCTGGACAAGAACTATGTCGCCGGCCTAATGGACGTTGAGGCGCGGTTTTGGGAGTGCGTCGTTAACAGGATGCCGCCGCCGCTATCCTCGCGTGATTATCTCATTCCAGAAGACGTGGCCATGCTTGAGGAACTTCGCGAAGCAAAGGTGCAGGCCGAAAACGCGGACGCATACCTAGAGCAGCTAAAAGCCAAGGCCGCGGCCCACTACGGGCACCCAAAGGTTGCCGGGGCCGGAGTGAAGTTTTACCTGGTGACCAAGACCGGCAGCGTGTCGTGGGCCGATATCCCTGAGGTAGCGGCAGCCGAGGCGGAAATTGAAGCGGTTAAGGCACGTCTTGAAAAAGCATACATCGAAAAGTTTCGCAAAAAGCCGTCCCAGGCGTGGACGCTCAAAATGGATAAAGTGAAGGCGGTAAAATCATGAATAAGCAAGACGTGGTAATTGTTCCACAAACAACGCAATCGGCGCTCGCTCCAGTAACCCAGCACGCAGTTGAGGCCATGAAGCAGCAGCGCGCCCTGTTGGCAGACTTCGTTAAATCCCAGCTTGTAGAGGCTAATTTTGACGACGCAAAGAGCGCGAACTTTGGGGAGGGTGACTATGGCATTATTCCAGGCACCAAAAAGCGTTGCCTGCTCAAGTCGGGCGCTGAGAAAATGCAAAAGATTTTTCAGCTCGGTTGCCGGTTCAAGCTTGTAGACAAGGAAATCGACAAGGCCGCAAACTTCGCAATGTTCACCTATAAGTCCGAAATCTATTCCTTGGCGACCGGCACCGTGATTGCCGAGTGTGATGCCTCAACTAACTCGCAGGAAATAAAATACAAAGAGCGCACGGTCTGGCGGAAAAACGAAAATGGCGTGAGCGTTTCAAGCAAAGAAGAAACGCCGATATTTGACGTAATGAACACATTGCAAAAAATGGCGCAGAAACGCGCGATGATCGGCGCAACAATTCTAGCGACCGGCGCAAGTGAGTATTTCACGCAGGATATGATTGATCCAGACGACGCGCCAGGCGTAACGCCGCCAGCAACGGGACTACCAACCGGCAACGCGACGAGCACCGAACCAAACACGGCGCCCGCGCTTGAAGCCGAAACCGCCCCGCAGTGCTGCGGAAAAGACATGATGGTTTCCAAGTACGCAGACAAGGAAACCGGGCCGGTTCCACCGTGGTATTGCACGAAATGTAAAAGTAAGAAAACAAGGTCTTAATTTCCCGCCCGCACGGGGAAGGCATTTTGCCTTCATGCGGTGAGACAGAGGCAGAATGAATTAGTTTCGTGCGTGAGACACGACGCGGGCGCTCTGGGGAGAGCCGCCCGTGAAGTTTTAAAGTTAGGGGAGGGTGGCGTGAAGTACGCAACCGTATGTTCAGGGGCCGAAGCGCCAACGCTTGCATGGAAATCGCTTGGATGGAAAGCCGCCTGGTTTTCTGAAATCAAGAAATCGGCGTGTGCGCTGATCAAACACCATTACCCCGAAACCCCAAACCTGGGAGACATGAAAAATGTCGTTAACAGCGAGGTAGCCAAAAATGAAACAGTCAGACTTATTCTCGGCGGAACGCCATGCCAGTCATTTAGCGTTGCGGGCCTGCGGAAAGGATTGGATGACCCTCGCGGCAACCTGGCGCTTGTCTTTCTTTCGATTGTTGACCGACTACGGCCCGAGTGGGTGGTTTGGGAGAACGTACCTGGCGTCTTGTCATCAAACAAAGGAAAAGACTTTGGTGCCTTCCTTGGGGCGCTGGTTGAACTCGGGTATGGGTTCGCATACCGAAGCCTGGACGCTCAATATTTCGGCTTGGCCCAGCGACGCGAGCGTGTCTTCGTTGTCGCACATTCTAGAGGATGGCAAGCACCTGCGGCGGTACTCTTTGAGCCCGAAAGCCTGTCAGGGCATCCTGCGCCGATCCGCGGCGAGGGGTCGACCGTTGCCAATACACTTACAACGGGCATTGCAAGAAGCGGCGGAGCTACCGCGGGAAATAACCCAGGATTAGTAAATGGCGTATTGACAGAAGAATTGAGCCGTTGCCTAACTTCGCGGAACGCGCGGCACGACGCGGAAATAGAAACTTTCGTTGTTGACTCGAATGATATTGTTGGGACCCTCACCGCTGCCCACGACGCCAGCCCGACCGGGTCTGGGGGTTTTCCGATTGTCCCGCTTGCTTTTCGTGGGCGCGATGGCGGTGCCATGGCGGAAGTCGGAACCGAGGAGATTTCGTTTTGCTTGCGTGCAAGCCGGGGTGGCGGCGACAAAGCATATATAATTGCCCCATTGGCTATTGCCGAAAACCAGCGAGGCGAGGTCAGGACTAGCGACGTTACGCCTTGCCTTGGGGGGCTTGTCGGGAAGGCCGGGCAAGGTTATCAGGCCGCCCAGACAAACCTAGGTGTGCGAAAACTTACGCCGCTGGAGTGGGAGCGCCTAATGGGCATTCCAGATGGCTACACGCTTGTCCCGTTCCGCGGCAAACCAATGAAAGACGGGCCAAGGTATGACCTCATTGGAAACTCTATAGCCGTTCCGGTGCTTGAGTGGATCGGGTCAAGGATTGATTTTGTTGACGCAATTATCCAAAAGGCAAACCCATGACCAAACTCCTATTCTGCTCCCTGGCCTTCACGCTTGCGGTCATCGCGCTGATGAACGGCTGCACCAAAAAGACGGGGCCATACGCCGGCCCGCAGTCCCCCCGCGCAAATCCCGGCGCGATAGCGTGCAAGAAAGACCCGCGATGTGCAAAATAAAATTTGTACGCGTTGCAAAGATGATCGGCCCATTGAACTTTTTCAAAAGCGCACTAACCGCCCTAGCCGCGACAGTTGGTGCCAGCGTTGTCGCAGCCAAGCGCAGATGCAGCGGCAGCAGGCGACACAAAAAGGCCGTCACAAGTGGAAGGGGTGGCGATCAGAGTGGGTTGACCTCACGCCCGAGCAAGTCAAAAAACTTCGCGGCTCTGCGATCAGGTTTGCGCACCGCCACGGACACGGCTGGATTGCAGACGAACTTGCGAGCCACGCCGTCATTGAAACAGCGCAGGGAAACAAAGTGAATTTTAAATGGCTGCTGGTGGATCTGCTCAAAAATTGGTGCGGAAGACGTGGCAGCGCGAGAAACGAAACGATGGGGTTTGAAGAGGCCGGGATTGAGGGGAAGACGTGACCAATAACCGCAAAAGATTTCTCAACGAATTATTTGAAAACGAACAGTTTTTAGTAGACCAAGACAGCCTGGGATACATCGTACGAGACATTATCAATATGAACTGGTGGAACACATCGAATGTGTTGCTCGGTTATAGAAAAAATAAAAGGGTATCCGCTGAATTTACCGAAACCCAAAAACTAATCGCAACCCAACTTAAGGAATTTTATCGTATTCGGAGGCTTAAAATCCGGAACGAACAGAAATTTAGAGATGAACTGAGAGGGTATATCGGCGGCGAAATAACGAGCCTTGAACAACTTGGAGCATTTTCAATGTTATCCAGGGCTAATACATCACAGTATTTTCACAGAGCAGACGGCTCGATGACGTGGGTTGACTGCACATCGCGCGCAACGTATGCGGCAAAATACGTCTATCAAAACGGTTATATCGATTTTGACGGCAAATGCAGGGTTAACGGTGCTGACGATATCATTCGTTCAATTAATTTGGGCGAATGCGAGGACCTCCGCATAGCGGAGTTTTACGAGGATGGTAAAAGCCTAGTCAAGTCAGAGATATTTTCCCAAAAAAACGAGCAATGGTCAGTTTCGGAGTGGGTTGAAAAATTGGGTATTATTGTTCCGGCATCGCGAGCATGGCTGTTTGACGCAATCAAACATGTCAGAACAGATCCGTACAAAAACCATGAAGAGGCACTGGTAAAAGCTGGAACGGCGCGCGGTGTTAATGAACGGTTGTATGGATTTGGAACTTCGGCAAGCAACGCAAGCCGCGCAAGCGCCGCAAGCCGCGCAAGCGCCGCAAGCCACGCAAGCCGCGCAAGCCACGCAAGCCGCGCAAGTGACGCAAGCAGCGCAAGTGACGCAAGCTACGCAAGCCGCGCAAGCGCCGCAAGCAACGCAAGCGCCGCCGGATCAACCGGGTTTGACGGCAATTCTTGGGATGGATGCAAAACCGCTATTACGCGCCCATCTAATTTAGTTTACCCGCCGGTATTTCGTAAAAACATTTTTGCTCTTGCCGGGCACTGGAAAATAGATAGCGAGGTTGTCAAATTGGCAAAGCTAGGCTGGTTTGATCCGTTTTCTGGTCACGGGAAAAGCCCTCTATATGCAAAGCGTAATGGGGTTCGATATCTAGGACTAGATACAAACGCTCGCGCATTCAAAGAGTATCTGAATATTGTAAACGAAGAATGCCAGTGCGCACCAGGTGCCAGCGTTGAAATCCGCCGTGCTGACTCTACGGTTTTCGACAGCAGTCTAGTCGGAAAATTTGACCTTTGTTATACAAGCCCGCCATATTTTAATTTTGAGGAGTACGGCGGAAATACCGGGCATTTTTCGGGGTGCGAAACGTATGACGACTACCACGATAAAATAACAGTGCCCGTTTTTAAAAATGTTTACCAGTATCTGATCCCAGGTGGAACGCTCGCAATTCAGAGCGAAAAAAATAATGGAGCCAAAAAAAAATGGATGTCAGTTATTGAGTCGATTGGTTTTAATCTAGTTTCAACCGGAGTCACGGGGCAAGAAAAGGATAAATACTCTATGCTATCAAAGCGCGATCAAACTCTTTTAATGTTCTGCAAATGAGCGACGCACTCAACGATCTTGATGCGATAAAAGGAAAGGAAGAGGAGAAAAATGATTAATCAGGCACGGCTTAAAGAACTTGAATCGAAGAGGTTGATACGAGGCAATGGGAAAGCACCCGGCTCGGCTTGCGTTATGCAGATGGTCAGCTACATCGCAAATGAGCCGTGGTCTGACCATCCCGAGTGCGCATGTCCTGTCCTGACCAGATACGCAATCGCGCTCAATGACGCGTTCAACGACGACCACAGGCAATTGCTAAAACCGTTTATCCCCCTGCTTGTCGGCACAAGGGTAGACAACGCGACACAGATTGCACGTAAGCGGTTAATGATGTGGCGCAGTGTGACCGCGCTTTACCCTGTCATTTTAGACATGTGGGGCTTGCCTGATCTCGCTGCAGAACTGCGTAGTCTAAAAAACACTGTGCAGGATATGAAGACAGCGGAACTATGTCTGAGAGAGAACAAAGAAAAGATAAAAGCCGCCTACGTCTACACCTACGCCGACGCCGACACCGACACCTACGCCTACGTCTACACCTACGCCGACGCCCACACCTACGCCCACGCCTACGCCCACACCGACGC
>Ga0163151_10001715_pt1 | contig 36342 bp, 13 predicted proteins | sample OliLakLV19MP5IB2_FD_145596 | JGI IMG/M metagenome (GOLD analysis project Ga0163151, IMG submission 145596) | Freshwater microbial mat bacterial communities from Lake Vanda, McMurdo Dry Valleys, Antarctica - Oligotrophic Lake LV.19.MP5.IB-2 | ecosystem: Environmental > Aquatic > Freshwater >... | reverse complement strand
CCCCATAAATGTGAGAAAAAGATATCAACCGCCTTCTATTGAAATATTTTGGGTTATAGTTAAAAAGCGACTGCAAACATCAACTTTCTTTGCAGTCCGATGGAAATCAACGGAACACAAATAATACTTGAGCAATGCGAATATGATGCACTAATAGCAGAGAATGTAGCATTAAAAGCACGGGTAAAAGAATTGGAAGAGTTAGTAAAACAACTACAAGTACAAATCAACACATTGCTGACAAAGAAAAACAGCAGCAACAGCAGTATTCCTCCCTCCACAGACCTGACAAGGAAAAATCGTAGTTTGCGAACGCTAAGTGGAAAGAAACCGGGAGGGCAAAGCGGGCATGAAGGGCATACATTAATAATGACAGACACACCGGACGAAACGCATAAGTTGATACCGGATTATTGTAATCAATGTGGAAATGAATTAGCAGAAATAGAAGCACAATTTGAGAGTAAGCGACAAGTAGTAGAGATGCCGCCTATAAAACCACTATACATAGAGTTTCAGAGCTATAGTAAAATCTGCACCTGCGGGCATAAGCAAATAGGAAATTACCCATGCGGTGTAACCAATCACATACAATACGGAGCAAGCATAGAAGCAATTATTGGTTATCAATCCGTCTATCAATACACACCTTTTAAACGACTGCGTGAATTATTCAACCACTGTTTTCATTTACCAATAAGCGAAGGCAGCATAGATAATATCCTGAAACGATTATCTGCAAAAGCGCTACCACTATATCAGGCAATAAAAGGACAAATAGAGATGAGCGAGCAGGTAGGCGGTGATGAAACAGGCGTTAAAATTAATGGCAAAAAAGGATGGTTGTTTACTTTTCAAACCTCCGCTCTTACTTTTCTTTCCGTATCTCTGAGCCGCGGGTTCGACACCATTCAATCCCTGTTCAAAAACGGATTCCCATTTTCAGTATATGTTACTGACTGTTTGGTAGCTCAACTAAAGACCGTTGCAAAGGCGCATCAACTTTGCACTTCTCATTTGCTCCGTGAACTCAATAATTTTATAGATGCGCTTGGCTGTCAGTGGTCCATGGAAATGAAACAACTTTTGCAACAAGCCATTGAACTCAAACCCCAACTTACTTGCGATGATTATTTGCATTAGTGACTTGAATCTACCAAAAAAAACTTAAACCATGAAAAAAATAATGCTAATCGTAAACTTATCTCTTGTATCATTTATTGCAGGAGCACAAATAGAAGTAATTACTGGAGGTAAAGTTGGCATTGGGACAACAGCTCCTAAAAGTAATTTGGATGTAGAGGGTAACGTTGCAATTGGAGCAACCTATTCAGGAACAACAGCTGCTCCCACAAATGGTGTTATAATAGAAGGTAAAGTTGGAATTGGCACTGCAACAGTACCAAAGAACAGTACTGGTTCTGCAATGTTAGCCCTAGAAGGTGTTAATGGTAGCGTTAATGGACCTAATATGCAATTTACTACTGCATCAACCAATCACCCATTACTTCAAATACTTAATTATACACACGATAACATTTCTTTGAACTTTGATGCATATTTCGATGGATCTGTATGGAAAAGCTCTGATGCTGGGTCTAATTTTCAAATATATAAAGCGTCAGATAAACTTTATAATTATTATAAAGCCGCAGTTTCTGCCGGAACCACCATTAGTTAGTGGGGCATAGGAACTGTTTTAACCTCAGCAGGAAGATTTGGTATTGGAACGGCTACTCCTGGTTATACACTTGACATTAACGGTACCGCGAATTGTACTAGTAACACATGGACATCTGATAGTACATTGAAAAAAAATATCCAAGAATTATCCATTGATGCACTGGCAACCATAAACCTGTTACGTCCTGTAACCTTTGAATGGAAAAAAGCTATTGACAATGGAATGACAGGAACCCAAATGGGCTTTCTTGCTCAGGAGCTTGAACAAGTACTTCCATCCATGGTGGTTACAAGAAATGATACAATAGTGCCTTCGCTTATTCTGGATCCCGCTACTTCTGAATTTGTTACAAAAAACGACACTGTAAAGGGTAAAAAATCAGTTAAATATACTGAACTCTTTCCTCTTTTTATAAAAGCAGTGCAGGAACAACAAGTTCTGATAGAAGCGCTTACAACTGAATTAGCAGCTGTAAATGCCAGAATCATTGCACTGGAAGGAAAGTAGTATTACGAATTAGATTTTTCAACACGAAAGCTTAAGCGTATCTTTGGGGTAAGAACCCGTAGATACAGCAAGAAAATTTCTGGTATGAAAAATATTGTCTATACGCTGCGACAAAATAATTACACATGAAGTTTATATTGAGTTTAATGACATTCGTTTATTTATCTTCTAATTGTATTTCACAAACGGTCACATTTCAAAAGACTTATGGCGGAAGCATTGGCGATATGTGTAACTCAATTAAGCAAACTTCAGATGGAGGATATATTATGGCGGGATCTGCTACAATTACCGGATTTGGAAGCCCCGATATTCTAGTTGCACGTTTTGATGCCAATGGTGACTCCCTTTGGTTTAGAAAATATGGAGGAGTAAATGACGAATCTGGAGCTTGTATTGAACAGCTCCCTGATGGTGACTTTATTGTTGCCGGAATTGCTAATGGTTCATATATCTACTTACTAAAATTAGACATGAACGGTGATACGCTATGGACTAAATCTTATGCCGGTGGCAAGGCCAGTTCAATTTCCTTAACTGATGACGGAGGATTTGTAGTAGCCGGAGGCACGGGCACAAATGCTTTTCTTTTAAAAACAGATTCACTTGGTAACTCACAATGGATAAAAGAATATGGAGGTACTTCAAAAGATGAATTTATCGCCCTGAAACCTACTTTGGATGGAGGGTACATTTTAGCAGGATTTACAGGTAGTTACGGTGCCGGTCAGTCTGACGGGTATTTGGTGAAAACTGATTCTTCAGGCAATATGTTATGGTCAAAAACATATGGTGGATCAAGCGTAGATTTTTTTCAAGGTGCAATAGAAACCAGTGATCGAGGTTTTTTAATAACTGGATCAACAAGTAATTTTGGGGCAGGGCTTAATCAATTCGTTTACGTAATTCGAACTGATTCCATTGGAGATACTCTTTGGACCAAAACGTATTCTTATCATGTTAGTCATTCAATCAAAGTAATACAAACTGTTGATGGCGGATTCCTCATAGTTGGAGATGGTGGAAATAATATTGTTAATGCATTTTTATTAAAAATTGATTTAAATGGGAATGTCCAATGGTCAAACATGTATGGAGGAAATACAGGTACCTATGGATATGCAATCGATCTAACTTCTGATGGTGGATTTATAATGGGTGGTACATCTGCAAACTCTGCTAATTACGCAGATGTGTATCTTGTTAAGACTGACTCGCTTGGTATTAGTGGATGTAAGGAAACTGCGGCAACCGTAGTAACAGGAAACACCAGTACTATTATATATAATTCGCCAACGATTACTATCTCCAGCCCCATTGCATTGACTTCATATATTGTCACTACAAGCAATCCTACTTATTCAATGAATGTACTATGCAGTACAGCGGAAGTTGTCAATTACAATAACAACGACTTTTCTTTTTCAGTATTTCCTAACCCAAGTAATGGAAATTTTACAATTAACACAAACCTAGTTTCTTTTGAGGCTGCAAACATTCAATTTTATAACTTGATAGGAGAATTAATTCATACAAGCTCATTTCGAACAGGTCATGCTTCTGATTTTAATCTGGGACAGCTCGATGAAGGTATTTATATTGCTTCTATAAATATTGAACAGAAAATATATTTTTCTAAAATTATAATACATAAATAGCCACGTTCAGCATACAGAAAACTATTCTATTAATTAGTATTCAACTAATTTCTCTTGTTGCAATTTGTCAAAACGTAACAGACGTTCTGGTAATTTCTCCCTCGGCTTCTGTAACTGCATCCGAAAACTCTGTATTTATTAGTCCAGAAGATAATGACAACGTACTTAATTCTAATAATCGAATATTAAAAAATAACTATTCGCGTGTTGATGCCAATACAAGCACAAATGCAGGTTCCAGTTGGACAGACCGAGATACATTAAGAGATTTTACTACTGTTGATCCAGCAGTGGTCATTGACAGAGATGAATATTTTTATGTGTCCTTTGTTACTTCTTCTCAATTGCAAATTGCAAAATCTACAGACGATGGAGCAAATTGGTCGTATACTACAATTAATTCTGATAGTCCAGATAAACCGCACCTCTGGATTGACAATAAGGCTTTAAAAGCGAATAATGCTACTAATGACGATCAAGGCCAAATGTATGCTGCCTACCGAAAATCAAGCAATAATGAAATAAAGGCTACCTATTTTAATGGTAGTTCTTGGTCAACAGCAACAGTAATTAGTACAGGATTAACAGCGGATTGGCACCAAGGTGTTAACATTCAGACTGGTCCAGATCCTATTACTCTCTCTCAAATGAATGTTTATGCCTGTTGGGGGTTGCATGATAACGGAGCAGGTCAAGAGAAAGATGGATTTGCAATTGGGTTTAATAAATCAACTGACGGAGGAGCTACCTGGGGAACAGCTGCAAAAATCGCAGACAACATTAGCGGCTTACCTGCTTTTCATGCACTTGGTTCCACCTACAAAACAATGCACGTTAATGGATTCCCATCTATGACAGTAAATCCTCAAAATGGTTATATTTTTATTGTTTGGACTAACTATGGCGATGGTACTTCGTGTAGTTTTCCTACTGATTGTGATATAGATCCAAATATATATATGATAAAATCAGAAGATGGTGGTTCTAGTTGGACAACTGCTAGTTCAGCAATAAAGGTAAATACAGATGATAGCGGTAATGATCAATGGTTTCCTTGGATAGCATGTGACGAAGCTTCTGGTGCCTTAGTATGTGTATACTATGATTCGCGATTGGATAACGATGAAGTCAATACGTATGTTTCAATTTCTTACGATCAAGGTGATACTTGGACTGACACTAAAATAAGTGATGAATCTTGGACTGGCGTTCCACCGACTAATTATGGTTCATACGCTGGTGATTATATTGGGATTGATGTGCATCATAATAAGGCGATTCCAGTTTGGTCAGATAGACGAACAACGACTCCGTATAGCGGCACATTATTAGCTTTTACTAACCCATTTGAAGTACCTTGTCCAGGAGATATGAATCTAACATATGGAGATTATAATATCACTGATGAGACAAGTACTTTTACCTATGATGCTGCCTACTCAGTACAAGAAGACCTTAATGTGGCAGGTGGTAGTAGTACTTATAATATTTATAGCGGAGCTAAAGTCCATATGAGGGCAGGAGTTTCCGTTACTCTTGATGTAGGTTTTAAATGTGAAGCAGGCGGACTTCTCACTGTAACAACGGCAGATATTGGCGACCCTGATCCTGTATGTTCAGATTTAAGTCAACGCATGAATAACGAATCTACGGAAGATGATACAAAAGCTTATTCGCCATTTACAGTATCTAATTCGAGATTCCCAGTGCGCACTTTCCCAAATCCTACAACTAATAGAAAGATAAATACATATGTTCCAATAATTACACCTGATGATACTGATGTCAATAATCCAACACCTGTAATTATTACCATTTTTAATTCTATAGGAGATGTTGTATATAAGGAAAGAGCAAAAGATTGGATGAATGAGTTAGATCTTTCAGCTCAAAAGCCAGGCCTTTATTTGATAAACGTAACTAAGGGTAATAAAGTATATAATGGGAAGATTATTTTGAAATAACCTATTAGGTAATGCTATTTTATAAGCAATAGCAATTTTAAAATGAAAAATTTAAGAATAAATAAAGACACCACTAGAAATTTAAACGGGTGTCAAGTAGCAAACAATACAGATTATCATTATTACGTTATAGAATCATGGTCCTAGAGGGGAAAGAATAAAAACAGTTTTTCAATGTAAAAGCTTAAACGTATCTTTGGGGCAAGAACCCGTAGATAGCAAGCAAATTTCTGGTATGAAAAATAGTGTCTGTACGCTGCGACAAACAAATTATATATGAAGTTTATATTGAATTTAATGGCATTGATTTTTTTATCTTCTAATTGCACTTCGCAAACGGTTACTTTTCAAAAGACCTTTGGAGGAGCTGATCCAGAAACTAGTTATTCTGTCCAGCAAATTTCTGATGGTGGATATGTATTAGTAGGTGCGACAAAAAGTTTCGGAACATCTTTAGATGCGTATATCATCAGATTAGATTCTAATGGTGATACTTTATGGACGAGAATTTTTGGAGGGACAGCTTCAGAGGGTGGGAAATCTGTTCAACAAACTTCAGATGGCGGATTCGTCATCTGCGGAACCACACAGAGTTTTGGAGCAGGAGGTAATGATGTTTATCTAACTAAGATTGATTCAACAGGAAGTATATTATGGTTTAAAACTTTTGGAGGAACTAGAGGGGATTTTGGTGAAACAGTCAAGAAAACTAGTGATGGAGGTTTTATTATTAATGGGTCAACCGACAGTTTTGGTCCTGGAGGAAGTGATGTTTATGTAATTAAAACTGATTCTAGCGGAGATACACTATGGACAAAAACATATGGTGGGTCTGATAATGATTATGGAAATTCTATTCAGCAAGCTGGCGATGGTGGGTTTATAATTATGGGCACTACTCATAGTTTTGGAACCGGAATTAGTGACTTGTATTTAACTAAAACAGATTCAAGTGGAAATGCAAAGTGGTCTAAAACATTCGGAGGTACATATTGGGATGAAGGGTTCTCTGTTGAACAAACAAATGATGAAGGATATATACTTTTGGGTCACACTTTAAGCTTTGGCAACTCTTCTGGTACTTATTTGTTAAAAGTTGATACTATAGGGAATTTAATGTGGTCAAAAACCTATAACGATACAGCTAGTGGATATTACGGTTTTGCGATGAGAGAAACCACTGATTTTGGATACATAATTACGGGAAAAACAAGTTCAGGCGGGGATGCTTATTTATTGAAGGTTGACAACGGAGGTGATGTTCAGTGGGCAAAAAGCTATGGGACTGCTACGGAAAGTAATTATGTTCAACAAACATCTGATGCAGGATTCGTAATTACAGGTTTTATGGCTGTAGCAGGCAATTTTTCCGATGTGTATTTAGTTAAAACAGATTCTTCTGGAAATAGTAATTGTAATGATTTAGTTTTATCGACAATTCAAAATAGCCCTCCAACTTTGTCAACTGTAGCAACAACTATAGCAAGTAGTACAACTACTCAAGTTTCTTCTCCTTCTCTATTTGCAGTTAGCCTTGCAACTATTACTAAAACACTATGCTCTACAGCTTCAAGTGAGCAGAATGCAACTAATGATTTACTATTTACTATTTATCCAAATCCTTCAAGCGGAAATATTTCAATTAAAGCCCCACAATTTAATATTGCTAGCATAACTGTATATAATATTCTAGGAGAAGAAATTTACAAAAAAGCACAAAACGATAATTCCAAAATAGAAAATTACAATTTCTCTTCTTTTTCTGGAGGTGTATATTTTATACTAGTGAATGACGGACATGGAAAAGAATCAACTAATAAATTATTTATACAGAAATAAAATTCTAATACTTTATACACATGATAAAAAAAAGCATCTTTCTAGCAGCCTTATCAATATTCTGTATTAATTCATTTGCTCAGGATGAAACCGATGTGCTTATTTTTAGTTCTAGTTCTTACACAGAATCTGAAAATTCAGTATTTATTAGCCCCCTCAATAATACAGATGTACTAAATTCTAATAATAAAATTAGTAACGATTTTTCTACACTTCAGGAAGTAGATGCTTTTACTAGTACTACTACTGGGAGCACAGGCTCATGGTCAGATCGAAACCCAGCAAACGTAAATGCCAATTTTGATCCTGCTGTAGTTATTGATAGAGATGAAGATTATCATCTTGTTTTTATAGAAGATACACCGGGACACATTGTTATTGCTACTTCTACTGATAAGGGTGCTACTTGGCCAGGAACTAATACTGATATTTCTTCAGAAGATGGAGATAAGCCTCATTTATGGGTAGATAACAAAAAGTATATTAACGGTGATGCATCATCAAATAGTTATAAAGGCAATTTATATGCAGCTTATAGGCCTGATAGCCCTATCACTAAGATGAAATTCACAATGAGGACAGCGGGTACGTCCACTTGGACAACACCAGCTGACATACATACTGGGCTTACAGGAGCTACTAATCACTTAGGAGTAAATATTCAAACAGGCACAGAAGGTGAAGTGTATGCTTGCTGGACAATGCATAAAAATAATGAAGGATCTCAACCAGTAAAACCATTTGCAATTGCATTTAACAGGTCTGTAGACGGGGGAGCAACTTGGGGGGATGGTCATTCTGGAAATGCATGGAAAACGTACACATACAATATCAGTGGGTATGGTATGAAATCTGCTCCAGGTTTGACAACACCTAAAACTATGAATGCTAATACCTTTCCAAGCATGACTGTGAACCAACAAAATGGCTACATATTTATAGTTTGGACAAATTTTTCTGATAATTGTGTCAATTCAACATTTCCATCAGAGTGTCTGGATGACCCTGATGTTTATGTGATGCGTTCAGAGAACAATGGGGATGATTGGTCTGCTCCAGTTAAAGTAAATCAAGATGATATTACCGATGATGATCAATGGTTTCCTTGGATTGCCTGTGATGAAGCTTCTGGTGTATTAGTTTGCACATACTACGATTCAAGGTCTGACAATGCTAAGGCAAACACCTATGTCTCTATATCTTATGATCAAGGCGACACATGGACAGACACAAAAATAAGCGATACATATTGGGATGCGATTCCCACTTATACAACTTTTAATACATATGCTGGAGATTATATTGGAGTGGACGTTTATCATAACAAAGCCGTTCCTGTTTGGTCTGATGATCGCGGATCAACAAACCTTCTCGCGTATGCGAATCCATTTGATGTTCCTTGTCCAGAAGATATGAATCTAACATATGGAGATTATAATATCACTGATGAGACAAGTACTTTTACCTATGATGCTGCCTACTCAGTACAAGAAGACCTTAATGTGGCAGGTGGTAGTAGTACTTATAATATTTATAGCGGAGCTAAAGTCCATATGAGGGCAGGAGTTTCCGTTACTCTTGATGTAGGTTTTAAATGTGAAGCAGGCGGACTTCTCACTGTAACAACGGCAGATATTGGCGACCCTGATCCTGTATGTTCAGATTTAAGTCAACGCATGAATAACGAATCTACGGAAGATGATACAAAAGCTTATTCGCCATTTACAGTATCTAATTCGAGATTCCCAGTGCGCACTTTCCCAAATCCTACAACTAATAGAAAGATAAATACATATGTTCCAATAATTACACCTGATGATACTGATGTCAACAATCCTGTTCCTGTAGTTATTACCATTTTTAATAATATCGGAGAAATTGTATATCAGGAACGTGCAAATGATTGGATGAATGAATTAGACCTTTCAAGCCAAAAACCAGGGCTATATCTGATTAATGTTACTAAGGGAGATAAAGTTTATAATGGGAAGATTATTTTGCAATAATCTAAATAAATTTCATTCGTATATTTTTTTTCAAAAATCAACTATTTTTAGAATGTCTATAACCAAATAGTTCGATAAATCGACCCTTCGTTTCTACCAACATAGCCTCTGAGATTCAATACCTTCAGGCGGTGGCTTTTTTTACTTCAGCTACTAAGAAAAACTCCAGGTGAAACATAGGTGAAACTTTTTTGGTTTAGAGAAAATTCTTGCTAAAGTTTAGAAACTTATTCGGTAACCTGTCGCGCCCAATGATTGTTATCTCGCTACTAAAGAGTAGGGTTGGTTCAATTCCTGAGCTACATGAATATTTATTGCAGCCCTAAGAGGAATCGAACCTATGAATTTGCGTTGGGGTCGTAGCTCAAAGGTTAGTCTGTCTGACCAGGCGTACTTCATGCTTCAAATCACCTGATAACTAGCCATTTAGAATGTGTCTGTCATTGCTTAACTAGATCAGAAATCTTGCTGGGTAAAACATCCAAATCTCCATCGTTGTCATAATCAACCCATGAACTTCCTGTCACTTCTGCTGCTGTGACGATGTCAAGAGTAGTGTTCTTGGTGAAGATCTGAGCAACACTAATGTTACAACAGATAATAAGTATTGTTATTAGACTTAAATTATTCTTCAAGGATTTGATTTATAGTGCAATATAGTTCGATTCCAGTAGAGCCCATAAGGGCAAGGGCGAATTCGGCAATAAAAATACTAAGTCTAATTTACTACCACAACATTTAAAAATCTAAAGAGAAAGACCAGTAGAAAACTCGAGGTTGTATTTTTCCATCTTCCCATCCGCGAGCCCAGTCCAGACGCATAAAATATCCTAACAACCTGCTGCGTATTCCCCAGCCGTAGCCACCAACAATAGGTTCTCTGCGAGTTTCAATTACAACGGTTACAGGACTTGGAGGTCCGCCAATAACTTGGGTGTTTAGTGAGTTGCTGTCATCGTAAGGAGATTTGCCTGTCCATGCAGTTCCTATATCTCCAAACCCTACTACTTGGAAGTTATTTAGGAAATCAGATTTTAATGGACGATTCATTAAATATCGGAAGATAGGAAGGCGTAATTCTGTATTGTAAAGTGCAAAGCTGTTTCCATTTCTAATATTTTGTATGAATCCTCTCATGGGAGTTGCTAACGTTTGGTAGGCATAATTTTGATTCAAGTCAATGGGTGTGTTGTAATTGAATTCTGGGCTAAACCAATTATCAACTCCGCCCATGTAGTAAATTAATTTTTTCCTTCCAAAGGAAGTACTTGCTGCTAAACGGTTCGCCCAAATAAAATCGCGATGTATTTTAGTGTAGTGGCGAATGTCTGTGCCCAGCACAACAATGTCTGTTTCTTTTTTATTTAGCTGACGTATATATTCCGAAAATACTTTTAGTCGAGTGCCGTGGTATAGGTTTAAGCCTCGCTTACGGGTATTGTCAAAGACAAATTCAAGCTTACTGCCGCCCCAGTAATCAAATTCATTAGGTCGCGCAAGGGTAGGAGTGTCGTACGCATAAAAGGAAGTCCGGTCTTGCCTAGCATCAATGGTTCCTTTTATACATGCTGTTTCGGAGAAGGGCCATTTTACAACGTGCCTTGCCATGTGCGATTGTACTTTGAAGAATGGCGCGTAATCCAATGCTTGTCGGTGCAAAATTATTTGTCTATCCAATCGCTTGATGCGATTTTCATAGCTCATGTAGTACTCGTTACTTTTTAAGTTTGAAGAAATACGAACTCCACCTGTTATTTTGTAATCGTCAAACACATCGCTTAATCCTAGCTTAAAAAATCCGGTGAAGCCCGGGCTTAAGAAAATAGGACCCGGACCAGAAAATTTTTGATACGAGGCGTTTAAGAATGAATTATCAATTTGAGTAATTACATAATCGGTGGTAAAGAACACAAAATAATTTCTTTGCTGAGGAAATTGAAAACCTTTTACTTCCACTTTTGCGGTAGAGGTATCGGGTGCAGAGTTTTTCTCAGGTACGACAGTTATTTTTTTAATTTGTTCTTTAGGCTCGTTCTCAAAAACATAATTATTGATATCTATCGAATTACTATCTCTAGGCGTTTCTTTTACCTCTTCGGATTTATATACTTCAATGGTTTCAACAATTTTGGCATCACTTTCTTTTTCTTTTTCCTTCAGTTTTTCCTTGCTTACTTCTTTTAAGGCAAGTTTTTTATAGGGCGTGTTTGTGAGTGTTATGGAGGGTATGGAATTAACATCGGTCAGCACGTGGGAAAATAATCGGAATTTTTTCTCTGAAAAAAGAACCTCTGTTATTTTTTTGGATTTTAAATTTATATCCTGCTCTAAAATGTTGCTGCTATAATTGGTGATAGGAAACGAGCGAGTGAAATATCGATAATGCTCGGCAGTATCCACGTATGCTATGGCACTATCCAACACACCCAAATAGCGATTGCGAATGCCATTCTCATCGCTTAAGTAACACAGATGGTTTTCATCGTATTGAAACGGATAGGACTCACTTATATCGGGCGTGTTGGTTACTTTTCTTAGGACAGGATTTCTTGCTTTGTAGTTGTAAATGAATAAATCTTTATGCTCCATCGGTTGCAAGCGAGCTTCCAGATTTACAGGGTAGGCGCTGAAAAAACGAATGGTGTCGTTGGGTCTGTTAGAAGCAAAAATTATTTGAGAAGAATTGTTTATGAACCTAGGATTTAAATCATCGTAAATATCTTTAGTGATGGGATCTGCATTTCCTGCACCAGGCGTATAAAGGAATATATCGCTTTGTCCGTTTTGTACTGCCGACATCACCATTTTTTTGCCATCGTCAGAATAGGAGAAGTCTGCTATTTTTTCAAAGTTGAAGATTTTTAGCTTTTCTAATTTTTTAGTTGATAGGGTGTAGTACGATAAAAGTAATTCACCTTTTCGCTCTGTAATAATGGAAATTATTTCACCAGAAGGATGCCAATTAATTAATGGGTATGAATAATCAACCGGGCGATCCAGCTTTTGCTCCCGCTTCATGATGCGTTTAGCTTTTTGCCTTTTATAATCATACAGCCACACCTTATATTGACCAGATTCATTGGTGGTGTATACTGCGTAGTTCCCATCGGGACTAGTTTTGTATCGCTGGTAAACTCTAGTGACTTTTGGTTTTCTTAATAACGATTTTTCGGGTATTGTGCTCGTGCTATCCGCAGTAGTATAGCGTGTGTAATAATAATTCATCCACTCGCTGGTCATATTTTTCATGGATACGCCAAGTACAAATAGAAAAGAGCTTTCAATATTCCGAGTCACCTTGGTCATATACAGGATGTTGGAAATGACCGAGACGCCATAAGTTTCCGCAATGTAATTCCAGATGGAGTGCCCTGCATAAAGTGCATCTATGCCTTCCATGCCGTTAAACTTTTTGTATTTGCCTGCAAGAATTCCGTCTTTAACTCTGGAATCAATATCACTATCCCAATCATTGGCGATGTAAGAAACAAGCCCTTTAATATACCAATTAGGAAGTGTAAGTAAGGTTGAATTTTTAACCACATCGCGGATGCTGCCACCATACATCATTTGATTGATGAGTACTTCGGCAACTACTTCTCTGATTTGCTTGTTGAATTTGGCATGATCGCCATCAAAATAAAGCGGAACCTTTGAGCCAACAATTTTGGTAACACCGCCTACGTTGTAGGGTTCTTCGTATTCTAAGCCAATATTACTTTGTCTGAAATCACTCTGTTTGTTGTAAACGATAAACTCAATTTTATCATCTAAGTTATAGTCAAGCAATCGCTCAATTTTTTCAATACTTTTTTTGGCCTCTTGAGCGGTGTACATGGCAAGCTCTTTGCCGCCCATGTAAAAGTATACGTTGTACTTTTCAAACTTATACCATTGCCACAATCGAGGCTGGTCATATTGAACTCTATTTTTGCCAAACTCTTGCTGTGAGCCACTGTAAAACTGGGCATTCAGAATTAATGCAAACAGAAAAAGGGTTAATGTTACTACAGGTTTTTTCATGACTTGGACAGGGAACCAAATTTACATAATTATAGGGAATAAATGCTTGCTCAATGACACTCTTTCTATTAATAAAATTATTTTATTTAGGTTATCTTAAAAGGTGCTCTGTTTTGCCAATCAATTGTAGTTGGGAGTATCAAATACCATGCTCTGATTCCTAATAATGGATGCATATATCTGTTGCAAAATAGGCAACGCTTTACTATTTTCGGGTAAGAAATTGCAACTATAAAAATTCTTTTCAAAACATTAAACAATATATAATATGAAAAAATTTCAACTATTTATTGCTGCTGTAGGGCTTACGCTTTCTTTATCTGCTATAAATGTGCAGGCGCAATGCCCCATTGTACCCTTTGCGGTTGTAGAGCTTTTTACGTCTCAGGGTTGTAGCTATTGCCCGGCAGCAGATGTTGCTCTTAATACAGTTATTGCAGCAGAAAAAACAAGTGGACGAAATGTGATATGCATTGCAGAGCACGTTACCTATTGGAATAGTCAGTGGTTTGATCCATTTAGCGATGCGCAGTTTTCGCCTCGCCAAACAGTTTATTGTCAGTATATGGGAGTGCAGAAAGGTACGCCAGAAGCATTTGTGAATGGCAAAATGGTTATTACCCCATCGCCAACGGTCTCTTCAATAAATTCAGCAATAAATACACAGATTGCAAAAGCTGCTACGGCAGGAGTTTGTTTAACCTTACAGTCGGGCGCTAATGACCCGGCACTTAACGTATCCTATGATTTATCAGGTGCATATGCAGGAAATAATTTAATAGTTTGCTTGGTCGAAGACAATTTGGTAAGTAAGCCAAACAATGGCGAAAATGCTGGAGCTACTTTAAATGAAAGCGGTGTGTCCCGCGTTTTTAAGGTTACGTCAATAAGTAACGCAACAGGAACAGTATCCATCACCCCACCTGCAAACTGCGTTCGAGCAAATTCTCAACTAGTAGCTTACGTTCAAAATCCAACCACCATGGCAATTTACGGTGCTACCAGAGGAGTAGATTTAGGAACTGCAACAACTGGCATGCAAGAAACAGCAGACCTATCAGGTATTAATATTTATCCAAACCCGGCAACATCTTTTGTAACCGTTGCAGGAAAATCAAATGCAAATGTTCGCTATTCCATTTCTAACGTTTTGGGCGAAGAAATCAAGTCTGGCATTATCGCTTCCAATAGTACAGATTTTAATGAACGTATTTCAGTAGTAGATCTTTCTAATGGAATGTATTTCTTGAAGGTGCTACATGGAGATACTTCTATTACTAAAATGTTGAATAAGCAATAGGGAGCATTACTTATCTGGAAAAACACTTTCTGAAGTATCCGGCATAAAGATTTTTTAGGTTTAAAAATTACAATACATTTGCTATTGCAATTTTTATCCTATGAAAAAACAACTCCTCTCTTTAGTTTTCATTGCGCTCTTTGCAGGGCAATCGCTTTTTGGGCAAACAGGATTTCCTACTAACGGTGCTCCAGATAAGCGTCATACCGTATATGCGTTTGTGAATGCTAAGCTTCACATCGATTATCAAACTACGATAGAAAATGCAACTCTTATTATAAAGGATGGTTTAATTGTGGATGCAGGAGAAAAAATTGATGCACCTAAAGGAGCAGTAGTATTTGACCTAAAAGGAAAGAGCATTTACCCTTCATTAATAGATATCTATACCAATTACGGTATTGCCGATGTAAAGCGTAGTCCTTCCAACCGAAGAGGTCCGCAAATGGAAAGCAACACCAAAGGTGCTTATGGCTGGAATCAGGCAATAAAACCGGAGACAGATGCATCTAAACTTTTTGCTAATGACTCTAAAAAAGCAGAGGAGCTGCGCAAATTGGGTTTTGGTTCGGTTTTAACTTTTCAAAACGATGGATTAGCACGTGGATCAGCCGTATTTGTTGCGCTTGGAGATAAGAGTGAAAATGAAACTATCTTGAAAGACAATGCTGCTGCTATGTATTCTTTTGACAAAGGAAGCAGCACTCAAAATTATCCTTCTTCCCTTATGGGTAGCATCGCGTTGTTACGTCAAACTTATTACGATGCACAGTGGTATGCAAAGCAAAATGCGTCTAACAAAGAATTGAATATTTCTTTAACAGCCTGGAGTCAGTTGCAGTCGCTCCCCCAAATTTTTGAAGTAAGCGACAAGCTATCCGCACTTAGAGCAGATAAAATGGGCGATGAATTTAAAATGCAATATATCATAAAGGGTAGTGGCGATGAATATCAGCGCATGGATGATATTAAAGCTACGAATGCAAGATTTATTTTACCCGTTAACTTTCCTTCTCCCTATGATGTGGAAGACCCTTATGATGCTGCCATGGTTTCGCTTAGCGAAATGAAAAATTGGGAAATGGCGCCCATGAATCCTTCGGCTTTTGAGAAAAAATATATTCCATTTGCATTTACTACAAGTGATTTAAAAGACAAAAAAGTATTTTGGAAAAACATCAGATCAGCTATTGAGTACGGGCTTTCAGAAAAGCAAGCCTTAAAAGCACTTACGCAAACTCCGGCAGAAATGCTAAGCATGCAAACTAAAATTGGTGCTTTGAGAAAAGGCATGATTGCGAATTTTATCATTACATCGGGAAATATTTTTGATGAAAACACCACCCTCTATGAAAATTGGGTGCAGGGCGATCAGTTTGTTTTGCGCGATATGCAATCCTTGGATGTTAGAGGAAATTATCAATTAACCTTAGAGAGTGACAACACAGGAGTGCCGGAAGAATTACATGCTTCTTACAAAAACAAATCTAATACTTTAAAAATTTCGGGCGAAATAGAAAAGTTGAAAGCAGAAGTTGTTGGTGATGATTCTTCTAAAACAGCTACCAAATTTTCGTTAGACGGGAAGTTGATAACGTTAACTTTTATTCAGAAAGGCGACAGCGGCAGTACTCGCTTAAGTGGAAGTGTTATCAAAGACAATCCACTTACACTTCAAGGGAAAGGACAATTACCTTTTGGCTCTTGGATAAAATGGACAGCCACGTACCAGTCACCCATTACTGAAAAAGCAGATTCTGCATCATTAGCAAAAAAGAAAAAGAATTCTAAAATATATCCTACGCTAGATGATGTTACGTACCCATTTTCTGCATACGGACAAAAGTTAAAAGACTCCACCATGTTAGAAAAATGGTGGAATCGTTGGGATGCAGTAATTATTAAGAACGCTACCGTATGGACTAACGAAGCAGAGGGTGTTTTAAAGAATAAGGATGTAATGATTACCGAAGGGAAAATTGTCCGAATTGGCGATAACCTATCAACACCTAAAACAGTAAAAGCAAAAATTATTGACGGAACCGGCAAGCATCTTACTCCCGGAATTATTGACGAACACTCACACATTGCAATTAGTGGTGGGGCAAATGAAGGTGCTCAGGCATCGAGCGCAGAAGTTCGTATTGGAGATGTGATCGATTGCGAGGACATAAACATTTACAGAAACTTAGCTGGAGGAGTAGTAGCAGCACAGCTTTTACACGGTTCTGCAAACCCTATTGGCGGACAATCAGGAGTGGTGAAATTACGCTGGGGAAAATCTCCGGAGGAAATGAAAATTAAAGGTGCCGATGGATTCATTAAATTTGCGCTGGGAGAAAATGTGAAACAAAGTAATTGGGGAGATAATAACACCGTGCGTTTTCCGCAAACTAGAATGGGCGTGGAGCAAGTGTATTACGATCATTTTATAAGAGCTAAAGAATACAAAGCTAGTCAGAGCATGCCAAGTTTTAGAAGAGACATTGAGCTGGATGCACTGGCAGAAATTTTAGACAAGAAAAGATTTATCACCTGTCACTCTTATGTGCAGAGCGAAATAAATATGCTCATGCACGTAGGAGATTCCATGGGCTTCAGAGTAAATACGTTTACGCATATTTTGGAAGGGTATAAAGTGGCAGATAAAATGAAAAGCCACGGTGCTGGAGCTTCTTCTTTTTCTGACTGGTGGGCATATAAGATGGAAGTGAAGGAAGCCATCCCTTACAATGGTGCTATCCTGCATAAAATGGGCGTGCTAACTGCTTTTAATTCTGATGATGCGGAGATGAGTAGAAGACTAAATCAGGAAGCAGCAAAAGCTATCAAGTACGGTGGATTATCTGAAGAAGAAGCATTAAAATTTGTTACGCTTAATCCTGCCAAGCTTATGCATTTGGATAATACCATGGGCAGTATTAAAGTAGGTAAGAGTGCAGATTTAGTATTGTGGACAGACAATCCACTTTCGATTTATGCAAAAGCAGACAAAACTATTATTGACGGACAAATATATTTTGACCTTGAAACAGATTTAAAACTTCGTGTAGAAATTGAAAAGGAACGCTCCCGCATTATTAACTTAATGATACTAGCAAAGAAAGGTGGAGCCAACACACAAAAGCCTGAGAAAAAAGAAAAGCATGAATATGCTTGTCATGATGTTTGGGAGTAAAGCGGGACAAGGTTGTGACTTAATTTGTCTTCTTTAAAAACTTAGTCAGCAGCACAATTAAATTCCCATTAACACATTCAGTTACGGGGCTATCCTTCTTGATAGTACGGTACCTATTTTAAAGAATCAGAAGCATCGCATAGCTCGCATTTAGAGCTGCTGCGTTTCTGTAATTCGGTTTCAAGTGGTCATATGAATACTATCTAAAAATAATAACTCTTCTATTTACGCTTCCAGAATTAGTAACGATTTCTACATTGTAAACTCCTTCGGTAAGTGTGTTTGCATCAATGATGTATTTGTGTTGCATTAGCCCTCCATAATAATTTGGAGTTGTTTTTATTTCTCTAACACGTTCGCCCAAGGTATTTAATAAATAAATTTCCATTGGCGATTCCAAGGTAGTATTGAATTCCAACGTAAAGCTTCCAATAGCAGGATTAGGATAAATGTTTACGTTTTGAATTGGATCGGATACAGATGCAACACTTAATGGATTTACAATTACCAAAATACTTACGCTGTTAGTACATCCATAAGCATTGGTGCCACTTACTGTGTATGTAGTGGTTACGGTAGGAGATGCAGCCACGGTATTTCCTGTAGAATTATTTAATCCAAAAACAGGAGACCATACATAGGTTATTGCGTTGTACGCTGTTAGGTTTGTTGCGCTGCCCTGAACAATAGTAGTTGTATATGTATTAGTAGTAACAAGTGGAGTAGGGTTAATGCTAAGTACAACCGTATCAGCTAAAGATTTTCCACAACCCGAAGAGAAATCTGTTACATAATAAGTATATGTTCCAACGCTAGTCAGTCCGGTGTTAAATGTATTTCCTGTTCCAACTACATTGATGAGTGTAGCATCGCTGTGCCATTGTGGATTTGTTCCGGTGCAAGTAAGAGTGGGAGTAGCACCATAACAAATTGTATTGTTAGCGGCAACTGGAGTTACAGGAGGTGCGCTAATTGTTAACATTGCCGAATCAGCAGAGCTACTTACACATCCTATTAAACTATCAGTTAAATAATACGTGTAAACACCAACAGTAGTTTGTCCGGTATTAAATGTATTGCCAGTGAAAACAAGAGTTGTTAAATTTGAATTGCTATACCATTTTATATTTGTACCTGTAGAAGTAAGCGGTGGAATAGGATTTCCTAAACAAACGGCTACGTTATTTGCAACTGGTACCGGAGGCGAAAGCATAATACTAAGCGTTGATGTATCGGTAACGCTTTCACATCCTGTACTTACATCTTGCTGAGTAACATAATATGTGTAAGTGCCGGGAGCAGTTTGTCCGGTTGCAAAAGAATTTCCTGTAAATACCAGAATGTTTGAAGCATTGTACCACTGAGCATTTGTTCCTGTAGTAGTTAAATTAGGAATTGTTGCTGCAGAACAGACAACCGTATCAAGCGCAAGAGGTTTGTTTGGTAACGCATGAATGGTAAGCAAAATAGTATCGCGTAAACTTTCACAACCATTAATCGAATTTGTTTGAGTAACGTAATAGGTGTAAGTGCCTACTGCGGTTTGTCCGGTAGCAAATGTATCGTTGGTAGAAACCACAACCAAAGCTGAGTTGTACCATTGGATATTTGTTCCGGCAGTTATTAATGCAGGAGTAGTGTTTCCAAAACAACTTGCTGTGTCATTCACACTTAATGAAGCAGGCAATGAATTTATTTTTAGCATCACCTGTGCTGCAGGACCTTCCGGACAACCAGGTGTGCTATCAGTTAAAAAATACGTGTATGAACCTACTGCTGTTAAGCCTGTATTAAACGGATTGCCGGTGAATGACAAATTTGTTAATCCAGCATCGCTATACCAATTAATAATAGTTCCGGAGCTTGCAATTAAATTAGGAATTACAGAACCAAAACATGCGCTGTTGTTTTGCGCTATTGGCGCTACAGTTGGTTGTGAGCTAATTACTAAATAAACAGTATCCACAGGACTAGAACAAGTGGTTACGGTATTTGTTTGACTTACATAGTAGGTGTAAGTGCCAACAGCAGTTTGTCCGGTGTTATACGAGTTCCCACTAAATACAAGATTCATTCCATTGTCAAACCATTGTATACCTGTTCCTGTTGCAACAAGTGGTGGTATAGGGTTTCCGGCACAAACCGCTACATCCGGTGCTACAGGTGGTGCGATAGAATTTATTGTTAGTACAACGGTATCTTTTAAGCTCTCGCAAGTAGTTACCGTGTTTGTTTGTGTTGGAAAAAAAGTATAGCTGCCAGGCGCAGTTACTCCAGTAGCATACGGGCTACCAGTTCCAACTAAATTTCCTAAGGAGTTATACCACTGAATATTTGTACCGCTTGCTGTTAAATCAGGAATTGTATTTCCATAGCAAATAGAAACATCAGCACCTGCATTTGGTTTAACGGGAAGTGCATTAATTGTAAGTGTGATGGTGGTAGAAAGACTTGTACATCCATTTACGGTTTGTGAAGCAGAGTACGTGTAAGAGCCCACCGCAGTTTGTCCATGTGTAAACGGACTACCACTGCCAACTAAATTTAACAAGTTATCATACCACTGAATATTTGTACCACTTGCTGTTAAATCAGGAATTGTATTTCCAATACACCCATTCTGATTTGAAGCAGTTGGAGCAGCAGGAATAGTATTTACTATTACAGATGTTGTTCCAACAGGGCCTGTACAGCCAAGTGAACTAGCAGTTACAGAATACGTTCCCGCGTTTATAGTTCCTGCAGAAGCAATGGTAGGATTTTGATTTGTATTTGTAAAACTAGTTGGACCAGTCCACGAGTATGTTGTGCCAGCATTGCTTGCTGTTAAGCTTAACGTAAATCCTGCACAAACCGGACTATTACTTGAAGCAGCAGGAGCAGTAGGAGTTTGATTTATGGTAGCTAAAGTTGTCCCTGCGGTGCTAGCAGGACATCCACCAACCGATGCAATTACCGAATAAGTTCCGTTAGCAGAAGTAGTTGCACTTGTAATATTTGGGTTTTGTAAAGTAGAGGTAAAACTATTTGGTCCAGACCAAGAATAGTTTGCGCCTGAAATAGTACTAGCAGTTAAACTTAATGTTTGTCCTGAACAGATGGTACTATTATTTCCGGCTGTAGGTGCTGATGGAGGAAGATTAATAACTACCGATGTTGTTCCAATTGGACCTGTGCAACCATTTACGGTAGCATTTACAGAATATGTTCCTGCTCCTGTGCTTGGTACACTTGAAATAGTTGGATTTTGTGTTGCATCAGAAAAAGCATTTGGTCCTGTCCAAATATATGTTGCTCCTGAAATTGTACTTGCCGTTAAGCTTAGTGTTGTTCCTAAACAAACCGGTGTATTGCTTCCAGCAGTTGGAGCAGCGGGAGTTTGATTAATTGTTATTGAAACGGTGCCGGGAGCACTTGGCGGACAACCACCAGCGACTGCAGAAACAGAATAGGTACCACTAGCAAGTGTAGTTACGCCTGATATAGTTGGATTTTGTAAGGTAGATGAAAAACTATTTGGTCCAGACCAAGCGTACGTAGCGCCAGATATGGTGGTGGCATTTAAACTAAGTGTTTGTCCGGAGCAAACTGGGCTGTTACTTCCTGCAGTAGGGGAAGAAGGAGAATTATTTACTACTACAGAAGTAGTTCCATTAGGTCCTATACATCCATTCACAGAAACATTTACAGAATAAGTTCCTGCTTCAGAAGAAGATATTCCAGCAATGGAAGGATTTTGTGAAGTATTGGAAAAAGAATTTGGACCCGTCCACGAATATGTAGCACCTGAAATTGTATTTGCTGTTAAGCTTAAAGTAAAGCCAGAACAAATCGGACTGTTACTTCCTGCACTAGGAGCAGCTGGAGTTTGATTTACAATAACCGATACAATTCCTGCCGGACTAGGACATCCGCTAACAGTTGCAGAAACTGAGTACGTTCCGCCTCGCGCAGTTGTCACAGAAGCTATACTCGGATTTTGAAGTGTTGATGTAAAACTTAATGGTCCTGTCCAAGAATAAATTGCTCCTGATATAGTACTTGCTGTAAGAGAAATAGTACTTCCAGAACAAACCGGACTATTGCTTCCTGCTGTAGGAGCTGCTGGCGATTGATTTATTGAAGCAAGAACTGTTCCTGTTGGACTAGTAGGGCAACCACCAACTGTTGCAGTAACCGAATAAGTTCCTGCATCAGAAGTTGCTGCATTTGTAATAAAAGGATTTTGCAATGAAGAACTAAAAGCGTTTGGCCCCATCCAACTATACGATGCGCCTGAAAAAGTATTTGCTGTCAAGGATAAATTTTGTCCAGAACAAACTGTACTGTTGCTTCCTGCAATGGGTGCGCCCGGAGCAGGATTAACAATTACAGCAGTTGTTCCTTTTGACCCCGTACATCCTCCAACTGTTGCACTTACAGAATATGTTCCTGATGCAATTGTTCCTGCAGCGATTATAATAGGGTTTTGTAATGTATTTGTGAAACTATTTGGTCCGTTCCAAGAATAAGTAGCCCCAGAAATTGTACTTGCAGTCAGGCTAATATCATTTCCAACACAAACAGGAGAATTGCTTCCTGCAGTTGGAGCAGCAGGAGTTTGATTTACTGCAACAACTACCGTTCCGCTTGGACTGGTAGGACAACCCGGTACAGTGGCAGTTACAGAATAAGTTCCAGCATGTACAGATGTAACAGCAGATATTGTTGGGTCTTTTAATGTAGAGGTAAATGAATTTGGCCCAGACCATGCATACGTAGCGCTTGGTATTGTGCTAGCAGTTAATGAAAGCGTTGTGCCGGAGCAAACCGTGCTGTTGCTTCCTGCAGTTGGTGCTCCCGGAGCTGGATTCACAATTACTACAACTGTACCTTTTGGTCCAGCGCATCCATTTTGTGTTGCAAATACTGAGTAGGTTCCTGTTGCTGCTGTAGTAGCTGCTGTAATGTTTGGATTTTGTAAGGTTGAACTGAATGTATTTGGTCCTGTCCATGCGTATGTAACTCCTGAAATTGTACTAGCAGTTAAGCTCAAATCATCTCCTGCACAGATTGGTGCGTTGCTGCCAGCTGTTGGAGCATTTGGAGTTTGATTTACAGCAACGGTTGTGGTTGCAGCAGATGTTGGAGGACATCCTGGCACCGATGCAGTTACGGAATAAGTTCCCGATGCTGCAGTTGTTACACCCGGTATAGATGGATTTTGTAAAGTAGAAGTAAATCCGTTGGGGCCGTTCCAAGAATAAGTTGCACCGGATATTGTTGTTGCAGAAAGTGTTAATGTAGTGCCAGAACAAACGGTTCCGTTACTTCCTGCTGTTGGAGTTGAAGGTGCAGGATTTACGATGACGGTAGTTGTACCAGCTGGACCCTGCGGACAACCACTGATAGTTGCAGTTACAGAATAGGATCCAGAACCAGCTGTGCTAATTCCGGTAATGACCGGATTTTGTGTGGTGGATGTAAATCCGTTAGGACCGTTCCAGGAATACGTAGCACCTATAATGGTGCTTGCTGTTAAACTTAAATTTGTTCCATCGCAAACAGGAGAATTACTGCTTGCTGTTGGAGCAGGTGGAAGCGCATCAATATCAAAAGTTACATTTACTGTATCGACAGAGTTAAGAGGATCGTTTGAGTTTAGGTATATTGGGAAATTGTGTGTGCCGGGAGCTAAGCCTGCTTTCTTAAATTTCACCTGAACAGAATATGTGCCCGATGGACTAACAGTTCCTGTTGAAGCAGGTAAGAAAGATACATTGGGAACAGTAATATAGGCACCTGCATTAAGAGTACCGTCATTGGTGTTTGTTGAAAAATCCGTTGCTGTACTATCGTCAAAATTCCAATAGCCTAATAATCCATTTTCATTTCCATTAAGAGTCTTGCGCATTCCATCATTTATTTCAGATTGACTGAGTTGCTTATTAAACACTCGCACTTCGTCAATTTTTCCGTCAAAGTATTCACCAAAGCCCGGATTTCTTCCTATGCTAATGCTGTTGTCGCTCGCATCAAGACCTATAAATGGAATTGTAGCAAGGTTGCCATTCAAATAGAAATTAATACCAGTACCTGGGATAAAGACTGCTGCAACGTGTTGCCATTGGTTTGGAGTTGCGGTCATTCCAGTACTTCGTACATTTTCGCCTGTGAAAACATACCACAAGCTTCCTATTCTGAGAATAGACCAATCATACCCTCCATTATCTGTGCTAACCACATGATGATATCCGCCAGATGTGCTAGCTGGATTCACCCATGCTTCCATAGTTAAACCTGGAGAACCGGTATTTTGATCGATGTTCAGAGGGGTGGAAATACTTGCTCCACTTCCGTTAAATACAGCACTTCTTCCATATGGAGACCATAAATTATAATTTAAATTTCCCGCACCTGAGTTACAGATTTCCAGCGTATCGAGTAAGGAGTCATTACAAACTAAAAAGTGTTCGTAAAAGGAATTTGGATTATGACATTGAACAGGTTTTGCAAATGCTTTTCCTTTCAAACAAAAAACTGTATCAAGGTCATTGGTATATAAACTTGCTGTACCTGTGAATGTTCCTGTCGAGACTGGAGAAAAGTTCACAACAAAACTACCAGTATCTCCTGGTATAATGTACGGATCGTAATTTCCAAGAGTATAAGCAGACAGAGAAAATTTAACACTGTCAACAAACAATGTGTCGCAGCCAAGATTGGTGAAGAATATGGTGTCGCGGCTTGTTGTAAACTCCATGATTGAATCCAAATCGAGACAAAGTGTAGCCACAGTATCGCTAAGTGCCACAAAATTAAAATCAGCTGTGCCCACTACTGTTAAAGTTACAGGAATGGTGTCTGACGGACTCAACGGATCATTCGAAGTAATAATGATGTTAGTGGTATAGGTTCCTGCCAGGAGTCCGGTTGAAATAAAAGAAGTTTGAATCGTGTCGCAATTATTTACACTGACTGTATCTGAATCAGCACTTAGTACCATCCAATCCACCGTTTTGTTGGAACTCCACAACAAAGCATTTGCAATTAGTAGTCCTCCGTCCGAAGTCGAATTCCATTCACTGCCATCTACACTGTTCGATTCAGGCCGCATTCCCAGGTCAACTCTTCTGTGCCCATTAATGAGCTTAGTTACGACAAGTGGTTTTCCTCCCGACCAATCTGAAATTTTAATAGCACCTGGCATGATTGCCGAGTTAGTGCTGATTGTGGGATTAGTTGCATTCAAAACAGAAACACCTTCCATGATCGGATGTGTTGGATCATAAACTGTTCCGAGGGTTTGGGCTCCATAGGTGCTGTAACTATTTGAAGGTACGTTGATGCACCAGTAATTTTGAGAATCAAATCTTCCCAATATTCGCGCATTGTTTCCAACCGTGTACATGGCAACAACCACACCTCCGCCTGCATCAACATAATCGGCCAGAACATCTCCTAAAAGTGTGGCGTTCTGATAGCTATAGTTGTTCCAGGTTAATACTGCATCATATGTTTGTAATTGGGATAAGGTGGGAGTTCCGAATCTTGTTTCGAAAATATCTACTGCTGTAAATTTTCCGGTAGCCATTAACTTGGACTGAACATCAGTATAGTAGTTGGCATAATCGGCACCTAACAAGAGCGCTTTTATTTTTGTTGCACTTTTTTCTAGTTGTACATATAAAATGCTTCCACCTGAATCGCAGATTGCCAATGGAAGAGAAATTGTGTCTGAACAGGTAAGCGTTACGCTGAATGAGCTGGGATAATAGTGGATAACAGGTTTTGGGAAAGATTTTCCTATTAAGCAGAATGTTGTGTCCAAATCATTGGTATATAAGCTGGCAGTTGCAGCAAAAGTGCCTGTAGAAATTGGAGCAAAATTTACTACAAAACCTCCTGTGTCTCCGGGTAATACATAGGGATCAATAGGGCCAGCGGAATATTGTGGTAAAGAAAACTTTACACTATCAACAAACAAAGTATCGCAGCCTACGTTTGCATAAAATATAGTGTCTGAACTTGTAGTAAATTCCATGATGGAATCCAAGTTCAGGCAGTTAGTTTGAATTACATCGCTGAGTCCAACAAACTGAAAATCTGCTGCACCATTAACATTTAAGGTACAAGGAACTGCTATTGAATTATTGAGTGGATCATTTGAGTTGATGTAAATGTTTCCGATGTATTGCCCAACTATTAAGTTGCTTGAGTTAAAAACAACAATAACCGTATCGACTGAGCCTGCCGGTACAGAACCGGAAGTAGGAGCAGCAGATAACCAGCTCATGCCAGGCAACATCAATCTGGTTCTGTGAAATCCACCACTGCCAACATTGGGCGAATTATCTAGTGTAACTGTAATTGTTCCATCTGAAAGCCAATTAGAAACTTGCGCCCCACCAAATGAATAATAAAAAAACATATCGGTGTTATTTAAATTATTGTCACTAATAATACCTAGGTACGTTCCGTCAATATAAAGTTCCGCATATTCTGAGCCCGAATTAAAATCGCCATTTAGAGTAATAACGAGTTTCAACGAATCGCTTGGAGGTAACCCCGAGTAAACGAAGTTGCTTACTTGTCCACTCGTGTTTAAGCTTATCGTTCTGGTAGAGTCATAAATAACTTCTTCCACTAAATTATAGTTCAGTATGCTTCCGCCTGTGTTGGAAACAAATATTGTATCCTGAATGGTGTCGGTACAATTTACATTTACCGTAAAAGAGGTAGGCGTAATTCCAATGACGGGTTTAAGAAATGCTTTACCTAAAAGGCAAATACGCTTTAGCGCATCGTTGTTAATTACATCCAACGTATCGTAAAATGTACCAGCGGCTATAGGAGAAAAAGTTACAATAAGTTTTGCCGAATCTCCGGGTAAAATGCTAAACGTATTTGTGTTGATGGTATATAGCGATGTTTGTTTTGTGATGTTTGAAATTTTAAGCGTATCACAACCGGTATTTTTAAAATATAATGAATCTTTGTTAGTGGTAAATTCCATGATGGAATCTAGATAAAGGCAATTTTTTGTAGGTGTAATTACAGGAGCGCCAAGGATGGTCATGGTGCAAGTGGCTAGCGTAACTGGATTTAAAGGATCGTTAGAATGATAGTATATCGGAGCAACATACGTTCCAGCATTTAGGCCTGCTGCATTAAATGTCAGCACAACACTTCCAGAACTGGCAGTTGGAACTGAACCTGATTGAGGCGCTTCTGTTAACCAAGTTGCAAACTTGTTAGTCGCCATTCCGCGAGTACCAACCGTTGTTGTAATGGTTCCTGAAATAGTAAAGCTTGTTAGATCTATTACTATGACATCTTCGTTTGCATTATTCGGAGACTCATTGGAGACAAACGCTTTTTTTCCGTTAGGCGATACAATAATATCCCATCCATTATATAAGCGAGGGTCAGAAAGCGTAGCAACAATGGTGTTAGATGCAGTGCTTATTTTTCTAATGTTTTGATTGTATTTGTCTATTGCATATAAAAAATTCCCATCGTTCGAAAGGTCGATGCCTTGAACTTGATTAAATCCGAAAATGGTTGTGATGGTTGTTAGACTGGCTGTATTAATTACTCTAATTAAGTCATTGTTTGCTTCAGAAACATATGCCTTTGTGCCATCTAACGATAGCGCAATTGAATGTCCTTGACTGTTAGCGCTTGGTAAGTTGCCAATAACTACATTGTTTAATACATTAATTACTGTTAGTCCATTATTTTCTGTGGTAACATATACTTTTTTGCCATCAGGAGATATAGCTAAATCTTTTCCATCCAGTAAGTTTGGGTTAGTAATGGTAGCAACAATTGTATTTGAGGTAAGGTCAATTTTTTTAACTGTAGTGCCAGTATGATCTCCAACGTATGCAAATTTTCCATCCGGAGTAATGCAAATACCTCCCGGCTGTGTGCCAAAAGGAATGGTGGCAGTTACTGTTTTGGTGGTTAAGTTAATGACAGAAATAGAATTGCCGTTTCTGTTTGAAGAGTAAGCAAACAATCCATCCGGACGAACTGCAATTCGCCATGGAAAATTTCCAACTGTAATAGGACTTCCAACAACTTTGTTGGATATTAAATCTATAACGGAAACATTAGAACTGCTAGAGTTAGTAACCAATCCATATTTGAACGCCCCAGGAGTAGAAATTCCGGAATAAGAATTGTAGTTTAAGGTGCTTCCTCCTGTATTATTTACAGTTAATGTTTGAGTAGCTATGCCATTACAGCCGGAAATAGTAACACTAAAAGAATTGGGACTTAAGCCAATTGTAGGTTGCGGAAATGCTTTTCCATGCAAACAAATAGAAGTGTCAGGGTCGTTTGTGAAAATATCCAATGAGCCGGAAAAAGTACCGGCTGATGTAGGAGAAAATTTCACAAGAATATTTCTGTTCTGCCCAGGAGGAACTTTTGCAACATAAGAAAGCACCGTAAATTCAGACGGTGAAATTTTAAGACTATCTATGCGTAACGTATCACAGCCGCTGTTAGAAATTAATATTGAATCTATGCTTGTAGTAAATGCCATTATCGAATCTAAATTCATGCAAGGTGGTGAAGCGCCTTGAGTGGTAGGGTCAAATAAAGTTGTACCCATTTGTGGATTTCCTACAACATTAAATACAATAGGCACATTAACTATGGGTGTAGCGGGGTCGTTTGAATTTACATGAATGGTTGATGTGTATGTGCCTGCAGATAATCCGGCAGAGTTAAAACTTAAAGAAACGGTGGTGGTGTTTGTAGGTGTTACGGTTCCGGTAATTGGTGAAGCAGTAAGCCAGTTGAAGTCGTCAAATGTAAACTCAAGGGTCATTGTTTGGCTAGGCGCATTACAAACTGTGCCGCTAATACCTCCCCAATTTTGGGTTCCTATCTCCGGTCTAATTAGGTATGAAGTTGCACCTCCGCCACAGGAACATACTGTTGTATTTACTGCAAATTGTACACCTGAGTTGCAGTTGTTAATTCCTACAGTCCACATATTTCCTCCCGTAGTAAAAGAGTAGGGCGTGAGCGTGTTCATCGCATTGGCTATGTTAGCAATAACAGTAGGGTCTGTTAGCGTTATTCCGGTTGGATTTTGTGAGCCGCTAATTTTCAATTTGCTGTATGTGTGTGGAACTAACAACTGCCTGAATGCAACCCAAGAAGTAATTTGTGTAGTAGGTGTTACTCCTTGTGTAAAAGATTCGGAATATGTTATTTTTTGAGATTGTCCGGTTACTGTGAGGTTGTAATTTAAATCTGCAGCACCGATGTTTTGAATAAATAAATTATCGTTATAGGTTCCACCACAAGCTACGGTAACGCTAAAAGAAGTGGGAGCAACAGAAACAGTAGGAGCAGGAATTGAAACTCCTTGCAAACAAAAGGAAGTATCGGCATCGTTGTTCTGAATCAAGATAGTGGTGCTGTGATTTGCAGCGGTGGTAGGAGCAAATGAAATAAACATGTTTGCGCTTGAGTACGGACTTATTTTTGCTGGAAATGAGTTTATCGTAAAATGCGATGAAGAGCTTGATACATTAGAAATAAATAGTGTATCGCAACCTAAGTTTTCAATAAGAAATGTGTTTTGTTCTGTTGCGCCAACCATGATGGTAGAATACGTTGGACAAGAGTTGACAAGAGTTAAGTTAATGTTTGGGCTTCCTGCAACATTGAGTGTGCAAGGTATTTGCAACAGGGGAGTCGTAGGATCATTAGAATTAACAGATAGATTTCCGTAGTAGGTGCCGGCAATGAGTCCATTTGATGAAAACTGTACCGATAGATTTTGAGACCCTGAAGTAGCAACGGTGCCAGAGGCTGGACTTACTGAAAGCCATTCAGGAAAATTCCCGACTACTATCTCATCAAAATAGCAATTATTGGTATTGTAAGAATACAAATGAATAATATCAATGCTATTGATGTTTTGATTTTGAAATGTTATGTTTGATTGCAACAAGTTTCCGTCAATGTAAAAATCAAATTTATGAGTAGTAAAATTGATATTTCGGTATTCAATTTTATGCCACTTGTTAAATTTAAGCGGAACAGTTAGGGTGCCGGACCAACCCGTATACATATTTACTGTTTTATTATTGTTGTCAATCCATAAATAGGATAAAGGTCCAGTTGATGATATGTCCGAAGTTTGACCAATTAATACATCGTTACTTTCTCCTAAATTTCCCAATGCAGATTTTATTTTAAAAGAAATGTAAGAGGGCTGTGAGGGAGTAACGCTATGGCTAATTCCATCCAACCATCCAGTGCTTCCTCCCGACATATATAAGTTTTTTGTTCCATTAGCAGAACCTGCATTTATCACGGTATATGTATACGCGCCACCTTCGTTATTCCAGGAAGAAATGTTGCCGCTTTCAAATCCATCGTAAAAAATTGCGTTAGTTGAAGATGCTTCAGGCGCTGCATTAAAAGTGAGCGTGCCAGGTCCTGTGTTTCCAATATTTAAGGTAGAGCTTGTAGCATCATCGCAGTTAAGGTTCCTATTGAAAGAAGAGGGACTGTGTGTAATGACGGGTGCTTGAATACAATATCCTGCAAGACACATGGTGGTGTCGTTTACATTATTAAAAATAGTTAGGGTGCCTGTGTTGTTCCCTAATATAGTAGGAGAAAAGGAAACAGTAATAAGTATAGAATCATTATTTGAAATATTTGCAGAAGTAGGAAAAAATGAAAATGCAGCATTGTTGCTTGTAATGTTTGTTACATTTAGTACGCCACAAGCAGGATTTTTAATAAAGAAATAGGTTTGCGAGGTGCCTCCAATTTCAATAGTATCAACTACGCAAGTATCTGAAAGCGCAAGGTCTGGCAGGTTGTTGCAGCAATCTTTCATTAGTTGTGGAGATAACACCTCGTTATTAGATGTGCCAACGCCTACTTGTCCATTGTTATTATCTCCCCAAGCCCAAAAAGTACCATCGTTTTTTAAAGCAATGCTATGATAACTACCAGCAGAAATATTTGAAATTGAAGAAAGATTTAAGACTTGAACGGGTGTTTGTCTGTCGGTAAAAGTGCCATCGCCCAAATTACCATAGCCATTATATCCAGCCGACCAAACGGTACCATCCATCTTGAGGAAAAGAGAAAATTCTGATCCACCAGAAACTGCTGCCACGTTTGATAGCGAAGTAACTAATATAGGAACGTTACTGTCGTTAAATGTTCCATCACCTAATTCGCCCGACCAGTTTGCGCCCCAAGACCAGGCTGTCCCATTACTTTTTCTTGCTAAGGCATGGTAGTATCCTGCATCAATTTGAGTAATACCTGTTAATGAACTTACAGGTCCTGGTGTAAATCTGTTATTGAAAGTTCCATCGCCCAGCTCTCCATCCCCATTATATCCCCAGGATAAAACAGTGCCATCACTTTTTAATGCTAAAGAATAGTAATAAGATGCTGAAATGGAAGTTACACCTGTAAGTGCTGTTATTTGAATAGGTGTATTTGTACCTGTTGTTGTGCCATCACCTAGCTGACCATCACCATTGTACCCCCATGCCCATACCGTACCATCATTTTTTAATGCAAATGAATGATACCCACCTGCATAAACACCTATAATGTTACTCAAGCTTGTTATTTGAACGGGTACGTTTCTGTCAGTAGTAGTTCCATCACCAAGTTGTCCGTCCCCATTATATCCCCAAGCCCAAACGGTACCATCATTTTTAAGTGCAAGCGTATGATAATCCCCAACAGCTATGGATGTAATGTTACTAAGACCTTGTACAGATGCTGGACTATTTCTTTGCGTAAATGTGCCATCGCCAAGTTCTCCATCCCAATTTCCTCCACATGCTTTTAATGTACCGCTGCCGCAAAGGATCACGCTGTGGTTATATCCTGCAGCGATAGGTTGTGCAAAAAGTAATACGTTGGAAGAAAAAAAGAGAATCAGAAAAAAGAATAAAATCTTCTTCATGTGTTGTTTGGTTTATAAAATAAATTTAGCAAAGCTAGAGGCGTAAAAATAACAAAATGTTTTCTATAAAACAGCTATTTTTTATCATAATAGTTTGAAAAATAATAGCTAAATTTTAACAATATTTTTTTATATTTGTTGCTTGAATTCTGTCAATAAAATATTCAAAAAATGAAAAATACCTGCACGCTCTTTTTAGTGTTTACCACAATTTTTTCCTTTGCGGATGATGGAAAAAAAGCCATAAGCACTGCTTCTCCTTTATCTCCATTGATAGAAGACGGAAATCAACTATTAAGTAAAGGACAGTTTAATGCAGCACAAGCAGTATGGCAAAAAATTTTAGAGGCAGAACCAAGTAACGCCAATGCAAATTTTAAAATGGGCATGTGTTATTATAATTCTATTGACGAATCTCCACGTGCATTACCATATCTAAGAAAAGCAATAAATAATACGGTAGATGGATATGATTTTTTCAATACCGAAGAAAAAAATGCTCCCAACGATGCGTTTTATTTTTTAGGAGAAATTTATTTAGCCTCTAATCAGCCCGATAGCGCGATAGCAATGTTTTTCAAATACGAGGACAAATACGCAGGTAATCCGCCTATATCTGTAGATCGCCAAATACGTAATTGCATCAATGCAAAAAATGCAATCAGTAATCCTCGGGATGTGACCATGAAAAATCCGGGAAAGAATATTAATTCTTCCTATACAGAAACGAATCCGGTACTTACCATCGATAATTCAGTAATGTTTTTTGCCTCCCGCAGAGCCAACGCTGATGCAGGTAAGCAGCTGAGTCCGGTAACTGGTAAGTTTGATATGGATATTTATTATTCCCTGAAAGATGCAAAAGGAAATTGGGATGTAGCAGCTCCTTTTAAATGGAATACGCTAGCCGATGAAGCACCCATGTATATTTCTGCCGATGGACTTACGCTTTATTTTAGAAAAGATATAAAAGGACAGTCGGATATTTACATGTGCCAGTATATAGATAAAGTATGGAACACGCCCAAGCCGGTGTCTGAAATAAATTCAAATGCAAATGAAACTGGACTCAGCATTTCTGCCGATGGGAAATACCTGTATTTCTGTTCTGATAGAGAAGGAGGTTCGGGACATTACGATATCTATCAATGTATTCGTAACGGAAACAAATGGGGATCGCCAAAAAACTTAGGCGCTGTATTAAATACATCGTTTAATGAAACATCTACCTATATAAACCCAAACGGGAAGACTTTATTTTTTGCTTCCAACGGTTACCGAGATGGAATGGGTGGTTACGATATTTTTTATTCCGAAATGAAAGAAGATGGTTCCTGGAGCACTCCTCAAAATATGGGATATCCAATCAATACAGTAAGAGACGATATTAACTTTTACATCACCGGAGGAGGAACGCGTTATTATGCAACGGTTCGCGAGGATTTTGACAGCTACGATATTTTTAAAATTGAAGGAGGAGGTTTTTCGGTAGAAAATATTGATGTAACTGGACAAGTTGTTACCCTAACGCAAGAAATGAGCGTGTCGGATGTTGTAGAAGTAAATAAAGTAGTAGAGAAAGAAGTAGAAGTTGTTGAAACTATTGAAACTACTGTAGAAGTAATTAAAGAAGTACAAACGATTGACGTAGAGCGTGAGCAACGCATGATGGATTCTCTTATGGCAGTAGCAAGGCTAGAAGCAAAAATGGATCCGGCCATTGTGCAGGCGCAGGCTGAAAAAGCGAAAGCCGAAGCAGAGAAGATAAAAGCGGAAGCTGCAAAAGTTGCGGCCGAAGCAGAATTAAAAAAAGCCGAAGCGGACAAAGCAAAAGCCGAAGCTTCTATAGCGCGATCGCATGCAGATAGTGCCTTATTTATGATGCGCAAATCAGTTGCCGATTCAGTTATAGCAAGAGCAGAAGAGAAAAAAGCTGATGCCGAAAAAGCTAAAGCCGAAAAAATTACTGCAAGAATATTTAGGAAAAAAGCTAAAGAAAAAGCAAAAGTGGCTGAGGCGGATATCGCAAAAGCTGAAGTTGAAAAGATAAAAGTAACAGCCACGCAAGTAGAGGCGGAGGCACAAAAAGCACAAGCCGAAGCAGTAATTGCTGAAGCAGAAAAATCTAAAGCAGATGCAGAGCGTGCTAAAGCAGAAGCGCAGCTATCGGCAGCACAAAAGGCAGTAGCAGATTCTGCAAAAGCAAAATACGATGCAGATAAAGCAAAGGCTGATGTATTGAAAGCCGAAGCGCAAATAAAAATCGAACAGGCAGCAGCCGAAAAAGCTAAACAAGAAGCCGTAATTGCTGCTGCTCAAAAGAGTAAAGACGATGTAGCTAAAGCAAAACTTGAAGCTGAAACAGCATCTGCAGAAAAGGTAAAAGCAGCTGAGGAAAGCAAAGCAGAAAAATTTGCTGCCGATAAGGCAGCGTCCGAAGCAAGCAAAGCATTGGCAGATAAAGCACGAGAAGAAGTGCGCCTAAAAACGGAGCAAGCAGCAGCCGACAAAGCAAAAGCAGATGCTGAAAAAGCAGAGGCTAACGCAAAACTAGCTCAGGCGAATGCAGAAAAAGCTGCCTCCGAAGCTGCTACTAAAAAAGCACAGGCAGAAATTGCTACAGCAGAAAAATCAAAAGCCGAAGCGGAAAAAGCAAATTCAGAGGCTCAAAAGGCACAAGCAATTTCTGATAAAGCAAAAGCGGATGTTGAAAAAGCAAAAGTAGATTTAGAAAAAGCCAAAACTATTGCCGAATCTAAAAAGACAGAACTAGAAAAAGCAAAAGTAGATTTAGAGCTTAAGAAGCAAGAAAAAACAGGAGGAGCAAGGCACAATCCCAATGAAGTAAAGTAGGATTAAGTAAGTTTATTTGTGCCTTTTACATGAATATCTCGTTGAGGAAATGGAATTTCAATTTTCTCTTCGTCAAATGCAGCTTTTATTCTTTTACGTAATTCTCCTGCTACTTCAAATTGTTTAAGTGCTTGCGTATCGCCAAGAATTTTAATAACCACCGAAGAGTCTGCAAAATCATCAACGCGTAAAAATTGTGGCGCCTTAATTATTTTTTCTTTCCAAGCAGGATCCTCTGCTAGTTCATTGCCTACTTTATTTACCACACTTATTACATGATCTATTTTTGCGCTGTAGCTTACTCCTATGTTAATATTAACGCGTGCAAAATCTTTCGATAAGTTAGATACTTGCTTCACTTCTCCATGAGGAACATGGTGCACCGTGCCATCCAAATCGCGCAGCGTAGTCATGCGTAAACTTATGTCCTCCACAATGCCACTAGCAGAATCAAACTTTACACTGTCGCCAATACGATATTGATTTTCAAGAATAATAAAAAATCCAGTAATTAAATCCCGTATTAAATACTGACCTCCAAAACCAAAAGCTAATCCAACTATACCAGCACCGGCTAAAATGGGGCCAATGGGCACTCCAATTTCTTGTAGTATCATTAATAGGCAAAGCGATATAATTAAAATGCGAGTAGACCAGCCAAAAATTCGAATCAATGTATCTTCTCTTTTAATTTCAGTTTCAGGAGGTAAAGATTTATCGGGCACTACCACAATGCGCACTGTTTTAATAATAAAACGCTTTAAAATTTTATTGGCTACATAAGCCCCAACGATTATGATACAGATTTTAAATCCGTGTTCCATCATCCAGTTTGCTGCAAGCATCTCCCAATCAATAAATGTTTTTTTCATATTTCCGAAGATAGAAAATAATATTTAATAGTTTTTATAAGTGGTCAACTATTAGGGTATTTATGGTTTTATGAAATGTTACAATGAAGAAAGATTGCACGGCTCATTAAATTACAAAACGCCAGATTAATACATTAAATATTTTAACGAAAATGAATTTTTAATAAACAGAAATAATATTAATAGTTTAACGGAGCTTTGTCAAACCGCGTAAGACTTGTAGATTGCTAGAAAAAAATTACTAATAGCATATTGTCTCGTCATTGTCAATGTTGCACTGTCTTTAGGGTTGCTGGTAACGTCAGTCCGTCTAAGAACCTCCATTAGCAGAACAAAAATAAGCTTATTACAATTGATTTAAGCAGCGCGATAAAAAGGGGTGTACGAAGAACTGCACAATCGTGTGTTTAAAAAATGATGAAAAAGAGCGCATCGTGATATAAAAAGTTGGGGAATATTGCCTCAACCCAAACTTATATCATTATGACACAAAAAGAAATAGAA
>Ga0163151_10001713_pt1 | contig 36371 bp, 38 predicted proteins | sample OliLakLV19MP5IB2_FD_145596 | JGI IMG/M metagenome (GOLD analysis project Ga0163151, IMG submission 145596) | Freshwater microbial mat bacterial communities from Lake Vanda, McMurdo Dry Valleys, Antarctica - Oligotrophic Lake LV.19.MP5.IB-2 | ecosystem: Environmental > Aquatic > Freshwater >... | reverse complement strand
ACTCATTGTTCTTCTCGGTGTTGCTGGATTCTTTTACCGCAATGTGATGGAACAGGAGACTGTTCCTGAACAGGTTGCGTGCACCATGGACGCAAAGATTTGTCCGGATGGTTCAGCAGTTGGGCGCACGGGTCCATCGTGTGAATTTGAAGCATGCGCATTCCCGCCAAACGTGGAGTTCCCGCAGGTTAGTCTTTCGTTCGCGCTTCCCGAAGGATACGTACTCGGAACACAAGAACCAGGTGCCGATGGTTTTGTGGAAGATCAGCTGAACTTCTACGAGAAGCCAGCACAAGGTGGGGTACCGCACTTCATTAGCGTGTATTCCTATCTGATTCCGGAAGGGCAGACGGGAGATGAGGTCATTCTCGAGAACACACGCTACCAGCCAGCCGACATGCAGGCAGAAGACTTTGAGCGATTCGAAACCACGATTATTAACAACCTTACGTTCCGCAGCACGGTTATCGAACGGTTCGAGGGGCAGATCATAAGTTCGTACTTCCTCGTGCGCGAAGACGACGTACTGCGCTTCGATGTTATGGAGCGTGATGTGACTGATTGGATGGAGCCAAACCTTGTCGTTGAAGATTTGCCAGAACACGCGGCACTTCGCGCAATGCTTGAGACGTTGATGATAATGCAGTAAGTGAAACAAAAAACCGCCCCAAGGGGCGGTTTTTTGTTAGGCAGGAACCTGTTCCTCCAGATGCGTTTCCTCTTCGTGTCCGTGCGCTTCAAGCTGGGTAAGACCGACCATGGCACCAAGGCCCACGAGAATGACGAGGAACTGCGCGATTGAACGCTTGCCACCAACAGTCTTGTGCAGTTCTGGCACAAGATCAGCGAGTGCGATGTAGATAAAGTTACCCGCTGCGAATGCGGCAACAAGCGGGATGAGTTGTTCACTTGTGTCCGCAAGCCAGAATGCAATACCAACACCCAGGAAGGCGGTGAGGGCTGAGAAGAAGTTCACCATCAGTGCTTTTGCTCGCGAGTAGCCAGAATGAAGCAGAAGGCCAAAGTCACCAATCTCTTGCGGTATCTCGTGAAGCGCAATCGCAATCGTGGTTGCGATACCAATTTCTGGTGACACGAGGAATGCTGCGCCAATGGCGATACCGTCGACGAGGTTGTGGACGCTGTCGGAGACGATAACCAGGTGACCAAGCGGATGTTTGCGCTCGTGATCTTCGCCAGCATCATCACCGTGACTGTGGTGCCAGTGCAAGAACTTCTCAAGCATGAGGAAGGAAAGGATGCCGGCAAGCACGAAAATCGATGTTGCGGTTGCTCCGGCTTCCTCGAACGCCTCAGGGAGGAGGTGTATGAATGCGTCGCCAAGAAGCGCGCCTACTGCAAGCGAAACAAGAAGGAACAAAATCTTTCGGAGGAATGATTCTTTCCAAGAGAGGGTAATAAGGCCAACGAGAGAAATGGCACTAACGGCGGCAACGGCGGTAAGACTTAAGAGTAGGGGAGTCATGAAGGCACCATACCACCCGTGTTTTCCACATGCAAACAGTTTGCATGTGGAAAACTGCTCAGTGGTGTATCATTGTGCTATGAAGCGGAGCCGGACCATCTCTACAGGAGAGATTGCATTACTACGGGAAGCAAAATTACGCGCTACCCCTCAACGGCGCGCCTTAATCTCGTTACTTCGTGCCCAGAAACGTCCGGTTTCTGTTGAAGATCTTGTACGTGCAGGGCGAGGGAAATTCGACACGACGACGGCCTATCGAACACTTGAGGTGCTCGAACAGAAGGGTCTTGTCCGGAAACTTAGTCTGGATAAGACCCGCGCGCTCTTCGAAGTTTCCAAAGACCATCACCACCACGCGGTGTGTGTGTTGTGCGGCCAGATACGAGACATTGCGCTTTGCATTCCGCCCGCGCTCGATGAATCAGTTCGGAAGGCAGCTCGTTTCGTACGGATTGAGTCGCACTCTCTCGAATTCTTTGGCATCTGCGCGCCATGTGATGGGAAACGTGCTCGTCTCCGGTCATGATGCGGACTGCCTTTCTTACGCTCCTTGTCTTCGTCTTTCCGGGAATCGCGTTTGCGCAACCCGTCTCAAGCATTCATCGAGGTGAGGTTGTCGAAGTACATTCAAGCGGCATCGAGAGCATAGAGGGAACCGCTCTTTCTGAGGAATACCAAAACCTTTCGATTCGAATCATAGAAGGCGACCGCACCGGAGAGGTGGTGCCGGCATATAACGATTCATCGGCGATATTTAAACCAGGGGAGATTCTCTATGTGAGAAGTACGGTGCTTTCAGAAGGTGAGGAAGAACAGTGGGTGGTCGTTGAACCAGACCGAAGGACGGTGCTCATCAGTCTTGCGATTCTCTTTGCGCTCGTGACCGCGCTTGCAGGTGGGATGGCGGGAGTCCGCTCTCTGGTTGCTCTTGTTGCTTCGTTCCTCATTATCATTTTTGGGCTTTTGCCCGCGCTTATGGCAGGCGCGCCACCAGCGCTGACGTCGACACTATTTGCTGGCGTCATGCTTGCAGTGTCCATGGTCATTACTCACGGTACGAAGCGTGAGACATTTATTGCGCTTGCGGGGAGCGCAGCGGCTCTTCTGGTTGCGGTAGTGGTCGCTGAGGCGGCGGTACGTCTTGCGCGTCTCTCAGGATTTGTGTCGGACGAGGCGGTTTATCTTAATTTTCAAACGGATGGCACACTCGATCTTGCCGGACTTTTGCTCGGCGGCATACTGATTGGCATTGTGGGTGTCCTCAACGACATCAGTGTTTCCCAGGTGCATACCGTCTCTGAGTTGCGCGCCGCAAACCCTGCCCTAACGCGTCAGGAACTCTTGAGGAAGGCAATGCGGGTAGGTCAGGAACATCTCGGTGCTGTCGTTAATACACTTCCGCTCGCCTACGCAGGAGCGGCGCTGCCGCTGCTCCTCCTGTTCTCGACAACGGACGCACCCCTCCTTCTTGTCATAAATAGGGAGGTGTTTGCGTCTGAAGTCATACGAGTCCTGGCTGGCGGGATCGCGCTTTCTTTATCTGGCGTGGTCGCGACCATCCTAGCCGTGTACGCCTTCACCAGGCGCAAGGGCTAGGGACTCGGTTTGTTATACTCAACAACACACCTAACCAATTACGTTTACCAAACATGAATGATTCAACTATCGAGACACTGCGCCAGATGACGAAGCCGGTTCGCCTTGCGGCAACCGCAGCACTCATCTTCCTCGCACTCTTCCTTGCTGCAAAGGCATTCGATGCATTCGGCAACCTCGGTCGCTCCTCAATCTACCCATCCTCAACCATTACGGTTCAGGGTACGGGCGAGGCGACCGCTATTCCGGATGTTGCGCGCATCTCGTTCTCCGTAACGGAAGACGCATCGACCGTCGCTGCTGCTCAGGATGCGGCAACCGCAAAGACGGACGCCGTCCTTGCTGCGCTTAAGGAACTGGACATTGAAGAGACTGACGTAAAGACGCTTGCGTACAACGTCTACCCTCAGTACGAGTACCAGAACTGCTACAACGCATACTGCCCACCAACCACCTCATCTCCGAAGATCATCGGCTACGAGGTATCACAGACGGTTGAGGTAACCGTGCGCGATACCGCAAAAGCAGGGGACGTACTCCAGGCACTTGGTAGTACGGAAGTCCAAAACATTTCTGGACCGAACTTCACGGTTGATGATGTTGATTCTGTTAAAGCCAAAGCTCGTGAAATGGCTATAATCGAAGCAAAGGAGAAGGCGAAACAGCTCGCCAAAGACTTGGGCGTTCATTTGGGCAAGGTCGTCTCGTTCTACGAGAATGGTCCAAGCTACCCGATGTACGACGGATATGGTGGCGCGACCGAAATGATGAGTGCACAAAAGGCGCCATCGCTTCCAACGGGAGAGCAAGAGACTACGGTGACAGTCTCAATCACCTACGAACTCCGCTAAGCACGCACTCTAAAATCTTCGTCTGCATCGTTGCTCGTTCCGATCCTCGCTCGCGCCTCGCATCTGAGGGATTTGTAGAGCACGCTACGAGAAACGGCCCACACGGGCCGTTTTTCGTGTGTACATTGACTCTAGTAACTCTCCTGGTATACTTGCCTCCATAAGCGCCCGCGGGGCGTTTTTAAATAGACCAGCTTCTATGAAGAAACTCATCACTTACCTTAAGAATGTTCGAGCAGAGCTTGGTCATGTTGTATGGCCATCCCGCAAGACCGCAATGAGCCACACGGTGCTCATTGTGATTTTGTCGGTGTTCGCCGCAGTGTTTCTTGCGCTTCTCGACTTCGCTTTCACTGGCGTGGTGAGTCGTTTCATTACTGGCTACTAAACTTCTATGGATACTCGCGGAGCACCAGAATTCAACGCAGAAGGACTTTCTACCGAACCGAGGTGGTATTCCATCCATACCTACGCAGGCTATGAGAACGCGGTGGAGCGTAACCTCAAACAGCGTATTGAGTCACTCGGTATGTCGAATAAGATTTTTGAAGTGGTTGTACCAACCGAAAAGAAAGTGCGCGTGAAAGCAGGGAAGCGTGTTGTTGAAGAAGAGAAAATTTACCCTGGGTACATTCTTGTACGAATGGTGGTAGATGAAGACTCATGGTTCGTGGTGCGTAATACGCCACGCGTGACTGGTTTCGTGGGCGCGGGTAACACTCCGGTTCCAATGGAAGAGAGTGAAATTGCAACCCTTATGAAGCGCATGGGTCAGGAAGCACCGAAACACCGTATCGATCTTGTGAAAGACGACCCGGTTGTTATCGCAGACGGTCCGTTTAAAGACCTTGAAGGTAAGGTCGGAGAAATAGACGAGGACCGCGGTAAGGTAAAAATCATGGTTTCTATGTTCGGGCGCGAAACCCCGGTTGAGCTCGATTTCTTGCAGATTCGTAAGCTCTAACGTAGAGTCCTAACACACAATCATATGGCTAAAGTAGTAAAGAAAATTAAGCTTCAAATCCCAGCAGGGAAGGCAACACCGGCTCCACCAGTGGGTACCGTGCTTGGTCCTGCGGGCGTGAACATTGGCGACTTCGTCAAACAGTTCAACGACGCAACCCGCGACAAGATGGGCGACATTATCCCGGTTGATATGTCTGTCTACGAAGACCGCACGTTCTCGTTTGTCTTGAAGACGCCACCAGCAAGCCGTCTCATTCTTAAAATTCTCGGTCTTGAGAAGGCTTCCCAGAAGCCAGGAGGCAAGGCCATTGCAACGCTTTCAAAAGCGCAGGTGCGTCAGATTAGTGAGCAGAAGATGCCGGACCTTTCCGCCGCATCTCCAGAAGCAGCTGACCGCATCATTGCAGGCACTGCACGAAGCATGGGTATCGACGTAAAGTAAGAAACGTCGAAAAATAAAAACCTCGCAGAGATGCGAGGTTTTTATTTTTCTAAGGTCACGTATACAAAAGAGGGTGCGTGTTCTGAGTGCTCCTCTCGTTCAATTTCTTTTTCGAATGATATGTATTCTGGAAAAAAAACATCACCTTCCGCTTCGTCATCAACTAACGTGAGATAGAGCCGGTCGGCAAAGGGGAGACCAAGTGTGTAGAGTTCACCGCCCCCGATGATAAATATTTCTTCATTCCCCGACGCATCCTTTGCAACGGTGAGCGCCTCTTCAATAGAAGTAACTACCGCTGCACCCGGTGCGTCATATCCAGATTGTCTGGAGACTACAATGTTTGCCCGACCCGGAAGAGGACGCACTTCTTCAGGAAGACTCTCCCACGTCTTACGTCCCATGATGACCGGATGACCTTTTGTAAGGGTGCGGAAGCGTTTTAAATCTTCAGGTATAGAAAACAATAGACGTCCTTCTTTTCCAAGTGCTCGCGTTTTTGCACCGATAGCGGCGATGAGATTAGTGCGTTGCATCGTTACACAATACCAGACGAGATTTTAGCGAGTCTTTTTGTGCCACTTCTGTGTTTTCTGTATGTCGCGGTCGGACCAAAGACGAGGCAACATCGCTTCCGGCTTCCATTCCTTAGCAAGTTTTTTTACGTCTGTTGACGATGAATATTTACCGCTTGCCGCATAATCTTTCGCTTCGATAGGACCAGTCTCAAAAAATACAATTTGCGCGATACGGCGCCCAACAACGAGCGGAATAATATAGTTCTTCGAGTTGTTCGTTATCTCCATTGTCCAACGATTGATATAGCCGACATCACCCCAGCCAGCGCACTTACAAACTTCAATAAAATTGCGACCCATAGAAGAACGAGCCTTCATCATGGTCGTTATATGGTCCTTACCGCCGATGAATTCTTCCGTATGCGCAAGAATCGTTTCTCCCGGTCGAAGCACGACGACTTTATCGTCAGGTCGGATACCGCTCTTCCAGTCGAAGTTGTATTTCTTAAATGCTTCAGACGCGAGCACTGCTCGTTCTACTTTGTCTGCGCCCCAGACGTGTTCCATGTGTTCTTTGCTCCAGATGTTGTAGAGCGAATGGTTGTACTTAGGAGGTTGTTCGCGGAAGAACCACTCGCCGAGTGTCACATCGTAGGAAGAAGTCGCAAGCTGGTTGCGGTTAAACGGAGAAATAACAATGTCACCCTTTTTCATTTCTTCTTGAATGCGTTTGTCTGAAAGTGCCATAGTTGCCCGATTATACCCCAGAACACGACCTCAAGTCTCCATTGCGCGTCCTCGAGAACGAGACCTGTAATCTCTCCGGTCGCTCGTGGAGACTTGAAGTCGTTTACACCGCCATTTCGGCTTTGATGGCAGGGTGACTTTCGTAACCCTCGAGACGAATGTCTTCCATGGTGAATTTGTCGATGTCGGTTATGTCTGGATTGAGCCAGAGCGTGGGCGGTTTCAGGGGCGTGCGCGATAGCTGTTCTTTCACTGCGTCGAAATGATTTTTATAAATATGTGTATCTCCAAGCGAGTGGATGAATTCATGTGTTTTGAGGCCAGTGACTTGTGCGACCATGTGGAGAAGTAGGGAATAGGACGCGATGTTGAAGGGTACACCAAGAAACATGTCGCAGGACCGTTGATGCATGTACAAGGAGAGCTTGCCGTCGGCGACAAAGAATTGAAAAAACATGTGACAGGGCGGGAGTGCCATCTGGTCGAGCTCGCCTGGATTCCACGCGGTGACGATAATACGACGGTCGTTCGGATTAGTTTTTATTTTATGTATCGCTTCGGCAATTTGATCGACGGTGGTGCCGTCAGGTTTTTTCCATGCACGCCACTGCACACCGTATACACGACCAAGGTCACCAGGGAAGGTTGCTTTGGGTGCCCAATAGGGCGCTTCTGCATTTGCGGTCCAAATAGTTTTCTCACTTCCATTTAATTCTTTCAAACGATTATCGTCGTTCGAGCCTTCGAGGAACCAAAGAAGCTCGCTTTTCACTGCCTTGAACGCGAGTTTCTTGGTCGTCACTGCAGGGAATCCATCTGCCATAGAAAATCGCATGCTCTGACCAAAGAGTGCGCGCGTACCGGTACCCGTGCGGTCATCGCGATCTATTCCAGTATCCATAACTTGTTTCAAAATATCGAGATAGGCCTTTTCCATGGCTCTTAGTATACTTTGCCTCATGCAAAAAGGCCTCTTTATAGTAATTGATGGTAACGATGGTTCCGGTAAAGCGACACAGTCACGACTTCTCTCGGAACGCCTTGCGAAGGAAGGCGTACTCTGCGAAAAGATAGATTTCCCCCAATACGACGCAAACTTCTTCGGTACATTCATTGGCGAGTGTCTCGCAGGTCAGCACGGTGACTTTGTTCACTTGAATCCTAAAATTGCTTCTGTGTTGTACGCACTCGACCGACTTGAGACAACACCGCGCATTAAGGAATGGATTGCGACTGGAAAAACTGTTATTGCCGATCGATTTACCTCTGCCAATCAAATTCATCAAGGCGGGAAGGTGGTTGATACAGGGAAGCGTGATGCGTTTCTTGCCTGGCTCGACGAAATGGAACATGACGTGCTCGACATACCGCGACCGGATGCGGTCATTTATCTTCGTGTACCGGTTGATATGTCGTTGACGCTGTTGCAAAAAAAACGCGAAACAAAGAACGCAACGCTTGGAGAAGAAACACATGACACTGTTGAGAAAGACCGAATGTACCTGGAACGAAGTGTGGAAAGCGCGGAACGACTTGCCGCAACTCATAAAGGCTGGCACCAGGTGGAATGTCTAGCGGAAGGGAAGATGCGCACTCCTGAAGACATCCACGAGGACGTATATGCCATCGTGCGCAAGCTTGTATAATGAACGTATGATCTGACGATTCGCCACGGGCTTTTAAAAGAAAACGAATTACATTATGGCGAATCTCTACGAACACATACAAAACGAAGACCCTGACATCTATCAGGCACTCGACGGAGAAGAAAAGCGGGAAGAAGACGGACTGGAACTCATACCATCAGAAAATTACGTATCCAAAGCAGTGCGCGAAGCGATGGGGAGCGTGCTCACGAATAAATATGCAGAAGGATATCCGGGAAAGCGTTATTACGGCGGTCAGGATTTTACTGATGCGGTAGAAACAATTGCTATTGAGCGCGCCAAACAACTTTTTGGTGCTGGCTTTGCAAACGTCCAGCCACACGCAGGTGCTCCAGCAAATGTGGCGATGTATTTTGCGCTCCTTCAACCAGGAGACACGGTGCTCGGTATGGATTTGTCACACGGCGGACACCTTACGCACGGACATCCGGTGACGTATCTCACTAAGGTGTTCAACTTTGTTCGGTACAAGATGAAGAATGTTGAGACCGGTGAAATTGATTATGACGAGATGCTTGCGGTCGCAAAGAAAGAGAAACCAAAGATTTTGCTTGCTGGGTATTCTGCGTATCCGCGCGAACTGGATTACGCGAAGTTTGTTGCTATCGCGCGCGAAGTCGGCGCAATTGCGGTTATGGACGTTGCACACATCGCCGGTCTCATTGCGGGAAAGGCGGTGAAGAATCCGTTTGATTACGGATTTGATGTCATGACGACTACAACGCACAAGACACTGCGCGGTCCGCGTGGGGGCATGATACTAACGCGAGAGAACGCCGATATTGCTAAGGCAGTCGACAAAGCGGTGTTCCCAGGATTTCAAGGTGGTCCGTTGATGAATATGATTGCAGCGAAGGCGATTTGTTTCCGTGAAGCACTCCAGCCATCGTTCGCATCCTACGCAACACAGGTGATTAAAAATGCGCAGGCTATGGCAGACGTTTTCGTTAACGACGGCGCACGACTCATTACGGGCGGAACTGATAATCACCTTATTCTTGCCGATGTATTCTCGTCGTATGACATTCCGGGCGGGGAAGCGGAGACGTTGCTCGATAGAGCAGGTATCACGCTCAACAAAAATGCGATTGCGGACGACACGAGAAAACCGATGGATCCTTCGGGCATTCGTTTTGGCACTCCAGCCATAACGACGCGCGGGTTTACTGAAAAGGAAAGTGCACGTGTGGCGGAACTCATGGTCTCAATACTACGGAAGCGCGATGACGCGACCGTTTCCGCGGCGCGTTCCGAGGTGAAAACGATGGCACAGGCACACCCGGTTCCAGATACCTTCGCGTAGTCTTGCGTAGCAAGCAGTATGATATATCATATCGATATATCACTGTAATTATTCTGTCATGCCACATATCTCCGCGAAGAAACTGAAAGCAGAGACCGTGACCGCGCTTGAGCGTGAGTTTCTCGACCTGTTGTCGACACCACGTAACAAGGCAGATGCACGCGGTGTGGCGGAAGAATTCTTTACGGACACCGAGCGCATGATGTTTGGAAAGCGTCTTGCCACCATCTCCATGCTCTCTGACGGCTATTCGTTCTCCGAGATACGCAACGCCATTGGTGTGACCCCTCAGACGGTGAGCCGTATCTTTAAAATGGTGACGGACGGTAAATACAAGCGTCTTGCGAAAGTAGCACGCGAACTTGCTCATTCTGGCGGTTTTGCGCAGGCACTTGGTCTCGATAAGAAATAATTCTGGTTTGCTAGACTGAACGGAATGGAAGACCGAATTAGAAGCGCAGTTGAAGACGCACTCGCACAAGCGGGCGCGAAGGACGTTACGTTTGCAGTTGAATGGCCAGTAGACCCTGCACACGGCGATTATGCAGTGAACGCAGGACTTGCTGCAGCAAAGCAACTGGGTAAGTCACCACGCGAAGTTGCTGAACTTCTCGTACCCACGCTCCAGAAAGCGCTTGGCGAAGCGGTGTCGTCAATTGAAATTGCCGGCCCGGGTTTTATAAATATTACGCTTTCGCCAAGCGCCGTTGCACGTGCACTCACGGAAACTGAAACAGAGGTATGGGGTCGCGGAAACTTGAACGAAGGAAAACGATTCATCGTTGAGTACTCGTGCCCAAACCCATTTAAGGAAATGCACATTGGTCACCTGATGAGTACCATCATTGGCGAAGCGGTTTCTCGCGTCGTTGAAAATTCTGGTGCTACGGTCACGCGCGATTCCTACGGTGGCGATGTTGGTCCGCATGTTGCAAAGGCACTCTACGCGCTTCAAAAAGATGGCGTGACTGATGTTGCGAGTGTTACTGAAATAGACCACGCGTATGCAAAGGGGAGTAAGGCATATGAAGCGAGCGAAGAAGTGAAGGCAGAAATAGACGCGCTGAATGTCGTCATCTACCAAGGAACGGATGCTCCGCTGATGACACTCTGGCGCAAAGCGCGAGAAGTATGTCTCGAATCATTTCGTGAGTTGTATCAAGTACTAGGTACCACATTTGATTATTATTTCTTTGAAAGTGAAACAGCACCTATCGGTATGGAAGTGGTGCAAGACGGACTTGCGAAAGGTGTTTTCAAGGAAAGCGAAGGAGCAATTATTTACGACGGAGAAAAGAAAGGACTGCATACGCTCGTCTTCGTCACATCACGCGGTACGCCGACCTACGAAGCAAAAGATATCGGACTCGCATTTTTGAAAGAGGAACGAATACCTTCGGATGCCTCGCTTATTATCACCGCCGCAGAACAGGTGGGACATTTCAAGGTATTTCTTGCAGCCCTTGAAGACATTGCGCCACTCGTTGCAAAAAAAACGACGCACGTACCGCACGGCTTCATGCGTCTTACAACAGGCAAGATGTCGTCTCGTGAAGGGAACACGGTCACGGCGAAAGACTTATTGAATGAGGTTATTGCTGCCGCGAGAAAGAAAAACGACGACCCACTCATTGCTGAACAAGTTGCTGTTGCTGCGGTGAAATATATGATTTTGCGCCAAGCTCCAGGTGGCGACATAATTTTTGATCCAGAACAGTCCCTCTCTCTGGAAGGAGATTCGGGTCCGTATCTGCAATACGCCTATGTGCGCGCGAACAAAATACTTTCATATGCAACGGGAAGCGGGGGCACTGAAACGCCAAACACTCCGTATCTTTTGGAACGGCTCATTATTCGCTATCCAGAAATCGCCAAGCGAGCGATGCAAGAGCGTGCACCACATCATGTTACTCAGTATCTGACGCGACTTGCCGGAGAGTGGAATTCCTTCTATGCCACAGAGCAAGTGCTCGGAAGCCCGGAAGAGGAATATAAACAGAGAATGGTGCGTGCGTTCGCAAGTACCATGAGAAATGGTCTCGGACTTCTCGGTATTCCGGTTCCAGAGAAGATGTAAGGGAGCAGGGCAGGCCTGCCTTGCGTGTATCGCCTAGATACGCTATTTTGTCGCGACGCCGTCTGCAATTGAGTAGGCGGTTGTACACGAGGGAATATCAGAATGACGGGTTTTACTGATAAGGGTTACAAACGTCCAGCACGTGCCAAAGCTGCAAAACAGCGGGGCGGTGGCGGAGACGTCATTCAGGAAATCGAAAATCTCGAGCGCGGTCGCGACGGAGAATACGAAGCTCACCGCAAACGGCGCGTTGCCTCGGTCGCCGACCGGTACGCGAAATTCGGTCTGACGCCGGCCACGTAGGCGTCTGTCATCATTTTGGGAGAAATACGAAGGGTCGGCGCAACGCGTCGACCCTTTTCCTTTTTGCATACAAAAACGCTAGGATACAAGGATATGGCAGAGGTAGAGAAGAAATCAGATTCAGCGCTTCGGGAGGAGCGCATACTCGCTTTCTGGAAAGAAAACCGCATTTTCGAAAAGACCCTCGAGCAAGCCTCACCCGAAGGGGACTTCGTGTTCTATGAAGGACCTCCAACGGCGAATGCTCGTCCAGCACTCCATCACCTTGAGGCGCGGGCATTTAAAGATGCCTTTCCTCGCTATAAAACCATGCGTGGGTTTCATGTACGTAGGCGTGCTGGTTGGGATACGCATGGACTTCCAGTTGAGCTTGAAGTTGAGAAGGCGCTCGGCTTTTCTGGTAAACCTGATATTGAAAAATATGGTGTCGCTGCATTTAATAAAAAGTGTCGTGAGAGTGTCTATACCTACATAGGTGAGTGGAGTCGCTTTACTGAACGTATTGGGTATTGGGTTGATCAAACAAAGGCGTACTTTACGTTCGATGCGTCCTACATGGAATCGCTCTTCTCTATACTGAAGAAAGTCAGTGATGATGGACGACTGTATAAGGATTACAAAGTATTACCGTGGTGTGTGAAATGCGGAACAGCACTTTCTTCACACGAGCTTGCGCAGGGCTACGAAGACGTAAAAGATTTATCACTCACGGCCAAATTTGAATTGGTCGATGAGCCGGGTACGTTTCTTTTGGCATGGACAACAACGCCGTGGACGCTTCCGGGGAATATTGCGCTCGCCGTTGGGAAAGACATTGCATACGGAGAGTATGAAAAAGACGGAGAACGCGTCATTCTTGCAGACGCACTTGCTCCGCGCGCGCTTGGAGAAGAGTGGAGGAAGACCGGTGAGCGTCCAGCGAAGGAGCTTATTGGGAAAAAATACAAGCCACTCTATCCCTTCGCGAAAGATATCGCACCAGAAACGGAACAGTCAAAATTTGAAAACGCGTACAAGGTGTACGGGGCGGATTTTGTAACAACTGAAGACGGTACCGGTATTGTGCACACCGCCGTGATGTACGGCGCAGATGACTTCGCGCTAGGACAATCACTTGAGTTACCAAAAGTACATCTTGTTGCGCCAGACGGTACGTTTGTTCCTGGTACGGGACTTTTTGAAGGGAAGTCAGTAATCGATGCGGAAACCAACATTGAAGTACTGAAAGATTTGCAGAAGAACGGAAATTTCTTTTCGAAGGAAACCTACACACATTCATATCCGCACTGTTGGCGCAGTAAGAATCGTCTCATCTATTACGCGCGTGATTCGTGGTACATACGCATGCAGGAGGTAAAGGACACACTGATTTCGGAAAATGCAAAAGTGAATTGGGAGCCCGCTCACTTACGTGAAGGTCGTATGGGGGAGTGGCTTGCGAATGTGAAAGACTGGGCAATATCACGTGAACGATATTGGGGCACTCCGCTTCCTATTTGGGAAAATGAAGACGGTATGGAGCGTGTAGTAATTGGTTCCGTTGCCGAATTAAAAGAGCGCACACCAAAATCAGGGAATCGGTACTTCGCTATGCGTCATGGAGAATCTGAAAACAATGTCAGTGGTCTTTTGTGTAATGACGATTCCATACCATCGAACCTTACGGAATTTGGACGCTCGCAAGCACTTCGTGCAGGCGCGTCACTTGGCAAGGAAGGCATCACGCGCATTTACGCTTCTCCGCTTGCACGGGGTCGGGGAACAGCAGCGGCAGTTGCTGAAGCGTTAGGTCTTTCGGAAGAACAGATTTCCTACGACGAACGACTGACTGAAATTGGACTTGGTGTACATAACGGTCGACCGCTCGAGGAATATCAAAGGTCGCTCGTAACACAGGAAGAATTTATGCATGTTCGGCCTGAAGGAGGAGAGAGTTGGGCAGATATGCGTCGCCGACTCGGAGCATTTCTCTATGAAATAGAAGCAAAAAATACGAACGAAACGGTCCTTATTGTCACGCACGGTTCGCCACTGCGCATGTTCTCTGCGGTTTCGCGCGGACTTTCTTTGCAGGAATTTTTAAGCGATTGGAATGCGGCACGCGACCCGGTTAACGCGGAAGTTCGAGAACTCTCGTTTGTTCCCGTACCGCATAACGATGACTATGAACTCGACCTACATCGCCCCTACATCGATGACGTTGTTCTTGTGGGTGATTCTGGTGCGCTACTCCATCGTGTTAAGGAAGTAATGGACGTATGGTTCGATTCTGGCGCGATGCCGTTTGCGCAAGACCACTATCCATTTGCTGGAAAGGAATGGATTGATGACAAAGGATATCCGGCTGACTTTATAAGTGAAGCAATCGACCAGACACGCGGATGGTTTTATACCTTGCTTGCGGTAGGAGTACTTATGGGCAAAGGGCGTGCGTATAAGAATGTTGTTTCGCTCGGTCACCTTCTCGATGAACATAATCAGAAGATGAGTAAATCGAAAGGGAATGTCATTGACCCATGGCAGGCGATGGATGAGTACGGTGCCGATGCGCTTCGGTTCTGGATGTATAGCGTGAATCAACCGGGCGACAGTAAGAACTTTGATGCAAAAACGGTGAAAGAAAGTGTGCGCACGCTCTCTTGGCTTGAGAACAGTACAAAATTCTACGAACTCTTTGCAACGGATACCCGCGAAGCGGTGGATGAACAGGTTATTGATCGTTGGATGCGTGCACGTGTTGCGGAGGTCATACGCACCGTCACTGAGTCAATGGATACGTATAAAACATATGACGCTACCCGCGCACTTGCTGGTCTCTTTGAAGACTTGTCGCAATGGTACGTGCGTCGTGTTCGAGATCGCGCACGCGATGGGGACGGTGCCGCACTTTCGACGCTTCAAGACACCCTGCGCACCTGCGCACTACTACTCGCACCCTTTTCACCAATGCTCGCAGAAGATATCTATCAGCGCGTGAAAGGTGTTGATGATGCAGAAAGCGTACACCTTGCCTCTTGGCCAGAAGGTGGTGTGGCGGACACGGTGCTCATTGAAGGCATGGCACGTGTTCGAGCCCTCGCGTCAGAGGCGCTTAAGATGCGTCAGAAGGCCAACATCATCGTGCGCCAACCAATTCCTTCAGTTTCTGTGCCAGGCGAATTGTCAGGAGAGCTTGCGACATTGCTTGCCGAAGAAGTGAATGCAAAGGAAGTGCTCACACATGCTCCTGAACTTTCCCTTGATATCGAACTAACAGCAGAATTAATTGCCGAGGGAGACGAGCGTGCATTTATGCGTGCTGTTGCAGAAGCACGCAAAGAGTTAGGACTGTCACCGAAAGACAAAGTTACCGTCCTTCGTGGCGAAGGAATATATACCGCAGAACTTTCAACAGGGAAGGTAGCGTTCTCTCTTACTGTCGATGCGGCCTAAGTATTCGTCGCGAAGCATTGTGCTTGCGCGCTATCCTGCAGGCGAAGCGAACACCACACTTATACTCCTCACTCCTGACTTTGGGGTGGTGCGTGCTCGGGCGCAGGGGCTTCGTAAACCTGGAGCGAAACTCGCTCCAGCGCTTCAAACGTTTGCCGAGTGTGAAGCGGTGCTAGTACGAGGCAAGGAAGGGTGGCGTCTTTCAGGTGCGGTATTACTTACTAACTGGTCACGTAGTCTTACTCCTTCTGCGCGTGAACGTGCAGGCCGTGTAGCGGTACTCATTCTACGGCTGGTTCGCGGAGAGAGTGCAGACCCAACCATGTTCTTTTTGTTTGCCGACTTTCTCTCGTCTCTCCTACGTTTGGATGAAACAAGTCAAGAGCTTGCGGAAATTGTTGCCGCACTTGCAGTGTTGCGCGCACTCGGTCTTGACGATAAAGAACTTCCGGAAAATGCTCTTTCCTTTAGCGAAGCAGGACTTGGTGCACTCGTTTCGGAACGCCGTGATTTAGTGATGCGTGTAAATCGCGGTCTTACGGCATCAGGTCTCTAGTGCGAGTGTGATTTAATACAATGATGGTAGATGTTCCTATTGAAGAAGGGGAGGAGAGTCCACTTGAGCGCGTTCGACGTCGCCTCTATGAAGGTGCGGCGTCTCGTGTAACACCAAACACACCAAGTGAGACTCAAGGACCAGTTGCGTCAGTAAAAGGTTGGAAACCTGATGCCCCAGGAAAACGCGGCTTGTCTGCAACCGCGTGGTTTTTTATTATTTCGCTCGGTTTCTTTTTGATAGCAGGTATTGCGGCAGCGTTAATTTTATTCTTTGGTGCACGCTCAGTCAGTAATGACCGCATGGATATTTCATTCGACGGCCCCGTTACGGTCGATGGAGGTAAGCCGGTTTCGTTCGGAGTCATTGTTGAGAACGGTAATCCGGTCGACGCAAGTCATTTACTGCTCACCATTGATTTTCCTCCAGAAGCGTATGATCCGCTGACGAACGAACCGCTTGGTCACTACACGGCTCCTGTGCAAGATTTGATACCTGGCGAGTCGAACAGGACAGGACTCTCAGTTGTTTTTTATGGATCTGAAAACCAGCACCTCTCCATTCCGGTTTCTTTGGAATACATGACACCGAATTCAAGTGCGGTTTTTGTAAAAGAAGTAACGCAGGACGTGTCGATTGTCACCTCGCCGCTTAGTGTGCGTGTTTCTGCCATCCCTGAAATATCGTCTGGTCAGAAGTTCACGATGACGATAACTGTTCGATCGAATGCACCAGAATCCTTGAAAGATGTCGCGCTCAAGGTCGAGTATCCGTTTGGCTTTGCCGTGGTCACGAGTGAGCCCGTCGCGATAGGTCAGGGTGTATATTCGCTCGGCACACTCGCGCCGGGCGAAGAAGCAAGCGTACACATCACCGGCACGCTTGCGGGGCAAGATGGCGAGGAGCGAGTCTTCCGGTTTGCTGGTGGAGTATTGCAAAATACTGACGCAACCACGCTTCGCACACCTGCGTACACACTCGCGGATACATCGGTGAAGATTACTCGTGCATTTCTTGCGACCACGCTTTCATTGAACCAAGAGAACGGAGACCTTATTGCGCAGGAAGGGGACGAGGTACAGGCGGTGCTTTCCTGGATTAATACACTGACCTCAACGGTTGCTGATGGAGAACTACGCGTTGCGCTTTCGGGCGACGCGATTGCGCCAAGTTCGGTTGCGGTCGTGAATGGATTCTATCGCTCAAGTGACAAAACCGTTGTCTTCGACAAAAGTACGGAGGCAGGGTTGCGCACGCTTGCGCCTGGAGAGAGTGGTGCGGGCTCATTCCGGTTTCTGATAAAAGACGGAAGTGCACTTCGCTCGCTTCGTTCTCCATCTGCGACGCTGACTGTTTCGGTAGCAGGACGGCGCAGTACTGAAGATGGTCGTACGGAAAATCTTTCTTCAACACTTACGCGTACCGTTAAAATTGCAAGCAGTCTAGAACTGGCTGCTTCCGCGGTGCATACAACAGGACCATTTGAAAACAGCGGACCTCTGCCACCGAAGTCGGATACAGAAACGATGTACAGCATTTTGTGGAGTGTTGAGAACACTATTAATACCGTTGCAAGCGTGCGAGTGAGCGCAACCTTGCCGACCTATGTTCGCTTCACGGGCACCGCGTCACCTGCAGGCGCGTTTACGTTTGATGAAGCAACTCGAAAACTTACGTGGACTATTGGTGAAATGGCGCCAGGCACCCTTCGAGCAGGTGCGTTTCAAGTCGCATTTTTGCCGAGTGTTTCCCAAGTAGGTAGTACGCCAGTTCTCCTGCAAGACCAGAAAACAGAAGGGTTTGACCGGTTTACCCAATCGAATATAGAGGACGAAGTGTCTCCGTTAAACACGGAACTCACCAATGAGGCAGGTTTCCACCCAGGCGACGGACGTGTAAAATAGGGAAATCATGGCAAAAAAGCCTACCCTCGAAGACATTGTCTCGCTCGCAAAGCGTCGCGGGTTTATTTACTCGGGCTCTGAAATTTATGGCGGATTTTCGGGTACCTTCGACTACGGCCCTTTGGGTGTTGCGCTGAAGCGAAACATTGAAGCATTGTGGTGGAAACGGTTTGTCACTGACCGTGAAGATATGTATGGCATTGATGCCGCCATTCTCATGAATCCAAAGGCGTGGGAAGCCTCAGGACATGTCTCAGGATTCAGCGATCCAATGGTGGAATGTGCAAATTGCAAAGGTCGCTTCCGTGCAGACCATATTGAAGACGCGAATGTATGTCCATCGTGTGGCAAAAAAGGAACGCTCGGCGAAGCGAAGCAATTCAACATGATGTTCAAAACGAAAGCCGGTGCGACTGATGACGAAAGTGCGACGGTGTATCTGCGTCCAGAAACAGCAGGCGGTATGTTCCTCAATTTCAAAAACGTTGTCGACTCGTTCCATCCAAAGCTTCCATTTGGTCTCGCGCAAATTGGTAAGGCGTTTCGTAATGAAATTGCGCCCCGCGAGTTCGTGTTTCGTGCTCGTGAATTTGAACAAATGGAAGTCGAATACTTTGTGCGCCCTGATGCATGGGAAGCAGCGTTTGAAGAGTGGCACGGCATCATGCATTCCTTTGCAAAGGAACTGGGTCTCCCGAAAGAAAACCTGCATGACCTTGAGGTTGGAGAAGGGGACCGTGCGCATTACTCGAGTCGTACCATCGACTTTGAATTTGATTTTCCGTTCGGTCGCAAAGAACTGTGGGGCCTCGCGTATCGCACCGACTTTGATTTGTTGGCACACGAAAAGACGTCAGGTGTTACCCTGCGGTATCTTGATGAAGATACGAAGGAGAAAGTTACTCCACATGTAGTTGAGCCAACATTCGGTCTTGGTCGTACCATGCTTGCGGTTCTTTCAACCGCCTACACAGAAGATGAGATTGGAGGTGAACCTCGCTCGTATCTAAAATTACCGGTAGTTCTTGCGCCGTATCGTGTAGCAGTATTTCCATTACTGAAGAACAAACCAGAGCTCGTCGCGAAAGCGCGTGAAGTATTCTCGTTACTTAAGAAGGCAAGTATCGTCGCCGTGTTTGATGACAACGGAAATATTGGTAAACGCTATCGTCGTCAGGATGAAATAGGTACACCTGCGTGTATTACTATCGATTTTGATACGCTCGGTGAGACCCCAGAACTCAAGGACACCGTCACGCTTCGTGACCGCGACAGCGGGGAACAAGAACGTATACTTATTAGTGAGCTCGTTGCTCGGTGCTCGGCGTAATCTGTCGTCCGCGAAGGTCTGTGCTAGTATCGCCGTATGGACTCTAAAAATCAGACCATCTCCATTACGACAGGAACCATGATACGAGTACTGGTCGTTGCTGCCGGTGCATTTGCGCTTTGGCAACTCTCAACGCTTGTACTGCTACTCTTAGCAGCCATTGTTATCGCGTCAGCCGCAGAACCAGGTGTCGCATTCTTTATGCGTTACAAGTTTCCACGCCCACTTGCGGTTGTTTCGGTGTACGCACTCGTACTCGCGGGACTCGCGGCCCTCGTTGCGTTCTTCGTTCCGCCGATGCTCTCTGAAGCGAGCTCACTTCTTGCGGTGCTTCCGCAGTATCTTTCTGAGGTACAAAACTACAACCTGCCGTTCAGCATAAATGCTGGCGGTCCGTCGCTCGGCGAAACACTTCAGGCACTCCAGGGTTCGTTCGTTGATACGGGTGCCGGTGTCCTTGCATTCATCGCTTCAATATTCGGTGGAGCACTCTATTTCCTCATCACCATAGTCATTTCTATTTATTTCTCGATGCAAGAAACAGGTGTCGATGACTTCCTTCGCCTCGTCACTCCAGAAGCGCATCGTGACTATGTGCTGTCGCTTTGGAAACGTTCTCAGCGCAAAATTGGCTTGTGGATGCAGGGACAATTATTGCTGTCGCTCATCATCACCGTTATTTTGTACCTGGGCCTCTCGTTGCTTGGTGTTCCATATGCGCTCGTACTTGCGGTATTTGCGGGAGTCATGGAACTCATCCCCGTCTTCGGTTCCTTGGTTGCAGCGTTTCCTGGCATCGCGGTCGCCTTACTTGGAGGCGGTATTACGGAAGCCCTCATTGTGGGCGGTCTCTATCTCGTTGTAAATCAGTTCCAGGCGCATCTCATCTATCCCTTAGTTGTTAAGAAAGTGGTCGGTGTTGCGCCTATTCTCGTCATCATCGCGCTTATCGCAGGCGGACAACTTGCCGGATTCATCGGTGTTCTTCTTTCGGTCCCTGTCGCAGCTGTTGTCCAGGAATTTGTAAATGACGTGCAGAAGCGTCGCGCAAAAATTTAGCAATGAACCGGTATATCACCACGACGCTTCCGTACGTGAACGCGGACCCGCACATAGGGAACGCGCTTGAGTTTGTGCAAGCCGATGTACTTGCGCGTGCGTGGCGCCTTGCGGGTGACGAGGTATTTTTTAATACCGGTACGGATGAGCATGGACAGAAAATTTTGCAGGCAGCAGAAAAGGCAGGGAAGAGCGTGCAGGAATACGTAGACCACTATTCAAATGAGTTCAAAAAACTCGGCACTGAACTCGATCTTTCCTACGATGCGTTCATTCGCACGACTAACCCCGAACACTACGGGGCCGCACAAGAAATGTGGTGCAGATGTAGTGATGCGGGCGATATCTATAAAAAAAGTTATTCCGGTACGTACTGTGTCGGATGCGAAGCTTATAAGACGGAAAAGGAACTTTCACCTGAGGGGAAGTGTGTACTCCACCCGTCACTCACGCCGGAAGTTATTTCCGAAGAGAATTATTTCTTCCGCTTTAGTACGTACGAAAAACAATTACTGGCGTACCTTGAACAAGAACGTTCAATTGTTCCTGACTGGCGTCGCGAAGAAGCAATTACCTTTGTAAAACAGGGACTCGAAGACTTTAGTATTTCACGCGAGAAAGCACGGTTGTCATGGGGCGTTCCAGTTCCGGGCGACGAGACCCAGGTGATGTACGTATGGTTCGACGCACTTACGAATTACATCTCAACACTTGGTTGGCCAGAAGACGCGGACGGGAAGTTTCAGAAGTTTTGGAACGAAGGCAAAGTGCTTCAGGTGGCAGGGAAGGACCAAGTGCGATTTCAGTCACTGATGTGGCAAGCGATGCTTATGTCCGCACAGGTAAAAAATACCGACCAAGTCTTCTATCACGGCTTCATCAACTCCGGCGGACAGCGCATGAGTAAGTCGTTGGGTAATGTCATAAACCCGTACGAACTCACAAAGAAATACGGCACGGACGCCACGCGCTACCTGTTGCTCCGCCACGTACACCCATTTGAAGACTCGGACATTACCTGGGAACGCCTTGATGAGTGGTACACCGCAAACTTGGTAAATGGTTTGGGTAATTTGGTTGCGCGCGTGATGAAACTCGCTGAACAGTATGTAGACGCGCCTAAACCGTTCGTGAAAAAAGTAAGCGACACCGTGTATACAGAGCTCAATAATTTTAAATTCAACGAAGGTTTGAATCTGATATTTATGCAGGTTGGCGTTGCGGACGGGATCATGACAGAAAAGGAACCTTTTAAAAAACTTAAAAGCGACAATCAAACAGAACGGGAAGAGGGTATGGAAACACTCAATCTCATTCTCGGTTTCGTCGTTAGCATAGCTAACGATCTTGCTCCGTTTCTACCTAACACGTCGGTGGCAATTCTGGATGCAGTAGCAGCAAATAAGAAACCAGAGAACCTTTTCCCCCGTCTTACCGCCTAGGTACAGCTTCTTTTACGTATTGACAAATACTATTATTTGTGATAGAGTAATAGATAGGGTAATGGTGCGGGTGTCTCTACAGGTAAGAAGTGTTCAACCCCTTTCGTCCACGAGGAATAGAATGTTTCGACCTAAAGATACACCGGCTGCACTGAAAAAAGTTCTTCAAAACGGAGTTGGACGGCTCGACCGCGAGAAAATCCCGCGCAGCAATCCTCATCTGGTCTGTGGTCTCGAACGAGGCTACATGAACAGTGACGATTCGCCTGCAAAGGTACTCGGCCTGGTCCACCGCGAAGCTACCATCTGAAGAAAAAAACGAAGGCCGTTGGAGAAATCCAACGGCCTTTAAAATTGACAAAGATTGTATTTCGTGTACTATCTTTCCTGGGTGTTGGTGGCGTGTCTTCGAGTTTCTTCGCTCTAGTCTAAGGAGAAATATCCATGACGCGCATACCGGCTTCTCTTGCTCATCTCGCCAACTCAGTGGCCTTCGACGACGATGACATTATCGTTCGGTTGGCTGATAACTTCGAGTTCACGTATGAGTACCGCGAGGGAAAATGGGTGCGCACGAAAGGTGGTCCCATAAAGGGAATCTGTAGTATTGAGCGTTTTCTAACGAAGGCGCAAGAAGCAGATGAGGTGATGGAAGAGGTAAAAAAGCTTGCGACATAAGCAGGCCACAAGAAGTGGGGCCGCACGGACAACATCCGGCGGCCCTTTCACGTTGTATGCTACGCTTCCCGACATGAAGTATTTTGATGCGCACTGTCATCCGCAATTTTCAATGTATGACGCGGATCGCTCCGAAGTATTTGCACGTATGCAAGAACAGGGAGTTGGTGGACTTATTGTTGGCACCGAACTCGCGTCCTCAAAAGGGGCCATTGCACTTGCTGATGGGGAAGGGTTGTTTGCGTCAGTCGGACTTCATCCAAACCATGCGGGTACTGAAGTATTCGATGAACAGATATTTAGGGAGCTTGCGGGCAATCCGTTGGTCGTCGCGATAGGGGAGTGCGGTTTGGATTACTTTCGACCGGAAGACGTGGGTGCGGTAAAGACAAAACAAAAAGAAGTGTTCACCGCACACATCCGCATTGCCGGAGAACTTCGAAAGCCGTTGATGATTCACGCTCGTCCATCAAAAGGAACGGTAGATGCCTATGAAGATGCGCTCGACCTGTTAGAAGAGGCGAAGCATACGTATCCCGACCTCCAGGCGAATTTCCATTTCTTTGTGGGCGATGTACCAACTGCCTCCCGTATCGTTCGTGACGGATTTACTTGCTCCTTTACGGCCGTGCTGACCTTTACCCATGACTACGACGACGTTATTCGTTCGCTTCCTTTGGAACATATACTTTCCGAAACAGACGCGCCGTACGTAGCACCCGTTTCAAAGCGAGGACAGCGGAACGAACCCACTGCTGTTATCGATGTAGTCGCCACTGTCGCACGTATTCGAGCGGAAGAAGAAGGAGTGGTCCGAGAGGCTATTTTAGCGAACGCCAAACGATTCTTCGGAATATAGGACACGCCCCGGTCGTGGCTCTGTTGCGAGCGGGTAGGGGCCGTGATAGAGTGGCCCCACTATGGCTAAAAAGGACCTGAAGGTCGCCGAAGGCGCCGAAGAGATGCTCGATGCTGATCACGCAGAAATGCGTGCCTATGAGCTTGGGTTTCATATCGACCCAGAGTTGACCGAAGCAGACGCAAAGAAAATCTACCAGACACTCCGTGATCTCGCCGGTGCAATTATTGCTGAAGGTCTTCCACAGAAAATCCAGCTCGCGTACACCGTCTCTCGCACTGAACAGAGCGTTCGCCGTGACTTCGATGCAAGCTACTTCGGCTGGTTTGCGTACGATGCTGATGGCGCCAAGCATGAAGCAATGCTTGCTGCAGCTAAGACTGAAGGCCGCATCTTCCGTTTCATCGATTTACGCACTACAAAAGAAGAAGCACAGCACTCCGCAGAAATGCACGAGATAATGCTCAAGACGGCGCAAACAGCTCCTGTAGCTGATGACGAAGTTTCTGACTCAGAGCTCGACGCCGCTCTCAAAGAGGCCACCACGTAACCCTGGAAAGCCAAGCAAAACCGCCCCTTACGAGGGGCGGTTTTGCTTTCAGTAGGCCGTTGTATACTGGAGGAAGCGTGTCAGGGTACCCTGGCCTCGCTTGTAGCAACTAATAAATTACCTATGTATTTGAATAAAGTGCAGTTATACGGAAACCTCACGCGTGACCCAGAAATGCGTGCGCTTCCTTCGGGTCAGCAGGTTGCCAATTTCTCAATAGCCACCAACCGTGTCTACAAAGACAAGGACGGACAAAAGAAAGAACAGGTTGAATATCACAATGTGGTTGCGTTCGGTCGCACCGCTGACGTTATTGGTCAGTATATGAAAAAAGGTCGTCCGCTCTATGTTGAAGGACGTATACAAACACGTTCTTGGGATAAGGATGGCCAGAAGCAGTACCGCACGGAAATTGTCGCTGAAACCTTCCAGTTTGGTCCAGGACGCGCAGACGGTGCTCCGAGCGGTGGAGGCTACGATGCAGGAGAGAAGCAGTCAGCTCCAAGGGACGACTTTGAACAAAAAGCCCCAACGGACTCAGGTGAGCAGATTAACTATCCTGAGGAGGAGATAAACCCCGAGGACATCCCGTTCTAGAGGTTTGTCAAAACAGTCTCACCTGCTTCGTTACGGGTCCCGCTGATTTTCTCTGCCGTATTCCATATACGTCTACGAAAATCAGCATCCCGTGCCTTGCATCTAAGGCCGTTTTGACAAACCTCGGCAGGTCGTCTAGAGTAGGCCAATCATGGCACATCAATCAGAACGCGAAGAGGTGGAGGTAAAGAAGTTTATCGACTATAAGGATGTCTCGTACCTCCGCCAATTCACGAACCCACATGCAAAGATGCTCTCTAAGAAGCGCACTGGCATGCCAGCAGACAAGCAACGCACTATTGCTATGGCGATAAAGCGCGCCCGCTATATGGCACTTATGCCATACCTCGCAGCGTAGAACGCTTACCTAGAAAAACCGCCCGAAAGGGCGGTTTTTCTTTTCGCTCCACACAAAAGCGAAGAGTGAGCGACGGGGGATGGTAAGACTTGGCCTAGCGGCCCGGAGCGTCGTCTCTCGTCGTTCACTCTGAGCGGCTACGCTTTCTCGACGCGTTCAACGTATTCTCCTGTCTCGGTGTTGATGCGAAGGATGTCGCCCTCGTTAATGAACATCGGTGTGTTCACGGTTGCTCCGCTTTCAAGCGTGACTAGTTTGGTACCGCCAGAAACAGTGTTTCCTTTAACTGCAGGCGCAGCTTCAGTCACCTTGAGTTCAACTTTTATCGGAATTTTAAGCGTTACGGGCTTTTCTTTGTACATCATGATCTCAACTTCCGAATTAGTTTTTAGCCATTGCACATTTTCATGTACCGTTTCTTCCGGAAATGAGAATCGGTTCTTCGCGTTACCTACCTCGTTGAACCATGATTCACCACGGTTGGTATAAAGATACGTTGCGGTCATTTTCTCGATATCTGCCTCTGCAACAGTTTCGCTCTGGTGGAAGGAGATTTCAATAACACGACTGGAAATGAGGTGACGCAGTTTAGTCTGGTTCACGGGCTTACGCATCTGCATGCGGAAGATGTGGGACGAGAGCACCTCGTACGGGGCGTTTTCGTATTCGATAACGGTCTTAGGAAGAATTTCGTTGTATGAGAGTATTGCCATAAGAATGAAAATGCCCCGTAGGGGTATTACGCGGTATGATACCCGAAACTATGGATGAGCTCAAGGATGTGCCGGATCATGAAATACTCGCGCGCTCGCGCAAGGACCCAAAGCTGTTCGGCATTCTGGTAGATAGGCACGAGGCAGCCTTCCTTCGCAAAGCAAAGAGTATTTTGTACGTACCAGAGGATGCAGAAGAGGTGGTACAAGATTGCTTCACGCGTATCTACCTCTATGCTGACCGCTTCACGCCTCAAGAAGGCGCCACGTTTTCTTCGTGGGCATACGCTATCCTTACCCGACTTGCGTTTACGCGCTATCAGAAATTAAAGAAACTCCGAGGCGTAACCGCGGAGCTCGACCCTGAGTTATATGAACGGGTGGCAGATACCGAGGAATTTCTCGAAGACTTAAGCATTCGAAGTGAGGTACTTGCCGCGCTCGCGCGCATTCCGGAATCAGCCGCCCGCATACTTCGTCTCCAGTTCATTGAAGGGAAGACACTGGAGGAGATAGCAGAGAGTGAAGTACTTTCTGTTTCAGCAGTAAAGACACGCGTCCATCGCGCAAAAAAACAATTTAAACAAGCACTCGACGATACCAATCCATGACTACTACCAAGACCATTGTGATGTCGCGCGTTCATGCGATTCATTTCATGCGTCCGTTTGTCTCAACGAGCGCACTGTCGGTGGTGCTTGTGTTCGTCTCCATCTACGCAGTGAGCAGGGAAGTGTGGGTTGATATGGTGCTTCGCAATATGCCGTCACCTGCTGACATTGGTGCTTTTGTAAATTTCTTTACCTACGCGTTCATTCATACCGGCTTTATTGTCCAAGCATTTTCTGTTCTCGCATTCGCGTCAGCACTGTTCCTCGTTCGTGAATCACTTCGCTCCCTTTCATTCCTCACCCCTTCTCGCGCATAAATAAGCAATTGTGATGATATGTCATATCGGCACTCTTTCTTGAGCGAGTGTCGCTGAATCGAAAGACTTCCTGTAAGCAGCCGGAGTGCACAGAGCCGAGCGAGAAAATCGAGCTGTTTGAGCCCAAAGAGGCGAGTTCGAGATTTTCGTACGGGAGGCGACAATGCACTACGCGCGCCCTGAAAGGCGATGCGGTCTTTCGATTCAAAGACGCGAGCGACCTTCAGGCCTGAGCGAGCTTCTCGCGAATCTGTTTCAATATTTCGTTTGCAATAGGCTTGTTCTCTCGTAGGAACGTGCGCGTTGCGTCGTATCCGCGTCCAAGAGAAATTTCACCGTACTTGTAGCTTGTGCCTGATTTCTGCACGACCTCGTATTTCTCCCCGAGAGCGATAAGTTCACCTTCACGGCTGATGCCTTCGTTGTAGAGGAGATCGAACTCAGTGGTCTTAAAGGGAGCTGCAACTTTGTTTTTCACCACCTTCACGCGTACGCGACCACCCACAACTTCGTCACCTTTCTTTATCTGTGCGATACGACGAATGTCCAAACGCACGCTCGTGTAGAACTTGAGCGCCTTACCGCCGGTAGTCGTTTCTGGATTACCGAACATCACCCCAATTTGCATACGAATTTGGTTGATGAAGATGATGATAGTCTTACTCTTTGCAGTGATAGCGGTGAGTTTGCGCAGAGCCTGACTCATCAAGCGTGCCTGTTTTCCCATTTGAGAAGCGCCCATGTCGCCTTCAATCTCATCTTTTGGAGTGAGTGCTGCAACGGAGTCGACGACGATGACATCGATGGAGTTTGCGCGTACGAGTGACTCAACAATTTCGAGTGCCTGCTCACCCGTGTCTGGCTGAGAGATAAGTAGTTCCGGAAGCTTCACACCTATCTTGCGTGCGTATTCTGGATCGAGTGCGTGTTCAGCGTCCACAAATGCACAGGTACCACCTTTTTTCTGCGCTTCTGCAATAACGTGGAGTGCAAGCGTGGTTTTGCCGGATGACTCTGGACCAAAAATTTCGATGATGCGTCCGCGGGGGAGTCCGCCAATGCCAAGCGCAGCATCAAGTCCAAGTGAGCCGGTTGGTATAGAAGCGATAGCGGCAACTTTGCCAGAGCCATATGTCATGATGGCTTCATCGCCGAACTTCGTACGTATTTCTTTCAACGCAAGCTCAATAGATTTATTTTTAGCTTCCGCACTACCTGCGACAGGTTCATCTGATGAAGCAGTGGGGGAGATATCGTGCGCCATCACTTTCTTTACCGCTTTCTTTTTTGGTGCCATACGTAATTTACGGGATATAGATAGTTCGTTGCTGAGTAACGGTTCGGCCGAATCGGTCGGTCGCTGTAAAAGATAGTATACCGCTCCCACCGCGCGCGAGCAGTAGGGTCTTCGAAAATGCACCCGTTTCGTCAATAGTGAGCAATCCTCCATTGAGGCGTACTTCCTCGGTATTTTTTGCGGTTCCAGATATCTCTACAAATCCGTCAGGGAAACTTGTGTAGGAGATGGGGGAAACGATGTCCAAAGAGGGGCCGGTTATGAGGTTGCGAGCCTCCAGAAGGCCGTATCCGACGAGTGCAAGGAGAACCAGCGCGATGATTCCTTTAGCAGCCATTACACATCTGCCCGAGCTCCCTCGACGGTCGCGTTCTCACCGCCTGTGAGTACGTCGCGTGGGCGTGAGCCGTCAGCGGCACCAATAACCCCATTGCTTTCAAGAATATCCATAAGACGTGCGGCACGAGAATACCCAATACGGAGTTTGCGTTGTAGGTAACTCGTTGAGGCACGACCCGCTTCTTCTACCGCAGCTTTAGCATCTGCATAGAGGTCGTCGTCAGAACCGTCATCTGTTTCGGAGAGAAGAATCGCATCGTTCATTTCATGTCCGGTTCCGGAAGACCCTGCACCAAGGTCAAGGGAACCAAGTGAACCTGCGTTGTGTTCCTTTATATAGGAGACAACCTTCTTCACTTCCTGTTCGCTAATGAAGGCAGTCTGGAGACGCACTGGCTTTTGCATATCGGCAGACATATAGAGCATGTCGCCAGCACCAAGTAGAGTCTCTGCGCCTCCTTGATCAAGAATGGTGCGAGAGTCTATCTGACTTGCTACCTGGAGCGCCATGCGGGTCGGCACGTTCGCTTTGATGAGGCCGGTGATGACGTTCACGGAAGGGCGCTGGGTTGAGAGAACAAGGTGGATACCAACAGCGCGTGACATCTGTGCGAGTCGTACAACACCTGCTTCAAGCTCGCGTGGGTAGCTTTGCATAATGTCAGCGAGCTCATCAATAACAATAACGATGTACGGCATCGACTCAGGACCATCTTCTTTTGCGCGCTTCTTCGCAGGCTCAAAGATATTCTTATGATAGGAATCGATGTCACGTACCTTGTGTTCCTCAAGTACGTTGTACCGGCGGTCCATTTCTTTTGCAGCCCACTTCAAGGCAAGGATAGATTTCTTCGGGTCAGTAATAACGGGAGTGAGAAGGTGGGGAATACCGTTATAGGCCGTTAGCTCAACGCGCTTCGGGTCAATCATAATAAAGCGCAATTGGTTCGGCCCATTCCTATAGAGGAGTGAGGTGATGAGAGCGTGTATGGCAACTGATTTTCCGGAACCGGTCGCGCCCGCGATAAGTCCGTGTGGCATCTTCGCAACGTTTACGTAATGCGGGGTACCACTGATGTCGCGACCAATAGCGGACAAGAGTGGCTTTTCGGATGCGCCCCATTCAGGTGCGGAAAGTACACCGCCAAGGCCGACCATCGCTTTTGAAGCGTTTGGTACTTCAATGCCCACGAGGGACTTGCCAGGAATAGGAGCTTCGATACGAACCGGGTGTGCCGCAAGCGCCAGCTCGAGGTTATTTTGAAGCGAAATAATCTTCTGAAGACGGACGCCTTCTGCGGGCTTAATGGCGTAGCGTGTGACCGTAGGTCCAACCGATACTTCGTCCATCTCAACCGGGATACCAAAGTTCTGGAACGTACGCTTGATGATGTTGGCGTTTGCCTTAATATCACCGACGCCAGGCTTACCCTTATCTTCTCCAAGCAAGGAAAGGGGAGGCGCCATATATTCTGCGTCGAAGTTTGGAATAGCAGCTTTTTGTTTTCCGACAGGAGCGTCGCTAAAGAGTTTGACGGTGGGCTCGTGCTCAGGGATAGCTTCGTCCTCTTCCTCTTCGTTTCCATTGCCTTTCTTCAAACTCGGAAGCTTCACATCAGTGATGGCGTCCTTTGCGTCTCCTGCAAGCGTTGAAAGAGACTGCATGAAGGCAACCACGTCAGTCGCGATAACGATGCCGACCGCAGCAAGTGCCACAAGGAGAATGAGCGCACCGCCCATGCCAAACAAATCGGCAACAAGACCGCCAAGGAATTCACCGAGTATCCCGCCACCCCACATCGGGGAGTCGGAAATGATGCCGAGGAACGAAAGTGCAGAAAGAAGAATGAGTGCGCTTCCTATAATGGTAGTCGCTGAAAAAGGAATGCGTTTTATGATGATGCAAATACCTCCTCCTATAAATAAGAAGGGAAGCACAAACGCACCAATACCGGTCAAAAAGGTTGCCATCTCAAAAATGCCATCGCCCGCAAATCCAGTATCAAAACCAAAGGCAGCAAGAAAAAGAACAAGACCAAGCGCAATAAGCGCGATAGCCGCAACCCACCCAGCTATCCCATCATAGGAAGCCGTTTCTTTTTTTCTTCGCCTGCGTTTCACCAATGCATTTTAGCACTTACTTTCGACACACATGCTTTTCCACAGCCTAACTCCTTAGGTATATGCAGAGACTAACGTATTTGGAAGCTCTAAAGGTAGAAACAGGTAGACCGCAAAAATTCTATCTGTAGGACAAGCTAGTTTCGGTGTGTCGTTTGCAAAACAGAATTAGGGAGTATAATTGTCCTTAATGGAAAAGGACATGCTAAAGACATTTCAATGGAAAATATAGGACATAGAAATGAGCAGTTTCTACAAAAGACAAATGGAGGACGTAGTGAGTTTGATGATTTTGTCCTAGATAAATCTATATTCTCTAATATATTCGAAAAGGACATACAGCGCGTATATTTGTATAAAAAATCAGAACGTCTTGCAAAAGCGCTCTACCTTGTTCTCCCGGCCTTTAAAGACGCGCCAGCACTTCGTGACCGTGTTCACCGCATTTCTATCGAACTAATTGACGCATCTATTCTGACGCCACTGGCGTCTCGGGAGGCGCTTTCGCGCGCGCTACTTGCGCTTTCAAGTGTGCTTTCCATTGCGCGCTCGGCAGGTCTTCTTTCTGCGATGAATGCAGAACTTATCTCGAGAGAAGCGCATCTTTTATTAAAAGAAGCAGCGGTGTACGAAGAACCGAAATTAACTTTAGAGGATGCACCTACACTCGCTACACTTGCGCGCAGTGTTCCGCAAGCCCGTACCTCGAGCGTCCCTCAAAAACGTGTCGCACCAGCAAAAAAAGCACGTTCAATGTCCGATGTAAAAGAAGGAGAGAGTGCGCCTAAGTCCGAGAGGAGGGAAGCGATACTTTCGGTGTTAAAGACAAACGGACCGTCTGTTATAAAGGACATTTCGAACCGTTTTCGTGATGTAAGCGAGAAGACTATCCAAAGAGAGCTTCAGGCACTTGTCCTTGACGGCATAATCTCAAAGACAGGAGAGCGTCGTTGGACTACGTACACTCTCGTATAGGTGCCCAAGAGAGACAGGAACGCTTTGACTTATTAGGTTTTGTCCTATATAGTATGGGGACTGTGGAACAAGGGCAGGGACATTCCGCATAGCGCACGACCGGCAACGGTCTTTTTTGCGTTTCGGTACTCCCTGGCTTATCCACACGGGCTTTGCGGGTTGTTTACACACTTCTTCGGTATACTAGTAGGTACGCCGAAGAGTGGTAACACTCACGCGGTTCGCACGTTGAAAACCACATAAGGGAATCACGTGAATCCAGGGAAGGTCATAGACCCCTTGGTCGTTCGTCCTATATAGAGGCGAACGCTACTGCAGGACGCATGCTGAATTTACAGATACGGAAACACTCAGAACTGATGCTCACTTCGCTAGCTAACCGATGGGGCCAGAGGTCGATACTTTGGCGCTGTCGGATAGCATGAAACTAAGAAGGGTATATGTGGGCGACTGCATATAGCCGGATTACCAACATCGAAACGATGTGTGCGTGAAGCGACTTATTACTAATCCGCTTTGCGTGCATTTCACAAAACTTATAAAACACGAATCTATGACTCGTACGAATTCAATCGCTAAGATTGCTGCAGTTGCGGCAATGCTTGGCCTCGTCGTAATGTCGTTTGCTTCATTTGCTGCTCCAGCAAGTGCTGCAACCTTTACGATGAACCTCACTATCGGTTCGACTGGTGCTGAAGTCACTGCACTTCAGACCCTCTTGATCGGTGGTGGTTATTCAATCCCAGCAGGTGCAACTGGCTACTTCGGTGTCCAGACGCAGGCTGCACTCGCTGCCTTCCAGGCAGCGCATGGCATCGCTCCAGCAGTCGGTTACTTTGGCCCGAGCACTCGCGCTCAGGTAAACGGCATGGACGGTGGACCTGTTGGTCTTCCAGCAGGCTGCACCTCGACTTCAGGCTACAGCCCAGTCACAGGTCAGTCTTGCGCGTCGACTGGCGGTTCAACCACAACTGGTGGCCTTGGTGGCGGTGAAGCATCTCTTGAGGACCCCAACGGTACTTCAGGTGATGATACAACCGTTTCTGAAGGTGGTACTGCAAAGGTTGCAGAGTTCGAGTTCGACGTTGAGAACGGTGACGTTCGCATCGAGCGCCTCGACCTCTCCTTTGCTCCTCGCTCTGGAGCAGCGCTTGATCAGACGAAGCCTTGGAAGTCCTTTGAAACCGTTACCATCCTCGATGAGGACGGTAAGGAACTCGCTTCCGAAGACGTCTCTAACAGCAGCGATTGGCTTGTGGACACGAACAACGGAACTTCAACCTTCCGTTTCTCAGGTCTTGACTACGTTGTCCGCGAGGGCGACAAGGGCAAGTTCATCGTAGAAATTGAAGCTCAGAACGGCGTTGTCGACAGCGGCAACACTGATGAGTGGGTAGTCTACATTGACGCTAAGGGTATCCGTGGTACTGACGGCGAAGGCCTCACCCAGGAGCTCGGCAATGTTGATGAAACTGTTGACTTCGACATTGAAGAAGAAGGTGCGAACGAAGACCTTGATATCAAGACCTCTTCAGACGACCCTGATACTTCAACACTTGAAGTTAACGCTTCAAGCAAGTCTGACTGGTACACCATCTTCGTATTCGACCTCGAATCCGACGGAGTTGACGCTAAACTCAATGAGATCGGCGTTAACATGGTAGGAACTGGTGGAACACTTGCTACTACAATCAACAAGATGAAAGTCTCGATTGATGGTAAGGAGTTCACTAGCTACACCCTTGGTACCAACGACGTAGCCTTCGACATTGACGGTGATTACACTGTTGATGACGGAGACCGCGTTGCGGTTGAGGTTATGGCAGAGTTCAAGGCAAACACGGGTGGTCGCAGCGTAACTGCGTCGACTACTGGCACCTCGATCGATGCTGAAGGTTCTGATGACATCACTGTTGGTGGCTCAGCAACTGGTAAGACTCACACCCTCGCGGTTGACGGTCTTAACGCTTCGTTTGACTCAGAATCAGCATCAGCAGAGGTTGATCGCGACGCAACTCCAGACCTCGGTACCTTCTCTATCACGGTTGAGCTCACTGCCTTCGGCGATGATATCTACGTGACTTCGACTGGTACGACAGAAGACATCACGCTCACTTCGGTTGCAGCTAACACTGGCTTCAACTACGATTTGACGGGTACTTCTACCGCGGTGACTAATATTGACTCATCGGCTGACACCGTTGCTGCAACTGCAGGAAACGTCTATGTCATCCATAATGGTCAGTCAGAAACCTTCACGCTCACTGTTACTGGTCAGAGCAACACTTCGATCTTCGCTCAGCTACAGCTTGGAGCAATCCAGTACGGAACTGACAAGGACGACGTGTACAACCAGACCCTCTACTTGAACGCGAGTGACTACAAGACCACGTCGGTCTCACTCTCTAACTAACTTTAGTTTCGAGCACCGTCTCGTAACGAAAAGCTAGGTTCACTAGAGAACAGCAAAACCGCCCGCAAGGGCGGTTTTGCTTATATAAGGAAGAGCGAAAAACCCCGCATCGGAACGATGCGGGGTTTTTCGCGTGCTATCCTTTACTGCAGTGCATTATTTCTTTGAATTTCTCCATTTCGTTGGTGGCTTCACCCTCATTATCGCGCTCTCAATAGTCGCGGTAGGACTTGCTGCCCCGGGCGGTCTTTCATTCTTTTGAGTAGTTTTACTTGGTCGTACGCCTCTTTTTGAGGTAGGGTAGTCAAATGCGTGTTGCATTCATCCATACTGATAAGAAAATAGGAACCGGCGCTCATCATATTAACGAGCTGATGGCTGTAAAACTACGTGCCCGTGGAATAAGAGTTCAAAATTTCTATCCTCGCTCGTCCTTGTTGGAAGCCCCGGCTCATTTGAAGGGTCTAGCCAACATTCTTTTCTTTTACAGTCTTCTCGAGCATAAAAAGGAGGTACTTAAACACACTCTGGTACAGGGGACGACGTACTCGCCGCTACCATTCCTTGCGTTTGATATTCCCGTTGTAAGTCATTTCGGTTCAACAACCCGTGGTTTTCTTGAAGCCACACCAATGGCGGTGAACCTGGAGCCAGAGCTTAAAAAAGCATGGTATGCCCTAAAAAAGGAAGGGGTAATTTCGGAAGTAAATGTGAAATCTCGTCGTCCTATGCGTGACATTGCAGAGGTAGAGCACTATGTTGCGGTTCGTGCAAAAGCGATTATTGCAACCAGTCAAAAAGTAAAAGAAGAACTTCTTGAAAGCGGTATCGACGAGGAGAAAATTGTCGTCATGCATAATGCCATTGAGGACTATTGGTTTATGAAAGAGGCACCGCGTGTGGTGGCTGATCCACAGGTTGTGTTCTTAGGACGCATCGGTAGTGATGCGTTCACGCTTAAATTGAAAGGGTTCGATCGTCTCATCAATCTCTTTGCACGATTTCCGGACACGCCGAAGTCCATGATTTACATGAGTACGAATAAAAAGATAGACCTGTGGCTCACAACAAAGTTCTCTCGGTACCAGGGGTTTGCAAACATAAAGAAAGACCTCATTCCCGGAATATTGAGACCGCTCTGTGGCAGTATTTTGTTCCTTCCGTCACGCTACGAAGGATTCTCTTTGAGTCTTATTGAGGGTATGTCACAAGGTCTCGTGCCGGTCGCGTATCCAGTAGGTGTTGTTCCGGAAATACTGCGTGATGGAGAAAATGGATTTATTGTGCACTCTCAACGCGAAGCGACTGCGCGCGTAAAAGAGCTACTTGAAAATCATCCGTTGCGCGAGCGGTTATCGCGAGCAGCATACGAAACAGCACTCGGATTCACTGGAGATATTCTCGCGCAAAAGTTGGATACATTTTACCGCTCCATCACAACGCGCTAGGGGTATTTGCAGCACCCTATACAATAAGGTAGAGTCCTCAAGTACGGACCGAAGACAGTGGGTATCCGAAAGGATGTAATCTGCCAAACAGCAGGCCTGCCGAGGGACGACGTTCAGCCTCTCCTTACTTAATGGAAGGACTGAATGGTCGACTTGTCTCCACGGTCTCGCTCTGCGAGACCTTGTTCGTTTCCGTGCATCAAAAATACACATGGCAATCACCAAAGCACAGAAGATCGAAATACTCGCAAAAGTTGCGGACGCGCTCAAAGGCGCAGTGTCTGTAGTTTTCGTTCGCTTCAACAAACTTTCTGTTGCGGATACTTCCGCAATGCGTAAGTCGTTGAAGAATGACGGCGTTGGCTACTATGTTGCGAAGAAGACGTTGCTGAAGCGGGCGCTTACTGAAGCTGGATACGAAGGCACTATTCCGGAACTTCCGGGAGAAGTTGCTATCGCGTGGTCAGCAACAGACGCAACCGCACCAGCACGTGGAGTACACGAACACGCAAAGAAGCACGAGGGACTTTCTCTCGTTGGCGGTGTGTTCGAGAACGCGTTTGTGGATGAAGCTGGCATTAAAGCCATCGCGACCATCCCAGCGCTTCCCGTTCTTCGTGGCATGTTCGTCAATGTACTCAACAGCCCAATACAGGGTCTCGTTCTAGCGCTCGACGCTATTTCGAAAAAGAAGAACGCGTAATTATTCAGCTACTTAGACACATACTATGGAAGAGAACGTATCAGCAGCAGCTCCTGTAGTCGAAGAGACTGTAGAAGTTCCTGCGAAATTCAAGAAGCTCGTTGAGGAAGTTGAGGCCCTTTCGGTCCTTGAACTTTCTGAACTCGTGAAAGTATTCGAAAAGAAGTTTGGCGTTTCAGCGGCAGCAGTTGCTGTTGCAGGTCCAGCCGCAGGTGCAGCAGGGGGCGAAGAGAAGTCTTCGTTTGATGTTGAACTTACTGATGGTGGCGCGAACAAGATTTCCGTCATCAAGGTAGTTAAGGAAGTACTTGCACTTGGTCTCAAGGAGGCTAAGGACATGGTGGACGGAGCTCCCGTCATCATGAAGGCAGGTATGAAGAAAGAGGATGCCGACGCTCTCAAGGCGAAGGTTGAAGAAGCAGGCGGCAAAGTTACGTTGAAGTAACTTTGAGCCGTAGGCCCGTAGGGGCCGAGGCGGGGTCGCGGAATTTTGGAGCTGCCAAAATATCCGTGACAGGTAACTCTTACATAAAGAGTTACGCAGTGTCGCAAAAAGCGCCCATATGGGCGCTTTTTGCATTATGTTTTTCCTGGTTGCGCAAGGGCGGGGTAGGTACGTACAATGCGAGGACCTTCTTATGGATCCCCTTGGTAAATTGTTTGGTTCGCCAGCGCGCGTGAAGCTCATGCGACTTTTCCTTTTTAATGATGAG
>Ga0163151_10001711_pt1 | contig 36375 bp, 34 predicted proteins | sample OliLakLV19MP5IB2_FD_145596 | JGI IMG/M metagenome (GOLD analysis project Ga0163151, IMG submission 145596) | Freshwater microbial mat bacterial communities from Lake Vanda, McMurdo Dry Valleys, Antarctica - Oligotrophic Lake LV.19.MP5.IB-2 | ecosystem: Environmental > Aquatic > Freshwater >... | reverse complement strand
TTTCCAATAAAGTGAATGCATATTATATAAGTTTTATCGAATTATTTTCAGTACTTTTTTTTTCAACTATATATTTTTTATTCTTCGACTTAGATCATTTTCCCAATTTTAATTTGCAAGGATATGATTATATTTGGATTGTGGTACTGAGCATACTTTGCACGGTATATACTTTTGTCGCTAGTATTAATTTAATGAAACACGTATCGCCATTTACCTTAAGTCTCACCGTAAATTTAGAACCCGTGTATGCGATACTTTTTGCTTTTGTATTGTTCAAAGAATACGAATTATTATCCACCAGTTTTTTTATCGGAACAGCGATGCTGATTGCGGTGGTGTTGATATATCCGGTTTTTAAGAGTAAACAGTAGTCAGTGGTCAGTAAACAGTGGCTGACGCCGTCCGCCGCGGCGGAGCACTGACCACTTACTACTGTTTACTGGCTACTGACAACTTCATCCAAAGTCTCTCAGGTTGTATATCGGGCCAGTCGCTCATCCATTCTAGGCTGCGGACTTCATATAATTCTAGTATATTTTTTTTCCAACAAAAACTGTAAAACTTCCCACCGGGTTCATTTTTTACTGGGCTAAAATATACCAAGTCCATTTCGTCGCAAAACCTTCTGCAGTTGCCCGCCAAGCATATTTCAAAATGTTCATATGGACTTAAGTTTTCTATCGTTCCATCTTTGGTAAATGTGATTTCTTTTTTGTAATTAATGCCAGTATGATTTTCTATAATACTAAACTTTCCTGCCAATAATACATCATTGGCTATTTTGCGTGTCGCCGTTTGGTAGCCTTGCGTGGTTGGCTTTTCATAATATTGGCTGTCGCAGCGGGCAAAACGTATTTGTTTGTCGGGGCCATTATAATAAAGAAATTCACCTGCGGTTTTCAATTGAATTAAAGAATCGCGTTTGGCACTAAACCTAAAATTAATATTGGGATGTTCAAAATACCACGAAGCTATTGCGGGATCAGCCTCGCCTTCAAAACTCCAAGCTCGTTGAGCAGAATCGGAAATAAATAATTCAAGGCAGCCATTTGTTTTGATAAATTTGGCTGATTTATATAATTTCAAACTATCCACCCAGTCTTGGTTTACCCACAAACCACTGAAACTATATTTGGGTTGCTTTGCGGAAGGTTTTACTTGTGGGCTATTGCCACACATCACCACAAAAAATAAGAGCGGTAAACAAATGGTAAATTTTGTATGGTGTTTCATTATGTTTGCAAACAAAGTCTATAGTTTTTACAATTCAAATATAGTGGGTGTTTTGTGGATATTATAGCCTTAAGTGGTATTAACTTTGCCCATCATTCAAACACATGAAATTTAAGATATTCGCCATTTTCTTGTTTGCGGTTGTTACTGTAAACACAGCATTCTCCCAAAAACAATACACTGTTGCTTTTTATAATGTCGAGAACCTTTTTGACACTATCAATGATAAAAAGAAAAATGATGAGGAATTTCTGCCATTGGCGGAAAACAAATGGGACAGTGAGAAATATGCCAACAAATTACTGCACCTCTCAAAAGTAATTAGCGAATTGGGTAGTGACGATGGCCCGGATGTGATAGGTTTGTGCGAGATTGAAAACCGTAGGGTTTTGATGGATTTGGTAAAAACCCCGCTATTGCAAAGGAAAGGTTACGAAATTGTACATTACGAATCGCCCGATATGCGTGGCATTGACGTGGCACTATTTTATAAAAAGAGTCTGTTCACTTTTATCGATTCAAAAAAGTACAAAGTAAAACTCCCTGATAAAAAACGCAGTGCCACCCGTGATATTTTGATGGTGCAATTATTAAACGCCAAAAATGATACAATAGTATTCTTCGTCAACCATTTCCCTAGTAGATTAGGAGGTATCGAGAAAAGTGCTCCAAACAGATGTACAGCTGCCGCAATTTTAAAATCTAAATTCGATTCCATCATTGCGGCCAATTATCAGAGCAATATAGTGATGATGGGCGATTTCAATGATGAGCCCGATGATTCCTCTATTAAATATATACTGAAATGTAACTTTACTATGGGCGAAAGTAGTTATAATGAACTCTATAACCCCATGCTCGATTTGAAAAAGAAGGGGGAAGGAACCATAGTATATCAAAAAAAATATGAATTGATAGATCAGTTTATGATGAGTAACCATCTACTATACCAAAATAATAAATTGCATTATGTGCCCAATTCGGTAACTATTTTCAAACCTGAATATATACAAGAACAAAATCCTAAATATAAAGGAAAGCCATATAGAACATTTGTTGGCCCTAAATATTTGAACGGATATTCCGATCACTTTCCGATATATATGAAAATTGCCTATTAACATTTACCATTCCATTTTTAAAGAGATACAACACTCCTTATGAAGAAATATATTATATACATTTTTATCCTGATGCAAGCATATTCGTATGCACAGGAAGCAAGAAAAACTACAATCACTAGTACCATTACCAAGGTTTCTTTATTTGTACAAGGGGCACAAGTAACCCGTGAAGCTGATATTACAATAGAACCTGGTACCTGGCAATATATGTTCGACAAACTATCGCCCTATATTGATGATAATAGTGTGCAGATTGGCGGTACACAAGGTGTTACCTTGCTCAATGTTTTTAAGCAAATTGATTATTTGAACACAGCCGGCGAGAAAAAAGAGACGCATGTGCAAGATTCTATTGATAAAATAAAATATGAAATTGCTGTTTGCAAAAACAGAATATATGCATGGGAACAAGAAATAAAATTGATTACCAAAAACAATAGAGTGGTGCAAGACAAAGCCAATGATGGTGTATCGCAGTTAGAAGAACTGGAGGATTATTATAATAAAAAATTGCCCCCATTATATGATGATATTTTAAGACAAAAATTAATGATTAAAGCATTGAATTTGCGTAGTGAAAAATTTTACAAACAACTGCGTACCGAGAGCGATGGCAGTACCATGGGTAGTAAACAAATAATTGCAGTGATAAAATCGGATACCAAGAAAAGAATAAAAATATCGCTTACGTATTATGTAAAAAATTGTGGTTGGACTCCCATATATGATGTGGTTTTTGAAGAAGTAAACAAACCTTTAAAATTAGTTTATAAAGCCAGTGCCTGGCAAAGTACTTTGGAAGACTGGACCAATATTCCACTCAAAATTACCACAGGAAACCCCAATATGAATGGAATAAAACCTATATTATATAAAAACGAAGCTACCATTACCTGGGCTGTGGGAATTCAAGAAGTATCGCAACCTATGTCTACAGGTTATGCGGATAATAATGCACCAGCCACTGTATCTGAACAAACAGTAGATATTAAAGCAACCCAAGATGAGGAAGTAAAGGAACAAGCAGTAGGGCGAATTAGAAAAACAGAGGATAAAAAGGGGAAGTATGATAGTGCCGGGGATGGTGATGAAAGAAGTGAAACGAGAAGCAAACGAAAAGTTCAACCAGCCTATTCAACAGAAGAGGGTTCAACTGAAGAAGATGCATATGGTGGGCAGGTAGTGTCAGCACCACTACTTAATAAAATAGGAGGAGCTAGAAGTAGCGGCCAATCTTTATATATAGACGGGATACATACTGGTACTTATACAGCTTTAAATCTTAACGCAACTTATAATTCAAATCCTTTACGAATAGAATTCACCACCGATAAAAACTATACTTTTAAAACAGGTGAGCCTGCACAATTAATTGCTTTGCGTAATTATGAAATTACTCCAGAGTATAAACTTATAACAGTTCCCAAATTGGAAAAATCTGTTTTCCTTACTGCGGTATTCGAACCTAAGGAAGAGATAGCACAATTAACAGCTATGGCCAATATATATACTGCTGGCGATTTTATGGGAACATCTTATTTACATGTAAACGAAAATGATACCTTAGAGGTTTCTTTAGGTAGAGATAAAAGTATGTTGGTCGATCGTAAAAAATTGAAAGATTATAGCAAACGTTCTTTTAGTGGGAATTCAAAAATTGATGAATCGATATATGAAATCAGCGTTCGTAATTTGAAAACTACTGATGTGAAACTTATAGTCGAAGACCAAATACCATTGAGCAATACCAGCGATATAAAGGTAGAATTGATTGATAATGGAAACGCAGAATATGATGAAACCAGTGGCAAACTCACTTGGAAAATAGACTTGAAAGCTGGTGAAAGTATTAAGTTGAAATTTGCCTACAAAATAAGCTATCCCAAAAAACCCAAAACTAATTGAGCTTAAATATAAACTATTATAGTAATGAAAAATTCAAATATATATATCATACTTCTTTTTTTGTTGGGTGTAACTCAGTTAAAAGCTCAAGAAGGCAACCATGTGAAGTCGAAAATTACGAATGCCACTGTTTATATAAGTGGAGCCTTGATAACTAGAGAATGTGAACTGAGTTTGGAAAAGGGCGAAAACTATTTTATTATAGAAAATTTACCCTTAAGTATGAATGATGCCAGCATGCAATTAAAGGGCTTGGGGAGTATACAAGTATTATCAATGTCTGTAAAACAAAATTATTTGAATAGTGGAGAAGACAAGCCCAAACGCCTCAATGAAATGGCAGATTCTATTGAATATTTGCAATTATTGATTGACCAATTAAGCAACCAAAAAAAGGTATTAGACGAAGATTTGAATTTATTATTGAACAACAAAAATATTAATGAAAAAGGCTCGGATGTTTCTACTTTGGAAGAATTGCATGCATTATATAAAAAACGAATTTATACCATAAAGGATGAGTTGTTGAAAATAAAAATGCAGCGGAAAAAATTCATAGACAAACAAATAATCATCCAAAGGCAAGGAGATCAGATGATCAATGATTATAGCACGGCTCAAAAGGAAGTACATCTAAAACTATACAGTGAAAATAAGAAAACTTTAAAATTAAATTTGGTATATTTAGTATATGGAGTTAGTTGGTACGCTAGTTACGATGTGAGGGTTAAAGATTTGAAAAGCCCCATGCAGTTAACTTATAAAGCAAATATTACCCAAACCACGGGCGAAGATTGGAACAATGTGATTTTGAAAATATCGAATGGTAATCCGTCATTGGGTAATTCACGTCCTGTATTAAATCCTGTATATACTGCTTATACTTTTGATAGAAGGAATGATGCTGAAGAAGAGACAAATTCGTTTAGAGGTAATGTTATGGTTCATAAAAAAGAAAATGCACTAAATGGCAGAAAACATAGTAGTGAAGGAATGGTAATGAGTAGCAATGTTTTTAATATAGAATTTAATATAGCTATTCCTTATAGCATTTTAGCTGATGGAAAAGTAAATACGGTGGACGCACAAGTTTTTGAAATGCCTGCGGTATATGAACTCTCGGCGGTGCCCAAGCTTGACCAGCAAACTTATTTGATAGGACGTATTAGCGGAAATGAAGAACTCGGGCAATTGAATGGCCGAGCAAATGTATATTTTGATGGAACCTTTGTGGGCCAAAGCAATGTGAGCAGCGATGAAAATGATACCTTGAATATATCATTGGGCGTCGATAAAAGTATATTAGTTGAACGTAAAAAATTGCGTGAAAGTAGTAAAAAAGCGTTTTTGGGTTCTACCAAAAAAGAAACCAATACTTTTGAAATTAGTGTACGCAATACCAAAAATATAGCCCAGGATATTATTATAGAAGACAATATTCCAGTGTCTACCGATAAACAAGTAGAAATAACATTGGAAGAAAGTAGCGGGGCTACTATAAATGCTGATGAAGGCAAACTTACTTGGCACCTCACCTTGCAACCAGGCGAAATCAAAAAACTTAAAATAAGTTACACGGTAAAATCGCCAAAGAATAAGGTGATATATTATAATAAAGAATAAGGTAGTTAAAAGTTTATAGTGAACAGTGAACAGTGCTAACGCAACAATTTTTAACTATTAACTATTAACTAAAAATGCAGGGCCTCTATCTCCACATACCCTTCTGCCGGCAGCGATGCCACTACTGCGATTTTTATTTTGTAACGAATAATAAATTACAAGAAGAATTTACCCAAAGTATAATACTTGAATTAGAAAATAGGAAAGGTGAACTTGATAATTCTAAGCCAATTAGTTCTATTTATTTTGGCGGCGGAACTCCTTCACTTTTGGATACCAAATATCTGGCAAAAATATTCGAGAAGATATATAATATTTATCAAATAGATGAGCATGCAGAAATTACTTTAGAAGCAAATCCTGATGATCTAGATTTACAAAAGCTTAAGGAGCTGAAATCTTTACCCATTAATAGGTTGAGTGTGGGAATTCAATCTTTTTTTGAAGAGGATTTGAAGTGGATGAACCGTGCCCATAATAAGGAACAAGCTATAGCTAGTTTAGATAATATTGCACTTGCAGGTTTCGATAATATATCTGCCGATTTGATATATGGATTTGATATTTTGAGCAATGAAAAATGGGTGCAAAATTTGGATAGCGTTTCGAAATATTCGCACATTAAACATTTATCCTGTTATCAATTAACGGTGGAACCCAAAACCCCATTGGAGAAATTGATTAAGAAAGGAATATATAATAATAGTCCTGATGAAAAATTTGTGGAGCAGTTTGAGATATTGATGGACTGGACCGCAACAAATAATTTTTGCCAATACGAAATTTCAAATTTTAGTAAAGCAGGATATGAGGCGGTTCATAATTCAAACTATTGGAAGGGCTTTCCCTACTTGGGTTTGGGACCATCGGCACATAGTTATGATGGAGTTAATGTCCGCAAAAAAAATACCGCTCATTTGGGGGATTATATTATAAACCCTTTACAGTATGAAACCGAAAATTTGTCGAAGCAAAACTTATATAATGAATATATCATGACCCGTTTAAGAACCTCATCGGGGATTAAAATGCAGGAAGTAAAATCGATTTTCGGGAATGATTATTATAATTACCTATATAATATGCTTGGGGAAGAAGCTATATTAGGTTATATAAATGTAGAAAATGATATTATCATACTAAACAAACCCGGAAAGCTGATGGCCGATGGGGTAGCAGCAGCCATGTTTATTTAAAATATTCGTATAAGTAGCTTACCATTAACGACCATAGTAGGGTTGTGCTAAACATCCAAACTGCAACTTTTGTTTTATTTTTAAAAAATTTGAGTGCCAAAAAACAGCCTAGTGGGATTGATAGAATAGTAGGAGTGAGGATTGCTAATCCGGGTAGGCCAAAATTATTTTTTATTTTTATAAACCTACGATTTTTGGCCGTAAAATTTTTTTTTACTTTGGTACTTTTAAATCGGGATTTAAAAAATTTATCAATGAGTTTCCAGATTTTAGAACTCAATAATATAAACACACTGCAACCCGTGAGCCCGCCTAGCGAACAAATGATAAAAGTACTGTGAGAATCAAATTTAAATGCAATTGCGGTGAGCAAACCCACCAACATTTTTACGGCAGATAAAAAAAAGACGGTGAAAATTTCAATCCATTGCAAAGCGGTGCGGAGCGTTAAGTTTATTTAGGCACCTATACAGGTTTTCAAATCCTGCACTTGGCTATCCCAAAGCATTAAGGATTCTTTCTCTTCGGCCTCTTCGGTAAAATCGGTAACTATTAAAGCAAGTCCATCGGTAATGGCATCTCGCTCCAATTCAAACTCAAAATACTCATCCGCCGGCGAACCTTCCCATTGGAATTTTATACTCTTATTGGTTACTTTCTTCAGCAATTTAGCTTTCTGAATATCAGTATCCCATTTAAAATTAAAGTAGTCTAAACGTGTATCAACATCAGTACAAAACCACTGACATAAACCGCCAGCGGTGCTTAGGTATGGGAACACCAAGCTTGCTGAAGCCCTTAATACAAATTCCATTCTTATTTTCTTACGTGCCATAAAATCAAGGTTTTACGATTCCCCCTTTAGGGGGTGCAAAAGTCGGCAATTTTTTCTTAAATGCCAAACCTTAATTAAAGATTTTTTTTGCTTGTTCCACAAAGCCTAACTTTGCAGGCCGTCTCATGCATTCAGTAACTCGTAAATTAGCCAAATGGTATCAAGTCCACCAAAGAGATTTGCCATGGCGTGAAACGAAGGATCCTTATAAAATTTGGCTTTCGGAAATAATACTACAGCAAACGCGTGTGGAGCAAGGCATGCCCTACTATTATAAATTTGTAGCACAATATCCTAGTATTATACATTTAGCCAAAGCCCCTATTGATGAGGTGTTGAAGCTATGGCAAGGTTTGGGCTATTATAGTCGTGCCAGGAATATGCATGAGGCTGCCAAAGAATTACTTGAAAAGTGTAAAGGCAAATTTCCCAAAGATTACAAAAGTATTCGCAGTTTAAAAGGGGTAGGCGATTATACAGCAGCGGCGATCTCATCGCTTGCATTTGGATTGCCGCATGCTGTGGTAGATGGCAATGTTTATCGTGTGCTTTCTAGGTTATATAATATTGATACTCCTATAAATAGTTCTCAGGGAAAATATCAATTTGCCCAACTTGCCGAAGAGCTGCTCGATAGGAAAAACCCGGGCGACCACAACCAGGCAATGATGGAACTGGGGGCTATTTGTTGCAAGCCTGCTAATCCTAATTGCGAGCAATGTCCCATTGCCGAAAATTGTTTGGCACTCGGTAAAGGAACTGTGAACGACCTTCCTTTAAAAACTAAAAGTAAACCAGTGCGAAATCGTTATCTCAACTATCTCTTTCTGGTTAAAGACGATAGCTTCTGCCTGCTACAGCGGGGTGTTGACGATATATGGAAAGGATTATATGATTTGCCCGTAATAGAACATGAGAAATTATTGGAAGTGGATGAGTTGCTGGATGAAATTTTTTTAAAAGATATAAAAGGTCGCCAATCTCTATTATACAATGGTAGTTCAGACTATTTGCACAAACTCACACACCGTAATTTGCATGCCCGTTTTCATATATTTTTTTATAAAAGACTTGTAAGCTTAAACAAATTTGGTATTTTTGAAACCACTTTTAAAAATATGGAGAGCTATGCGATTCCTCGATTGCTCGATAAGTTTTTGAACGAACAATATAAACCAAGTAAAAAAACCAAATGAACAAAGTATTTTTGATAGGGAATTTGGGTAAAGACCCCGAGTTTAGGGCATTTGAAAACGGTGGACGAGTTACTCGTTTTCCATTGGCAACTAACGAAAGCTATACAAATAGGCAAGGCGAACGTGTGAACTTAACCGAGTGGCACGACATAGAAGTATGGGAACGCCAAGCTGAAATTGCAGATAAATATTTGAGAAAAGGATCGAAGGTCATGATTGAAGGCCGTATTCGCACCGAAAACTGGACTGATAAAAATACCAATGAACCACGTCAGAGAAAAACGATTCGCTGCACCAGTTTCGAAATATTGAGCGGCCATGCCGATGGCCAAGTGAACAGTGAAGGGCATACACATAACGAGCAAGCACCCATCGAAACTCCACCACAAACTCCACCCGACCCTACAGGCGACTTGCCTTTTTAATTTTCTCACCCTAAAACCCCTATTTTGGAAAACCCCTTACCCGAACGAAGTTATCAATTGCTTCATATATTTAACGAAGTTACAACCGGTGAAATTGCTTCAACCGTAATTGCTATTATTATCATACTTATTCTCCTTTTTTGCTCGGCATTAGTTGCGGGTAGCGAAAATGCTTTCTTTTCTATTCCCAAGCAAAAGCTAGATGAAATAAAGAGTGAAGATTCACCTGCTTCAAAGGCTATCATGTTTTTGTTGAACAAGCCAAAAACATTATTGGCTACTATACTTATTACGAATAATTTTATTAATATTGCCTTTGTATTGGTCTCCAATACTTTGTTCGATTTGCTCATAAATCCAGAAATACAAAAGACTACTTCCTTCTTTGTTTTTCAGGTAACATTTATTACTTTTATTATAGTTTTCTTGGCTGAGATTACTCCGAAAATTTATGCAACACAGCATTATATGAGTTTCTCAAGATTGATGGCTTTACCTATATATTATTTGAGTAAATTTTGGTCTCCATTTGTTTGGATTTTGGTAAAAAGTACTTCTATAATAGATAAAAGAATTACCAAAAAGGGACACATGGTAACGGTGGACGATTTGGAACATGCTATCGAAATTACAAGCCATGCCAATCAGCCCCGCCAAGAAAAAGAAATACTGAAAGGTATTGTGAATTTTGGTAATACTGATGTGAAACAAATTAGTCGTCCACGCATGGATGTGAAGAGCGTGGATTTAAGCTGGGATTTTAAGCAGGTGATGGCATACTTTAACGAATGGGGATATTCACGCATGCCTGTGTGTGATTCATCGTTCGATAAAGTGAAAGGGATTCTTACCATGAAAGATTTGCTTCCACATATAGAAAAGCCAGCAAACTATAAATGGCATACATTAATACGTGAAGCATTCTTTGTGCCCGAAAGCAAAATGATTGATGATTTGCTGAAAGAATTTCAAACACAACGCAAACATATAGCTATAGTTTTTGATGAGTTTGGCGGAAATTTGGGCATAGTAACAATGGAAGATATTTTGGAAGAAATATTTGGAGAAATACATGATGAATTTGATGAAGACGAAAGATTATATTCTCAGCTCGATGCAAACACTTTTATATTTGAAGGTAAAACATTAATTAATGATGTATGCAAACTGATGAAGGTGGATCCCGATAGTTTTGAAAAAGCCAAAGGCGAGGCTGAAACCCTTGCTGGATTGCTACTTGAGCTAAACGGGAAACTCCCTTTTCGCGGACAAAAAATAGAACACAGCATATTTTCTTTCACGGTGGAAGCAGTTGATAAGAGAAGAATTAGTAGAATAAAAGTAGTGGTGAAAAGATGAAAAGTATTATAAGTTTTTTTAGTATATTATATATAATAGTCATCACCTCATGCCACAATGATTATGTACCCAAAAAACGTGAATTTGAACAGATAGATCTTCCTGTCAAAAGTTATCATACTTATAATAAAGAAATTCCATATTCATTTGAAATTCCTGATTATGCTATTGCACAAGAAGACCATAGCAATGGTGCCGAACCTTACTGGGTTAATATTCGCTATCCAGAAATGAATGCTACTTTGCATTTGAGTTATAAAACTATCAGTCCTAAAAATACTTTGCAAGGACTAGTGCACGATACCCGGATGTTGTCATGGAAACATGAATCGGTTGCAAGTAATATAGAAGAGTATGAGATACAAGGAGCTGATAGCAATACCACAGGTCTACGCTACGAAGTGAGTGGAAAGGCAGCAACCGCTTTTCAGTTTTTTTTAACTGATAATAAAAAACATTTTCTTCGTGGTGCATTATATTTTGATTCACACACCGAGCCTGATAGCGTAGCTCCCGTATTTAATTTTTTGCATGAGGATGCGATGAAGTTAATTGGGAGTTTGCGGTGGAGGGAATAGGGTGTAGTATAAATTAGGAAGTATAAAGTAGGAAGTAGGAGCTTTGAAGTAGGAAGTTTGAAGTTGGAAGTTGAAGGTTTGAAGTTGGAAGTTGAAGGTTTGAAGTAGGAAGTAGGAAGTGTATAGTATAGATAGCTTGTCTGTTGTCAATAAAATAGTATTGTTTTTAAATGAAAATAAAAAAGCCAAACACTACTGGAAAATGGCTTGATAAAAAAGGTACAAAACAATTATTAATTCTTGTTGGATTGTTGTTTTTAGAATGGTAATACCGAACTACATCCCGAAAGCCCCGCTTAATCCCGATAATTATCGGGATGCGGGTGGATTAGTCCCTTTCTTTTGGACTACTATACATTGAGTGTCGGTATTATTTGGAGGATCCCAATTATCGAATATATTATGGAGAACGAAAGAAAAACCAAATTAATGAAAATGGAATTTTGATTGATGGACGAGTTATAGGACTCAGTAGTATGAAAGGTGATTATTGTAGTATAGAATATTTTTATGATGGTAAGAAATATATAAAAAAGATTACTCTTTTAATGACAAAGCTTATGTGTATGAACTCGTAATATTAATGATAGATAAGACAGATCCTGAAGAATGTTATTCTGTAGCATATAAATAAAATCGTTCTGCTTCCTTAACTTTGCCGCCCATGTTCCAAAAAATTACTATATGTTTATTTTGTTTTTATGTATCTATACAAAGTATATATGCACAAGAATTGCATATTAAAAAAGCACATTGCAATGTAAAAGTTGATGCGATATTGGATGAGCAATGTTGGGGCGAGGCCCAGCATGCCAAAGACTTTCAACAAGTATTTCCCTTTGATACGAGTGCTGCACAAACGCATACTGAAGCTATGGTTTCGTTCGATGATAATTTCTTTTACGTTGCTGCGATTTGTTATGATAGTTTGCCTGGAGATTATGTAGTCCAATCGCTTAAGCGAGATTTTAGTTACCCCATCAGCGATGCATTTACTATTATACTTGAACCTTTCAGCGACAAAACAAATGGTTTTGCATTTGGGGTAAATCCGGTAGGTGCACAACGCGAAGGGTTGATATCGAACGGCGGAAATTTTGGGGTAACCACCGATTGGGATAATGTGTGGTATAGCAGTGTGAAAAGATATAGTTATGGATGGGTAGTGGAAATGGCTATTCCATTAAAAACATTACGCTACAAAGCAAACTTAAATACCTGGGGCTTGAACTTTGGCCGCAACGATTTGAAACGAAATGAGAGCAGCACTTGGACAAGGGTACCACGCATATTTAATATAGCAAGTTTGGCATTTACGGGTACATTGGTTTGGGATGAACAGCCGCCCAACCCAGGCACCAATATATCTTTAATTCCTTATGCAATTGCCGGTAGTAGTTTAGATTCTGCTAGCCAGCCTAAACCTAATTATACAAAAAATATAGGGCTTGATGCAAAGATTGCAATTACCCCTTCTCTTAATTTAGACCTTACAGTTAACCCTAATTTTTCGCAAGTGGAAGTTGACAGGCAGCAAATAAACCTAACCCGTTTCAATATTGCATATCCCGAAAAACGCGTTTTCTTTTTAGAAAATTCCGATTTGTTTAGTCAGTTTGGGTTTAGACAAATTCGTCCTTTTTTTTCGCGGCAAATTGGACTGTATCAAAGCCCAATAGATTTGCAATTAAAAAATATTCCTATTATAGCTGGTGCCAGGCTAAGTGGTAAAATTAATAAGCTGTGGCGAACAGGAATTATGGATGTGCAAACCGCATCGGACAAGGCTTTGCAGATAAACGGTCAGAATTATTTTGTGGCGGCTTTTCAGCGGCAATTGGCATTTGTAAAAGGAAGGCCTAGGTCGCACAACTTGGAATTTATTATAGTGAACAGACAAAAAACGGGTCACGTAAACGATGCTGAAGCCTCCTATAATAGAGTGATGGGAATGGATCTCAATATTCTATCGCCCGATAATAAATGGGTGGGTAAAGTATTTGTCCATCAAAGTTTTGCACCAGGCTATAAAACCAATATGGCTAACCAAGCAAATGCCTCATTTCTGGCTTACCAAACAAATACTTTTTACACTACTTGGAACCATGAATATGTAGGTAAACATTATTTAGCACAAGTAGGTTTTGTTCCCCGTCCAGAATTATATAATGCAGCTACAGGTAAAGTAAATCGGATGAGTTATGGTAGACTGGAGCCTGAGGTAGGATACCGCTTTTATCCCAAAGGCAAAATTAAAAAGCATGTAAATTATTTTAAAGCAGAATTATATAATGATACCTATTTCGATTCTACTTTACATCGCATTACCGATTTTCAATTGAATCCCAATTTGGAAGTAAAGTTTCAGAACTCTGCAACTTTTATTTTAGAATGTGTGAGCCAGTTTACACGGTTTTTGTACCCCACAAATATTACAGGAATACAATTACCGGTAGGCGACTATTACTATCGCTATATCAATACAAGGTTCGAAACCAATAAGCGTAAAAAGTATAATATTGGTATTGGTGCTACCTATGGCGGCTTTTATACCGGTCAGCGTTTTTCAAAATACTTCGACATAAGCTACCGTTTACAGCCTTATGGAGTTATCAGCTTGAATGTGTCGCAAGATTTGATAAAATATCCCAGTAAAACGGCCAATATAATATACATTAGCCCAAAGGCGGAGATGGCATTTGCCAAGAATTTTTTCTTTACCACCTTTGTGCAGTATAATGCCCAAACAAAAAATACCAACCTCAATTGCAGGCTGCAATGGCGGTTCCGTCCCATGAGCGACTTGTTTGTGGTGTACTCCGATAACTATGACCAGTACCTGAATATGAAAAACAGGGCCATCGTGGTAAAATTTATTTATTGGTTAAATGTTTGATAATTTAAAAAATGTTGTAAATTGCACCACAAATCCAAATATAAAATAACAAATCATGAAAAAAATTACCCTAATTTTATCCGCTGCAGCTCTTGTCTGCACTATGGGTCTGACTTCTTGTAAGAAAAAGACCACTGTTGAAACCCCAGGTTGTATGGACCCTAACGCATTTAATTACAATAAAGATGCTAAAAAAGATGACGGCACTTGCCAATTACCACAAACTGATAGAAAAGCTACAGTTTATGATGTTACAGGTCTGTGGTGTCCTCCTTGCGGCGAATATGGCTTGCCTACTTTTGATAAATTGTCTATAGACAGTAAGGCAAGTGTAGTACCATTTAGTTGCCATGCCACTGATGAGCTTACCTCCACAGCAGGAACTGCAATTATGACTACCATTATGCCTGGAACTGCTGTTCCTAGAATGGGAGTTGGTACCACATTAGTTTTTCCAGCAGGAGTTACTACTGATATAACCTACAATGTTAAAACCATGAACACAAAAATTAATAGTATTACTATTAATGATTTGATAGTAGGAACAGGAATTAAAAAATCTATTAGTGGCAATATCATGTCAATAACCACCAATTCTAAGTTTGTGGTAGCAGCAAGTGGTGTAGAGTATTACATGGCTGTTTTTATATTGGAAAACGGACTTGTTGCAGACCAAAAAACACAAACAAAAGGAACAGTAAGCAAAATTCATAACCATGTGGTACGTCATTGCTTCACCACCTCTGTTACTGGCGAGTTACTTGCAAGTGGTACTATTGATGCAGGGAAATTAATTAGCAAAACTTTCACCAAAACAATTCCTGCTGTATGGAATGCTGCTAACTTATCAGTTGCAACCGTTATATACTACAAAGATCAAAACGGCAAAATGCAATTCGAAAATGCAAACATTGCTGAGTAATCGAATTTAAAAATTATTTTAAAAGCCTTCGTGAAAACGAGGGCTTTTTTTATGTTATTTTGCATCGTGATAAATTATAGAGATTAAAAAATTAATAGAATATATATGCAATTCGAAACTTTGACTTATGAAATAACTGAAGGTGTTTGCCGCCTCACCCTCAATCGCCCCGATTCATTCAACGCCTTTAACGACCAACAAAGTTTTGAGATGCAAGATGCACTTAAAGCTATTGAAAAGGATAAATCTATTCGTGTGGTAGTGCTTACGGGTGCGGGTAAAGCTTTCTGCTCAGGGCAGGATTTAAAAGCCATTGCAGGACAGAAACGTTCCTTGAGCGAATCATTATATAAAAGGTATAATCCGATTATTCGTGCTATGCGAAATTTGCCCATACCTATTATATGCAGATTGAATGGCGTAGCTGCAGGTGCGGGTTGTTCTATCGCCTTGGCCTGCGATATTATAGTAGCCAGCGAAGCTGCAAGTATGATAGAAGTATTTATCAATGTGGGCTTGGTATTGGATTCAGGGTCGAGTTATTTTTTACCTCGTGCAGTAGGAAGTAGCAAAGCATTCGAAATGGCAACCATGGGCACCAAAGTAAATGCCGCAGAAGCATTACAATTGGGAATGGTAAACCGTGTGGTACCAGGTGAACAATTGGATGAAGAAGTAAATAAATTCGCCGACTATTATAAAACTGCTCCTACAAAAGCTATAGGTTTGATAAAAAAAATGCTGAACAAAGCAGGTACTTCCTCGCTCGATGAAATGCTAGAATACGAAGCACATTGCCAAGAAATAGCAGGCCGCAGTAATGATTACCAAGAAGGCGTGCAGAGTTTTGTGGAGAAAAGGAAGGCAGTGTTTAAGGGGGCGTGAGCGTTATAAGATTAGTTTTATATATACTGTTTTATATTACATGTAATCCCAATGAAGGATGGTTAGATATTATTCAGAACAGCCAAGTAATAGATAAAAAATCTTCTTTATTTAAAATACCTCACCATGGATCTAAAAATGGATTTCATGAAGATATATGGTTAAATCTACTAACTGAAAAACCTATTTCTAAATTAACACCATGGAATAGAAACAGCAAACTTCCAGAATCCGAAATGTTAATTAGATACTCCGATTTAAGTATGAATTTATTAATGGCATCTCCACTAGTTAGTGACAAACCTAAAAAAAGAGAAAAACGTGTTGAAAAAATAATTGATAGTTTAAATAAGAAATTACGAGAAGTGAAATATAAAAAAGGAATCATAAGTTGTAGGGTTAAAATAGATGAAATAGATTCTAATTGGGAAGTTTCATTATTTGAAAATGCATTTAGTGTTTCTGAAGAACTTAATAAACTTTAGCTCATATACCTTCCCCAGTAATATAGGAATGGTTCAAAGTTAGAGCGGAAGTAATCTATTTTATGCCTCAGTTTGTTGTAGACAAATTATAAAGATTTTCAAAGGAAATAAGAGTATATAATATGCTCACGGTGGCAAAGGTCCACTGTACTCCAAACAGGGATAATTCCAAGTACAATATTGCCTCAAATCGAAGCTGATTTTCTTGTTTGATTTTTCATTGACGCTGAATTTGTAATCTCCATTTTGCCAATTCTCTATAATACATGCCGAGTCCCATTTCGCGTATTGAGCATCTTGAGGTATAATAGCTTTCTTAAGTTTATCTTCACGGATTATTATATAGTTTCCTGCCGAAAGTTTTAAGGTAAAATTGCCTGCGGTGTCAGTAATAATGCTTGTATATATTTTGCTTTTTGTACTATTTTCTTTACCTCGTTTTATATATAATTTTAACCCAATATAAGAAGCAGGATTTTGTTCTTCTTGATAATAATCGGGTCCCGGAGCCATGCCACTGCACCAGCTCTTCGAGTGGGTTACATGACCCTGTATGATATATAATTTAGGTTTTACCACACTGCATGATATCATAATACAAACAGCAAACAATATATAATATAGTTTCCTCATTTCACTTTACTAATACCCAATAAACGTACCATCCAATCGGCCAAAGGTTTGTGTTGTTTGTTTTTGAGATTGAGAAATAGACCTAACTTTTTAAGAATCGGAACTTTGTGGGTTTCTACAAATTCTATCAAGGTTCCGTCGGGGTCTTCTGTATAACTAAATCGTCCGCCACTATCGCCCATATCAAAGGTTTCCCCGCTATCAACTGTAAAAGGTGAATTGTGTTTTATACAATGTGCTTCGAGCCCTTTCATGTCCACCACATCAAAACATATATGTATATAACCTGTATCGCCCCAATCACGGCCTTCAAATATTTTTGTTCCTTTATAATCTATGGCTTGTATTAGTTCTATTTCTGTATCGCCCAGCAATCTGCTAAATGCACCTACAGATGGTTTATTTTTTTTCAATAATACACGGTCAAAATTTTCATTTTGCAAATCGGGCAAATCAGAAAAATTTCCAGTAGTATTATATATTTCTTGATCGAAACCCAAGACTTCTTTATAATACTTGATGGATTTCTCCATATCAGAAACACCAATTACCGCACCGCAAATTCCACCAATCGGGTGCTTTGCGTTTTGAAACCAATCTTTAGAACTTGCCAAATTAAAAGGATTATTATATAAGTCCCAAGCCCAAAAAGTAAATTCTCCATTGGGGTTTTCAGTCGGTTCTGCTACTTTTACATTTTTGCTTTTCAAAAAAGCGTAGGCCTTTTGCACATCGGGGCATTTTAGTTTGGGAGCATATATTCCCAAGTTGCCCAATCGTATTGGTTTTGCAGGTTCCACAGGCACACGACTGGTGTACTGCCAAATTTCAAAACCACCACCGCCTGCCATGTTCAATGAAAGTATAGCTCTGCGAGAACGCACTTCATTTTTTGTATAAGGCAGCATGAGAGCAGCCTCGCCAGCATCATCAAAAACCTGAGCCGTAAAACCAAAATGATCACGGTACCAGCGAGAAGCTTCTGTAACGTTTTTAATGCCGATGCCTATCTGTTGTATCCCTGTCCAATAATTTGTTTGCATATTATATAATGAATGAAGCTGCAAAGCAAAGAACAAATGTCTTAAAACCATTCAATAATTTAACAAATGGTGGGAAATTATAAAATTTTGTGTTTCACATTCCCAAAAATAATGGTGAATATTGCACCGTCTTTATATTTTTAAGAACTAGGAATGGGAATTACAGCAGCAATTACAGCGGTACATGGTTATGTGCCCGATTATATACTTACCAACGAAGAGTTGGAAAAGATGGTTGATACTTCGGATGAGTGGATTATGGCCCGTACAGGTATTAAAGAACGACATATATTAAACGAGCCTGGCAAAGCGACCAGTGACATGGGTGTTGAGGCCATCAATGGTTTGCTAAAGAAACGGGGCATCAGTGCCGAAGAAATAGATTTATTGATTTGTTGCACTATTACCGGAGATATGGTATTTCCTGCCACAGCTTGCATTATATGTGATAAGATTGGAGCCAAAAATGCGTGGGCCTACGATTTGGGTGCTGCGTGCTCTGGTTTTTTATTCGGATTGGAAACCGCCAACAATATGATATTGAGTGGCAAGTACAAAAAAGTGGTAGTAGTAGGCGGCGATAAAATGTCGTCTATTATAGATTATACCGAGCGTAATACCTGTATCATATTTGGCGACGGAATGGGAGCAGTATTGCTTGAGCCCAATACAGAGGGACTTGGTATTATGGATAGTATACTACGTGTAGATGGAAGTGGGCGGGAGTTCCTTCACCAAAAAGCAGGAGGTTCCTTAAAACCACCAAGCCATGAAACAATTGATGCACGCGAACATTATGTATATCAAGAAGGGAAGACGGTTTTCAAATTTGCGGTGACCAATATGGCCGAGGTGAGCAGAGAAATAATGGACCGCAATAATTTGGTGGCCGATGATATAGCTTGGCTAGTGCCACACCAAGCCAACAAAAGAATTATAGATGCAACTGCCGAACGTATGGGCATTGATAGCAGCAAAGTGATGTTGAATATTGAACGTTTTGGCAATACCACAAATGGTACGCTGCCCCTCTGTTTGTGGGAATGGGAAGACAAATTGAAGAAAGGTGATAATATAGTGTTATCGGCTTTCGGAGGTGGCTTTACTTGGGGAGCCATTTGGATTAAGTGGGCGTATTAATTTATGATTTGATGATTTGTTCCGCCGCGGCGGAGAATGATTTGTTGCTCCACGTCAGGGAATGATTTTGATTTATTGTAGTGCAGGTATATCTTTGCCAATGTTCTTTCATCATTCTAAAACATTTGGCATGGTGATTGGTAAATAGAAAAAAATTACTTATATATATGAAAAAAATTATTTATTCATTGACTTTTTTGATAGCCTTGGGCATCAGTAACCAAGCATTAGCTCAAGAGCCTCCAGCAAAGAAAACAGAGAAGTCGCACCGCTGGAGATTGTTTAAAAAGAAAAAAGAGCCTAAAGTGGAAGTGCCGCCAGCACCCCCTGCCGAGCCTTTTGCAGAGTTTTCTTTTGAAAAAGAAACCCACGACTTTGGCAATGTACCCAATGGACCAGATGTGATGTACGAATTCAAATTTAAAAATATAGGTAACTCACCCTTGATTATCTCCGGTGTTACTGCTCCATGCGGGTGTACCGCCCCCGAAGCACCGAAAGACCCCATTGCACCAGGAGCAACAGCCGGCATTAAAGTAGTGTATCATACACAAGGAAGGATAGGTGGTATTTCGAAAGCGGTTACAATTATTTCCAATTCAAAATCGCAACCTACGAAACTAATTTATATAACAGGTAACGTAAACCAATAGTAAATTAATCCTGAAAAATAGTTCAAACGCTAAGTCAAGATTTTTTTGCAAACTATTTTTTTGGTACAATAATTGGATTAAATTTGTCGCACTTAAAATTAAAATAAATATAAAATGAAAAAAGTTATTCTATCCGCTACATTTGCTTTCGCCATGATAATGGGCGTTAACGCACAACAAACTCCAGCACCAGTGGCAGCTAATCCTAATCAAGCCGACATCCAATTTGAAGAAACGCTTCACGATTTTGGTAACATTAAAGAAGGCACGCTTGCTACCTACGAGTTCAAATTTAAAAACACCGGCAAAGAGCCTTTGATACTTTCAAATGTACAAGCCTCTTGCGGTTGCACCACACCTACTTGGCCTAAAGAAGCTATTGCTCCTGGCAAAACAGCCGTTATCACCGCTACTTTTAACTCGCAAGGCCGTCCTGGTGTGTTCAACAAAGTTGTTACTGTCACTTCAAACGGCAAAACATCTTCTGTAGCTCTTACCTTGAAAGGTTTTGTAGAAACAGCTCCGCAACAACCTACTTCACCAGTTGTACAACCTCAGCAACCAAAACCATAATCCGTTAATACCAATATTTAAAAAGCCCATGATTTAATCGTGGGCTTTTTTGTTTGATGAAATGGTATAATAACCTTAATGAATTTATACCGAAACTCAATATATAATAGTCCAAAAGAAAGGGACTAATCCCCCCGCATCCCGATAATTATCGGGATTAAGCGGGGCTTTCGGGATGTAGTTCGGCATTGCCATTCTAAAAACTTATCCGCCACAGGCGGATAACTATTATAGTTTAAGAAATGGTATTAAACTGGATTTTGGTATAATAGTTGGATTTGGGATCACACATCAAAAAATAAATATAAATAGCATGAAAAAAATAACATTCCTCTCTGCCTTTGCTTTCGCTATGATAATAGGCGTTAAAGCACAAACTCCAGCCGCAAAGGTTGTTAACCCAAATCAAGCCGAAATTCAATTTGAAGAAACCCTTCACGATTTTGGGAACATTAAAGAAGGTACCCAAGCTACCTTTGAATTCAAATTTAAAAACATAGGCAAAGAACCTTTAATAATTTCAGATGTACAAAGAGGTTGTGGTTGTACAACTCCAGTTTGGCCTAAAGAACCGATTGCCCCAGGAAAAACTGCTGTAGTTACAGCTACTTTCGATTCAAACGGTCGCCCAGGTGTATTCAATAAAATAGTTACTGTTACCTCCAATGGTAAAACATCTTCAGTGGTGCTCACTTTAAAAGGTTTTGTTGAAAATACTCCCAAACCTCAACCACCCGTTATACAGCCGACTCCTCCCAAACCATAATGCATTTTGACTGCTATATTTCTTAAGTCGGCTTTTTGAAGTCGACTTTTTTATTTAATATGGCCTAAGTTTGCAACCTTTTTACTAAAATAACGGTCATGTATATTATCTGTTCCACCCTAATTATAATATTATTGAATCAAAACTCAACTCAATCACTAGCATAACTATAAATTGAAATTATCAGTAATAATAGTTAATTACAATGTAAAGTATTTCTTGGAGCAGTGTCTTCTATCTGTGAGGCATGCATCAAAAGGGCTTGCAGTTGAAGTATTTGTGGTTGATAATAATTCTGTAGACGGGTCGGTGCAGATGGTCGCTGAAAAATTTCCTGAGTTTCATATTATAGCCAACAAAGAAAATGTTGGCTTTTCGAAAGGAAATAACCAAGCCATAAAAATTGCAAAAGGAGATTATATACTTTTACTGAATCCTGATACAGTTGTTCAGGATGATACATTTGCCAAAACTATAGAGTTTATGGATTCGCATGCTGATGCTGGTGGCTTGGGTGTGATGATGGTGGACGGGGGAGGAAAATATTTACCCGAAAGCAAACGTGGCTTGCCTTCGCCCAGTGTGGCATTATACAAAATGTTTGGATTGTCAAAATTATTCCCAAAATCGAAAGTATTCGGGGCTTACCATTTGGGGTATTTGGACCAAAATGAAACACATGAAATCGATGTACTTTCTGGTGCATTTATGATGTTGCGAAAATCGTTGTTGGATAAAATTGGTGCACTCGATGAAACCTTTTTTATGTATGGCGAAGATGTTGATTTGAGTTATCGTATTACACAAGCTGGGTACAAAAATTATTATTATCCGGGTTCTACTATTATACATTACAAAGGAGAGAGTACTAAGAAAAGTTCGGTAAACTATGTACTGGTATTTTATAAGGCGATGGCCATTTTTGCCCAGAAGCATTTTCAAAGAAACAAGGCAGGGCTGTTTGGTTTGTTGATTAATATGGCCATATACCTTCGAGCAGGATTGGCAATTGTACAAAGATTTATATATATGTTGTGGCGACCAGTTTTGGAAGGATTGCTTTGTTTTGCCTCCCTATATATATTGATACAATTTTGGGAAACACAGCGATACCCGAATGGAGGTTATTATCCCGCAGAATTTTTTAAAGTGAATGCACCTATATATAGCATATTGTGGGTATTGGGTATATATTTGAATGGAGGTTACAGAAGCAATGCAGGCCTGCTGAGCCTGGGCAGAGGTATTATAACTGGTACTTTAGCAGTGGCTGTATTTTATGCATTTGCACCGCTGGAAATTAGGTTTAGTCGTGCATTAATTTTATTGGGAGGTGTGGGAGCATTTACGATATGTATTATAGAAAGATTAGTAATCAATGGCCTTATATATAAAAGTTTGATACCCCGATGGGGCAAAGAAAAAAATGCGTTAATAGTTGGTGATTTGGATGAAGCCATCCGTGTTAAAAATTTATTGGAAAAACTGGCAGCACCTGTAAAAACTTTAGGCATCGTGACACCCGAAAAAGCTGCAAAAGATGATGACCGTATAATAGGCTATATGGCCCAGTTGCCCCAACTAATAGAAGTATTTAGTATTAGCGAAGTTATATTTTGCTCGAAGGATATTAAAGCCAAAGATATTATAACTTTTATGGGTAATAGTAATGCCCGGCATGTAGATTATAAGATAGTGCCCGAAGAAAGTTTGTTTGTGATTGGTAGCAATTCCAAAAATTCACGCGGAGATTTTTATACCATCGAAATACATTTAGAATTATCGCAGCAAGGTAATAAAAGGCTGAAGAGAGCGTTTGATATTTTGATAGCTATCATAGCAATTATTGTATCACCTCTAGCCATTATACTTCAAGGTTTCAAATTTCATATTCTGCAATATGCATGGCAGGTATTTATCAATAAAAGGACTTGGGTGGGCTATGCTGGTGTAGGTAAAGCCGACGGACTGCCCTCATTGAAACCGGGTGTATTTTCACCTGCCGATGTGGTAGGAGCGTTGCCCGAAAATGGGAAAACTTTTGAGAAGATAAATTTATTATATGCCAAGAATTACTCGGTGGACAAAGACCTTGGTATTATAGTACAAATGATATTTAAGAAGAAGAAGTCCTAAGCCAATTCTCGGTCTGTATTTCGCTTTATATCTTTTTGTTTGAGGTCGTCTCTTTTATCATAGGTTTTTTTGCCGCGGGCTAGGGCTATTTCAATTTTAGCATAACCAGTTTCCGAGAAGAATATTTCAATGGGAACAATGGTTAATCCTTTTTCTTTTGTTTTGTTTAATAGTTTTTTGAGTTCAGGTTTTTTTAATAATAAAACCCTTTCACGCATGGGTTCATGGTTATTGTAACTGCCTTGTTTATATACACCAATATGCAAATTTCTCAATATCAAATTGCCTTTAAAAAAAGTACAAAATGCATCACCCATATTTACATTTCCTGCACGAACAGATTTAACTTCAGTGCCCGTTAAAGCAATGCCCGCCTTGTAACGGTCAATAAATTCATATTCGAATTTTGCTTTTTTATTTATAATGCTGGGCACAGGGTTATTTTATATTTTATATTTTTATTTCGGTCTGAATAGTCTTCGATATACGCCGTGGCGGATAGACTGACAGTTGACATCCTGTCTGCCGCGGCTGATATCAAAGGATTATACCATACTTACTTTTATAGCATTGGTACGTTGTTTTTCATGTATGGGCATACTGGCAGTATGGATCACGATATCACCGTGTGATACAAATCCTTTTACCTTGAGTATCTCAATAAGGTCGCTAAAAGTTTGATCGGTGCTTTCGTATTTATTATAATATAAACCACGCACACCCCACACCAAACTAAGTGTATTGAGCAAAGGTATATTACTGGTAAAAATAAATATATTTGCTTTGGGTCTAAAGCTTGATATTTTATATCCTGTATAACCCGAATAAGTCATGCCAACAATGGCTTTTGCACCTAAATGGTCACTCATGCGGCATGCGGTAAAACATATTTCGTCGCTCAAGAAAAGTGGTGAATCGGATGTAGGTTTTTTGCCTTTAAAATACACTTCATTTTCTTTTTCTACCTGTGCAATAATTTCACTCATTTTCTGTACTGCTTCAAATGGGTATGCTCCTACAGAGGTCTCTGCACTTAGCATTACTGCGTCTGCTCCATCAAAAACAGAGTTGGCAATATCATTTACTTCGGCTCGTGTGGGCGTAGGATTCTTTATCATACTCTCCATCATTTGCGTTGCAACTATTACAGGTTTACCAGCCAAAATACAACTCTTTATAATATGTTTTTGTATAACAGGCACCTCTTCCATTTTCATCTCCACACCCAAGTCGCCACGAGCTACCATAACGCCATCGGTTACTTGTAATATCTCATCGAAGTTTTGAACACCTTCTGGTTTTTCTATCTTGGCAATCACACGGGTGGTCTTGCCTTTACTTTCTATAATCTGTTTTAATTCTATAATATCGGATGCTTTGCGAACGAAGGAAAGCCCTATCCATTCCACATTATGTTGCAATCCAAAATCGAGATCTGCCAAATCTTTTTCGGTGAGGCAGGGCAAAGACGTATTGGTTTGTGGCAGGTTAAATCCTTTTTTGGAAGTAAGCAGCCCACCATATATAATTTTCGTTTCTATATTATTTAGGCCATCAGTCGAAAGTACTTGAAGGTGTATTTTGCCATCGTCGAGTAGTATATGTTCTCCTATTTTCACCTCGGCTGGAAGATTGGTATGGTTTACATATATTTTTTGTGGTGTGCCTATAATGGGTTGATTGGTAACAGTAAGGGTGGAGCCTTCTATGAGATACACGCCATCGGGGCCCATATCGCCCACACGGAGTTTAGGGCCTTGCAAGTCGAGCAATATACATATATTATTATGCGTGGCATGGTTGAAATCCCGCACATTTTGTATCACTTGTCGGTGGTCTTCGTAGCTACCGTGAGAGAAGTTGAGACGGCATACATTGGCTCCTGATTCTATAAGTTTGGTGAGGTTTTCGTAACTACTGGTTGCTGGGCCTATCGTGGCTACTATTTTGGTACGATTGAAATTGATATTGGACATAATGATATAGTGCTGCAAATATAATACCTAAGGATGAAGTATAAAGTAGTTAGTATAAAGATGAAAGCCCGAAGTTGGAAGTTTGAAGTTTGATGTTGGTTCGCCGCGGCGAAGGAAGTGGGAAGTTTGAAGTAGGAAGTTTGAAGCAGGAAGTTTGAAGCAGGAAGTAGGTTCGCCGCGGCGAAGGAAGTTTGAAGTGAGAGTAGTAGATTTCAAACTTCTGGCTTCAGACTTCTAGCTTTTTATAAGGTTGGAATATATAAAACTTCTGGCTTCAGACTTCTAGCTTTTTATAAGGTTGGAATATATAAAACTTCTGACTTCGGACTTCTAGCTTTTTATAAGGTTGGAATATATAAAACTTCTGACTTCTGGCTTCAGACTTCTAGCTTTTTATAAGGTTGGAATATATAAAACTTCTGACTTCGGACTTCTAGCTTTTTATAAGGTTGGAATCTATAAAACTTCTAGCTTCGGTCTTCCTACTTCTAGCTTACCTCAATCTCGGGTCTAATCTGGCATATAACAAATCGACCAACAAATTTATAAGCACAAATAAAAACGCTACTGTTACTACTGCACCCATCACCACAGGCAAATCGTTTTTTTCCAAAGCATCCACAGTTACCATTCCCAGTCCACGATAGTTGAATACAAATTCTACAAAAAAGGCTCCCGCCATTAAGCTTGCAAACCATCCAGAAACTGCAGTTAAAACAGGGTTAAGGGCATTACGCAAAGCATGGTAAACCAATACACGGTATTCGCTCAAGCCCTTGGCACGGGCGGTTCGTACATAATCCATGCCCATGGCATCGAGCATACTATTACGTGTTAATTGTGTAATAACTGATAGCGGACGAATGCCCAAAGTAATAGCAGGTAATATCAAATTTGCCCATACAATATGGCGTCCTGTTTCAAAATCAAAATCATATAGACTTCCGGTCATGCTAAGGCCAGTATAGCTCGACCATAAGTATCCAAACAACCAAGCAATAAGCACTGCCGCAAAAAAAGAAGGGATAGAAACACCCAAATTTGTGATAGTGAGTAATAATTTATCGACCCAAGTATTTTGTTTAAGTGCACATATAATACCCAAATATATACCACCGAAAATAGCCAATAACATGGCCGCCGATGCTAGAATAGCTGTGCATTTGATTGCGGGTTCCAATATTTCTCCTACTGGTTTTTTGCTCACAAACGAGCGACGTAGATACGGCCACTTGAATACAACAGCACTTTTTCCTACACTGATTATTTTTGCCCAATTGTATTTTTCTGTATTTGTTTTATCATCTGTATGAAATGAAATTGGACTGAGGTCATTTATGTAAGTAACGAGTCTTTCTGAAAAGGGTTGGTTAAGTCCAAATTCTATTTCCAAAGCTTGTTGACTTGCCTTATCACTTCGTTGTCCAAGAGCGTCCATGGCTGCTCCGCCTGCTGTGGCATTGAACAAGGTAAATACGAGTATCACAACTCCCAACATCACAAAAAGACTATATGCAATTTTTTTTAGCAACATTATATAGTTTATTTTGGTTTATATATAATATACTTTCGGCATGCTTACAATATTATATATAATACTATTAAAAGGTATCTTTCAAATCGGGGAATCGCGGTTCGGAATTTTTCACAATTCCTTTACAAAAAATCTGCATCATAGGTCCAGCAAGTAAACTGGTAACTATTGCCATGATTATGAGTGCTACAAATATAGTTTCATTAATAAGTTTAGCCTCGAAAGCCAAATTTGCTAAAATAATTTCCATGGCTCCACGGGCGTTCATCCCAAATCCCACAGCTAAGGATTCTTTTATATTGAGTCCGCCTATATAGGATCCTAAAGTTGCTCCCAATAATTTGGTGGTAATTGCAGCAATTAAAATTAATGCAGTTATATGCCAATCGAAATGGGCAATAAAATCGAGACGCAAACCTATAGAAACAAAAAACAACGGGGCGAAAATATTTGTCACAAATTGATATATAATATTTCGTGCATCGTAAGTGAGGTGTTTGCTATCGCCAAATGCAATACCGAAAATAAATGCTCCGAACACCGCATGTATTCCTATATATTCTGTAAAGGCCGCACCCAAAAAACAGAGTCCGAATGCCATACTTAAAACACCGCCTGGCCAAGAAAATTTTTTCTGAAACCAAGGGAGTGATTTATCAATCAGCCATTTTGCACCAGTCAAAATAACGATAGCATAAGCAAAAGTGAGTGCTATTGTTTGCCATAAAGCAAAAGTGGCTTCCTTATGCGTTTGTATTAAACTGAGTACAATACTAAAAATAAGCCAGCCCATCAAATCATCTATCATGGCAGCGGCTATTACAATGCTGCCGATATGGGTTTTATATAACCCCAAGTCGAGCAAGGTGCGGGCTATTACGGGCAACGCTGTAATACTTAATGCAGTTCCCAAAAACAAGGCGAATACTTTTTTATTAGCTTGTTCAATATGGAAGTAATCAGTGAAAAAATATCCCAATAATATACCTACCGCCATGGGCATTAGGAAGCCTCCCATACTGGCAAGGAGTGCACGCTTCCCGTTTTTTCGCAATATATGCAATTCCACTTCCATGCCCGCCACAAACAGAAGCATAATTACCGAAAGCGAAGTGATACCATTAAGTGCAAGTGGCACATTTCCAACACTGGGGAATAAGTGATCGCCCCATACAGGTTTGAAATGCCCCAGAATTGTTTTGCCTAAAATAATCCCTGTAATAATTTCACCTACTACCAAGGGGAATTTAAACTTCCGTGCAAATTCCCCCACAAAACGTGATAAAATAAGCATTACCCCTAACGACGTAATAAGGGTAACGATATCACTGTGGCTCAGTTTCATGGTGCAGGGTCAAATTTTTTTTTCTGAAGTATTATATATATATATTACAACTGAACTTTCTGCCGCAGCGGACTATTTTTCAAGTAAAAAAGTATCTGTTGCATTTCTGCAACAATATTAATTGAATAAGTCCAATGAAAACGATGGAAGTTATTTGCAATTTATTCACTTACTTCGCCCCCCTAACCCAATACCAAAATCAACATGCAAAATCGTAGAGACTTTATCCGCAAAACTGCTATGGGCACATTAGCTATAGCATTTGCTAACAATATGGATGCCGCTGTTTCCATGCCTTCGCCTCAGTTATTAGATAGTGACGAAGAAAAGTTTTGGAAACTTATACGTAACCAATTTCCTTTGAGCAAAGAAAAAATTTATTTGAATAATGGAACGATGGGTCCTTCTCCTTACCCCGTTATTAATGCGGTGCATGAAGCCATGCGTGATAATGATATACAAGGAAATTACGGAGGCTGGGAAAAAACTGCCGATAAAATTGCAGGATTTGTGGGTGCTCTCCCCGATGAAATTGCACTCACACATAATGTAACAGATGGCATTAATATAGTGGCCTGGGGAGTTCCACTAAAAAAAGGCGATGAAGTAATTTTGACAACACATGAGCATGTAGGCAATGCTACGCCTTGGCTTAACAGAGCCAAACTTGATGGTATTGTTATAAAAGTATTTACGCCTGCCAAAACCGCTGCCGAAACTTTGCAACGTATTAATGATGTCCTTACCAAAAAAACAAAAGTGATTGCAGTGCCGCATATTCCTTGTACCATCGGACAAATTTTACCGATTAAGGAAATTTGCAAATTAGCCAAAGATAAAAATATATTTTCCTGTATTGATGGTGCTCATGGACCCGGAATGTTGAAACTAGACTTGCATGATATGGGTTGCGATTTTTATACAACTTGTACGCACAAATGGTTACTCGGTCCCAAGGGAACTGGATTTTTATATGTGAGAAAAGATATGCTCGATACTTTGCAAACTTTGTTTGTTGGTGGGGGCAGCGATACAGGTTGGGATATGTTGAAGACGCCGCCAACCTACAGTCCTTATGCTGCAACGGCACATCGTTATTATTATGGAACACAGAATGTGGCATTATATAGAGGCGTGGATGCAGCAATCGATTTTATGAATTATATAGGAATGGACCGCGTAGAAAAACGCAGTAGAGGGTTGGCCACACAATTGCAAAACAAATTATTGGCTATAGGTGATAAAATAGAAATGCTGACGCCCACCGAAGATGCTAGCCGTGGAGCAGTTGTTGGCTTTAGAATTAAAGGTGTCGTATACACAGATTTTTATAACCTTGCTGCCAAAAATGATATACGCATTCGCAGCGTAGCCGAGAATGGATTGAACTCACTCCGCGTTTCTACACATATATATAATAATATGGATGAGGTAGATAAATTGGTGGAGTTGGTTAAAGGGGTATAGTGTTTTTTCATACCTAAATATGAAGAAACTATATATTCTTTTTGCTTTAATACTTTTTATATTTGAGAAATCTCATGGGCAACGAAGGCAATTTGGTCAAATTGATAGGCTTGATTCTATTGTAAATAACTTTACTGTAAAACTAAATAACAATGGTGTTTCTAAAATAATTTATACAAAACATTATTGTGAAAGTATGATACCTCATAAGTGTGGTAATGTTATCTATATTTTTTGGAAAAATGCGGCAGAAAGTTACATTAAAAAATTTGATGGTTGCATTCAATATGCTGAATTCAAAATTACAAATAGTAATTTCTTTGATTTTTATGAAAAGTTTAAAGACACAATAAAAGATGAAGAAGTTCATCCATTTCAAACGGAAGTAAAAGAGAACCATAAAATTACAAGCAATCGTGATAGTGGGAGTGCTATAATATTCCCAGCAACTATTTCGATATATCATTATTGCGGCAGAGAGATTATTATATATGATCAGAATGATACTATTGAAAAATATTTCAATTATTTTGAACTTGAATACAAAAGCGGTGAGGATATTAATATAAACTATAATGCAAATAATAAGCTGAAATTGGTTCAATGGGACAAACGCACCAACGAATTAATAGAACAACTTGAAGCAGAGAAAAAATTTGTTAGCGTAAAATAATCTACCTCACAAATAACTCCGCAATAGTCTGCATCATATTAGAAAAAAAGTTTGCGTTTTCATTGATGATAAACATAAAGGGCGTGCCACGCAAACCAAAGAATGGACTTAAAGTAAAGGATAATTGCAATCCTATAATTGCAAACATCAGTGACCACGATTTTAAAAATATCATTCCTTTTGTAGCATACTTTTTATCAGGATTTTCTAGATCGAGATTATGCGTAATTTTTTTCATTTCTCGGTAGAAAAGATATATTCCTGTTAAGCCCGCAACTACAAAAATTAATATATTAATAAATTGTAACAATGCATAACTATAGCCCGCAATAAGGAAGAAGAAACTTAAGGGAGCAAATACTGCCTATACCAAAGCTATATAAGTATTGCATAATACAATGAACGAAAGTAACTGGTTGAAATGTTGCTTCGCCCCAAAGAATAACATAAAGAAAAACAAAGTTGGGAAACATATAAAGGAGGTGAAATAAAAAAGCAAAGGCAATTTGACAGCAGAAGAAAAAGTCTGTTCAATACCTTGCGATGCCCCGATTAAAAATCCAAAGACGGCAAACATGGCTATGCTTAATGAAAGCAACCTGGTAATTTCTTTGCCTGATGATACTTTGTAAAGCATCCTCGAAATAGTTTCTTCCTTGTTTCTAAGCAAGGGTGTGATTAAATTAATTGTACTCATTTTTATTTTAGTTTTTAAAAGGACTTTGTAACGCAAAGTAAAAATGATTGGTTACAATCAAAATATATATTTGCCTTTATAATCCAATAACTAATACCGACACTCAATATATAATAGTCCAAAAGAAAGGGACTAAATGTATTGTAGTTCGGCATTATCATTCTACAAACCTAAAATAGTCCAAAGACTATTTTAGGTTAAGAATTGGTATAACCTTCTAAAAACTAAGTCCGCCACAGTCGGAGAACTATTTTAGTTTATGAATAGGTATAATAATTACTTATGCTTTATGTTTACATCAATAAGAATAGACGGGCAAAATTTTGTGGTAATGCCTGAACAAGGCTTTTCACCAGAAGTTACTGGAAGTAGGCCTTTGACTGAAAAGGAGAGAAAACTGATCGTGGCAGAAATGGATTCAGACGAATCAGAGGGTATAACTACCAAAGAGCTAAAACTTAAAGTGAGGGAATGGGCGAGATTGCTGTAAAATGGAAGCCTAGTGCAGGTAAGGATATTGAAAGAATTCTTCAATATATTGCAATAGAAAGACAAAACCCTGCCACAGGCATTAAGTATATTAGTGGTTTAATTAGATTCTATGAAGAACTCAATAAATTTGGCATATCAATTAGAAACTCTAGATAAAAAGATTTTCAAAATTACAAAAGTGTAGCTTATAAAAGTACTTATATAGTGTTCTTTAAAGTTTCAAATAATGGTGTTTAACTTTACCGAATCATCAGTGGTAAATCTCTGAAGAACTAACAGTAAAGTCCCTACTTCCTCCCCTCCACCATGTTCTTATATCCTATAAACGCCCTGAAAATTCCCATGGCGGTACTGTCTTGTCCGCTGCATGAAGTGAGGTATTTGCGTTCTATGTGGTTGCTGAGGTAACCTGTTTCCACCAATACACTGGGCATCGAAGTTTTCCAAAGTACCAGAAAGCCTGCTTGTTTCACGCCACGGCTGTAGCGGTTCAGCTTTTTAAAATTTTGTTCTACTTGAGCGGCCATATCCAAACTTCGTTTGAGAAATTGGTTTTGGTAAAGGCTGAATATAATATGTCCCTCAGCACTGCTGGGGTCGAAGCCATCGTAATTGCTTTTATAATCATTCTCTAAAAGGATGGAAGCATTTTCGCGTTTGGCTACCGATAAGTTGCCCGCAGTTTTGTGCAATCCCATAGCATAAGTCTCGGTTCCGTAGGCACTCGGACTGGTACTTGCATTTACATGGACAGATAAAAAGAAATCGGCATTATTTTTATTGGCAATTTCTGCACGCTCATGCAGCTCAACAAAGCTGTCGGATTGTCTTATATAAATTACCTTGATGTTTTTAAAACTGTCGCTAATTAATTTGCCTAACTTATTGCTGATGGAAAGCGTAATATCTTTTTCGTTGGCCCCGCCGTACATACAACCATGGTCGTAACCCCCGTGCCCCGCATCAATTACCAACACTTTTATTTCCGTTCCAGGCTTGCGAGCAGGCACTTTAAAAGCAGCCCAAGCAAATCCAATAAAAAGAATGAGGGCAGCATGGGCAAGGTATTTGTATTTTTGCAAAATCATTTTCTATTGTCCAAGTTCAATTTATATACCACTAATTTGCAAAAGGGATTAAAATCTATTTTTTTTACTTTCCGCAAAACTATGCCCAATAAAGGTTTTGGACATTTAGTGTTTTTCACCAAATATGTTTTGTTGTGCATTACTTGTATATTATTCTGTTCACTTGGCAGCATGGCTCAAAGCAAAAAAGACAGTATTGCGAAGAAAGACACCACTATTCGCATCAATATAGAGACTAAGACGGATACGTTGATTGGCACTGACACGCTCAATAATACTGATACTTTAGGCTTGCCTCAAAGCAAAGACGCAGTTAAATCTGAAGTAAATTATAGCTTCGACGATTCCAGTTACTTTGATGCAGAGCATAAAGAATTTCATCTGTGGGGCAAGGCACATGTGGATTATGAAAAAGTAAAATTGGATGCAGGTTATATACGAATAAATTTCGGGACAAATACCGTTACAGCGGAACCGAGTAAAGATAGTTTGGGGAATTCCTATAATAGACCGGTTTTTAACGATGGTGACCGAGACTATGTTTGCGATAAAATGAGTTATAATATGGTAACCAAAAAGGGGAAAATTTATGGATTGGTTACCTCCGAAGGTGATGGATTGATACATGGCGACCAAGTAAAAAAAGATTCGGCCGATAATTTATATGTAAAAAATGCTCGTTACTCAACTTGTACCGATACTTTGCATCCACACTTTTATATTATGGCCAAAGAGTTGATGATAATTCCCGGCAAGCAAATAGTAAGTGGTCCCGCACAATTGGTAGTGGCCGATGTGCCTACACCTGTTGTATTGCCATTTGGTTTTTTCCCAATAAAGAAAGGACAAAGACGTGGAATTTTGCCACCCAGTTTTGCCAACAGTAGGGCACAAGGTTATTATATAAAAGGTTTAGGTTATTATATACCTATTAACGACTATGTAGATTTGGCTGTGCGGGGAGATATATACTTTAATGGAAGTTGGCAAGGTACTTTGGCTCAGCAGTACAAACGCAACTATCGGTATGCTGGAGGTTATACTTTAGCTTATGGAAACTTGGTTTTTGGTGATAAAAAAGCTGATGATTATAGTCGTATTCGCAATTTTAATTTTACGTGGCGTCATACGATTGATCCTAAAAGAATTCCAGGATATACATTTAATTTGGATATTAATTTATCTTCATCAAACTATTATCAAACTTCTACTGCATTTAATTATACCGATATCACCAAAAATATAATTCGCTCGTCGGTTAACTTAACAAAAAACGACCGAAAGAATAGATATAGTTTGACCACGGCATTAAATCATGACCAAAATTTGCAAACCCATGATATCAATTTTACGCTACCCGAAATAAATTTTACCTATAATAGTTTTGCTCCATTTGTAAAGAAAAACAGGGTGGGTCTTCCCAAGTTTTATGAGAATATCCGTATTGGTTATACGCTGAATTTTAAAAACCAAATAAGTACCAAAGATACCATACTTATTCAGAATCCAGATACCATTCCGTACTTGCTCAAAAATGGGATGGTACACAGAATCCCGCTCAATTTGCCCACCTTTAAAATATTGAAATATTTGAATATAGCACCCACTGCCGATTATCAAGAATTTTGGTATTTTAAAACAGTGAACAAAACTTGGAATACGGCCAAGCAAAAATTGGATACTTTTTATAACAATGGTTTCGAACGCGGATATACTTATGGCGGGCAAGTATCAATTAATACTGCTATATATGGTATTATGAATGTGAACCGTTTTGGGTTGGTGGGCTTGAGCCATGTAATACGTCCATCCGTCACCTTTGGATATAGGCCCGATTTTTCGGCTACCAAATTTGGGTTTTATAAATATAATAGGCCCGATTCTATTGGACTGTATCCGCAAAAGTATTCTATATTCGAACAAGGTATATATGGTGGCCCAGGGGCAGGAGAACAAGGATTTATGAATGTAAATATTTCAAATAATATAGAAGCAAAGTATAAACATAAAACTGATACAGGAATTGAAGTTAAGAAAACAACATTGATAGAAAATCTCACCATCGATGGTTCTTATAATTTTCTGGCAGATTCCTTCAAAATGTCAAACGTGAGTGTTAGCGGTTCTACCCGATTATTCAAGCGGTGGGCGGTTACTTTTGGTAGCTCCCTCGATCCGTATAAATATAGTATTACCCAACGTGTAAATGAGTATGATATAGATGTAAAAAAACTTAGGTTTGGGACAATCACCAATGCGAGGTTTGCTCTATCCGCGAGCATTACTGCCGATGATTTTAAGTCCAAACCCAAGAAATCTAAGAATGACTCCACCCTAAATAAAGATTCTGGTGCAGAGCAACAATATATAACTGCCAACCCCGATATTTTTGTAGATTATAATATACCTTGGAACTTGAACTTATCATATACATTTAATTATAATAATAATCCACTTGCAATAGGTGAGCAGCAAACAAAAATACAACCTACTTTAATGCTTAGCGGTGATATAAAACTCACCCCGAAATGGAAAGTAGGATTTAGCACCGGTTATGATTTTAGTTTGAAACAAATTACATTTACCAATATCAATATATACCGCGACCTCCATTGCTGGGATATGGGCTTCGATTGGGTTCCTACAGGAGTTTATAGACGCTATATGTTCACCATCAAAGCAAAGTCGGCATTGCTGCAAGATTTGAAATTGAATAAGAGGAGAGAGTGGTTTGATAGGTAGGAGAAAGGAGTAAGGAATAAGGAATAAGGGCTCCGCCGCGGCGGACGGCGTCAGCTCCTTACTCCTTATCCCTAGTTCCTTTAACATCAACTAAATATTTCACTATAATACTCACCGACGCATCGGGAATCGGAGCACCGAAATTCTTCACCATTTTATCTACTATTTTCTTCCAAGTTTTCTCAGGAAAGTTAGGTTGCATTTCTATATATTTTGAAGAGTGACAAGTGAGACAATATCTTTGAAATGCTTTCATGCCCACAGCTTGCGGTATATATGGCTCAATGGCCGATAATTCTTTGGCGGGTTCTTCTATTTTTGGGTTTTCTATCATAGGTTTTTTGCCCTCGCCGCACGATGAACTATATATACTAAATATACTTACAAATAAAATTATGTATTGATGTTTTAGCCACTCTATTCGCCGCGGCGAATCCCTGAGAGGAGACTTACTAGTACTATATTTTTTAAATTGTGTTAATGACATTTACTCCACTGTAATAGTTAAAGTTTCTATTTCGTTTCGCATATAACCACTGCGGTTCCACTGATGTGCTGGTTGTGTTTCTCCTAGGCTGTTCGTGGCTTTCACACGTATTATATATTTGCCGGCTGCATTTGGTTTCCAATTATATTTCCATCTTCGCCATGCATATTTTCCCAGCTCTGTATTTAGATTTGTGGCATGCCAAGTTTTGCCATTGTCCATAGATATTTCTACCTTGCTAATTCCATCACCCCCATCAAAAGCC
>Ga0163151_10001710_pt1 | contig 36377 bp, 63 predicted proteins | sample OliLakLV19MP5IB2_FD_145596 | JGI IMG/M metagenome (GOLD analysis project Ga0163151, IMG submission 145596) | Freshwater microbial mat bacterial communities from Lake Vanda, McMurdo Dry Valleys, Antarctica - Oligotrophic Lake LV.19.MP5.IB-2 | ecosystem: Environmental > Aquatic > Freshwater >... | reverse complement strand
TTGTTTGGTGGCCTGTGATTATACACCGAGACGGTTCGGCTGAAGCCATTCGAGACGCTACGCAGTCGCCTAACCACCGGGATTAGAAATCCCGTGGCTTGCGGCGGGTTTAGGCTGTCACTCCTGGTCTCGAACCAGGAACCTTCGCTGTAACAGAGCGCCGCGCTGCCGATTGCGCCAAGTGACAATGTTGTAGGTGTATCGCCCCCAAACTCGCGCCGGACTCTTACCGAAGGATTTATCATAACGATTCGATATTGCTATGCCCGCTTGGATCAATCCCAACAGTGAGATTATACCACAACAGCAACCTGTTCTAGCTTAATCTTAGTCAACTCACCGCACTTCCCACACTTGATTTCTATATCTCCAAAATTCTCGACCTGCGTGTATGGGAACGACATATCGCACAGCCGCGCTAGGCATTGCAAGCTGGCGCAGTATATGGACTCTGGCCTTACAGGCCCGATCCAGCGCGGAAGCCTGATGCGAAACTTAGCAATAACGTCATGCTTACTCTTGCGTGAACACCGTGAACACTTGATCGCAATGTCCGGCGTAGGGCCAGTTAGTTCGGCTACTTCGTGAAGTGAGTCGAAAAGTCTTGAGCCACAAGTCTTGTGGCGTATCGGAAGCACGACTAGATCGAAGTCTGCTGGGCCGGGTTAAAGCTTTTTCCTGGCACACCAGACCTGAGAGCTAGCTGAAAAGGAAAGTTATCGTTTCTAACTGCTCTGATATCGCCACTCAGTACCCACTTGCCATCCGAGTCTTGTGTCTGGATGTTTTCCAGGTAAGCAGGAACGGAAGCCGACAACTGTTGCATGGTCGATCCAGCCATCGCCCAGGGAGTATTCCACAGCACGTGCAGTTGAATCTCCGAGGCGTTTTTCCACCTGATGTATTCGAGTTCGTTGTTGGCGAGAATTTCGACAGACCCGGTATACTCAACTCCGCCGAAAAACACGCCCTGCGGAGAACGAGTGCCAGCGGCAGCGCGATAGTTCGCGTTGTTGGTGCTAATGTTCAAGCTCAGGTTTTGGACAACATCCCAAGCAGTGCCATTGTCTCTACGAACTTTCAAAGTCCAGGACGGCCAAATCTTCAAGATAGAAGTGCCGTTTAGCGTAGTCTTAGTCGAAGCGCCCGACTCAGCGCCCTCGAAGTCGGCACTCACCATAAAGATACCATCGGTTTGCTCGGCGTTGGTTTCAAGCGTCAAAGACTTGACCACTAGGCCGGGATGGATGTGATTCAGGTTAGCAGAGGCCTCGCCGGACGTGGGGACGCCTTGACGCTCCATGCTCAATGTCGGAGCAACCGAAGCATTTGAAAATGTGTGAGTGAAGTTTCTGATGCCGAAAATGGTGACAGTTCCGGCAGATGCGCCAGAAACAAGAATTCCAGACGGAGCGATACTCGACCACGATGTACGGGAATACATCAATCCTCTTGCCAAGCCACCAAAGATAGTCTCACTCGCGCCGTTTCCACCAGCGTCAATTCCCGAAATCGAAACAGTCACGCCAGTACCGTCAAATCCGGCGACATCGAATCTCAGAATAGCCCCGCCGTCTGACGGTTGGTTATTCAGCACAAGGTTTTTAGATATCGTCAGAGGCTCTGCAACGAGCAAGGACGCCGCTGAACTGCAAGGAGTCATATTTGTACTAGCAGCACCCATAGCGCCCAGCAGCAGCACGCCCAGGAAGTCCGACACCACAGGGGCAGACAGATCGCCTTCCGACCATGCCCGTCCCTGAACGGGAGGTTGCTGATTCATGCGTCTGTCACCAGCATGGCCTGTCGGGAAGATGATCGCCTGATTATCCTGCATCGAGGGGAGTCCATCGGTGATAACGTCGAACCAGCGCCCGCCTTCTGACCACAGACGACCGTTTTTCAGCCCAGAAGGAGCCGAGCAATAGTCAGTTTCGACGGCGATTTTAGTAGCGAGAGAAAATGTTGAGGTGATTGGCATGTGATAACTCCTGAAAGGAACGTCTAATTATAGTCTAATTCTGACTTTATGTAAACTAGGCATTGGCGAACTGGAATGTCATTACCCAGCCAATGTACTCGACTCCGCCATAAAGCAGCAGTGGAGCGCCGACCGAGTAGGTTCCGCCAGTTAGAAAACATTTGACAGAACCCGTCGCGGCGAGAATGGCATTTATTACCGTGTCATTCTGAAACTTCTGCCGCCACTTATCTCCATAAGGCAATGCTTCGTTTTCGAGATAAGATAGATTTCCGCCTTGAACTTGTCTGGGAGCGACCATTACCACAGATGTAATATTGATCTGGTTCTCCCAAACATTATGAAACGCTCTAGGCTTGGAAGTAAACGAACTCGGAAAGTGAATTACGGCAGGAAGTTTCTGTCCCTGCAACGAATTCGGATTTTTGGCAAAGTCATAGGACGAACCGACTCCGGCAATGGAGCGTTCGTAAGCCGCTATTTGGTCAATACACGCCTGATCGGAGAATGGCATCTAGGTTAATCTCGTCTTTGTTCTTGCTGGAATATTTTCATGTCATCGCCGCAATCAGGGCGTCTCTTTCGTTAGTAAGTTCGCTGACTCTGGATTCGAGATCGGTGACTCTTTTAGAGAGATGCGTGTTTAATGCTCTCTCGCTTGACAAGTCTCTCCTCAGCGTTAACATTTCATTGTCCCTAATCAGCATTTCTCTTCTGACACCAAGCATCTGATCGTCCCTGAGGGCAATTGCTTGTCTCAGTTCAGCCTCGACTTGAAAAAACCTTTCAATCTCCATGCGCCGCATCTTAAGCGAAGCATCTAATCTTTCGTTCTCGGCGCGGAGATTTAGAAATTCCTTGTCAACACTTGCGTCTCTAGCCTGCTGTTCTTGGATGATTAAATCTGCTTTGGACTTAAACTCCGCCGCATCGTTAATTGCCTTCTGTTTTATGCGCTCAATGTCTGTTTGTGAGACACTGTTCCTGGCCGTTGCCAGCGCGGTAATAAATCCACCGACAGCGATTAGGATTGCGACTATTTCAGTTGGGGACATTGACAGGTCTTTCACCCAGGAATCCCAGCCATATTAACGCTGCAATTGCCAGCGCCATTGCGGGCCTCCCGTATTCGGGGGTGATTATCCACATTCCTGTAATGTGTCCACCCCATAGTATTGTAGTATACGCACATACCAAAGTAATAATTACATCGAGCCAGAACGGTGACGATTGCCGACGAAGTAATCTCTTGAAAGCTAGAATGGAATAAATAACAGTACCCCACGCGCCGAATATTACAATTAGTATTCCCCAAAACAGTGCCGTTGTCATTAGTTGTCTGGATAAATAACAAAAGTTGAGCGAACGAAGCGATCAATTTTGTCGCGTATGTCCCCCGCCCATGCGGTTGGAATCTGTATCGTTCCCAAAGTTAGAAACGCGGTTTTGTTCTCATACGGCGACATGCCCTGACCATACAGCCACGAAACAAGTCTTAGTGTCGCCCAGTTAATATCTGGCTCCGGCGCGAACTTGAAAATGGTTGTACTGGCAGGATGGTTATTGGCAGACGTTCCATTGGCATACGGAACCACCAGTGTAGTTGTTGGGCTGGTTCCGCCAACGACTTGCATCATCTCGCCTTCGATCATCAACAAGTCACCTACCGAAATACGAGGCGCATCGTAATTCGCATCACTCGCGCCGGTTCCCGCACTACCAGCACCTCCAAGCGAGATAGACCCGCCAGATGCGCCGTAACTAGATGCAAGAGACGTGCCGGTATTGACCCAGGCATTCGAGTAATCTTCGTGGTATCCCCAGAAACCTGTAACCTGATTGGCTTTTTGGTCAGTACCAGAATAGCTAAATTTGCTACCCGAATCCGATCTTATAACCAGTTTGTCCCACGGGCCGTAATTGTAATTATTTCCGGTCTTGAGATACATGACGCCATTGGGTATTTGGGATGCGCCATTTTGTGTGAGTAATTTATCCAGCGCAAGCAACTCCCAGTCAAACCTAATCTCGTCCTTGCCGTCATAATCGTAATATCGAGTCTCGCGCTTGGGGTAAAATCTACGGCGACAATATCTCTCAATCGAACGCGATGCTTTATTGAGAAAGCCAACAATCTTCTCATCATCAACATTGTTTTGAGAAGCGAACGACATATACGATTTGGCTTGGTCAAGTGTAGCGTATGCGTTAGGCATATTATTTAGTGACGCTCCACAGCCACTAAAAGTGGCGTGGCTTCTTGGGAAACGCATGTGTTGACTACCACTACGTTAGCTCCCAACGGCTCCGTCCGAGCCGAGTTGCAGTTGTTTGGTGGTCTGTGATTATACACCGAGACGGTCATTTGCGGAATATACATATTATACACCGTGGGCGGCACCCAGTCGCGGTACACCACGCCCCGCGCCGTCAGCGTGCCGTTGGCGTTGACCAGATCGGCCGCGCTGCCGTTGTCGCGGTTGGTCCAGATGTAGACGCGCTCCAAGTCAACGATCAGCGGCGCGGCCGTGAGAAACTTCGATAGCTCGTCCCCGCTCTGGTACGGGAAGTTGCCCCACATGGCGAACTCAGTCAGCCAATACGCGCCGCCATAGTCCAGCGCGCTCAACTCTCGCAGCCGCGCCAGGCAGGTATCGGCGTACTGCGAATAGCAGTGGATGCCGAGCGTGTGTGCGAAGGCGTGGCCCGCCTTGAGCTTATACGCCGCCAGGTAGTCTTTCAGCCATTGCAGGTCAGCCGCGCCGCCATTGTTGAGATGGATGTTCGCGGCGACGATCCGCATACCAGGGCAGGCCTGCTCGATGCTCACCGTGACGCTGGCGGCCAGCGTGGCCGTGATCGGGTGGCCGGCTGGTTCCGGGTTGGTCGGTTCGTTGCCCAACAGAGTGATGGGCGGGCAGAACGTCTGGGCGGCCACATCCCAATTGCGGTTCATGGGCGTGCAGTTGGTGTAGTTGCCGCCGCAAGCGTGCATGCCCCAGGCGTAGAATTGCGTCACTCCCAACGCGGCGCGATCTTCGTTGTGCGACCAGTCGAGCTGGGCCAGGCCCTTCGTTGCCGGTGCCGCAGCAGGCGCATGGTAGCCCCCGGCGGTCACCAGCAGTGTGGCGGCGAGCAGAACGAAGGGCAGCGGCGGCAGGTACTTATAACGCATCCAAACCGCCGTATTCGTTGCCGGTGCCGCGAGCCAGGATTTGGAAGGCGTCGAACGTGTTGCCCGTGTTGCTGGTGTACAGGCCGTGCGCCGTCGCGGTCGAGCTTGGCACGGTAAACACCGCGCCCACTGCCACGTCGTTGTAAAAAAGCCGCCCTTCGGTGCCGCTTAGTATGACGCGGATAACCGCGCCCGCCGCATACGTCGCTACACCCGTGCGGAGCGTGGTCGCTACCCCGGCCACCACTTGCTCTAGCAGGCAGTTGGTGCCGTCGTGCGTGGCCCGCAGGTAGTTACTGGCGTCAGCGTAGCGTAAGGTCAGCCCGCCCGCGCCCGCCGAGCGCGTAAAAGCGATGTCGGCCAGCACGTCGGCGCTGACACACGGGGCTGTCGCCTGGGCGATGCCGCCCGCCAGCGCCGTGGCCCCGGCTACGTTGCTGGCAATTGCCCAGGTGCCAACTTGGGCAGTCCACGCGCGCGCCGTCACCGCCTGCGCGTCCGGCCCGGCTGTCTCGGTCGAGCCGAGCGCCCCGTTGGCGCGGGTGAAGGTGTCGTAGGCCAGCACCGGCACTCTGTAGAGCGGAGCGGGGATGCGCAGGTTATCGAAATAGTTGGCCGCAGCGCCGGTGCCTTGAATAGAGGCGTAGAGCGTGGCGGTCGAAACAAAAGCACTTTGCCAAAGCAGCGTCCAGATTGTGAACGCGCCGCCCTTTATGAATAGATAGTGTCCCGACGTGCGCAACACTATCGCAAAGTCGTAATAGGTTGCCGCCGCAAAGCCAGACCCCACTAAAACCCCGGTACCCGCCCCCGACCACGCGTTAATTGTCGCTGCATCAATATAGGCGGTAGCGCACAAAAACGAACTACCGCCCGTGGTGGAAGTGCGCCATCCAGCAAAGGAGTCGTTGCCGCTTGCAACGCCGTCCTTTTTGATACGCACTAGCAGGGTTAGGCCAAAGGCGCGGGTGTACGGCCCCTCATACAAACGCGGATCGGTATAACCCGTCACCGTTCCGGTAACTTTGATCTCCCCGCCAACAATGGCGAGATTGTTCCCGCTATCCGTCACCTCGCGCACGCCCGGCCCCGGCGTGGCGGGCGTGCCGTTGACCGCCCCGGCCGCGCGCGTGTCGTCGAAGGTGTCGAGCAGCAGGTAGGTGAGGCCGTTGCCGTTGAAGCCGCGCGGAATACCGCCCAGGAATCTCCGCGTGCCGCCGCGCCATCCGATCCTGTACTTAGTTCTAAAGTCTCGAAACATTAAGGTCGACGCGCCCACGCGACGAAACTGTACGCATAATCAAGCCCCGACGCGCCCCTGGCGGTTTGCAACTGAGATGCCGCCGCGACTCTCATCGGGGGAAGATCAATCGTGCTGAGAGACGGACTAATTTTGAGTCCGATGTTGTTAGTAATATACGGAGAGATTCCAACAAAGAAGTCCACTGTCCCTGCCGCAGCAACTTGGACATGCAGAATCTCATCTTCATTCAGCGCGGAGAGTCCGCCGAAGTTTCCGAAGAATTGCTGAACCGTAGCCACGGAAGCGGTTGTAGACCCCGCGCCGACAAAGACATAATTAACATCACCCTTGCTCAAATTGCACCTCCCGGCATTACTGCCGTAAAAGAAAACAGGCGAGGGCGAGATTGCCTCGTTCCCTCGCCTGTTGTTTGGATTGCGTTGCTAACTACTAGCCGATGGCACTACCCTGATGCAGCCAATCGCCACTGGCTTGAGGCGGTATCTTGGCCGAAATTCCAGTACACTCCACTCACCGAGCCAGCGGCGCGGAGGTAGACCGAACCAGGTACGGCGGTATGCGTAGGCACATTCCCGCCAGCGCCGATTGAAGGCGTCGAGCCGCCGATGTCGAAACGGAACCCAGTCCCGGAAACGGTAGAGACAATTGTGACCGACGCACCGGCCTGTGCTGTGAACAGCGCGCCAGCACTAAGGATTTGGGAACCGGCTGTGATGGTCTGATCCCCGGAGATAGCCAGCGTCCCGGCGACGGAAAGAAGTCCGCCCGCGAGGACGTTGAGCGAGCCGCCCGATGCGACGGTCATCTCGCTTGCGCCTTGCTGACGCGATACCCTAGAATTAAACATGATTTATTCTCCAATCAGGCTGCGGTTAAAGACAGCCCCATCTTGTATTGGGCCGGAGGGGAATTTACTCCCCTCCGGGTATTTTAGAAACTAGCCAGAAAGAACGTCACTTAATACCACCACCCCTGCCTCCTGGGTCACAACCGGCTCGTACCGAGCGTGGAAGGCCAAGAGTTCGAGATTCACGATCATAGACCCGCCCGCGCCGTTGGTGTAGTGAACACGATGCCACACCGCCGAAGAATTGGTTTTGAACGAGCGCGTAACCACGGTGTTGTTAGTCGGCTGGCCTTGCGCCGAAGCGATAGTAGCAAATGTTCCATTGCTTGTACCCGAACGCTGCACCTGGAAAACCGCGCCGGTCACACCCGGAGCCGAGCCAGTCGAGGCGATCAGCATTGCGCCTTCGTAACCAGCAAGGTTCACGGGATTGGAGCTACCAGCCGCCGCAATCGCGACAGGGGACAGCGCATTGATGATTCTGATAACCGAGCCGTTGAAAAGTCCTTGAGCCATTTTGTTTTTCTCCTAAACAGTAGGCATGTATGGTATAATAGACACTAATCTATTATGGAGCAAACCTGCCATGAATTGCATTAACTGTACTAACTCTTACACTCGTACATCCGGCGTTCTTAGTTTCAGAAAAGACTTTGGTTATTGCAGTATTGAGTGCATTGAATCTTCTCGACCCCTCTGCCTCAACTGCGGAACAAAGATTACCAGACATGCGAATGAGATACTTTCTGTATTTATCAGGCGCACTTACTGTTCTCAACTGTGCGCTGCCAAGCACGCCACTGCGTACAAGCGTTCCGATGAAACCCGCTCCAAGATGAGCGAGAGTCGTAAGTCATTCAACGGCACAGAGCGTGGCAAAGATGTAATTTCATTCATAGCGTCTAAAAACTCAGAGAGAAACAAAACACAGGAAGGCATAGAGTCTTTCCAGCGCGGAGCCGCCAAGTTTCGCGTATGGCTTCAAACGCAGGACGGTAAAGAATGGCGCGACCGCGTAAATCTTACCAAGAAAACTCCTGAGTATAGTGCCAAGCTAAGTCAATCCCAACGAGAGTTCTACAAAACTGAGCGCGGGCAAGAACTCAAGGAACACTACCGCAGTCTCTACTCTGGCATCCCGCGTCCGCCAGAAGTCACCGAAAAGATGAAACAATCTCTTGATGATTTTTGGAACAGCCCCAAAGGAAATGCTTTGGCGGAAGAAATATCCAACCGCATGACCAATGGGCTTCCAGAAACACCCTACGGGCCTAACTGGAAACGGCAGCGCCAAAAAGCAATCAAGCGCGATCATTCAGTTTGTAAGTTCGCCCATCTCGGAAATTGCCTTGAGCCAGATATGGTTGATGTTCACCACATCTTTCCGAACAGGTTTTTTGGTTACATTCCGGGAGAGAACGAGCATTTTCGCTGGGCAAATCATTTGAACAATCTGATCTGCTTATGTCGGCGTTGCCACCGTTTGTGTGAAAGTACCCGTTCTCTCGTGCCGGAACCTTATCTGGAAAATTCTAACGAACACTACTTGCGATTTCTGCTTACGATCAAGCAGAAATCTTAGTAACCGCCAGGCCCCACGGCTCGACCAACTGTCCACCGAGTCTGCGGCGGGCAAAGATGGCAACTTTGTTCGTGCCAACCAACGTGCTATCGGTGACTCTCTCAACGCTCATGCCAACGCGGTCAGCGATGATGTAGGCGTTCAGATTACCGAAGATGATCGGGTGATTGTTGGCGCTGATCGCAGGCAGGGCTTCCGACTCAAGCACCGGATACCCCAACAGGGTAGCGGGCTGTCCGGCCTGAATCGAGTCCTGCCACAGATAGCGGGCGTTGCCGTCCTTCAACTTGCGGGCGTCTCTCTGGGCCGTGCGAGTCATCACAAACACCGCACCGTCTCTGTACTGCGAAGCAATCGAGTACACCAGATCAAAGATGCCGTCTGCGGTAATGGCCGCAGCGTTACCGGAGTTAGCAACCGTCACACCAACAGCGGGGGTCAACTCTGCGCCAGAACGACCACTCAGAATACCCATCGGTGTTCCGCCGCCAGTACCAGTGAGGAACTGCTCATCCTCGTCAATCCGCATGGCTTCCGAGAACAACTCACCCAACACATCGAGCATGTTAAAGGCGCTATCCTCAAGCAGGTTGCGGCTCAGGTCAGTGCGGGCCATCACTGTATGAATGGGAATCTGAACGGTTCCGAATGTCGGGTTGGTTTCAGCACCCGAAGGGTTGATGGGTGTTTCATTAACCCAGGTCACGCGGACGGCGGAGGTATATCTTGTGTTGCCGCCTTCCAGCTTGGGCCACTCAACCGCATCGCGCAGAGTCGTAACCACGCGGGCACGGCCACGAACCACGGTATTGCCTTCCATGCGCTTGATGATACTAGCGCGGTAATCTTCGGGGACGAGATACCCGCCCAGATCAAGCGAGCCTTCCACCAGCGTAGCCTTGATTTCTGCTACGCTGCGTCCGGTCTTGAGTTCCGCTTCCAGCGCGTCAGGGCGCAGGATGATATTTTTATAGTGCCCAGCAATCAGGCTTGTCTCAGCCGATGTCATTTTGCTGTCACCGACTCTGACATACTTCGTGAAAGCGTCCATCTGAGCAGATCGGCGCTCGTTGTACAACTTTTCGCTACCGTACAGATCGGCAATAACGGCCTTGATCGCATTGGGGGTCTCTCCAAAGCGCATCGCGTAAGCCGTGTCCTCGGACTTCGCCGGAACCGTAGTGTTGCCCAAATCTTCCAGGCGAACAGGCTCCTTCGCGGCGGCTTTGAGGGCGTCAATCTGCTTCTGCAAATCAGCAACCTTAGCCGACTCAACTGCCACTCTGTCAGCCTCGACCTTTGCGGCGTCAGATTCCTGTGCAGCCACGAGTGCCGAAACGGTCTCGATCTGAGAGTTGAGGTTCTTGATCTCGGCGTTTTTAGCAGCCGCTTCCTCAAACTTGTTTTCCGAAATTAGCTTTTCAGCATCGGCCATCGCCGTCGCCTTAGCAGCCAGAAGTGCATTCAACTTGATCTTCATGTGTATAACTCCTAGATAATATTTAACTAAGGCGGGCGAGTTCCAGTCCCAAACGCGCTTTCTCAGCGCCTTGTCGGTTCGGAATAACCCGTTGAGAATAGTTAGAAACTTTGTCGAAATCAGTCACGCCAATTTCGGCAAACTCTGATTTCAGTATTTCAATGACTGGCATTCTGTACTCGGCCGGAGTGGGAGTGCCTGTGATTTCTACAATCGCCCATCTGGTAATTTCACCAGTGGATTTGTTCCACTCGAATGAGGTCGGGAATGTTTGCGAAGAAGTCTTTAATCTTCCAGACGACAGCATTTGCTTAATGTATTCATCGTACTCGTCTGCCAATTTCAATTGGGCTTCGTACCACAATCCAATCGAGTCGGCTTTCAGCACATCTACTACACCGGATACTCTTGTTTTTACGGTGTTGTCCATCGCGTGATGATACATCCACGGCAGTCGTCCAACTGCGTCAAAGATGGCAGTCAATTCGGCGGTTTTTGTGGTGAAGAACTGATCTGTCAAGTCCCTCTTGCCTTCATTCCCCCAAATGACAGCGTATCCGCCAATTCGTTCCGACGTGAGACTTTTGATAACAGAATGATCGGAAACAGCAACCAGGGGAGGCGTGACCGACTTCATCTCAGCGGGTTCTTCGAGCCACTTGGCAAAATCTTCTGCGAGTTGCAGAACAGCTTTGGGCTTGTCTTTGATTTCTGAATTGCCAAGCACCCGATCAACCAATTGCTTATACATACTGGCGACTTCGTAAACCTCGTGGGCGCGATGCTGTGCGGCCTGCGCGTCAAGAGCTTCTTTTAGTGTCGTGGCCGAATAAGGAACATACGGCCCGTAATCCATGTCATCCCAACACTTCACGCTGCCCGCGCTGGTCTGCGCCAGTTCAAGCGTGTCAAAGGTATTTAGAGCAACGCCAACAGGCTCTCCCTTATCGGAAGTCTTGTGGGTGGTGAATTTTGTACCAGCACGCTTGATCGCAAGAGTCATATATGTTTTTGGGAAAATAAAAAGCGCCCGCAACCGCATCCATAGGACGCAATTACGGGCGAACAAAGTCGCACAATTTTTATTTAGTTTTGTTGACGGCGATAAGTTTACATTATGAATTACATTATGTCAATAGCGAGTTTTCTGCCAATTATGTAAATGCAGATATGGAATTTATTTGCGCCAAACGACTTCGTACTTCGATCTATCGTTCAGGACTGTAATTCGCTTGAGTCCCTTCTTCTTTGCGAAAGACTCAATTACACGAATTGACTGATTCTTACCCCATCCGTTTTTCTTCATCACCCTACCTACGGTAACATCGTCCGGCAGGATGTGATTTAGCTTCTCAAACTCAGCCATCTCCGCGTAGACATCTTCAATGTTCTTCTTCATGCAACTACTCGATCTGATTGGACAAACTGGATAGTACGAATATCCACGTTAGTGATTTTGCCATCGTCTATGTCAATTACTACGCCGCCGATGTCGCAAACATCTTCATGGCTTACTACCATGTGAACATACTCAGACTTCCACTGCCACGCGGGAGTAATGATTGCGTGACAGGTGTGCCCGTAGTCGTGGGTTGTTTCGTGGACTCTGTGATGGAAATGCGAACGAATGATGCAGTCGGGGGGCCTTCGGTGCTGAACCATTGCGTCAAGGATGATAGTTCTGGCGTATCCGCGAAGGGCGTTTCCGTAAGTCCAAATACGAGTTCCGGCAGACGGGCCATGATGGGCTATGTCGAAATCAACACCCTCTAATACCAACTTCAAATGATAACTACTATGTACCTTACGCCCCTTAACAGGCTGCTTCGCGCCGATCTCCCTCGCGATCAACTCGTCCCCCGCTCCTGAAACAAGCACATGCGTTGGCGTGCCCCTTGTAACGTAAACCGGGTATTTGTTTGCAATTGGAGCCATGATCTCCGCCGCGACAACCGCTTGCTCAAGCGGATCGTTCGACCAAATCTGAGTTGTATTGTGGTGTACTCCATCAAGCCCGTCGCCGTTTAGTACAACTACCGTCTTTCGCCCCTTGCTACGCTTTTCAACGTAGGGCCAAAACTCTTTCGTCCAATACTTCCAAGCGTCTTTCTGCAACTGATTTTGGCTAACGATATTGCCGTCATCTAGTTCTACGGTCGGGGGCATCAATCCTATTTTCGAGCCAACGTGCAAGTCGGATACTACGACAAGTTGCGCCGATTGGAGTTTAGGCATTAGTTATCCATTGTAATCCAAGTTGCTCTAGCGATACTACAGTCTTGTGATATTGCCCGTCATGGCGTGATACCACCACGAGGCAGTTTCCCTTGATTTCAAGGGCAACTCTAGCACAATGATTGCAACGAATTTCTGATGTAGGAACGGAAACAACGCGGGTGAGCCTGAGTGGTTCAAAGCCGCTGGCGGAAATCGCGTATGCAGTCTCAGTAACTCCGCTGGCAGAAATCTTGAAAAAGACCTCAGTTGCAAGCATTATTTGTTTTCAAAATACTTGCGTAGTGAATCTCTCAAGCGCATCTGAAAGCCACTCATCGTTCCTGGGTCGGGTTGCTGAGTCTGCAACGGCTTTAACTCAAAGACCTTCACGACTCGTTCCAGGTCTTGCAGACTCATAGGTTCGCCGTCAACCCACTTCACCAATGCTCCAATAGTAAGGAATCTTTCTGAGTCAAACATAATTAAATTACTTTCCCTGTTCTTAGGTATTTAGCAAATCGCCTACCGGCTTCCGAGAATATGCCATTTACAGACTTGCGAACATCTCTGCCAATTCCCGCTACTGTGCGCCAGCCCCTTCTTTTGTGCCACGGCTCCTGAGATACGAGTCCGTGGATGGACGGCGCGTAAGGCACGTTGGCGGTACTCATCTTCACCGTTCCAATCACCCCGCTATCTATTAACTCCACATCTTTTTCCCACTGCTTATTCGACTGGCGCGACTCGCCTCTGTTGGTTCCGTTAGCATACTGAGTACCAGTTCCACGGATGTAATACGGCGCGGGCGGCTGATTGGCCTCGGACAGCGGCGGTTGAGAAGCCGCGTTGTTAGCAGTCAGGTCTACGGCCTGTTGCATTGCCTTAGACAAGAGTTGCTGCGCGACCAGATCGCCGTTCTGGAAAGAGCGTATGAGCTTGTCAGCGTTTTTGAGTTCAATCGTAAAAAAGTCGTTTGGCATAGGCGTCTAGGCTCCTATTATCGCACGGTTTACATAATGTGCAATAGTACCGTTAGGCTACTTCCGATCCAAAACATCGGCAATTGCTGTGGCAGGCGACATTAATGCCAGGAGCCTTATTGCCTGTCTTTTGGAGCATTTCAGAGAAGCTCGGATAGGTCGTGTCACCGAATTCCAAACAATCAACACAATGATTAATTACGGCGGGGTCAATGTTCCAGCGGTATTCAGTACCATGTTCGTCAGATAGCATACCAGTTGCCATTTGGTAGACCCACCACCACGCCCCAGCATAGCTTCCGACTCGCGCCGTTGCAGTTGCCAACAGACTAGCCAGTGCATCGCTTCCAACACCACCAGCGATAGCCGCTTGAATATCCTTGTCAACAAATCCGTTGTTTAGTTTAGTTCTTAGATCGGGAATTAAACTGTCGTTTAGATACGACTCATTTGATCTGAGTTGGTCGAGTAGAACTTGAACCATCTCCGGCGTAGTGCCGTCTTTGCCAACAGCTAAGTCGAGTGCATCGGGCAATGCAATACGTCCAGCATCTCTCAAAAGCAAGAACAGCGCGAGGAGTGCTGCAACAATAATGGCGTCTCTCGCAGTCGTATCGGCTTCTACAATGTCGTCTGCCCAGTCCTCGTACCAATCCTGGTACAACTCCTCCAACTTGGCTTGATACTTATTGACCGCAGCGGTCTCTTTGTTCCTACGCCCTCTGCCGCCTCCGCGAAGGTCTGACTTGATTTTCTCAAACACCGACTTGACTTCCGAGACTTCTTTAGCCATAAACAACCCGCCAGCCACTTGATACTGAATGGACTTCGGCAGGATGTCGGTGTTGAAACCTAATGCTAATTTGCCAGCGTTGATGTCGTTCTCGACTGACTTGATTGCCAGTTTTCTAAGCCTGTCCAACTCAGCACTAATGCCGCCAATTTCGGCAGGAGTCTTAGCTGCGTTAGTCAACTGATTTACCGGCGCGTCGGATTCCGAGAGAGAAGAATTTGGATCGGTTGGCTTTCTTTCGGTTCTGCCATTCTGTTGAGCGCCGGGCCTAAGACGCTCAATTCCAATGCCAAAGTAAGCGAGAACAAACTGCGGATCAGTGGCGAGTTGAACGGGGAGATCGCCCAATTGCGGGAGGCGTTCGATCTCCGGCAACGCTCCCTGCTTGAGTACGCTTCTGGCTTCATTGAATGTCTTGAATCGTCCGTAGACATTCATCTCTTGGACGTTCAAGGCTCTGTCTTGCGCCCGGATGTCCTCGAACTCAGTAATATACTGTTTGCCATAATACGGCTGAGTCAACTGCAATGTTAATTGACCTGCCAATAGACGGTGGAGCGGGTAGATCGTGTTTTCCTTGAAGGCTTTATACTTTTCCTTGAAGTCGCTGCCAGATGTCCCCGAAAGCGCAAAGCCCAGGATAAGTATTTCCAACTCATCTCTAGTAAACTTTCTCTGCCCGATCAAGTCCATGTCTCTTGCCGAAAGTCCAACAGTGGCAACTTTCAAATCTCCGGCGCGGGCGATGATGATTTTACGCTCTTGCTCGAAGTCTTGCCTGATTTGAGACGAAATCGAGATAAAGTCTCTCTCGCCCATATCCTCGTTCAGCGTAATAACCGAATGTGGGACACCTCTGCCCGTTACATAGGTGTCTCTCTGGTATTCTGATGTACCTGTTTCTGTTTCAATTGGCACTGCGCCAGACAAAAGAGGACTGTATCCGTCCAGAAGTGAAAACGGATTGGGATACATGAAATGCACAACGTACTTTGTGGGAATAAACTTGTATTGGCCTGAATTGAGTTTGTACGCATATCCCTTGACAACATTGTTGGTGTCGGGAATTGCAACCATTCTGTCCGCTGGAACAGGCCACACTTCGGCAATAGCGTTTTCATTACCAGACTCGGGGGCTAGAAACCAATACCCGTTTCCGCGAAGGTCGAGCCATTCAATTGTGTACTGCCAAATGAAATTGATGTCTACCAGGGGGTTTGGATTTCTAAATAGAATCTCTTGGGGATGGTCGTTGACCGAAATAAGTTCTTCGCCCTGAATTAGCTTGACCTCTGACTTGGCCGACGAAAACTCAGTGGCCTTGCGTCTGATGGCGGCAAAAATCCAGGAGATCGCAAACGCCTGTCGTCTTTTCTCTTCATCGTTCCAGTCATTTGCCTGTGTGTTAGTCGTGGCGATTTGGTACGCCATCTCCCGGCCAGCGGGATCAACTGCCTTAATCCACTGCTGGCGGGCGTATGATATTCGATTGACGCCCCATCCCACCACACGATCAACTACAGAAAGTCTTTTATCTTCCATCTACTGCCTCCGGCGCTTCTCGCGCCCTATTGCTGAGGTGTTGCTGAACTAAATTGCTTTCAGGTACTTCATTGAAACCCACTCATCGCCATTGGCAGAGATACATCCCCAACCAAAATTGAGTGTATTGGGTCTATAGACTCCAAAGACCTTCACCTGCTGGCCCAGATTCAATTGTCTCACAACAGCCGGGATTCTCACGCCCGTCCACGGAAACTGTCTAACATTGAGAACTGTCGCGGAGAAAACGAAGTGCGTATTTGGATTTGGCATAGGTGTATTTACCACGTCTATTAGCCTGTCAACAATATCTGTTTCGCTTACGTCAAACTGATTCCACTGCCCGCCGCCATCGCCGGACGAAAATACCGTCGCGCCGAGACAGAAATGGTCTTTGTTGATTTCAAGCAGATATGGAAACAGATATTCATTCCAGTATCTATCCATAGTTTTATAAAACAGCTTCCACGGGCCAGAGCCGGGAACATTATCTCCACCACATTCAGATATGATTACTGGCAAGTTGGGGAATCCGAGTTGCGCGAAGGCGTCGTTGTCCCTGCGATATCTGAGTGACAGAAATGTGTTGAGAGGCCCATACTCGTGTCTGTCCAGTGTCGCGCCGAACTCCCCAACTGCTTTTAGTGCCGGAACGTATGACGGCCACAGATCGAAACTTGGAGTCCCAGTTGCCCATCCACCAATCAACGCTCTCTTGCCGTTCAGGTTAACGATCTTGGCGAACTCGTGTAAGAAGTTGGCGTACCATGCCATCGTTTGATGGTCGGTGATGATCTGCTCGTTGGGGCCACTCCAAATCTGTATTTTTGGATTGAGTATGACAGCGCGAGAAAGCACAAGGTTGTAATATCTCGCCGCCATCGCGAAGGGGTTTGCGCCCTGCAACCGATAGCGGTTGGAATCAAATCCTTGCCCGTCTATAAGTCCGTCATCAAGCACCCTGCCGATTTTCAACACACTATCCGGAGCCTCAGTAGACCCTCCGAGATCGCCAACGTACTTTGCGACAGTCGGGCGGGCCTGTTGTACCCACCTCTTTGTTATATTGCTATTTGGAAAGGCGTGCGGCCCAAGTTTATTTAACATTTTCGCTCTGGTGAGTAATTCTTACTTCGCTAAAATCGCACATCAACTCGATCAACTTTCCATCACGAAGCCCCATAAACATTCCGCTTTGCGCGCCGTCTTTGCGGTAATCCTCAAGCAAGTCCAATTCAGAGCCTTCGTCAAATTGAGAACCCTTCTTCGCGTAAAAGACGGTAATCGTGTTTCGCATGTTAGACCATCGTGACCAGCGTAGAATGTTCTTTTACGATTGAAGAAAATAAATAGCGCACACAATCGGCCATATGCTGCGCTGTCTTGGCGGCGATCTCGTCGGTGGGATTGCCCATCGCGTCCGTCTTTCTATGATACGAAGCTAGTTGCGAGTACGTTTTTTCGACCGACTTGAAAAACTTGACCTTAACCTTTGGCTTCTTAGTATTTATGACTCCGTAGACTCGGTTAATGCCAAGCCATACATCGGCCACTTTTGGCTCGCGGATCGGAAGTCCGGCTTCTCTAAATTCCTTGCGCCACTGACCTTCCGATCTTGCTCCACCATAGCAGATTGGTCGTCCAGGTTCTCCGAACATCATGTTTTCGACATGCTCGGCGGCTGTGCGGTTTCCAAAGTGATACTCGCGATAGACGTAAAGGGTTTCCGTGATCGGTTCTTCTGCCACAAACACCGCTGCTAGATTTACTCCACCAAAGTCAACTCCAAGATAGCGTTTCCACTCAACGGGTATCTTGAAATCTTCTTCCAGGTGGAGTTCGTCATCGAGGCAGTCGTAAATCATGTGCCGAGGCCTGGTAACGCGACCTCGAAAGAACATCGCGAATACGTCAGACGGAAGTTTCTCTTTGGCTTCGTCGTATTCGGCTTGCGGGAAGATTGGATTAACCGTGCTGTCCGACTGGATTAGGCATGTATCTGTTTTTTCGCTGTCGGTATACTCTATTTCAGCACCGTTCTCAAGCGTAATAGTTACTGGCTCGTCATCCTTCCGTGCCGGATTAATAACTTCCGAGTTAAGCCAGCCGTAGTCATAGAGCGTACTTGTAATTAAAAGTCGCCCTTGATTAAGCAATAGGCGTCTACGAATAGCCCTATACGCCTCAATCGTGAAAGACGGCTGGCCCGCTTCGTCTAGTATCGCGGCCTTAGCAGTGGCAGATTCAAGACCACCAATGGATTGCGCCGACCGGAGGATAATTCTACCCCACATCGGATCAGACGATTTCTCTGACCAATATTTTCCGGTATCTGGATCGCGAAGTTCCAGAATTTGATCGCCAGCCCAATAACGACCTATTTTTAGAATATCCTGAAAGACAAGCAACAGCGCGGGGAGAAGTTTCAGTTTGAATAGATCGTAGGACGATGTTACGGCGAGGTAGTCGCCAGAACCCATTAGTCTGATTTCGCGCTCTAGCCACCACGGGGCAGCCGAAGTTTTCCCGACCTGGCTGCCAGAAATTAATGCAACGATTCTTCTCTTACTGTCCCACATCAATTGTTGCGCCCTGTGGAATTTAGCTGGCTTACCATCCTTGCCTACTAGATAACCTTCGGGCCAATCCCGTTTCTTGGCTTTCGATCTAGCAATAGCTCTTTCGACGCCCTCGTATGCAAGACCTTCGGCAATCTCAGACGGCATCTAATTTGACTTCTTCCTCAATTGGCGCGACGGTAAAATCTCCGTCAACTGTCATGGGCGCTTCGATCATCTTCCTAACCTTATCGGTCATCTCTGTCCCAAGTTCTAACTCAAGTTCTTCCAGCGTCAATTCGCCACTCTTGATAGAATCAAGCGCCTTGATTGTCCAATTAACATTGATCTCGCGGCTCTCGCCCCACCGGCCTTTGTGCCTTCTGGCAAGAAACTTGAGAGCAAGATCGGGGTTTTTATCGAAAGAGTCGGTGATTTGTTTTACGGCAATAGTTTCAGCGAGTGCCTCGGCCTCCCTCATGCGGTTGGCAAAGTTCACCTGTTCCGGAGTTGGATTTGCCTCCCTACTGCGGTGTTCGCCAAGTCGCATCCACTGTCCGTAGGTTCCCTGTGGCAGTCCAACGGCCTGACACGCTATCGAGGGATAGTTTCCAGCCTTGATTAGTTGGTAAAGTTGTTCTTCTATTTCAGGCGTGATCGAAGGCATTAGGCAGACATCTTCTCCGCGCCGTGAACAAATGACCACTGCGATCCAGCGAACGCCGAAAACCCAAGTACGATATTCTCGACATACAACTGGGGAGTGACAAACGCCCCTTCTGTGCAACCGTACCGTGTCAAATAGAAATTGCCACACGACAGCCCCAAAACCAGGAACGGCGCGAGAATGAATACAGACGCCATGATCTCGCGCTTGTACTTGACTTTCGACCACGCCTGACTGATTTGCGGAAATGAGGCCAGGACAAACGACACGATTGCGCCGACCGCCGCCGCCAGTCCGATAGATGTAAGTTGATTCATGTTACCCTCTTTATGTAAATGCAGATGTGGAAAATTACAGATTTACATAATATTACGACACTTGTTCTAATTAGTCAATACCAGTTGACTTTCAACTTGTTTTGTGATATAGTTCAATCACTCTCCTCCGCGTGTGGCTCTCGCCACGAAACCGCCTCCACACTCCCTGGGGGCGGTTTCTATTACAACGGTACTATAGACTTTGCATAAGTTTCCGATATAATTGTTCTCGGAGGCCGACATGCTATACCAAACAGCACCCAGTATTTGCCCGGTCTGCGAGTCTGAGAAATACCTATCGGTTGATCGAACGTCACGATTTGCGTGCGGCTATTCAATCGTGCTGTTGAAAAATGGTTTCTGGCAGGAGATGAGATTATGCGAAAACTCAACACTGGAAGTGATGCGCCTAAGACACAATTTGTCAAGACAATCTACATTCTAGCTAAGTGTCGTGAATGCAACATCAATTACGCCGCATTCCACGATCCGCAATTTCCAATACAAATTTATTTCTTCGACCGTGATAGTTCTCTAGAAGTCGCCACGCATGTAGTCTCTGGCGAGTTTCTGTGTCTCAACGGACACGGACTAGAGATGGTTGCACAGCAAGCGGTTTATACAGATACGGGCAAGTGGATCATGTTGAAGCCTATCGGCCTGCATACGCTGGATTTATAGCTTGGACATTTCCAACATCCAGAAAATGATAGACCACTGCACCATCCAGCAGGTGAAACAATCCAACACTGCCGCGAAGGTGTTTTTCAAGGTTCCACGCATCCCCCAACGCAGCCGGGTTAGACTGTTTGGCGAGAGAGGCCCGTTTGGTGTTGTGGTAGCGGTAAGCGATACCGGCGCTACGGCACGGTTCAAGGCCAATGACGTGATTGCGTTTTTGGAACGCGAGAAGTCCAGAGAGCTGAGTCAGCAAGTAGACGTGGCAAAGAAGGCGATTGATGCCACAAACTGAATCAACAAAACTCGCACTCGCCCGCGATGGATTCCTGTGCCAGTGGCACTTGAACGTACTCCACAGAGTTAGGCACATCTTTGACGACTACGTTTATGGCTATCCGCCCGAAATGGCTGGTGGGCATCATTGCCTCAAGCGCAGACTGGTAGACACCCCCGAAACAATCATGGCGCTGTGTTCCGAGTGTCACTGGAAGGTCGAGAACGCTAAAATACCCAAATCGGAGATCATTGCACTCATGTCGAAAATCTCAGGCGTTGACCTGTATCGCAAATATCCTGGGTTTATGAAATTTACCGATGCCGAATATTACCGCGCCGTTGAGCGAGTTGCAAATGCCTGATGTCAACGATTTGGTAGACGTTTACATTACGCGGAGTAGGCGTATGCAGTTGGTACTGGGAAGGATTATTAATTCACAAAACCCGATTGCAGATGAATTAGTTGAGGCATGGATTGAATTTCTAACTTCTTCCAACGCAATTACTAAACGAGCAATGAGTTACATATCTGGAAATATTGTTAGCTGGCGCGATATGGCATTGGCGGAAATGGCAGACGGCAAAGCGCAGATGGCAATTCCGCAATCTATACGCGATGCCGTTGCAAGAGGTGAAATCAAGATCGAACTAGATGCTACTGGGTGTGTCCTGCGAGACTCAGCCGGTAAGTTGGTGACGTACTTTCCGGTACTGTGGTTAGAGCCGCCCGCCAAGTAATTTGTCTGCCGCGTCCATCGCGGAATGTGAAATGTCGGAAAGAAGTAAGCCGACAAACATCCACCCCATCCACGGTCTAAATTCAATCGGCGGCAGTTTCAGCCAGTACCAGAACGGTAGTATCCACAATCCTAAATACAACAATCTAATAACGGTAGAGACGATATAACTGTGAGACAAGAACCCCCTGTGGGAACAGAACATGGCGTATGGCTTCCAGATTACGCGCCATACGAGTTCTGCCGGAACTCCTAAATACTTGCGAATGTAGTGATGTGAAATATTAACCCCCAAGTCCGCATCGGGGGTTATCAGCAACCCTGCCAACGCGCCGGTTCCGCACCAGAGCGCAGCCGATGGAGAGTATAAAAACAGCGCCGATGCGCTCGACGCTGCGATTACTGCGGTACAAATTGAGTGCCGTCTACCGCTTGGCATTCATCAATGTGTCCTGCGCGAGCATACTCACTCTACTTGCGCCAACATCTGTCATTTAGTATCTCGTACCATTGCCAATACTTTCTCTTGAGTCCGTCAATTATCCCTATAGGAACGGGATTGTAACTACTTGGCACACGGCCAATAGAGCGCAAATGCTCTGCGTATTGTTCGGTAGGCCAATGAGTAATCGCCCATTTCTTCTGTCCCAGAAATACCCATAGGCGAGAGCGCCAGTCAGTCATAATCTCTTCATTGGACAGACTTACGCCAGAATTGTCCACGAGAAACAGAAGTGCGTCGGCATACTCATTCGGAACAAGATAGCCGCCCTCGCTTTCATCTTTCATCAATGTGTCCTGCGCGGCGGATTAGCTAACAGCGACCCGTTAGAGTCAAAAAAGATAACATATCCACCCCTACTGCCCCATACGCCAATGGCGTAGGTGCTGTCTGATCTGGGTATCATAATAAACCTACGGCCTACTTCCAGCAGGCGATCCAGAACTGTCTCTAACATCAACTGCGGGTTTGCATCCACACTTGTAACCTTTAGTCGAAGCGCCTACCTGAAACTTTCCGCAGTCCAGGCACACCCAGGCATTTTTCACGGTCATGCCCAACATACCATAGCCATCCACATTCATAACGAACGAATTGAGTCCTGCCTTCTGGCATTGGTTAAGTGCGGCCTGTAGGATTTCTACCGCGTTGGCGGGCGAGATTTTCCCTATACTGCGCGATGCGTGTTTGCGAGACTTGCCCAATACTACCTCCTCGTTGATGGACTCTTGACTTGCCAGAACCCTTGCGCCAATGATACGCCCTCCCCCGTTGCGTAATCTCTATCCTGTATCCAGACTCCGCAACCATCATTCCACCAGTAGTCCAGTCTAAACTTTTGGGCCTTCTTCAACGTCCTTAGCGAATGCTACTTTCTTGGGACGGCCACGACCTCTCTTGAGCATAGCGGCAACCGGCGCGAGTATAGAGTGTGGCTGGCGTTCAGTCTTATCCGGCTCGACATCTTTCATAACCGCAGCAAGAACCGGCATTTCCACGCGCTGAGGCCTTTCGATCATCACGACATCCGACATAATCTCAGACTTGCCACGGCTTCCGAAATACTTGATAGCCCCAAGCGCGATCACTGCGCCAGTTGAACTCAGCGGAACCAGAGCTAACGAAATCCACCGCAGTGCAGCCGGAACAGTAACTCCAACACCCTCGTACCGTGCAATGATTTGAGCCGATGCCGAGATAATCACAAAGAGGCCGACACCAACAAAACCAGCGGCTCTTTGATTGTTCTTCCACCTGCCCAGCATCCCCACACTATATGCTGTAAGACCGTCTACCACCAAAGCGGCAGGAACAGCCACGTACCACGGATCGCTCATCAAGAACACAATAGCAGAGTGATACGCCGCTACCGCCGCCGCAAAAAAGTATACGGCTCCAAACAGAAACTTGTCCCACTTGGTTTCGTCCATATCGGCATCCCTCCTATTCAGCATTGGATAGATCGTCCATATTTGCGTTCTTAATCAATCTACGGACTACCTCTGACTTCGTAAGCCCTGACTCCTTAGACAGTTGTGCCAGTCTTTCAAGCGTGAAGTCGTCGGCGCGCAGATCAAACCTGTCATCTAACTTGTTGTCGTTTTTATTAGTCATAATCATAGATTCTACGCGGTACTTACATAATGTCAAGTAGGAGTTTGGTACTACTCAAATCAAAAAGACCAGCCAAAATGACAGGTCTTTTTGCATAACGCTCCGATATAAGGGCGCTATGTATTAAACTTATGGCCTGAGTAGCACGAAGCAAACTCAGGCACACCCATAGATTTGATGGGTCGCTGGCGTGATTAGGGCCAGATAGGAGCGGCGTGTCGGGTACGATCCGACGATACCTGTTTGGTAAACAGGAGTTTTACATGTTAAACTAACACCGCACAATTCTATTCTTTATTGACATACAGGTGGGCCGGTTTCTCACCGACATGGAGAGTTTCGTGGAATGAGGCTGACCGCCTTAAGCATGTCCCCGCCCATGTGCCGATTCCGACCTTCTCGTAGCCCTTTCAGGCATAAGGCACAAACCACACAGCTATTCTTATTGGATCGTAACCCGCGATTGATGTCCATTTCAGGACACGCGGGGGCCTGTCAATTCAGGCTCGTCTAGTCGTTTAGACTTACTCCATTCACTTATCTAGTGCTTACGCACGTCCACCTGAGAGAATGGTCGGACTTGAACCGACAACCTTAATCTTGGAAGGATTCCGCGCTACCATTGCGCCACATTCTCGTGAATAGCCATTGTACCACAATGCGCCCGCCCAGATTCGGACTGGGGATAGAAATTTAGAAGATTTCCGTGATGTCCACTTCACCACAGGCGCGTGTGGAGCATATTGGTATCGAACCAATCGCCTCTGCTTTGCAAAAGCAGCGTTCAACCGTCTGAACTTATGCCCCGTTATTATATGGCAGTAACGGCAGGACTCGAACCTGCAACATCGCGTTTTGGAGACGCGCGCTCTGCCGATTGAGCTACGTCACTATAACCAGTTCTACGCATCTGATTGTCAGACCGATCAAGTCCCAATCAGACCTATGCCCTGGCAACAGTCAAACGGCGGTTCTACGCATCCATCTCGCATACGGCGTAAACCGTAGCTTGACACTATCCACCGCCAAGAGTCCGCACTACAGATTAGAATGGAATTTCTATTTCGTCAACCGCCTCGCCCGCGCTGGATTCCGACTCGCTCCTGCTGGACAGGAACTTCACGGTAGCGGCGAGGAGTTCGTAACTCGTTCCCTTCGAGCCGTCCGACTTATCGAAAATCTTGGGATTGCCAGTCGCGGGATCGGATTGCAGAGTTCCAACCACTAGAACTTTCGATCCCTTCTTCAAGTAAGTGTTACACGCCTCTGCTTGCTTCCCGAACACCGAGACTCTGAACCAGGTCGTGTGTTCGTTCTCATTGCCGTCCTTGCCAGTCCACTTCTTTGACGTAGCAACCGAGAATGAAGCCACCATATCGCCAGATGGCATGTAACGTGCTTCGGGATCGCGGCCCAAGTTTCCTACGATGGTTGTGCTGTTATACATGAAAGAATCTCTCCTATTTTATGTTGCGGATAGTGACGGAAGGCTGTCCAACCTTCCGAAATTGCAGTAGTTCTGGATATGCAGTAGCAAAGCCGTCTAAATTATCGGTTTGCCACGTCACGCGCCCCTTGACGAATACAGCCTGTAGCCGACTCCCCTTCACGCTTGCGCCTCGTTGCAGAATGTCGTCCTTGATCTCGCCAGTCCACTTTTCAATAACTTCTGCCGCCATCGCGAGTGGACTGGCAAACTCAACGTCTAGGAAGTCGAGTTCGTCTTGCACCTGTCCCAAAATCTTTGCCCTCAACTCATTATACTGCAACTGAATCAAGTCTCTTTGGCTTTGCGCTTCGGCCAATTGCTCTAGCTTGTCTTGAACGTCCACAGATAGCTTTTCCTTATCATAATGCTTGCAACAGTCTTTGCAGCTGGCGTGTTGTCGCGCCCGCGTAGAAACTTCCCTGTCTGGGTCTACTAACGACTTGCCGCAGTACATATCAGACCATCCATCACGGGTACTTTCGATGATGTGGATGTTCAAGATTTTAGGACTTTCTTGAGCGTCGTCCTGCCGGATTCAAGATCGGCAATCACGATTTCGGCGGCGCGAATAGCATCTTCGTGATTGAACTTCTTGGTGCAGCGATATGTCTTTACAATCGGGCACTCTGGATTGTCAGACTCTATAATTATCTTCGTCTCGCCCGCCATATCCCACCAGTAGGCGTAGTTTCGCTTCGAGATTGGGCCGACATCTTTCCTGCCAGCACGCTTTATATTTTCTTGTTCTTGTGACATAGATGCGTTTTTATTAGGCATTGGGTTCAATTCCGAGTTCCGCAATCTGTTTTCGCAATTTTATCTCAGCAGCTATAGCAAAATTAGCATGGTGCTTACACGATTTGAGTTCTCCCAGGAGTCCGGCATTGATGACGTTTAGATCAAAAGACTCCTGCGCGAGTTTCCAGTTTGCGGATTTTGCTATCCGAAAATCAATCCTATCTCTGCGCGCCGTTTCACGCCATGCGAAAGACCATCCTCTCATTAAGTATGCCCCTAGTACAAAAGAAGCAACCATCGCGAACAGGCCGATGACGATGGTTAGTATGGTGTAAATGTCCATGTGCCTATCTTACTCCACCGTCCTCACTCTCATCCAGCACTTCACGCATGAACTCCTCCCATGCCGCCGGATCGGTGAAATAGTAAATAAAACTGACACCACGCCGCCTTGCAACAAATTTCAGAAGCGCCTCGTCTACCGTGTTCACCACGTCCATCCACCAATTCGCAATACATGAACGTTTATCCATTGTTATAGCCGCCGATCTAGTCTAGCCGCACACATACCCAGCGAAAACAGAAAAAATAAGGTCTCGATTACCATGTGGTGAGCATACATTTCGTGTGTCGAAAATGCAATAGGCTAAAAGTCCTACTTCGGGACGATGCGTATTTCAACGCGAGCATCCAGCGCGGCAGCAATCTTGGTCAGCTCGCTCAATTTAGCAGATGCTTCACCTGCCTCGATAAGTTCGATCCGTCTGAGCGCCACGCCTGATCTCTTAGACAGCCATGATTGTATCACCTTCCTTTCCTTACGCAACTCATAAATATTTCTGGCGACGGCGTAATTCAGTAGCGTCTCGTCGTCCGCCTGAATTAACGTACCCATCCACTTATGTGTGAGTTGTTCCAGCGAAATCATTTTAGACATGCTTCTTCCTCAATCTCTCTCTGAACGCTCTCGCGTCGGCGCTATTACACTTGCTACACAACGACATATTCTTTACGCGAAGTGTATCTCCACCACAGCAGTTACATGGCAAAGTGTTCGGATCGATTCTTATGCCCTTATTGCCAAACGCAGCAATCAGATTGGTGCAGCTATTAAGTCCAATAGCGTAGTGCATAGAGATTGAGTCTACAACCTGTTTGCAAAACATACATTTAGGCATTTAGCTCCGATGCAGGATGATATACAGGATAGCGGCGGGCCAGTACCACGGCGGAAGTCTGAGCAAGGCGATAATTAGACTAATCATTTGTTCTTGCTAATAACTGCTTTCAGCGCGGCTCTGCAAGCGGCCTCTGGAATAGTATCTCCTAGTGCGCCATAACTGCGAATTCCGCCATAGTTGTCGCGTCCGGTCAAGAACGCTGCCCACGGCTTTTCATCTTCCCAGTCGCATTCAAACCGCCAGCCGGTATCGTGCATGTGTTCGATTAGATCACCAACAGCGGGCCAGCCGGAGTAGTCGTCAGCCTTCTGGCCCGCTGTTGGATTACCACTAGATGCGTAGCAAGGATAATTTCCAAACTGGTGGTCTGGATGGTCTGGATTGTGAATTTCCGATTGGCACGGAACAAGACCGAAAACGGTTTCGGCCATCGCGGCGGCGAGGTCATTCCCAGTCAATAGATCAATTTGTTCTTCGATGAGCATTTTATTCCTCCGGCGCGGTCGGGTAAGTATCTGGGTTAATGCCGATCTCGCGAAGCACTCCATCTAGTCTATTCTTGATTACTAATAGATCACTGGCGTCACAATATGGATACTCCGCGTCGGATTCTATCGGACTTTCAACCGTATGCCAATATGCCCAAGAGTCGCCGTAGGCAGGGCTGGTACAGCCGCCAGGAACAACGCAGGCGCAATGTTTACATCTCTTAGCCGCCGACTTACCTACATCGCTCATCGCAGAGAGAATGGCGCTGGTCAGTTTGTTTAGGTCGCTTACTGAATTCTTTTCATAACGGTACACATCTTTACCCACTCCTGCCGTAACAATTCCTTTATAGTCGTTATTCATTGTACAACTCGTTCCGGTCAAGAGACTCGATTGCAGCAATAGCAACTGCGGCAACCTCAATCAGTTCCGTCCTGTAACGCCTTAGATATGAGTCGGCGTCTACTCCGAAGCTGGTTGCTGAATACTCGTTGACCTCCTTTGCGACTTCCCCTACTTCTTCCATGAGGATACCAAGCCAAATCGGTAGTTCGTGGTTCTGTTCGCCCCACTTCCCGTTCTGGCGTTCACGCTCTCTGAGAATGTCGTCAATCGCCGTCATAATTATCATACTCCTTTTCAGCATCGGCATCCGACTCGTGGATATGTTCTAGCGCAATACCTTCTGCGCGAGTAAGTTCTGCTTGAGTCAGTTCGTGAGTCGAGTCCACTACGAACCACTCGTCCGCCGTCCAGTCCACTATACCAGCGTCCCGATCCGGCGCGCACATCGTAAGATTGACTACAACTTCTTCGCCAGAGTCGAGCGTGAACGGGAGCGAGAGATATGCTAGATTTGAGTTTGTCATATTATGTAAATGCAGATATGGAATTTGTTAAGAAACGGTTAGACCGGCGCGGATAGATGGGTATAGTCTTTGGCGTGATTCATCTCACGCAGATTGTGGTACTTATCAAGGTCAACGTAATTCGTGGAGTTCTGATCCATCCACGCCAGCAGAACGAGAAACGTATTCACGTTTGGAATGTATCCTTTTTCGATCCGCGAGAGAGTTGAAGCCGAGATGCCAGTTTCCTTAGCCGCTTCGCGCAGGCTTCTTTGGCCTCTTTCGGACTTGACTTGCTCGGAGAATAGATTGCTATTGAACATTTAACTCCCTCCGTTTAGGTTCTTGAAATACTTGACAGCCGATACACAAATTGCCAGTTGCGGCGTATCCTCAATCTCAATTCCATAGCCAAATTTACAAACGTACTTTATACTGCCGGTCGAATCGCTGTACGAATGAACGCTACACAACCAACTCTGTTCACTAGCCATCTTGTCGTACACCTGTCCTGCATATCGCCAATCCGTAGTGTAATGGGGAACAGTTTTCCAGTGAAACCACTCACCGTCGTTGTGAACAACTGCCGACATGAATTTATAGTCAAAACCAAACACATACTTGGCTACCTGGACATCAATCTCGCGCATGTTCACTTCAGCCTCTAGTTTATCCATTTAGGCTCTCCAAGTATTTGATAGCGTATTCCATTGCGGCGGGACACGTACTTATCCATCCTGGCGTAATTCCCAGGTATGTTTGATATTTTGATCCGCACTCAAAGTCTACCTGATAAACGTCCCGGAGTTCATGATGCGGCCCTTCGTATCCCAAGACGTAGCGAGCCTTGATTTTCGACTGGCAGACAGGACACAAATCAGTCGCGGTGAGCATTTATTTACCAGTCGGCCAGGGCAGGATGATCGTTAGGCTCATCGCGTCACCTGTTCCGCCCGCGCAGCTATCAACTGCGCTTCCAACTCGGCTACGCGCGCGCGCAACTGCTCCATCGCGTCCGGCAGCCTGAATGGTATCTCTCCGCCGCCCTCGCCCAGCAACCAGGAGAGAGCCGAGTTTTTGTATTCGAGTTCCTCCACGCGGCCCAGCAGCGCCAGCACGTCGGCGGCCAGCTTGTCAATGAGTTGCAGGGAATCAGTATCTGGCCCGAACGCTTGGTCAATGTCCGACGTATCTCCGCCCCATAGTCCGAGATCGGGCAAAAAATCACGGGCAAACCGCGCAGTCGCTTCTGCCCGCGACTTGATCGCTCTCAGATCAAAGTCAGTCATGCTACTCACCGCCTTTCAGAGCTTGGTCAATCTCAAGCAGCAGTGGTTCGTATTGCCACTCTGGATCATGACAGATATTTGCATAGACCTGCTGCAACAATTCCGCCTTCAGCGTGTTCTCGGCCAGCGCCTCGGCCAGCGCGGCCTGCGCGGCGCTCAGTTGCAGCGCCAGGCTGTCACGCTCGGCCTGCTGCGTTTCGATGATGCTGCGTGACGCCGTGAACATGCCCGCGAGTTTGTTTAGCGCCGCCCGCTCGCGCTGAATGATACCTTCCAGCGTAACTTCAAGTTGCGTCATCGCATCATCTCCTTGCCCCACGGCGGTGGGCACTGCGCGCGTGGCTCCCGCGATGCTGTGGGTTACATAGGTGCAAATGTGTAACTCGTAGTTCAGGCGGGTCAGAAACACCCGCTGGCAGCCTGCACACTGTATCGCTCATCGCTACCATCCTCCTATCCTGGCCGAACCAGATTGCCTAGCAGTTCTTCCAGCAACAGAACCTGGTGTTGGATGTCGTTGGCCGAACGGTTCATACCGGCATCTCTAAAGAGCCGCACGACTTTTAGCTTCTCATCCCGCGCCGCTTCCAGCAGCGCCACTATCCGCGCGCGCTCGGCCTTCACCCCGGCGGCGAGAGCAACTGACAGCGAGCCTTTGGTGTATTCGACGTTGATGATCTCCAGGTCATCAACCGTGAGCGGGGCATTCATGTCCCGCTCAAATCTTTTGGCGTCTATGTTCAATTTCGCTTCATCCTGTCTGTCGAGATCAAGAAATCTGCCACCATCGCCTGATAGAAAGTCGGCTGATATTCTATCCCGCCCATCTCGTTTTTATAGGCGATATGTGTTACAGCTACCCCGCCCTGGCACCGCCAGCCATAGGCAATGTTTTCATCTACACGCTGGTTAAGTTCAGCCAGGCTTCCCCCGAAACAAACGTCATATGTCTTGGTCATCTGGTATGAGTAGCTCATCGCTTCATCCTTTCGCTTACCGCCCATAGGCCAGCAGTCGTTCAAGATGCGTCATCACTGCCGGGATAGTGTCGCACTCGCCCTGCTGGTGGGCATAGTAGCCCGCCGCGTAGGGCTTGAACCAGGCCGTGTGATCAAACATATAGGGCTGCTCCATCACCACCTTGTTCTGTATAACCAGGTGGCACCGCTGGCATAGTACCGCCAGATTCCACCAGGCGCAATTGGACGGGGCCATATCCAGGTGATGCACCGTCAGGCAATAGCCTGTGGACGGATCATGGATGTGGCCGCACCGGGCACAGTGCCAGCGCATCCGACCTTTGGCAGCGGTCGCAATCTCTTTCCAGTTCGGCGGGTAAGGCCCGCCCACCGATTTACGCTTCATCGCCTTGTCATCCTTTCGCTTACCGCCTGCTCCCGCGCCGGGTGGCCGTTGACACTCATTGGATCAAAGGCCGCCGTCATCACATAGCAGCACACCGAGTACGAATTTCCAGCCACGCCGACTTCGCACAAGTCACAGCCTTCGTTATCCTCATGGCAGTTATCACAGCACTCACAATCCAGCGACAACAACTCTCTCACTTTTTGGCAATCGTTCATGCTGTCAGAGGCTGCGTCCCAGGCGGCGTAGCAGGCGTCGTAGGTGGCGAAGGCCTCGTCGGCGGCGTCCCACGCGGAGTTGAGGTCGGCCCAGGAGGCGCGCCGGGCGGTGATGCGTTCGGCCAGCGTGGGGGACGTGGATTGGGTGGTCATTTTAGCTCATTATTTGTCGCGGTAGGCATCGAGGTAAGCGTCGGTCGCGGCCCATGCGCGAACGTTGGCGGCCCAGTACGCTTTCCATGCGGCGGCGCATTCGGCATCGTCGTCGTCGTCGGCGGCGGCGGCGAGGAGGTAGTAGGCGTCCAGGGCCGCCTGGCGGGCATCGCGGGCGGCATCGCTGGCGGCCTTTAGTTCTAACAAACGTTTTGTAGTGGTCATTGTTGCTGCTCCTGATCCCGCGCGGCGCGGATGTCGTCTTCGCGGGAGGCGGCGGCCCAGGCGGCTTTGAGCGCGGCGGTGTGATCGGCCTTGCGCGGGTTCACGGCTTCACCAGTTCGTATTTTTCTACGTCGAACAGATTCGTCTGGTTCGCGCCCACCCGACCGTCCTTTTTGACGTTGGAGACCAACAAGACGCTGGACTGCAACATCGAGTCGGTAAACAAGTCCATTACCCGGTATGGCCCCCGCCGCCACCGGCCCCTGGCGCTGTCCTTCTTGCAGATGATGTCCCCGATTGTGAACGGGGACAGTACCTCCGCCAGCGCAACGCGCAGGTCGTCTATCTTGTTTTCGAGTTCGACAATTTCCGCTCTTATACGGTCGGCTCGAAGGCTCACGGCTTCACCTGCTCGGCTTGTTCTGCTTCGGCGTTGCGGAAACCTTGCGCGATATCGCGGGCTGTTACGAGGCGGTTTGCATAAGCGCGGGTAGCAGCACGAATAATTAGTCCAAGATCGCCAGTCGTCGTTGTGGTAGTATAAAGTTTATATTCGTTGACCGCAATCAAAATCAACATCGGTAACATTAGTAGTCCGCCTTTACTTGCTCTATTTCGCGCTTGTACTTGGCAATAGCATCTGCCACAATAATCTCCCAGTCGGCGCGGATGATGTCTTGAACGTGAGCTGGTGTGGAATTCCACAGGTCGTCGTAATCTGTCCTCTCTTGAATATCAAAGATAATATTACTAACGCACTCCTGTGAAATCGTTTGGATGGACATGATTAGAAGTATAGACCTGTGCTGTATTACTGCAATGGGAATTATGTACTACTGGTGAAACAGTCCGGTGAGAGACATTTCGAGTCTCCTAGATTACGCCAGGTGTAACTTGTGGCACACGTAATATAACTAATACGGCTCAATCTCTCGCCATCGTTCGGGATCAATTCCAAGCAATTCAGACAGCGCGGAGACGGGCGAAATTGATTTTGTGGCAACAAATACATAGTCGTTGAGAGTACGGGATTGAGTCGTAGTCATTTATTGTCGTACAATCTGGTTGTGGCAGCTGTAAAATACTCTAAATCCTGCTCGATACCAATATAGTTCCGGCCTAAATTCCTCGCACCAAGACAAACTGTTCCACTACCAGCAAATAAGTCTAAGACAATATCGCCTTTATTCGAGTGAATATTGATAAGCCTCTCAATTAGACTCATTGGCTTCTGGTAGGGGTGGACTGGTTTACCTTCAAGCACATCTCGATATACGCCTGTCATATTCGCCCAAAAGAGTTGATTAAATGTCTTGCCGCGCTGGAACAAGGCAATCATTTCCACAAACCGGCCATGACTCTTGCTAAAGTTCTTTGTAGATGTTGGTTTCACCCAGAATAGATACTTAGGACTCTTGATTTGATTTTCAGGAGAACAAAAGATTAATACATCACCGCGAGAGACACGCAAAGACTGTTCTACCAGAATAGACTTCTGATCTTCGTCTAAATCATACGGCATGTCTGTTAGCACAAGATCAACCGACTGGTTTTCAATAGTCTTGACCAATTCAAACGAATCTCCCCATGTGATTTTATTCAGCAGGTTATTCATTTACCAACACCTCCAAAACAGTGTAAATCCACATCTGGAAAATCCATAGACATTTCGTGTTCCTTGCGGCCCCTGGTGACTTCTTCGCCGCCGATCTGGTGTCCAATGTGGTAGTGCTTTCCAAATGAGCAGCGGTAAATTGTAAGCCCCGCGCCGCAGTGCTGTTTATTCATTCGCAGTAATACAGACTCGGCCTGGCCTATTTTATACCTACGTTTATTGTGGCAGGAGTTAGTGACACTCCACAGCCGCTAAAGCGGCGTGGCTTGCGGCGGGTTTAGATCGGTCATCCAGAATGCCACAACGCACAAGACGCCGATTGAGACTGGATCAATTCCGTCTCGAATAAGGAATGGCAGCACGAGAAGCAGGATAAACAAAACGCTGGGCGCAGAAGTGGCAAGTAATCTGATTAGTCTCATTTCACGCCAATCCCAATGCCCAGCAAGTAAATTCCGCCGACAAGCCACGCCACCGTGAGTAATGAGATAAAAGTTCCTTTCAGAATAGGCTTAATATCAATGCCGTCATTCCTCATCCTCTCGAACAGCGCGATAAAGAAAATCAATATCATCATACCGCCAGTTATTGCCATGAGAATATTCATTGCACTCTCCTAGTATCTCGAAAATACAGAGTGGCGAATAGGACAAGTCCTGCCACTGTAACAACGATCTCAAAATTATTAATTGGCGGATTCAGAAATATGGATGAGAATGCCCAGCCAAGCGTAAGTGCTAAGACACGATATTTCATTTACAGCCTCCGCGATGGATAATATACTGCCACAACTGTATCACACATGAAATAATTTGCTATAGGAGTTTAGTACCTCATCTTCGAGACGTTTTGTGGCAATGTCAATATATTGTTGAGACGAGTCTATTCCGATGAAATTTCGACCGTATTTCAGCGCCATCTTGCCAGTCGTACCACTACCTACAAAACAGTCCAGGATTAAGTCGCCGGGATTTGACCACGACAGGATGTGATCGCCAGCTAATTGTTCCGGGAATATAGCAGGGTGGTCGAAAGCGTAATAGTCTTTAGTGCTGCCATTCCGTCCTGTCGGAATATGCCAGATATTTCCAGAAATCTTAGTATCATTAACCGGTTGGTTTTTATGCGACAATTCCAACCTGCCAGATGCGTCCTGTCTAAAAGTTCTTCTTGCAACGTTCATACCTCCCCACTTTGTTTTGACCATGATTGGATTGAATGTTTTAGGTTTACGGCGCGAGAACACGAACATATACTCAAACTCTTGCTCGTACCGATTATGCGTAAGTGGGGGCTTATTTGTTCTATAAATCATCGTATCGTGCAGATTAAATCCTATTTCCTTGAAGAATAACGCTTGCTTGAAAGAAGTCCCCGACTCACTTCCCTTGACTGTTTGATCTCCCACGACCCAAACGACGACACCGCCGACTTTGGTAACACGGTACAGTTCCCGCGCTGTAGATTCAAAATCAAACGAATAGCCCGTGTAAAGACGTAAATTGTCGTAAGGCGGAGAAGTAATAGTAAGATCAATTGACTCTGGTTCCAGAGACTTCATGACTTCAACGCAGTCGCCGCAGATAAGTTTGGAGGTCATTTACCCACCGACAGATACGGCTTAAAATTACTTGGAAGATCAGGCTGTTCAATTGGCCCCATCCAGGCCTTGAACCATTCAAGCGGGAGATAGTTACCGTAGCCCATCGCAACCGCTTTCACGTTGTTTATATCACCTTGTATTGACACTATCACTACATCGTATCTCGGGTCTATTGCCCAGAAATATAGTCCAATAGACTCAGATGTCGGCGGATCGTTAGTAAACTCAGTTATGCTCATAGTTCAATCCTGGCAGAATACAGCTATATAGATATAGGACAAAAGTAATGGGCGACAAGTAATTGTACTGACAAAAGTATTTTAGCCGATTAGCTAATTATTTTCAGATACATCATATCCTTCACTTTCGTCGGTCAGGTAGATCAATAAGCCGGTGCGTTTCTGATTGGAATATCTGCCCAGGAGTTGTTTCTCCAATGTCAGTTCCAGATTGCCACATGGGGTACAGATCAGACGCAGGAATGGATTGACTTTTCTGGCAGAGAGTATCCACTTATACTCATGGGCAGGCAGGTTGAAGGTTCGGCCACACTGGGGACAGTGGCAGACGTGTAGCCGATTGCGTAAGTCTAGCATGACATCACCGCGCCGAAATCACTAAAGACACCAGCAAACTTATTCAGATTAGTCCCTAGATAAAAGTGTCCCTGCCGCCTCAATAATATTGACAGGCGTAAACCATTCATAACTGTTGTCTGAAACGTGGATTACATTGGATTTAGGCATTAAAGTAATAGTAGCATAATATAGCAAAACTACAATATGACATTGGTAGGGCGTAACTACAAGACCTTAGACCATTGACTCGCTATAGCGTCTGCAATACCAGGAAATGTCTTGCTTCTAATCTTAGCTCGATCTGCGGAAGGTGGAATGTTCCTGCGCCAGTCCCAATCCTTCTTATTCATAGACATCATTTGTTCGTAGACATTATTAGTCGGAATCAGCGCGGGAAGTGAATTGAGCCACAAACAAGTAGATTTCCGTTCCAGGTGTCCAAATTCATAGGGCTGGATGATTTGATCTGGTTTACGATAAATCGTACTCATTATTCCAACTGGATTTTCAATAGCCCAGGGACACGCTAATTTGGTAAATTCCATGAAGAACTCAATACCCCGTCGCTGGCGACCATCCAATCTCTTTTGAGCAAAATACCTCGCGCCGGAAACTGCCAAATGCGTACACGGCGGAAAAGATATAACTAAGTCCCAACTCTCGCGCAGGAGATTTACCACATTATCTTGTATATGATATTCTGGATGATTACCACTACAAGGCTCTATATCACAAGAGAATGCCTCAAACCCTAGTTTTCTAAAGGCAGTACAAACTACTTGGGATTCTTCACACGCAATTAGAATAGCCATACAGACTCCTGTTTAGATTAGATATGCACAGTAACAGAAATGATCTATTCCACAATAGGACATTGGTATACAGCTAAACTAATATCCCGATTGTAACCTCGAACGAGAATGGCGAGAACAGACTTGGCAGGAAGCAGTGGGAGAGTTATTCGTAGTGAAAGTATTTAGCAGGATACATATAAGTCGTTGTGGATGTCCACCACGCCGGAACAAGTGTTCTACTTCACCTCGTCGGTAGTTTAGGCCCCGCTCCCCACGGCCCAGCTACCCAGCCACCCGGCCCCTATAGGGTGGCATGCGTTTTCTCCGGCCCCGGCCCCGGCCGATGCTGCGCGCCCCGGCCGATGCTGCGCCCATGCTACCACTGCGCCCATGCCTCCCTGGCGCCACCCGGCTGCAGTGCTGCGCCCAGTACAATCGCGCCACCCCTGCGCCCATGCTACTCTGCTGCAGTGCTGCGCTCCTCAGCAGATGCCCCGCAGATGCCCCGGCAAGGCGCAGTGTAGCGTGGGCGCAGCGTACTTGGGGGACGGCGCGGGGGAGTGTGGGGCACGTGGTGGG
>Ga0163151_10001708_pt1 | contig 36391 bp, 35 predicted proteins | sample OliLakLV19MP5IB2_FD_145596 | JGI IMG/M metagenome (GOLD analysis project Ga0163151, IMG submission 145596) | Freshwater microbial mat bacterial communities from Lake Vanda, McMurdo Dry Valleys, Antarctica - Oligotrophic Lake LV.19.MP5.IB-2 | ecosystem: Environmental > Aquatic > Freshwater >... | reverse complement strand
TTTCCGGATTTATAACAAACCACTCCACTTCGTAGCGCATGGTTGTGCGCGAACGCAGAGGCACACTTCCAAGGTGAAAAATAATCTCCAGTGCACGAATGAGACGATGGCGATTATGCGGGTCTACATCTCGCGCGCGCCGTTCGTCTTTTTCGCGTATTTTTTCAACAAGCTCTTCGTTTGGTAATTCTTCAAATGATTTGCGCAGTTCAGGATTAATAGGCGTGTGTTCTGGGAGTCCGTACAAAAGTGCATCGAAGTAAAAATGCGTACCGCCAGCGAGGATGGGTGTTTTACCGCGCGCAATCATGTCGGTAATGAGTTTGTCAGCATCCGTTACGAAGTCCCCTGCGCTATACGTTTCTTCCGGCTCGCGGATATCTATGAGGTGATGGGGAACTCCCTCCATTTCCTCAGTAGTTATTTTTTCAGTACCGATATCAAGTGTTCGATAGACTTGTCTCGAATCTACTGATATTACTTCGCCATTTCGTTCCTTAGCGAGCGCGACCGCGCGCGAAGATTTTCCCGACGCGGTCGGTCCAATAACACACACGATGCGGTCGGTACCGCCTTCTTGAGGAGAATGGGCTTCCATCGGAGGCGATGGTATCATGCTTCCTACATTACTCTCAGCCTATCTTTTTACCTATGGACAACCCCGCAAAGAAAAGCAATTACTGTGACCGCTGTGGCGACTTCCACGAACAAGAACGCGAATTTATTTCGTATGTCCGTGTGGGCGAAGCGGTGCCTGATTATGAATTTGAAATTTTCCAGAATGACGACACGAAGCGTGTAAAATTCTCTGACTATCGCGGAAAGTGGGTTGTCGTTATGTTCTACCCAGCTGACTTTACCTTCGTGTGTCCAACAGAACTTGAAGACATGGCGAAGCTGTACCCGAAAATAAAAGAAATGGGTGCTGAAGTCATTTCGTTTTCAACGGATACCGTTTTCACCCATAAGGCATGGCACGATACCTCGCCAGCCATAAAGCAAATTCAATTTCCTATGGGTGCCGACCCGTCTGGAAAAATTTCCTCCGCTTTCGGCGTACTCATTGAAGACGGGGAAGCAACGATGATTGAAGACGAGGGTCTTTCCATGCGCGGAACCTTCCTCATTGACCCGGCAGGTATTCTGCGCACCATGGAAGTACATCACAATAGTGTAGGGCGTTCTGCAAAGGAAACGTTCCGTAAACTGCAAGCCGCGCAGTTTGTCGAGAAGAATGGTGACAAGGTGTGTCCCGCATCATGGGAACCAGGAGACGACACGCTTGAACCTGGAATGGACTTGGTCGGTAAAATTTAATTTTCTCCTCCTGCGTACCAGAAAACCACTATGATATATCATGGTGGTTTTCGTTTTTACTGGCGTCTTTGTGCCGGGAGAGGCTTGGCCAAGCGCTCGCGCGTCGCCGCCGCTCCTTTCTCCGCTCGGCCCTGTTCGCACGGCCTCGTCTGCTGACGAGGTGTCCGTTCTCACGTTCAAGTCTCTTCTCGGCAACAAATACATAGGCGCAATGCTTTCGCATCACGCCTACGTATTTCTAGTGCCGGGAGAGAGACTTGAACTCTCAAGCCTTGCGGCGGTGGGTTTTGAATCCACTACGTTTACCATTTCGTCATCCCGGCTCGATGTTCACACTACCATTTCATGCTGTGGATTTCACCTGCGTGATATGATGACCTCATCATGAGTGATCCGCAACTTCCTACCAGATACGATTCAGTCTACTGGGTCGGAACCGACAAAATTGCTCCGAATCCGTTTCAGCCACGCAAAGAATTCGACGAGGAAAAACTAAAATCCCTCGCTGAAAGCATACGTCAGTACGGTATTCTCCAGCCACTTACGGTGACGCGTAAGGATGTTGAAAAACCTGATGGAGGACTTGAAAGTCGCTATGAGCTTATTGCAGGAGAACGTCGTTTACGTGCGTCCATATTGCTTGGTCTTCGTGAAGTACCAGTAGTTATTCGCGTTGGAGAGGAATCGGATAGCATGAAGTTACAGCTCGCTATCATCGAGAACCTTCAGCGTGAAGATTTGAATGCCATAGACCGAGCAAAAGCACTTTCACAACTCGTATCTGAGTTTGGACTCTCGCATGCAGAAGTGGGTGCAAAAATGGGTCGTAGTCGCGAATTTGTCAGCAACTCTATTCGCTTACTCGCGCTCCCTGAAGAAATTCAACAAGCCGTTCTCAATAAAGATATTTCTGAAGGCCACGCACGCGCACTTTTGATGCTCTGCGACCGTCCTGAAGAACAAAAAACGCTGTTCAAAGAAATTGTTCTCAAGAAAACTTCAGTCCGCGTTACGGAACAGCTCGCACGAAGTATTGCGGTGGATAAAATTCGTAAGAATGCAAAAACATCCGAGATGATTGAAATTGAAAAATCACTTACGGAAACTCTTGGAACGCGTGTAGTTATTGAAAATCGGCCTAAAGGCGGTCGTCTGCTTATTGAATTTTTCTCCCCTGAAGATTTATCGCATCTTGTTGCGGCACTCGCTGAGAAACACGAAATAGACGAAGAGGGTATTGCTTCAACATCCGTTGAAGAAGTAGTGGCTACTGAGGCTGTGCAAGAAGCAATAGTGGAAGTACCTGCAATACCTGAACCTGAAGTATCTATGGAGCCGGTAGCAGTGTTACCTGAAGTGGAAGTAAGCGAACCGGTGGTAACGCCAGAGCCGGTAGCTCCTGCGCCTGTCGTACAAGCACCCGCTCCAGAAGACGATCTCTACTCCGTCAAAAATTTTAGCCTTTAGCTCGTTTCTTTTCGTGTGCGGGCTTGGCGCTCTTTGCACGTTTTTTGCGTGGCACTTTTTCTGGAGCACGCGCAGGTGCAACTTTAATACCGGTTTCTTCAAGTGCGCTACGAATGTTTTTTCGCGCAACTGAAGTACGAGCCATTTCAAGCCACTTAGCAGTTGGATGCGCTGCATCTTTACGAATGATTTCCACGATGTCGCCGTTTCCAAGGGTGGTGTCGAGTGCAACCATTTTTTGATTCACTTTCGCGCCAGCCACATGGTCACCTAAATCGCTATGAATAGCATACGCAAAATCGAGCGGTGTTGAATTGATGGGCAGGTCAATAACGTCACCCTTTGGCGTAAAGAGAAAGATACGATGCGAGAAGAAATCTTCTTTCAAGCTGTCGACGAATTCTCCAGAACCAGAAAGTGATTCGTGTACGTCGGCAAGTTCTGCAAGCCAACGAGGAGCGGGTGTTGCAGGAACGTTCGGTTTGGCACTTGGTGTTTTTTCTTCCGGGCGTTTGGAAAAATTTAACAACGTCGGCACGAGGTTACGAACCCAGGTGAATGAGAGTGCATCAAATGTTCCTTTGCTCGCGGTCTTTCCAAGCTGTTTATAGGACATATGAGAGGCGATACCGTACTGCGCACGCTGATGCATCTCTTCAGTTCGTACCTGCATTTCAACGATACCGGCGTCGCTGGTTAGTACGGTGGTATGTAGTGAGCGATACCCGTTTGGTTTCGGGAAGGCGATGTAATCTTTGAATCGACCTGGAAGTGGTTTGAAGCGTGCGTGTATAACTCCAAGTGCGAGATAGCAATCATCAACAGTTTCTACAATGATACGAAGTGCCGCGATGTCGTGTATGCGGTCGATATCGTCACCTTTGCGTTTCAATTTTTGATGCAGGCTCCAGAATCCTTTCATGCGAATATCAGTTCGGAATTTCTGCATACCGCGTTTTGCCAATTCCTTACGTAATTCTTTTTGAACCCGGAGCAGTCCTGCTTCTGTTTCTTTTGATTTCAACTTACGCACTTCAACAGCGTGTTGGTAGGCATCGGTATCAATAACTGGGAAAGAAAGATCTTCCAACTCTTTTTTCATCTGTCCCATACCAAGTCGGTCGGCAAGAGGTGCGTATATTTCAAGAGTTTCAAGGGCGATGCGACTACGTTTTTCTTCCGGCACGTGCGCAATCGTGGTCATGTTATGAAAACGGTCAGCGAGTTTGATGATGAGTACGCGAACATCTTCAGAAGTCGCAACCAGCAATCGTCGGAGTGACTCTGCGTGGCGCTCTGCGCCCCGATACTTATGCTTTCCGAGCTTGGTAACGCCTTCAACTAGAAAGAGCACCTCACTGCCAAATTCGCGCTCAACGTCTTCTCTGGTCGCAAACCCGTCTTCGATAGCATCATGTAAGAGTCCTGCAGAAACGGTTGGGGCATCCATGCCGAGTTCAGCAAGTACTTTTGCTGTTGCTGCGGGATGCGTGAAATACGGCTCACCTGAATAACGGAGATGATCTTTGTGTGCATTCTTTCCAAACTCGTAGGCTTTCTCAATGAGTGCGGTTCCCTCCGGTGTGGAGACATTCATCGCGTTCAAAATCTCTTTAGCCGTAGTCATATGCTAAGGATACTCAAGAACTGCCGTACGGCAAAGGAATGACCGAGCATGAGCTCGGTTCCTATCATGCCAGATAGGTTGCTGCTTCTTCAGGTGTGAACGCTTCCACGTCAACCGTTTCTGGAAGATAAATTCTTCGGAGGCCTTTTTTCAAGAAATACCCTTGCTTAGATTTGTAGAGCGTAAGTTGTTTTCCCGTCTTTGGATGTTTGCCCACTTCTTTTGCAATGACCGCACCTTTGGGTGGCGCTTTCGGTGTGTTCAAAAGCACGAGTGCGTCATCAAGCGTGATGGTATACGGATCGCCACCTTTTTTAATAGAACGGAATTCGCCATCATGTCCCACGTACGGACCAAAACGACCAACGTTCGCAATTACGGGAAGCCCGGTTTTCGGGTTTACACCAAGGTCGCGGGGAAGTGAAAGATATTTAACCGCATCTTCAAGTGTGACGGAGGCAAGGTCTTTTCCGGCAGGAACACTTGCACGACGACCGCTAAATGCGGGTTTCTTTTTTGCCGACTTCCGTTTCTTTTTTCCAGTCTTGGTATATTCGACTACTTCTTCTTTTTCAGGTTCTGGTGCTGTTTCCGTATCGGGCATTTCAACATACGGGCCAAAACGTCCGGTGCGCAGGTATATCGGAAGTGTGGTGTCCGGATGCGTGCCAATAGGTTCGTCACCTTTTACTTCAGCACCATTTTCTTCACGCGCACCTTTACACTCAGGGAAGCGCGTACAGCTCATGAAAATACCACCGCGCCCAAGTTTAAATTCCATTGGTGCAGTACAAAGCGGACAGGGGAATTCTTCCGGCGCTTTACCAAGCGCCGTTGCTTTTGGTGCATCTGCTTTTGACGCAACCGCAGCAGAGAAGGGACCATAAAAATCTTTCATAGTCTTTTCGTATCCGCGTTCGCCACGTGCTATTTCGTCGAGTTCATCCTCCATTTCTGCAGTAAAAGAGTCGCTTATGTATTCCGAGAAATTGTCTTCAAGCCAGCCAGATACCACCATGCCGGTTGCGGTTGGTTTCAGTGTGCGACCATCTTTATCCGCATACCCGCGGTCTTGAATAGTTTTCATAATTGATGCGTACGTAGAGGGACGTCCAATTCCGCGCTTCTCAAGTTCTTTAATAAGACCTGCTTCCGTATAGCGGTTTGGTGGTTCTGTTTGCTTTTCGGTTTCACCAAGTGAAAGGAGAGATAGAGATTCTCCCTTGGTTACTTTTGGAAGTTCAGTGTCTTCACCGCGAGCGCGGGTATCAAGCGCAAGCCAGCCCGGGAAAATAACGCGAGAACCCGTTGCGCCAAATACCGGTATTTCGGCATTCGCTTGTGCTTCAATTTTCGTACGAAGCATACGCGCACTCTTCATTTGAGACGCGATGGCGCGCGTGCGAATAAGTTCATAGACCGCGACTTCGTCCGGTGTTGCACCTGCTTTCACTTTTGCAGGGTTGGTTGGACGCACCGCTTCGTGCGCTTCCTGAGCGTTCTTACTCTTTGTTTTGTACGCACGTGCCTCTACGTACTCTTTACCAAACTCTTTTTCGATGACGGAACACATGATGGCAACGGCGTCTTTGCTCAGGTTCACCGAGTCAGTACGCATGTAGGTAATGTGTCCCGCTTCATACAATTTCTGTGCAGCACGCATGGCGCGTGATGGCGCAAACCCGAGACGGGTAGAAGCAGTTTGTTGGAGGGTGGAGGTCGTGAACGGAGGACGCGGACTACGTTCTTCGTCACGCTCGGTAATATCTGCAACGCTCCAGGAAGCTGCGCGTCCCGCGGTTACGATACGGGTCGCCTCTTCAGCAGTCTTCGGCTCTTCGGCACAGGTTGCGGTAAATGCTCCGCTTACTGCTTTCAGGTTTGCTTCAAGTACAAAATACGTTTCAGGAACAAATGCTTTTATCTCGCGCTCGCGCTCAGCAAGTATGCGAAGAGCGGGGGATTGAACGCGTCCGGCAGAAAGGCCGTAGCGAACTTTTTTCCAAATAAGACCTGACAGGTCATAGCCCACTAAGCGGTCCAAAACACGTCTCGCTTCTTGTGCGTAGCGCAGGTTCTCGTCAATGAGGCGCGGGTGAGCGAGTGCTTCTTCAACCGCTGCTTTTGTAATTTCATGAAAGACGACGCGATGCGGTTTCTTAAGTCCTACCGCTTCTTTAATATGCCAGGAAATCGCCTCACCTTCACGGTCGGGGTCGGTCGCAAGATATACCTCACTCGCACGTCCCGCCGCTTTTCGTATTCGTTCAATAACCTCGCGTTTTTCAGCAGGGATAACGTACCGCGGTGCAAATCCGCCTTCGATATCAACGGCGTCTTTGTTGGTTTTCGGTAGGTCACGCACGTGACCTACCGAAGCGAGTACTTCGTACTCACTCCCAAGGTAGTGCTGAATAGTCCGCGCTTTTGCGGGGGACTCGACGATAAGTAGTTTTTTGCCCACTCGCTAAGACATACCGCACCTATATAGGAACGGTCAAGCGCGCACCATATAAAAGCAGAGCGGCGAAGGGGGTTCCTTCGCCGCGTTGTCGTCATCCGACGACCTCTTTTTCTTTGAACTTTTCCCACGCTTCTCGCTGATGAGGAGTGAAAGATGTTGAGAACGTAATTAGTACATTCTCAATTCCACTCCAATCACTTTTTGCGATGAGATCAGTTACGTCGCCTTCGCGTCGGAATGCGGCGCGAAGATTGCCTTCGAGAACGTCCATGCAACCCTCCGTGGCTGGTGTACAATGTTATACCCCTTTATAGGAGTATTGTCAATCATTATACCCTACGCCAGGCTCCATACTCCTCTGTAAGCAGTCCCTTCAGTTCAAGAGTGACGAGAGCAGTGAGTGCCGTTGCCACGTTTAGTCCTGAAGCGCGAATGAGGTCGTCTTTCGGCAGCGGGTCCGTAAGGAGGTCGTACAGTATCTTCTCGTCTCCTTCGAGGAGAACGTCAGTGCGCGCGCCTTCGGCGCGCGGCGGAATACCGAGTGCTTCTAAAATATGATTCGGCTCTGCAACTAAGCCTGCACCAAGTCGTAAGAAAAGATGCGCACCAAATCCGTGTGGGTCACCGATACGGTGTGGAATACAAAGGAGGTCACGATTATATTCATGCGTGAGACGAGCGGTTATCAACGTGCCAGATTTTTGTGCGGCTTCCACAATAAGCACTGCGTGCGCAAGCCCCACCACAATGCGATTACGTTCAGGAAAATCAAAGGCCTGCGGTTTGTAGCCATCCGCATGTTCGGACAAAAGCATACCGCCAGAGGTAAGAATTTCTTTAGCGAGTCCGACATTGGAACGCGGATATAGGGAAGCGGTATCAACTCCAGAACCAAGAACGGCAATGGTGTGTAATCCAGCGCCAAGTGCCGCCTTATGTGCGCAGGCGTCGGCACCAAGCGCCAAACCGGAAATAATAGAAATAGGGTAGCCGGCAAGGCCAGCAATAAGTCGCTCGCACGCTTCGCGACCATACCCAGAAAGTGCGCGAGAACCAACAACCGCGAGGTACTTAGTAGCGGGCAGAGGCCACGCACCACGTGCATACAGCCGGGTGGGTGGCTCTGGTATTTCCCCGAGACGAGCAGGATATTCGTTGGGGCCGAGTTGTCGCGACGCGTCGTCCATACTATGCTTCCTCTATACTATACCTCTATGCTCGATATCCATTTCATTCGTGAACACGCAGATGTCATAAAAGACGGCGCGCGCAAGAAACACATCGAGGTCGATGTGGACCGTCTGCTTGCGGTTGATGACGAACGTAAACTTCTACGAGCTGACATGGATGCGCGTAAAGCAGAGCAGAATCGCATGAGCGATACTATTCGCCTTGCCAAAGGTGAAGAACGAGAAAAGCTTATTGAAGGTATGCGTCACGTTAAAGAAGGGTTTGCTGAGCTTGAAACAAAACTTACCAAGGTGATGGAAGAGTGGCAGGGATTGATGGTGGCTATTCCGAACATTCCGGATATGTCAGTACCGGAAGGCGTGAGCGATGCTGATAATCAAGAATTGAAAACATGGGGAGATAAAAAAGAATTTTCATTTGCTCCCAAAGATCATGTGGAACTTATGACGGGACTCGGCATAGCCGACTTTGAGCGCGGGGCTAAAGTCGCAGGCTTCCGTGGATATTTCTTAAAGGGTGATGGTGCACTTCTTTCGTTTGCGCTCTGGCGGTTCCTTTCGGACCACTACCAAAAGAAAGGAGGCTATGTGCCGATGATTGTTCCGTCACTCGTACGACGCGAAGGTTTTATGGGCACTGGCTATTTACCGCAGTCAGAAGAAGATTTGTACAAAACACAGGACGGTGAGTATTTAGCCGGAACAGCAGAAGTTGCGACGATGGCATATCACCAGGATGAAACTCTTGAAAAGAGTACCTTGCCACTCAAATATTTTTCATTCTCCCCCTGTTTCCGACGCGAAGCAGGAAGTCATGGTAAGGACACAAAAGGATTAGTGCGCGTGCACGAGTTCTATAAATTTGAGCAGGTGGTGTTATGTGAAGCTTCGCACGAGGAGTCAGTGCGTCTTCATGAAGAACTTACGGCAAATGCAGAAGAGGCGGTGCAGGCGCTCAACATTCCGTATCGTGTCGTTGCGAATTGCGGGGGTGATTTAGGACTCGGACAAGTGAAAAAATATGATATTGAGTGCTGGATGCCAGGTGAAGGGAAGTATCGCGAAACACACTCCTCTTCCTATTTTCATGATTTTCAAACACGTCGTCTTAATATTCGGTATCGTGCCGATGACGGTAGTTTGAAATTTGCGCACTCATTGAATAACACCGCGCTTGCAACTCCGCGTTTCTTAGCGGTGCTGGTTGAAAATTACCAACAGGAAGATGGCTCTATAAAAGTGCCAGACGCACTCATTCCGTATGTCGGCAAAGAATTCCTTCGATCTCACGCGTAAGGTTCCTATAAAGACAGAAAAATCTGCACCGCGTAAAACAAAAGCGCGTCCTCCTGCTTCGCGTCCACGAAAGTCACTGCGTCGTCGGCGTGAAGCCGCGCAAACACGTGTTAATGGTTTTATTGTAATTATCATTGCACTTATCGTCGGGGCACTTATCTACGGACTCTGGCGTCCGGAAGTACGCATCAGTGCTATAGAAACTCAAAACGTAGCAAGCGAAGTTGCTGTGCAATCGGTTGCCTTGCAAGCTATCGCTGGTACCTACTTCGCCGTTCTTCCTCGCGATTCCATTTTCTTTTATCCAAAAGAAAAACTACGTGAAGCAGTGCTTTCTGCGTACCCTTCGCTTTCCGCTGTTTCAATATCACGTGAGTCATTTACCTCCGTACGTATTGAAGGAAATCGTCGTGTCGCGGCATTTTATTGGTGTGGAGAATCTGCCGAATCTTTTTCACTCTCCGGAGCGTCGTGTTTTGAAGCCGATACCGCTGGGTTGCTGTTTGCTCCGTACCAGGGAGTGGTAACTGACGCAGGAAGCTCAACACCTCTACTTCGTATTTACGCACCTATTTCTCAGGGAACAGTTGCAACCTATCCGGTTGGAAGCGTAGTGGAAGGAGCAGTGCAACTTCCAAATTTGCTCCGTTTTGTAAAAGCGGTAAAAACACTTGGAATACCGGTACTTTCGACCTCAATTCAGGGTGATGAAGCAGAATTATTTGTAACTCCTCGCACACGTATTAAGTACGTACTCGGTCGTGAAGAAGAAGCGGCAACGAATGCACAAGCCGCATTTCCAAATCTTAATTTATTGAATGACACCATTGAGTACATCGACCTGCGGTTTGATGGAAAAGTGTATGTGAAACGATATGGCGAATAATAGAAAAAGTTTTTGGGACGAATTGCCCACGCCGTTTTTCGTGCTTGCACCAATGGCAGACGTAACGGACCCTGCCTTTCGTCGTTTGATAGCCGAAACAAAACGACCTGACGTCACGTGGACTGAATTTGTGTCGGCAGACGGTTTGTATCACACGCGCACGAAAGGAGTCATGACAGATGAAACTAATCCGCTGGTGCGTGACCTTGCGTACGTTGAAGGCGAGCGACCTATTCTTGCGCAGCTATTCGGCTCGAATGTGGAGACGATGGAATACGCGTGCGCGTACGCAAAGGAAGTCGGCTTCGACGGCATTGATATCAATATGGGTTGTCCGGATAAATCCATTGAGAAGCAGGGAGCAGGTGCCGCACACATCAAGGACCCAGCGCGTGCAAAAGAAGTAATTAAATCGGCTCTACGTGGCGCGGGTGGAATACCGGTATCAGTGAAGACTCGACTTGGATTCAATACAATGGAATGGAAGGAGTGGCTACCGTACCTTTTGGAGGAAGATATATCAGCTCTCACACTGCACTTACGTACCCGCAAAGAAATGTCGAAAGTTCCGGCACACTGGGAACTCGCGCCGGAAATTTCTGCATTTGTAAAAGAGCGCCGTCCAGATGTGAAATTACTAGGGAACGGTGACGTGCTTGATTTGAACGATGCAAAAGAAAAAGCGCAAGCAAGTGGGTTTGACGGCATTATGCTCGGACGCGCTATCTTTGGAAATCCGTGGCTTTTTTCTGGTCGCACGCTGGATGAGGTGTCTCAAGAAGAAAAGCTAAACGCGCTCGCTTCGCTCGCACGCTATTTTAATGAACTTCGTCCGCAAAAACATTTCGCTATTTTAAAAAAACATATTAAAGCATTCGTACAGGGGTTTGATGGTGCGGGAGAACTTCGCGCACGGCTTATGGAAACAGCCACTCTGGAGGAATTACTCACCGTCTTAGAATCCAGATAAAAAGACGGCGGCACGGAGTTTGGTAACTCTGCGTGCCGCCGTTACACGAAACCGCGCGATGAGCCGGGAGGGCAAGCGTCGTGCAGTTTCGAAGGTGGGTTTTCTATCTCGCTCTACGATATACTACTTGCCATGGCACATCAATCTCTCTACCGGGCGTACCGCCCGCTCTCTTTTAAAGAGGTCATTGGACAGGAGCAGGTGACCGGAGCGCTTAGTGAGCAAATAAAAGCGGAGAAGGTGGGGCATGCGTATCTTTTTGCGGGTTCTCGAGGGCTCGGAAAAACCAGTGTCGCACGTATTTTTGGTAAAGAATTAGGGGTTACGGAAAAAGATTTATATGAAATAGACGCCGCATCGAACAACAGCGTCGACGACATTCGCGCGCTCTCGGAAAATATTTACACGCATCCGTTCGAGTCACCCTACAAGCTCTACATTTTGGACGAAGCACACATGCTCTCGAAAGGAGCATGGAATGCATTTTTAAAGACCCTTGAAGAACCACCGTCGCATGCGGTATTTATTCTGGCGACCACGGAACTTGAAAAAATACCTGAGACGGTTCGTTCTCGTTGCCAAGCATTTCAATTTAAGAAACCATCGCGTGATGGTCTTGCGAAACTTATTACTTCGGTTGCTAAAAAAGAAGGAGCAACGCTTGAGAGTGGTGTCGCTGATTTATTGGCACTTCTTGCCGAAGGCTCGTATAGAGATGCTTTGTCCGTGCTCGAGAAGGTGCTTTCTGGCTCAAAGGATACGAATATTACGCGTGCTGAAGCGGAGAAGGCAACGGGTTCGCCTCGTGGTGAATTGGTGCAAAAACTCATTACCGCACTCTCTGAAGGGAAGGTATCTGAGGCACTTTCTGCCATACACAAAGCACAGTCCGAAGATGTTGATATGCCACTCTACCTTACGCTCGCGCTTGAACGTATGCGTGCAGTTCTTCTTATTCGTCACGCGCCAGAACTACGAAAAGAACTAGAGGAAGAATTGGGAGAAGAATATGCCGAAGTGCACGCACTTGCGACCGCTACCGACTCAAAACTCACGCACCAAACATTGAAGGCGTTTATCGACGCCGCCTCAAGTATTCGTTTCTCGCCCGTTCCTGCACTCCCACTTGAACTTGCGGTGTATGAGGTTCTAGGTCAGGATAACTAGGTTCGAAAAATTTGGGAGAAACGTCTACGGTAAGCAAAGCTTCCTACCTGCGTTCGCCTCGGACGTCATAATCGAGTACGATTCTGACGTCGCTCGGCTCTCTGGGTAGTAGGACAGCGGCCTTTGAAGTTGAGGAAGTTCAATTAAAATTTGGGAGATCGTCTAACGGTAGGACAGCGGCCTTTGAAGCCGTGAATCTAGGTTCGATTCCTAGTCTCCCAGCAAAATAAGCGCAGCATATTTTGCTGTGGAGAAGAACGCGAAGCGTTCGGCCAGGAATCGAACGCCGGAACGATGATTTTCGAGCACGAAAATCCGTGAGGCGTGCCCAGCACAAGGCGAGTGTCGACGAGCTTTGATGCGAGGGAGAAAAAGCGTACTCGCTGGTCCTAGTCTCCCAGCATTAAAAAAGAAACCGCCCCATCAGAGAACCGGGACGGTTTCAGACGGAGCGGATAACGCTACGATAGTGGATGCTCGAACTCGGCCTGGCTGATGTCCCACGCAAGTTGTTCAAGACCAGCAGGAACAAGGCATCGCATCTGTGTAGAAACATGCAAGCAGTAACCAAACCCCTGAGCCGACTGATCATTCAGAATTTCGTATTCCACACCATCGCGACTTTTGACGGTGAGGCGGTAGCTACCGGGAGTAGCAATCGGAGTCGCTCCGAGACCAACATCAGTGATCTTGGCAATCTCGAACGTGCGATAGAGCGCCCCGACTGAAAGTCGGGCACGGAATCCTGAACCCGGTTCAAAGACCGTAATGGTCTGATACTGCATCCAACACTCCTCTGTACATGGACAACTGAATACACTATAGGGATACGAGAGTGAATACGTCAATCGTTCGACATTTGACCACACGCGAGTTCGGTATACTCTTTTGTTAATGAATCACCAGGTGCTTCTTTTCTACAAATACGTTTCCATCGAAGACCCGCAGACAGCGATGGAGCAGGTACGTGCGCTTGCAAAAAAGCACGAGCTTCTCGGGCGATGTCTTATTGCTGAAGAAGGTATAAATGGCACGTTTGAGGGCGAAACCGTGAACACGGAAGCATTCGCGGAAGAACTACTACAGGATGTCCGGTTTGCTGACATGAACATTAAACGAAGTGTGGGCACCGGCACTGCGTTCAAAAAGCTTTCTGTACGGGTACGTGATGAAATTGTGGGAACACGTTTTCCAGCACACGTGGACCCGCGCAAGCAGACCGGCAAACATATAACGCCAGAAGAACTGCGTTCGTGGTACGAACAGAAGGAAGACTTTGTCGTTATCGACATGCGTAATGAGTACGAATACAAACTTGGACATTTCAAAGATTCAATAAATCCAGAGTTGGAGAATTCTCGTGATTTGCCAGAGGCACTTCCAAAATTAGAGCCGTACAAAGACAAGAAAGTACTTACCGTATGCACGGGAGGCATACGATGCGAAAAAATGTCCGCGTTTTTACTGGCAAATGGATTTACGGATGTACATCAGCTTGAAAACGGCATGCACGGCTACATGGAAAAGTATCCGGGAAAAGATTTTGAAGGCGCGCTCTATACGTTTGATGAGCGAGTCGCTATGGACTTTGGTGGCGACCGAACTATTGTGGGCACCTGTCAGCTGTGCGCGGCACCCACCGAAACCTACACGAACTGTGCAAACAACCTCTGCCACCTGCACTTTCTTATCTGTACCGCGTGCACGAGTCCTGACGGCACGTTCTGCTCAAACGAATGCCGGACACTTGTAGAGTCCGCGCTAGTATAAGGACATGGAACGTATACCTGCAGATTTTCAGAAAGCGCTAACAAAAAATGCGAAAGCAAAAGCGCTCTGGAAAGAGCTCACGGACGTTTCTCGGCGGGATTTCATCAGCTGGATAACCTCCGCAAAACAAGCAGAGACGCGCAAACGACGCATTTCTGTTGCGCTTGATAAATTACTCAGTGGGAAAAAGCGCCCGTGCTGTTACGCGGTAGTTCCCATGAATCTTTATAAGGCACTCGACATAAGCCCGAAAGCAAAAGCGCAGTGGAAGACGCTCACGCCAATGAATCGTCGAGACTTCACGGACTGGATACAGGAAGCAGAGAATTCTGAAATACAGAGGGCGCGTGTAGAGAAGGCATGCATAAAACTTGCTGCCGGAAAGCTTCGCCCGTAACTAGTATGATATATCATAGTGTCCGTATCTTTGGACGACCGTCCAAAGATACGGACAGTCAGAAGAAGTAGGGAATACAAGGTGAATTGGCGAGGCAGGAAAATGAGCCACTATGATATATCATATCAGTCGCTTGCACTGATATGTTTCGTCGCTGCAGAGAGGAATGATTCATTTATTTCTCCCCCTCTCGTTTCATAGACTCTGTAGTTACGAATGTGTGCGTTTTGTACGAACACTACGAATAAACAGCCATGCAAAGAAGATGCCGATAGCGAAACCGGCGAACACTTGAAACGGCGTATGAACCATGTAGGCAATACGGCTTGCGCCAATTAAGAGCGCAAGAAGAAATGCACCGGCGTACACGCCGTAGCGAACTGTTCGTTGTGCTCTACGAACTAAGAAGCAAAGAGTGAGTGCAAGAAATGCGATACCCGCAGCGTGTCCGCTTGGAAACGCATAGCCGGTGGTAAAGAGGAGTGCGCCCGCAGGACGTGCGACGTGAAATAGTTCTTTAAGTGCGATAACCGCTCCCATAAGACCAGTGGCCGTGAGTAAGAACATACTGCCACGGCGAACGCCGTGGCGTGCCAAAAGGAATGCGGTGATAAGACCAGACGCGACCAAGAAGCCTTCGGTGCTTGCTATGGTGGTGAGGAAAAAGAAAAGCCCATCATTCATAGAATTAGTATACCAATGCAGATGGACGCGTTAGTATGTCTCAATGAAGGAAGTTGAATTGAAAGCACGTCTTTCCGAACCAAGCGCACAGGTGATGGCACTTGAAAAGCGGGGATGTGTTTTTTCACAACCGATAACGCAGGATGATGCGGTATTTGTAAAACAAACAGGCACTATTGAGGAGTATCTTTCTAACGCGGATTATCTCCGTCTTCGAGTAGAGGGCGATGGCACAACACTTTTTACACTGAAACATCACGCCGGGCGTTCTGACGACCCGCATGACGCACCAACAGAACACGAAACGAAGGTGGCTTCGCGCGAAGCAGCTGAACACATACTCACCACGCTTGGTTTTATACAAGCAGTTCGTATAAAAAAGACGCGACGTAAGACGCGCTATGAAAACTGGGAAGTGTGTATTGATGCTGTGGAAGGTCTGGGTTCGTTTATAGAAATTGAAGAGATGGTACCAGAGACGGCTGATGTACCGGCAGTTCTTGCGCGCATGCAAACATTTCTGGAATCGCTTGATGTGAAGGAAGGTGACATGCATATAGAACGCTACGACATGTTATTGCTGAGGCAGGGAATATAGACAATTCACCTCAGAATGCTATAATCCAAAATGGAAGTGTAGTTTTCTCGAACTTGCGAGGTATGCATGAGAAAGCAGAAAAAGACGACCAGTAGGGGAGGGATATCTACAGAGCAGGCGGTCTTCGGAACGTCAGTTTCCTCGGAAGCAGAACCCCCAGCATTACTGCTGGATATCGAGGTATCGCCCAATTTTAAGGTCGACGGACTAACCTCCGACGAACTTGAAAGTTTTTTCTTCACGGAACCAGCACCGACTCCGCTTGTAGAGCAGGCGGAACCAGAGTTAGCTCCACCCGTGGTGCAGATAGAGCCGGAGCAAGAACTCGAACCAGGGTCGGAAAACAAGATACGCTCCGGCGATGACTATCGAGTTATCTTCTCGTTTCCGTACTCGAGCAATCTGTATATCCCGAAAGGGTGGATGCTTCTTGCGGACGACGAACATGCCTCTGTGCAGAACGCGCCTGGTGACTTGTTTGGGTATTCTGACCCCCGTCAGAATACCGGACGCGAAATATACAAGGCACTCATGAAGGATCGGCAGAAAAAAACTGCTGCCGTAAACGCTCGAGTCATTGATAAACTCTTGCACCTTAACGATGTGCCGGAGGAGTGGACCGAAGACTGGTACGCGATGCTCACGGTGTACCGTGACCAAAAAGGAGTTGACCAAGTTCGTGGCATCCGTAAGGAAGGTGGCGAATGGGTTGAGTGCTTTAGGTCGCTCGATGAAGAGTGGTTGCCAAACCATCACATCATCATGAGCAAGAGTCTAATGGGAGTTGAGGCGTACAAACGTGTATTCCTCGCTTCCTTCTAACGAGGAGACTTATGTCCCCTGTCCGTGAAAACGGCGGGGGCATTCTTTTATCCAAATGTGCTGTGGTACCATTATTTTATACTCGCACAACGCGTACGCATGTCTCTAAAACTTATTATCGGTTTCCTTATACTCGCTGGTGTTGTGGGTGGTGGTGCGTGGTACGCGACAGCGCATAAGACCGTAGGAACAGCTCCGGACGAAGAAGTGATGGATAGTACCTCAAAAGAAGGAACGTTTGCAGATCTTATGGCGCGCGTTGGGTCATGGAAGTGTGACGCGAAAGCAACGTATGAAGGCGGGAGCTCAGAAGGCACTGTGTACATGGACCGCGGAACGATACGCGGAGATTTTGTTGCAAGTATGGCAGGACGTATTATTGATACCAGCTTCGTGTCACTTGATGGGTACATGTATACGTGGAGTGACGTACTGCCACAGGGTATGAAGGTAAAAATTGATGCTGCTGCAGGTACTGCTGGTGGACAAGGTATCGATCCGTCGACGCCAGTTGAATACACCTGTGAAGTATGGATAGCAGAGCAAGATAAGTTTGAACTACCAAGTGATATTCAATTCTTTGAAATTGGAACGCAGGGCCAGGGTGGCTTTAATGTTCCGCTTCCTCAGTAATATGCGACACGAAGCAAGCGATCTTCTTCTGCGCATTGGTACGGCGTTTGCGTTTCTCTACCCGCCACTCGATGCGTTCTTGAATCCATTTTCTTGGATTGGCTATGTGCCAGCATTCATGCGCGACATAGCGCCAGAAATGGTCTTGCTACACGCGTTCGGTATTCTTGAAATAGTCATTGCGGTTTGGATTCTTTCTGGTCGGCGCATCTTCGTGCCGTCTTGTATCGCAACCGTGATTCTTGTGCTCATTGTGCTGTTCAACATGCATGATTTTGAAGTCATCTTCCGCGATCTTTCCATTGCGGCAATGACACTAGCGCTCGCCATTACTCATAGACCGGCGCGTCGCCCTGCATAATGAAAATCTTTCAACGTCTCGTGAATAGTGTCTTACCAGCGTACATTGCGACCATATTTTTGGATTCCTTACGGTATAAGTTTATTGACCACCCGAAAACGCAGGTCATATTTACGAAGCTGAATGATTGGGCTGGTTCCATTGGATTTCCTGGAGTATTCGCTCACACTGGTATTTTTAGTCAGTACGTTATTGGCTCAGCAGAACTTATTGCGAGCGCACTTCTGCTTCTCGGTTTTTTGCCAAAACTTCGCGCGCTTCAAGCATACGGCGCACTGCTCGCGTTCGTTATTATGACCGGCGCTGTTTCTTTCCATCTTTTTACCCCGCTTGGCACAGACCCGAATGGAGATGGTGGCGGGTTGTTTGTTGCTGCGGTATTTGTGTGGCTTGCAAGCATTGCGCTCCTCATTATACGCAGACGGTATCTTCCGTTTTTTACAAAGAAATTCTCGGCTTCGAGTGAGGCAGTGTAAACTGGGCTGATGACGCAAGACGAAGCACTCTCTATTCTTAAGACGGGCGCCAACGCACTACTTACCGGAGAACCAGGAAGTGGTAAAACGCATACCGTAAACACGTATGTTCGTTGGTTGCGTGCACATGGCATTGAGCCGGCCATTACGGCATCAACAGGTATTGCGGCCACGCATCTAAACGGCATGACCATTCATGCGTGGAGCGGAATTGGTATACGTAAATTTCTCACAGACGAAGATGCGGATGCTATTGCATCAAAAGAGCATGTTGCGCGTCGCATTGGCAAAGCAGGCGTGCTTATTATTGATGAAGTTTCAATGCTTTCGGGAGAAGTGCTGGCAATGGTTGATCGTGTTTTGCGTGAGGTGCGTGGGCACGAGCGTGCCTTTGGTGGTATGCAAGTTGTGTTAGTAGGAGATTTTTTTCAGCTCCCCCCTGTTTCAGGACGAGGAGAAGATGCAACATTCGCGTTTGAATCAGATGCGTTTCGCATACTTAATCCGCTACCGCTGTATCTCTCCGAGCAACACCGACACGACGACGCTTCTTTAGAACGCATTCTCGCCAATATACGTGGTGGTACTGCAGATGCATCCGATGTCTCGCGTCTTATGCAACGCGAAGCAGATGAAGCGGAAGTCACCGATGAGGTTCCGCGTCTTTTTACGCATAACGCTGATGTTGACCGTATTAATGAAGAAAAACTCCGTGCACTTGCAGGGACGGCAAAAACGTTTCGTATGGAAGGTTCGGGTGCGCCGGTACTCATTGAGTCCTTGAAGCGTGGGTGCCTTTCTCCTGACGTACTCGCACTCAAACAAAACGCGGTTGTTATGTTTACTAAAAATAACCCGGTGGGCGGGTACAGTAACGGCACGTTGGGAATGGTTACTGGATTTGAACCAGGAACTAACTATCCGCTCGTCGAAACGAAAGACGGGCGTATTCTTACGGTGGTGCCCCAAGACTGGGCAGTTGAAGAGGGAGGAAAGATACGAGCGAAAATTTCACAACTCCCGCTTCGGCTCGCGTGGGCGATAACCATTCATAAAAGCCAAGGACAAAGCTTAGACGCTGCTGCCATTGATTTATCACGCGCGTTTGAATACGGACAAGGATACGTAGCGCTTTCGCGCTTACGCACACTTGATGGACTCCATCTGCTTGGGTGGCATGAAAACGCGTTTCAAATTCATCCGATAGTTCAATCCAAGGACCGTGCATTTCGAAGCGCCTCTGACGCCACTGTTGAAGCGTTTACCGCGCTTTCTGAAAGTGGTGAACGCATGAAGCTTGAAGAACAGTTTATTCGAGCACTGGGTGGTTCACTTGAAGAAGTGGGCGAACCTATTGCAAAGAAAACGACCTTTGAAGAAACACTTGAACTCTTACAAGAAGGTAAAACACTCATTGAGATAAAAGAAGCTCGTAATCTTACGCTCGGCACGGTTATTACCCATCTCGAGCGTTTGAAGGAAGCTGGAAGTATTACAGAGCAGGAAATACGAGTGCTCGCGCCAGAACGATTAATCGATGGACTATCTGATATTGAAGAAGCATTTAGTAAGACGAGTATAAAATCCCTCACCCCTGCTTGGAAGCGTCTTAAGGGACGGTATTCATTCGATGACCTCAAGCTTGCACGCGCCATTCTTACCTAAGGTAGGGTTCAGGTGTTGTTCATGTGCTCCTCATTTTTCTTTGGTACAGTGAGGTATCATTAGTAAGTAATCGTAATACTTTCCAGATGTCTATCATTCATTGGTTAGTCTCAACTGTAGCTATTCTTATCGCTGCGTACCTTATTCCGGGTGTAGAGGTAACGATTTTGGGCGCAGTGGTAGCCGCCGTCGTTATCGCGCTCATTAACGTATTCTTGCGACCTATCGTTTCGCTTCTCACGCTTCCGTTAAACATCGTGACGCTCGGTCTGTTCTCGCTCGTTGTAAACGCCTTGCTCATCATGCTTGCGGGCGCTGTTGTCCCTGGTTTTGTGGTTGTCGGATTCTGGCCAGCATTCTTCTTCGCCATCATCCTCTCCCTCGTAAACTGGTTGTTTGGTCTACGTAAGTAAACGAGGTACGTAAAAGAGTCCCCACGATGCGCGCAGCCTTTGGCTGCGCGCATCGTATACTAGTAGTAGGTATGGCAGCGCAATGGGAACATCCACAGCAACCACTTGCATCTCCTGAAGAGGAGCTGCAATTCTTGCGTGCTCAAGTGGAAGCGAAAGAGCAGGAGCTGGCGGCGCGTGGTACACCAGAATCAAGACCGTCGCTCGTCCATGAGCGTCTTTTGCACCATCGAACTGGTGGCACAGAAACGGTGCTCGCCCCGCATTACGCACTTAAGGAAGAGGAGGCGCATGCGGTCGCACTTAATCTTGCGCCACGGGCTGATGACGAAACAATGGAAGAATTGCGTACGGTTATGGAGACGCGCGGTATACGAAATGCGTTTTCAGTTTTGGAAAAATTACAGAATCCGCATCTTCAAGATGATTTTCATCGCTACCTCGTGCAATATGTCGTGAATGAGTTACCAGTAAAGGGGTTGAAGGAAGAAAAGCCAACTTGGAAAGCACTCCACATGAGTTTGTATGAAATAACGCTCCCTGAACCAGGTGGGGAGCATGCAGACGAAGAAAAGAATAAGCAGTTTAAAGAACTGGTATCAGCAATGGAGCAGTTCTACGCCGGCATGCTTTCTGTTGAAGATGCGTATGCGGATGAACCTCCGTACTTCACTCTTGAGCTAGCGGTACCTAGCGATGCACCGCACCTGAAGTTTTATGCCGGTGTTCCCAATGGACGTAAGGGGCTCTTTGAAAAACAGATACTCGCCATTCTTCCGAATGCGCGCATCGTGCTTCAGCCAGATGACTACAATGTCTTCACTGAAGGCGGTGTTTCGTTTGTTTCTCTTGCAAAACTTGCGCGCCCTCATCCGCTTTCTTTGAAGGAGTACAGTGAATTCGATTACGACCCAATGAACGGACTCTTGAATGCGTTCGACAAAATACAGGGAATGGGAGAAGGTGCAGCGGTTCAGTTCATCATTCGTCCTCGCGTGAAGCGCTATGACCATGCGTACGCAAAAATGCTCGCGGTCTTACGTAAGGGTGAGCGCCCGGACCGCGCGTTTGAAATTTCAGGAGACTTACTTACTGAACTGTGGCGTGAATTCCGTTGGATGTTCCGTTCGCAACAAAAAAATCCAGATGCGAAGCCTGATGAGTCGACGATACAGTCGGTTGAGAAAAAACGTGCGACGCCAATGACGGAGACCAATATACGTATTGTTACCTCTTCAACAGATGCTCGGCATGCGGAGCAGGTACTCCATGAACTTGAGGCTTCCTTTAATGCATACGAAGAAACCACCGGGAATGCCATTCTATGGAAACGTGCGAAGGGAGGGTTGCTTCGCAAAGCAGTCCGCGCATTCTCGTTCCGGTTGTTTATGAATTCAGCACTGATGCCTCTTTCGGTTCGTGAACTCACAACGCTCTATCACTTCCCAAGTAAGGGTGTGAAATCCTCCCCACATCTCTCACAGTCCCGCTTCTCCGCAGCTGCCGCACCTATCGGCTTAGGAACGAACGGTATCCATTTGGGCACGAACGATTTCCGTGGTTCAAAAACGGAAGTATATATGGATGTACAAGACCGGTTACGACATCTCTACGTTGTCGGACAGACCGGTACCGGTAAGACGTCGTTTATGAAAACACTTATTGAACAAGATATAAAAAACGGCGAAGGAGTGTGTTTTATTGACCCGCACGGTACGGACATCATCGACATACTCGCGAAAATTCCGCCAGAGCGCTACGAAGACGTTATTTACTTTGACCCGGCAAATATTGATCGTCCGTTTGGACTTAACATGCTTGAGTACGATATTACTAAGCCGGAACAGAAGTCATTTATCGTCAATGAGCTCTTGATGATATTCAAACAGCTCTACGGAGATGTGCCAGAAAGTATGGGGCCGGCGTTCGAGCAGTATTTCCGCAATGCGACACAGCTGGTGATGGAAGACCCGGAATCAGGTTCGACAATGCTCGACATTGGTCGGGTTCTTTCAGATTCTGAATTCCGCTATAAAAAACTTGCGAAGAGCCGTAATCTTATCGTAAATCAGTTCTGGAACGAGATAGCTACGAAAGCTGAAGGCGAAGCCTCGCTCGCAAATATTGTTCCGTATATCACCAACAAATTCGACGAGTTCACGGCGAATGATTTCATGCGCCCTATCATTGGTCAGCAGGAGAGCTCGTTTAATTTCCGTGAGGTCATCGACAATAAAAAGATTTTGCTAGTAAATCTCTCTAAGGGTCGCTTAGGTGAACGTAATGCAAACCTTCTCGGCCTCATACTCGTGGGAAAACTCTTCATGGCAGCACTCTCTCGCGCAGATTCGGTTGGGAAAGATCTTCCGCCGTTCTATCTCTATATTGATGAATTCCAGAACATCACCACGTCCTCTATTCCGGGCATTCTGTCTGAAGCGCGTAAATACAAACTCTCTCTTACCATTGCGCACCAATTCTTAAAGCAGGTCGACGAGAAAATACGTGACGCAGTGTTCGGAAACGTTGGCTCCATGGCGGTATTTCGTGTGGGTGAAGAAGACGGTGAATTCTTCGCAAAACAATTCGCTCCAACCTTTAGTGCATTGGATTTTGTAAATATTGAGAATTACAACGCGTACGTACGTCTCCTCGCGCATGGCGTACCTCAAAAGCCATTCAATCTGCAGTCACTCACACCGTCAGCAGGTAACCCCGCTCAGGTAGATGATTTACGTGAACTGTCCTACCTCACGTATGGACGCGACCGAACAACCGTGGAAAATCATATCCGTGAGCGGTACCTCTCCTAGGCGCTATACACAGCTACGTTGTCGTCCGCAGATGACACGGTATACTAATTTCTGAAGCAGTAACACCATATTTCGCCATGAATGTAACCAGCACAGGAATCGCGGTCACGCTTGCCATAGTTGTCGTACTCGGCTTCTTTCTTTTCGGTATAAGTAACCCGTTCATGACGCAGGACGCGCCAGCGGTGACGGTACCCGCTTCAGTTATGAGCACTAACGGACAGGACATGACTACAGATACGCAAGCAGGTACGGGCGCTGAAGCGGTTGAAGGCAGTACCGTAACACTCAATTATGTCGGTATGTTCGAAGACGGAACAATCTTCGATGCATCTGAGAAACACGGACAACCGCTCTCATTCACGCTTGGCGCAGGTCAGGTCATTAAGGGATGGGACCAGGGTATTCTTGGTATGAGAGTGGGAGGAAAGCGTCACCTCGTTATACCTTCCGAGCTTGGCTACGGACCGAATGACTACGGACCAATTCCAGGAGGCTCTACACTTATCTTCGATGTTGAACTTCTCGACGTTAAGTAATAAGCCGGGTACGAAGTAAATAAAAAACGCTCTGACCTCAGAGCGTTTTTTATTTTTGAAATTTTACTCCTCTCTTGCGTCGCTCGCACTCTCCCGCTAGGGTGGAGAAATGGGAGCTATTTCTTTCTCCATAGATGCGCGTGAGGGACTCGCGCGCGCAGGAACTCTTACCACGCCTCACGGCGTCATTGCTACGCCTGCCTTTGTGCCAGTGGGTACTAAAGCTGACGTAAAAGGCATTCTCCCAGATGCCCTAGAAAAACTGGGTGCGCAGGTAGTGCTCGCAAACACGTATCACTTGTATCTTCAGCCGGGAGAAAAAATTGTGAAGGATGCAGGTGGGTTAGGTACGTTTATGAAGTGGGACAAGCCCACCATGACTGACTCGGGTGGATTCCAGGTCTTTTCTCTTGGTGCTGCGTTTGGTCGCACTATTACAAAAATAACTAAGGGAGAAGAAGCACCGCGCGAAAGTGGTATGGCGGTGTATGACGATGAGATACGTACTCAGCACGGTCAGCTCGCGGTCATAGATGAAGAAGGAGTAACCTTCACCTCACATCATGACGGTACCTTGCATCGCTTTACACCAGAGCGTTCGGTTGAAATTCAACATGCTTTGGGTGCCGATATGTTTTTTGCGTTTGATGAATGCACTGGTCCTGATGAGCCGTATGCGTATCAGAAAGAAGCCATGGACCGAACGCACCGTTGGGCAGAGCGTTCTCTAAAAGCGCATCGACAAAATTTAAGCGCGGTTCGCACGCAGGGAATTTTTGGCATTGTGCAGGGAGGTCGCTACGAAGATTTGCGTACAGAGAGCGCGAAGGAACTCGCGGGAATGGATTTTGATGGGTACGGCATTGGTGGTTCGTTTAGTAAGGAAGACATGCAGGGTGCGCTCCAAGCCGCAGTGAAGGAGTTGCCGGAAGAGAAGCCGAGACATTTTCTTGGTATCGGAGAACCTGGAGATGTGTTGCTCGGTATTGAGCAGGGCATGGATTTGTTTGATTGCGTGGCAGCGACGAGAATTGGAAGACACGGTTCCATTTATACGCGTCGCGGTATACGACACCTTACGAACGGTTCATTTAAAGATGACTATGGCCCCCTCGACCCAGAAACAATCGTCCCAGGCACCGAAGGATTTTCACGCGCCTATGTTTCGCATCTCGTTCGTTCAAAAGAAATGCTTGGCTCAGTTATTGCGTCCATGCATAACTTGGGCTTCATACTTCAGCTTGTAGATGGCGCCCGCGTGGCGATAACTGAAGGACGTTTTGCAGAATATAAGGCAACGTTCGTGCGTGAGTATTACGGAACTGGCGCGTAGAAAAAAGTGTGCTATTATCAATATATCGCCGGAAGGACTCCGGCGACGCTCTATTTTAGAGTTCGATGCATGTTAGGGGATACGAGCTATGCACCTTCTTAGGTTTACTCAACCAGCCGACGATCAAAAAATCGCCGAGCGGATTCAACGCGGAGAACTTTCCGTTTATGATTTCGCCGGTGGTGGACAGGTCTGGGCGGACGAAGATGACGGGCCGAGAAACCCGCAGAACTTTTTTGACCCAATCAAAAGAACAGGGACCGAGGGTTAGAACAACGGAAGGTGATTGGTAGTGGGTGAATGGGGGTCACGTGCAAAAGCACGGACCCCCTACAAGGAACAAGGCGCCACTTAACGGCGCTTTTATTATGTGCTAGGGTGACTGCATCACTGGAACTGTTCCAGTGATGCGCCTGCCTTGAGCAGGCGATGCACTTTCGGAGAATAATAATGACCGAAACAGCAAGTCTTGCTGCTCGCTCCGCAGCCTTCCTTGCCCAGCACATTTGTTGCTCGGACAAACGGCAACGGTCTGATCTCAATCGTCGGCTTTGCAAGGAGTACCCCCAAGTGCTCCAGACAATGGCCAACCTGCAAAATGGACCGCAGGACAACAAGTCGTTCTCGATCAAACGACGCCTTGAGCTGGCGAATGCTTTCTTGAAGGCATTCGAACAGATGGAAATCAAGGAAGCCGCGAAATTGTCGACACCGATTGCCAGAACGGTGACGGGATAATCAAAAATAAGGGGAGGGGGAGGCAGCGCTTGCTGCTTCCCTGTCTCACTCGCACAGGACGCTAAAACGGCGTTCTTTTCATTTTGCTATACTGACCATTCATGGCGACTTTCTCACTCCATAAACCTTTTGAGCCGGCAGGCGACCAGCCTGAAGCAATTAAGGGACTCATACAAGGTATCAAAGATGGTCTGCACTATCAGACCTTGCTTGGTGCTACTGGTACGGGGAAGACGTATTCCATTGCGAATGTCATTGCAGAGGTCGGGAAGCCAACCTTAGTACTCGCGCACAACAAGACACTCGCCGCTCAGCTTGCGCAGGAGTATCGAGAATTTTTTCCTAAAAACGCAGTGCACTATTTTGTTTCGTACTATGACTACTACCAGCCGGAAGCGTATATCGCGCATTCCGATACCTATATTGAAAAGGAGGCGCAGATAAATGCAGAGATAGATCGTCTTCGTCACGAAGCGACACAATCACTGCTTATCCGTAAAGACGTGATTATTGTTGCATCCGTCTCTGCGATATACGGACTCGGCTCACCAGAGCGTTACGCGTCCGTTATTTTGGAATTGAAAAAAGGAGGAGAAGAGCACCGTGCTGCGCTCATCCGTAAACTTATCGACTTGTATTTCATACGAACGAACGCAGACTTGGAACCGGGACATCTGCGTGCCGTCGGGAACGCCGTTGAGTTCATGCCCGTAAACGAGCGTGCTATCTACCGTATTCGCTTCGACGAAAATACTATTGCTGGCATCGAGTGCTTGGACCCTATTAGTCGTGCAAAAATAAGGGAACCTGAATCTATACATGTATTTCCAGCAAAACACTTTGTAACGAGTGAAGAAGAGCGACTTAAGGCACTCGAGCAAATTCGCGCCGAACTGGATGAACAGCTCGCTAAATTTAAACGTGAGGAAAAAATACTTGAAGCAGAACGTTTGAAGCGTCGTACGCTTCACGACATCTCGCTCATTCGTGAAATGGGGTATACCTCAGGTATTGAAAATTACTCACGCCACTTTGATGGACGAAGTCCGGGTGAACCACCACACACCCTTCTTTCGTATTTTCCAAGAAAAAAAGACGGCACCGCAGATTTCCTCACCGTCATTGATGAGTCGCACGTTACGGTCTCACAAATTGGCGGTATGTACGCAGGTGACCGTTCCCGAAAAGACGTGCTGGTGGAACACGGATTCCGTCTCCCTTCAGCGCGCGATAACCGACCACTCCAGTTTGCAGAATTTGAAGAACGCGTCGGACAAGTTATATATACGTCAGCAACACCTGGTGTGTACGAGCGTGAGAAAAGTGTCTCGCCTAACGGAAAAATTGTTCAACAAATCATTCGCCCAACAGGCCTCATTGATCCCGAACTTGAAGTGCGTCCTATCGCAGAAACTGGCGCATTCCCTGGGCAAATTGCAGATTTTATAACCGAAGCCGATATTGTCGTGAAGCGAGGTGGTCGCGTACTCGCGACCACGCTTACGAAACAAATGGCAGAAGACTTGGCCGAGTTCTTACGTGAAAAGAAAATAAAAGCGGAATACCTGCACTCTGACATTAAGACCATCGACCGTATCGATATTCTTACGAAATTTCGCAAAGGAGAATTCGATATTCTTGTCGGCGTGAACTTGCTCCGTGAAGGGTTGGATTTACCAGAAGTCGAATTGGTCGGCATATTGGATGCGGACAAAGAAGGTTTTCTTCGAAGCGAGACATCTCTCATTCAAACGATTGGACGCGCCGCACGTAATGTACTGGGTCGAGTTATTTTATATGCCGATGTCATGACCGGCTCGATGGAGCGTGCTATTGGAGAAACGAATCGCCGTCGCACTATCCAGGTTGCCTACAACACCAAGCATGGCATCACTCCGCTTTCTATTAAGAAAGAAATACGAGATATCGCAGCAAGCATGCGCACGGAACATCAGAAGACGGTAGATGACCTCCTTTCGCTTGATTCGAAGCTCTATAAAGAAGACCCTACTTCGTTTGTGAAGCGTAAGCGCGAAGAAATGGCACACGCGGTGGAGGAACTCGACTTTGAAACAGCCGCACTCATACGGGATGAAATCTATGCTCTAGAGGGCGACGAATCAAAACCCAAGAAACCGAAACCTCGACGTCGCTAGTATGGGACTAGCCAGGTGCTAAACTTTCACTATGGAAATGGCTACCGCTAACACCGACGAACCAATCGTACCTAAAAAAGTAGGTGGCATAGGGTTTGAAATGTTACTGGGGTTACTCCTTTTTGGTATTTTAACGGTTACGTCGGTCGTCATACTTTTCTCTCTCAGTATTTTACGCGAACAAGTTATTCGCATTTTGCCGGAGTACTCTGTTTTCAGCATCGACGCAGCCTTTCGTGGTGTGCTTTTGTCCCAGGCAGGTATTTTGTTTGTCTGTGCACTGGTCTTGCTTGGTGCGGTATATGTCGTACTAGGACGGTTGGTCGCTCGTCCGCTCCGTACGCTTGCAAAAGCGATGGATACCTACGTGGCGACCGGCGAGCAAGGGCACTTTGAAGAATTGACAGCAGCACCGCGTGAAATACGCTCGCTTCAATCATTGTTTGTTTCTTTCGTTACTCGCGTAGAGGAGGGTCATAAGCGAGACGTTGATATTTCTCGTATGAAAAGTGATTTTATTTCAACTGCCGCGCACCAACTTCGCACCCCACTGACTGGTATACGCTGGGCACTTGAAGCACTTGAAAAAGAGCCACTTACAGAAGAACAAAAAGTTCTAGTGACGAGTGCGGTAGGTAAAAGCAAGGACTTAGTAACTGTTGTGGGTACACTCCTCGACATTTCTTCAATTGAATCCGGTAAGTACCATTACAAATTCGCTTCGGTTGATATGCGACAGCTTGCTGAAGAACTTGCGCGCGATTTCTCGAAATTAGCACAAGACCGAAACGTCTCGCTCTTTTTTGCGGGAACCGAGGAAACCAGTCTTATTGCGCGCGCTGATCGTGAACGAATAAAGTGGGTGTTAAATAATTTAGTTGAAAACGCTATTCGCTACACACCTTCCGGTGGAAGTGTTCAGCTTTCAGTTGATATGGGCGGGGGACGTGTATTCACGCGAGTAAAAGATACTGGCATTGGCATTCCTCAGGCAGATCGTTCCAACATTTTTGAACGTTTTTACCGAGCGGGGAACGCCGTCGTTAAAGAAAACGCAGGAAACGGTCTTGGGCTCTATATCGCACGTTCTATTGCGACTGACCACGGCGGGGACCTTGGATTTGAAGAAAATGAAGGCGGGGTAGGGACGACCTTTACCCTCACTCTTCCCACTGCGTAAGGCGTGGTAGACTTTCCCCATGGCTGAAACAAAATTCATACTCGTTGTGGAAGACGACCCGATTCTTAAGAATCTCCTGGGTCATACCTTCGCAGGTAAGTACCAAACACTCTATGCGTCTGAAGGAAATGAAGCACTTGCGCTCTTTGAAGCGCACAAGCCTGCGGTCGTACTTCTTGACCTCATGCTCCCCACCATGGATGGTTTTGCGGTGCTTGAGTCTATTCGCGCACGAACTGATGAGCTTAAAAGTGTGCCGATTGTAGTTGTCTCAAACTTGGGTGCAGAAAAAGATGTTGAGCGCGCAAAAGGACTTGGCGCGAATGACTACCTGGTTAAGGCAGAGGTTTCGGTTGAAGAAATTGTGGCAAAGATAGAGGAGGTGCTTGCAGAGAAGAAATAAATAGACTCGGTACGGAAGCAGAAAAAGCCCGCGCTTCGGGCCGCCAGGCCAAGTCTTACGGTCATTTTCCGCTTCCGTACCTCGTTCGAGTGAGTGGAAAGTAAGCTAAGTTGTGTGGTCGCGGTGTATAGTCACTTTTGCTATACTGCATGATGTACCTGTCCCGTCACGGACAGGACATTTCTATACCATGGCTACCCCAAAAAAGAGCACTGAGCACGAGCAGGCAAAAGGCACGGATTGGATCCGGGTTAAAGGTGCGCGTACCCATAACTTAAAGAATGTCTCGGTAGACATTCCGCGAGGCACTATGACGGTTATTTCAGGGCTTTCAGGCTCTGGAAAGTCGTCACTTGCCTTCGATACTATTTTCGCCGAAGGTCAGCGTCGTTACGTGGAGTCACTTTCTGCGTACGCTCGCCAATTTTTGAATCAGATGCAGAAGCCGGACGTCGATGAAATCACGGGCCTTTCGCCTGCAATTTCCATCGACCAGAAATCACGTTCAAACAACCCGCGCTCAACGGTTGCAACGGTCACAGAGATTTATGACTACCTCCGCGTCCTCTATGCGCGCGCTGGTCAGCCGTATTGTACGAATCACGACGTGCCCATCAGTAAACTTTCTAAGGATGAAATGATTCGCCTCATCATGACGCGTATTGCGTCAAAAGATGCGGACCGGGTGGCCGAGATGAAAGTGCAGGGCGTGGTTATTGATAAAAGTGCCATAGGTATTTATGCGCCCGTCGTTGTTGGGCGTAAGGGCGAGTACTACCAGATGCTGTATGACTTGCTCGGTAAGGGATACGAAAAAGTTATTGTTGACGGAAAACAGCACCAATTACGTGAAAAAATAGAACTCGACCGTAATAAGCGACACGACATCGATGCGGTCGTTGATACTATTTTTGTCTCGGAATTTGCAAAGAATGCAGATGCCGCACGAGAGCGTCTTTCAGAAGCGCTTGAACTCGCGCTCAAGGAAGCAGATGGTTTGGTAAAGATTAAGCACGCAGATGGCACGCTTGAAACGCTTTCGGCGAAATTTATTTGCCCGGACGATGGCGTATCGTTTCCGGAAGTTGAACCGCGCCTGTTTTCGTTTAATAGTCCGTACGGCGCATGTCCAGACTGTAACGGACTTGGTACTAAAACTCTTTTCTCTGAAGAAATTTGCGAAACATGCGGTGGTAAACGGTTGCGTCCTGAGGCACTGCGTGTGTATTTGACGAGCGCGAAGAAAAATAAGAAACAAGAGAGTGATTTAGGAATTAACATCGTGGAGTTTGCGTCGATGAGCATTGCTGAGGCGAAAGAATTCATGTCTTCCTTGAAGTTGTCCGACATGCGTATGGAAATTGCGGCACCAATCATTCGTGAAATAACGAGTCGGTTGGACTTCATGTTAAATGTCGGTTTGGACTACCTCACCTTGAATCGCTCTGCCGCTACGCTCTCTGGCGGAGAAGCACAACGCATTCGTCTAGCGTCTCAACTTGGTACGGGGCTCGTGGGAGCGCTCTACGTGCTTGATGAGCCGACTATTGGCCTCCATCAGCGCGACAACGATCGTCTTATTAAGACGATGCTCACCTTAAAAGAACTCGGTAACACCATTCTCGTGGTTGAGCATGACGAGGACACTATTTACTCTGCTGATTATCTTATCGACATTGGTCCTGGTGCTGGTGTACATGGCGGGCAAGTGGTTGTTGCGGGTTGGTTGAATGATTTACTTACCGCGCCCACAAACGAGAGCGGTTCAGAAACGCTTTCGTATTTGCGTGAAGAAAAAGAAATTGCCGTTCCTGAGGAGCGTCGTTCGAGCGAGAAAGGCATGATAAAAGTGCGGGGCGCCACACTTCACAACATCAAGAATCAGAACATCGACATACCGCTTGGTCGCTTGGTGTGTATTACCGGTGTATCGGGTTCTGGAAAGTCCACGTTTATGTATGACATTTTGCATAAGAATGTCGCAGCACGGTTCAATATTCGTCAGCAGGCAAAGCGCGACCAGATGGAAATTATGAATGCCGCGTCAATTACCGGTACAGAGTACCTTGGTCGCACGGTACTTATTGATCAGTCACCCATTGGTCGTACTCCGCGCTCAAACCCAGCAACGTACACGGGTGCGTTCACGCATATTCGCGACTTGTTCTCGTCTACATCTGAAGCGCGTGCACGTGGCTGGAAGCCAGGACGCTTCTCGTTCAACGTGGCGGGTGGTCGCTGTGAGACTTGTCAGGGTAACGGCATGATTGCAGTGGAGATGCATTTCTTGCCTACCGTCTACGTGACGTGTGACGTGTGTGACGGAAAACGCTTCATGAAAGAAACGCTTGAAGTTACGTATCGCGGAAAGACTATTTACGAAGTGCTCCAAATGACCGTTGAGGAAGCAGAGAAATTCTTTGAAGATATTCCAGCAATTTCAGACCGTCTTCAGAGTTTGAACTCAACCGGTCTTGAATACCTAACCCTTGGGCAGTCAGCAACCACGCTTTCAGGTGGCGAAGCACAGCGCGTGAAAATCGCATCAGAGCTCTATCGTCCTATTACGATGAAGACGCTCTATTTGCTCGATGAGCCGACGGTCGGTCTTCACTACGAAGACGTACGAAAACTTATTGAAATTCTCCAGGAACTCGTGCGCCGTGGAAACACTGTGGTCGTCATTGAGCATAACTTGGATGTCATAAAATGCGCGGACCATGTTATCGACTTTGGTCCGGAAGGTGGTAACGGTGGAGGAAAAGTTATCGCAAAGGGAACGCCGGAGGAAGTTGCGCAGGTGGAAGGCTCACACACGGGAACGTATTTGGCGAAAATGTTGAAGAAACGTTTACGCAGTGCAAAAAAGAAATAGACTCGCTCGGGGCAATAAAATTCGGAGACACGTACTCTTCTGCTGAAGATTTGTTCCGTCTCGGCTACCCACCTGCGGATGCTCCGAATCTCATTACCCCTCGCTCGTGGGGAATGGGAAGAACCAAGGTAAGAATTGCAAATGATGATGTGTTGTGCTGTAATACATAGGTCAAAGGCAGCTAAGGAGTGCACTTATGCCGCAGACACTTGAAGAACGTATTGCTGTTATTGAACATAAGTTCGCCCAGTACGAAGGTTCCCATTATTTCCTCTCAGACCAGATTACTAGTCCATCGGCGCCTCATTCAGTTCGAGAAAGAAACGGGAAAGCGCTTCGACGGACTGGAAGGTCGCTTCGACGGGCTGGAAAAGCGAGTGGATACTCTAGAGTCGAAAGTCGACGCAATCGTTCCGGCGATCGCCAAGATCATCGTTGAAGAGATCGCGAAGCTTAAATCGTGAATTTCTTTCTCTCGCCAACCTAAAGCAGCGCTCCGGCGCTGCTTTCTCTTAGTTGATACAATACTGCCATGCAACGGGAAGAACTGATTAAACACGATTTGCCGGATGTTCCGGGGGTGTATTTGTTTACCAAAGGCAAAGGTAAAGCGAAAAAAATACTCTACGTAGGCAAAGCCACGTCGCTTCGTGACCGTACCCGCTCGTACTTCGATATCGACCTTATAGCAACGCGGGGCCCGCGCATTGTCGACATGGTGACGCAGTCAGATGGTATTTCGTTTGAGACCACACCGACAGTGCTTGAAGCACTGGTGCGCGAAGCCGCGCTCATTCGTGAGTATCGACCGCGTGCGAACGTGGAAGGTAAAGATGATAAGACGTTTCTGTACGCGGTTATTACCGATGAAGAAATTCCTCGCGTGCTAGCAATTCGCGGTAAGGATATTGATTTCGCGAAAAAGCTTGTGCCAGACCAGAATTTGAAACTTCGTGATATTCACGGACCGTTTCCATCGGGTCAGCAACTCCGTGAAGGATTGCGACTCATCCGTAAAATATTTCCGTTTTTTGATACGCCTCGTCCAGTGGGTGAAGGAAGTAAGCACAGCAAAGCGAATGTGGAGTTCAATCAGCAAATTGGGCAGTATCCACGCAACATGGAGCGTTCTGATTACATGCGTTCAATACGTAACGTAACCATGTTTCTTTCAGGAAAAGTAAAAGCACTCCGCAAGACACTGGAGCGTGATATGAAAGACGCGGCCAAAGAAGAACGGTTTGAAGACGCCGCCCTGTGTCGAAAGCAACTCTTTGCGCTCGATCATATACAAGACGTCTCTCTAATTCGTGAGGAATGGCAGAAGGAAAAAGAAGATAGTACTAGCCGTATAGAAGCGTATGACACGGCACATATCTCTGGAACGAATGCGATTGGCGTGATGGTCGTTGTGGAAGGTAGTACGCCCATAAAAGCACAGTACCGTACGTTTAAAATTCAGGGTCGCGGAAGTAAGTCGACCGCAGACGACATCGCATCATTAAAAGAAATATTGTCGCGTCGTTTCGGGCACCCGGAATGGCCGTATCCCAGAGTCATTATTGTGGACGGTGGAAAGACGCATAAGAAAGTTGCTGAAGACGTATTGAAGGAAATTGGACTCCGTATACCCATTGCCGCAGTGGTGAAAGATGAGAAGCATCGGCCCCGCGAAGTCCTTGGTTCACTTCGTGCAGGGGTTTCTGATGCTGATGCGGTTCTTGCAAACTCAGAAGCGCACCGCTTCGCGCTCGCAAGGCACCGCTTAGCCCGTAAACAAAGTATGAGGCAGAGTCTTGACAGAAAATAAAAACTATGATAGTATGTATATACGAATCGCATTTGACTCCTTTTAGGACGTTTAGTGGTGGCCTCCTAGGCACGCCCCGCGTGCGGCTCGAGAACGAAGCTCTGATCAGATACGGCAGCCATACAAGCGCACGCCACTGAACTCCACGAGATACTGTTCGAATTCGAAAACGCCAGCGTACTGCTGGCGTTTTCCTTTGCTATACTTTGCGCATGAACGGAACAGTCGTTGGCGTGCTTCGTGGTGGCCCCTCGCGCGAACATGAGGTCTCGCTTAAAACGGGTCATGCGATAGCAAGAAATCTTAATCCCGAACACTTTACGGTAAAAGATATCTATATCGACAAGAATGGCGTGTGGCATGACCGCGGACGTCCGGTGCATCCTACGATTGCTCTACGCTCCATTGACGTCGCCATTGTCGGCTTACATGGAGAGTACGGTGAAGACGGTGAGGTCCAGAAAATTCTGGACGCGAACGGTGTCCCATATACAGGGTCTGACTCACTTGCTTCTTTTACTGCGATGCATAAGGTGCTTGCAAAAGAGCGTGCTTTGGAACACGGAATTCTGACGCCGAAATACCGGTATATCGAACCAGGTGCAGATGTACATGCGTTCGCTGCAGATATCGTGCGTTCATTCCATCAGCCAGTCGTCGTAAAACCAGTACGTTGGGGTTCTTCGGTTGGTGTATCTATCACTCACGGGTATCACGAGCTCATTAATGCAGTAACAAATCTTTTAAATGAAGGTGCGGGTGGGGTCTTGGTCGAAGAACGAATTAAAGGAAGGGAAGCCACAGCTGGTGTCGTCGAAGGACTGCGCGGAGAAGCGCTATACGCACTTCCTACGGTCGAAATTGTTCCGCCTGCCCACTCGCATTTTTTTGATTACACGGTGAAGTATGACGGCTCCACCAAAGAAGTGTGTCCGGGTAATTTTTCCAAACAAGAAGCAGAAGAAATGTATCGTGTAGCGCGCGTCATGCACGAGGCACTCGGACTGCGTCACTACTCTCGTTCGGACTTCATCGTCACGCCTCGCGGTATCTATTATCTTGAAACAAACACGCTCCCGGGCATGACCGAAGAATCATTATTGCCAAAATCTCTTGCTGCGATTGGCGTTTCCTTTAGTGATTTCCTTGAACATCTTATTGGTCTTGCTCACAACCGTTAAGAAACACATAGAAAGGGTGTTTTTCGAGCGTGCTTAACTTTGTCCGGGCGGACAAAGTTAAGCACGCTCTTTAAAGAGGATGTGGAAGGAAAAAAGAGAATGGTAGGATGGAGGGATGAGTGAACTTGCGAATAAAAAGTGTGTGCCGTGTGAGGATAAAAATTTTCCTCCGTTTACGCCCGCACAAGCGAGCGACATGATGGAACATATCCCGGAGTGGAAACTTTCAGAGGATGCTCGGCGTCTGTCACGCGTTTTTGGATTTAAAGATTTCAGTACTGCACTCGCCTTCGCAAATGAAATAGGGAAGGTTGCAGACGAAGAGTGGCATCACCCTGATTTACGCGTCTCCTGGGGCAGTGTGGAGGTGTTTTTGACTACTCACTCCATCAAAGGCTTGTCTGAAAACGACTTTATCGTAGCCGCAAAAATTGATTTACTTAAATAAAACCCCGCTGCTCTTTTAGAAACAGCGGGGTATCAGATCGGCGCAGACTCGCCCTAGAGAACGCTACTCTTCTTGCGTATTCGAAGTTTTCCGTCCTTGTCCACCTTGATGTGTAGGCCTTGTCGAATATTTGTTCCGGTGACCGAACGGGTGCGCCTCGACTGTTGCTGCTCGACATTTCGTTCTTTTGACGCTTTTCGCGGGCCTTAATCTCACGAGCCTCTCGACGTGCTTTTGCGCTTTCACGCAAACGGTTAAGGAACTTACGCATCATTTTCTCCCTTCCTACCGAGAGAATAGCACACGGGTCTTGTTTAAAAATCCGGGGTATATGCTATAGTCCTGAAGTCCCCGAAACGGGCCGTTAGCTCAGTTGGTAAGCGAAGCTTGCTCCCTGCGGTCGCCTCGGATATCGAAGTCGAAACGACTCCAACATCACTCGGCTCACTGGGGAGTAGAGCACCTCATTTGCAATGAGGGGGTCGAAAGACTCGTGCTACATTAAAATACCCGCAAGGGCCGTTAGCTCAGTTGGTAGAGCACCTCATTTGCAATGAGGGGGTCGCAGGTTCAAATCCTGTACGGTCCACCAAATTTGATTTGCTTCCGAATTGACAGCGCCCGCGCCAAAGGCGCGGGCTTGGGCTGGCATTTCCGCCAAGAAATTCCAGGGGGTTTTGAATTCCGCCAAAAGAATTCCAGCCGCGATGCG
>Ga0163151_10001707_pt1 | contig 36398 bp, 43 predicted proteins | sample OliLakLV19MP5IB2_FD_145596 | JGI IMG/M metagenome (GOLD analysis project Ga0163151, IMG submission 145596) | Freshwater microbial mat bacterial communities from Lake Vanda, McMurdo Dry Valleys, Antarctica - Oligotrophic Lake LV.19.MP5.IB-2 | ecosystem: Environmental > Aquatic > Freshwater >... | reverse complement strand
GATGTGCGCCGGCAGACCTTCGCCATCCCCGAGGTCGCCGAGATGCTGGCGTTGATCTCAGCGGACGACCGTGATTTGTGGCGCTCGGTGGGCATCATCCTCGGTCGCACGTTTGATCGGTCTGACCTGGCGTGGGAGGTCTATCAGACGTGGAGCGCGACGTGGGGTGGGGCTCGCGCAGCCAATCACGATCGTGTGATGCACGAGGCATTCTACGATCTCAGTGCGTTGGATCCAGAGAACCAATTATCCTTAGGAACGATTGTGCGTCTTGCAATGGACGCCGGGTGGACGCCGAAAGGCGGCACCATCCCGGTTGATCAATTTGTGTACTATGGGGCGGGGAATACGTTTATCTATCGCCCAACGTCCGCGGAATGGAGTGCAGCGGGGGTCGATGCCGCGTGCGGATCAAAGAATGTTGATGGGAAAATTATTCGCGCGTCGGATTGGCTGAAGCGCCATCAAATCATCTCATCGATTACGTGCGATCCACTCATTGATGGTGACATGTTGCTCGGTAAAGATTGCCGGAACGGGTCATTGATTGATGCGACTGGCGCGTCCGTGTTTAATTTGTATCGCCCCCCCTCGATCGACGAACGTGGTGATCCGACACAAGCGACGCCGTGGGTGGAGCACGTGCGGAGATTGTTGAATAAACCAGGTGATGCAGATCAGTTTATCAATTATATGGCACACCGGGTCCAACATCCAGGCGTCAAGCCCCGCTTTGCGCTCCTCATGGCCGGTGGGCAAGGGGTGGGGAAGGACACCGCGGTGGATTTGTGCGTCAATGCGATCGGGTCATGGAACGTCAAATCAATTGAGCCGTCGATTTTAGATTCTGCCTACACGAGCTTTAAGGTCTGCACGCTGCTGCGTATCCACGAGGCGTCGAATATTCCCGATATGGGGAAGTGGGCGTTCAACGAACAGATGAAAACACTCATCGCAGGGGGTGGGTCAGATGGATGCGATATCAATCCGAAATATGGCCATCAATATACGATCCGGTTGTATTGCGGGGTGATCCTCACCACGAATCATTTGCTTAATGGTATATTTATTCCTGAGGATGATCGCCGGTATGATGTGTTGGAGTGTGCGACGTTTGCGGAAATGGAGTTGACCAATGAGGAGACGCGCGCGGCGTATTTTCAGAAATTATATACGTGGGCGTGGAAGGAGGGGACCGCACATATCGCAGCATTTTTGCGTGAGCACGATCTCAAGAAGTGGTCGCCAGATCACGGGCAACGGAAGACACTGGCACACAAAATGGTTGTGCAAGAGGGGCGAGCGGGGGACGTGTGGCTGATGGATATCCTGGATGAATTAGGCAATCCTGATGTCATTAAAGCGGATCAGATTACGAGGATGGCGGTGGGCAACGGGGAGAAGTCGGAGATAGTCGCGAAGCGCATTTCGCACGCAATCAGCCGCGCAGGCTACATAAAATATGCAAGACCGGGGTCAAGCGCTGGCGATTTCGGGAGATGGAAGGTGAATGGAAGGTGGTCGGTGGTGTATGTGCAGGCGTGCACAACGCTCACCAAGGTCCAAGTTGAGCAAGAAATCATGCGGGACACAATTTAACGAAAGTTAAAAACATTGGAAAACCTCTGACGACCTCTGCCTCTTTACTTTCATTATATAAATAAAATAAATAAGAGAGAAAGAGGGGTATTTAAAGTATTTAAATATGGAAAGCCATATTGGAGAGGTCGTCAGAGGTTGAACAAGATTTTCAAACGTTGGACAGTTCAATTCATGTTCATAAAAGTTATAGCGGTTCAATTCATGTTCATAATCAGTCGGAGGAAGGAACATGCGAGTGGAAACAAAGATGGTGCCATTCATCATTGGAACAGGAATAATAGTGCTAATGGTGCCGTTCACTCTTGGGGTCGCGTCGATGCTCGGCGAGTATCAACCAGTGATTGATATCGTCGATCAATACCTATGGGTCACCCCAGTCATTGTGCCGGTGTACTATTGTTGGCTGCTTTGGTGATGAGGGAGTGCAGTGTGGTGCAATAAACCCTTAATGGATATAGTGTTGTGCAATAAACCCTTAATGGAATCAAGCAGTTCACGGGTCCTTCCTGGCCCCACCATACCAACGCAGGCGTGAGGCGCGTTTTTTCCCTAGGGTTGAGATTTTGAAATGGATTTATATTACCGATATGGCGGGCGGATAATCAAAAAGGCGAATTAATCAAATGCGTGATGATTTTCTTATTAAAGGCCGTCACCAAATGGCTACAATTTTCGGGGTGACTGACACCGGCTTCAAATCGATGGAGCAACGCGGCTTGCCAATCCACACGCGGGAGCGAGCGGGCGCGCTGTATCATCTGCCGACCGTGTGGAAATGGCGTGAGGCGGACCTCGAGCGCCAAGCGTCCACGCGACGAGGTCCAGTCTCACCAGGGCAAGTAACCACAGCCAAGGGACGGAAGCAGGAGGCCGAGGCGCGACGAGCGGAGATAGAGGTCGCGCAACTGGAAGGCACGCTGGTGGATGCCGCCCTTACAGGGAGATTGTTGGAGGGGCTAATGATTCACTGCCGGACGATTGCCGTGAGCATCCCATCATTGATCGGGCGTGACATCGACGATCCTGGCGTGCGGATACAAGCGGTCGCGGTTGCAGACCGGCGGTTGCGAGAAATGCTGGAGGCAATGGCTCAATATGAATTTAGCACTACAGATGCAAACGATCTCGATGGTGACGAAAGCCCGCAATCACCTGCGCCCGATGCCAAAGATGACAGTCAGCCAGTGGGCAGGGGAAAGAAGATACCTAAGCAGAGACGGCGGGGCAAGCGTTCTTTGGAATAATGATACAGCGCCGTATCTGGTTGAGATCATGGACGCTGCCAGTGATCCGGCGGTGCATACCATCGTGTACAAAAAGCCGACCCAAGTCGGTGGAACCGAGGTTATTAATAACATCATCGGATTTCATATCGATCAGGATCCCTGTTCTATCATGTACGCGCAACAAATATTAGAGAGTGCTCAAGATTATTCAAAAGAAATTCTTTCACCGATGATTCGAGACACGCCATGTCTACGTGAGAAAGTGAAGGAGGAGCGATCGAGAGATACCAACAGCACAATTTTACGTAAACGATTTCCTGGCGGTGGGGTGAAATTGGTGGGCGCGAATTCGCCGCGTGGGTTTCGCATGACGCCACATCGTGTTGTGATTGGTGATGACATCGACGGGTTTCAGGCGAATGCAGGGGATGAGGGCAACCCGATTGCGTTGATGCGTAGGCGCACATCAACTTTTCCAGATCGCAAAGTCATTTTGGTGTCCTCACCGACTGTGGAGGGCACGAGCGAAATTGATGATGAATATCAGCAATCCGATCAACGGATATGGGAAGTCCCGTGCCCTGAGTGCGGGGAGTTTCAAGCCTTGGTCTGGGCGCAATTGAAATGGCCGTCGCCCGATAACACCGGGTCGTTGTACTCCGCCCATCACAATCCTGATCATGCCAGATACATCTGCCGATCATGCGAATACCCGATGGAGCACCGCCAGAAGCGCGCGATGAACATCAAGGGCAAATGGCGCGCGCGCGAACGGTTTACGGGTACAGCTGGCTTTTGGCATAATGCGTTGGCATCGGCGTTTGAAACGTGGCCTGAAATTGTCGCGCAATTTTTGAAAGAGCATAGAGACCCGAAACAGTTTCGCGTGTTCGTCAACACGAAATTCGCGGAAGTGTGGAAAGTGAAGCTGGGTGAGCAATTGGACTATCAAAAAGTGTATCAACGGCGCGAAACCTACACGGTGCCTGACCCTGTTGTGGTGCTCACATGCGCCGTGGACGTGCAAGCGAGCCCCGCGCGCCTTGAAGTGGAAGTGAAGGGGTGGGGCGTTGGGGAAGAGTCGTGGGGCATCGAGCATAGAGTGTTTCACGGCTCGATTGATCAGCCTGGGTTTGCGCCTGGTGAACGCGATCAAGATGGTGTGGTGAACGCATGGAGGGCGCTGGATCAGTATTTAACCACGAAATGGGAGCATCCGGCAGGTATCCAACTCGGCATTCACTGCACGTTTATCGATTCGAGTCACAGGACGAATGAAGTGTATACGTTTGTGCGATCGCGTCAGCACCGGAATATTTTTGCCATCAAGGGATCGAGTGAAACCGGATCACCGATTGTGAACAATCCGAACACCACAAAAGACGGCGTGATGCTAATCATCATCGGAGTGCATACGGCCAAGAGCACGATCTATGACAGGTTGCAGAAGCAAGATCCGGGGCCTGGGTTTCTGCATTTCAACACGGGGTACACGGAAGAATTTTGCAAGCAGCTGATGGCTGAGAAGTTGACGCAAAAGTGGCGCATGGGGAAGATCACGCTGGCGTGGGAATTACCAGACGGTGTGCGTAATGAGGCATTGGACCTAAATGTTTATAACTATGCTGCTTTGGAGTGGACGACGCAAAAGCAAGGAGCGAATCTGGATACGTTGCGCGCACAATTGACTGCCTCGCCGGCAGGCCCTCCAACTCCAGTAGAGAGACCGAATTGGGCAACCGGGAAGCGCAAGGAAAATTGGATCAGGCGAAGGCGATAATAATCATTTGCTTTTCTCTTGCGTGTTGCGTAATATCTCTATTGTTGTTTATTCACTGGCGTTTTAGTTTTTTGGGGACTTCAATGTCGGGCTGACAAGCTGCACATAACACATTGCTGAAGGCTTGACGGATTCCCCCTATAGCCAAGATCAAGAAATGATTCTTGATTTTGGCTATTTTTTTTTGGAGTGGCACATGGCGGTAGAACCGACGATCGCAGAAATGCTAACCAACGTGCGGGTGGCGATTAATAACGCGCTCGTGGCAGGTGGATCGGTCGAGTGGGAATACAATGGCCGGAAGGTGAAACACGACTATTCGCAATTGCTGAAAATCGAATCCAACTTACTCGCGCGTCAATCGTCTGAAAATCCACCTGGCGATTCGCGCTCACTCGCTGGGTTTGTGCGACCATCATGAGAGAAACATTGAGGCCGGCATTGTCACGGATTGAGAAGGCGGCGTTATGGGTCGATGCCGCGATTGGATTTGTTGCGCCTGCGTGGGGCCTTTCGCGCGTTCGCGCGCGCGGCATGACGAAAATGTTTGGTGCGTATCGTGGCGCGGAGTTCACACGGCTCCATGGTGACTGGTCCGCTCAATCGGGATCTGCTGATGCCGACCTCCTGCTTGATCTCCCGACCTTGCGCCAACGCTCGCGTGATTTGAATCGCAACGATGCGCACGCCGGCGCCATCACGAACACCATCGTGCTCAATGTCGTGGGTACAGGCCTGAAACCACAAGCTCGCCCTGATGAAGAGGCGTTAGGGATCACGCCGGAAGAAGCGAAAGCGTTCATCAAGGCGGCGGAGCGGGTATGGCGGCGCTGGGTTCCCACGGCAGATGCTCAAAATCGTATGAATTTTTATGCGATTCAAGCCCTCTGTGAGCGCCAAATCTTGGAAAATGGGGAAGTGTTTGTACTTAGGCAGATGATACAGGACGAGTCTAACCGGCGATATCGCCTCGCGTTGGAAGTGATTGAGGCGGATAGGGTGAGCACGCCCCCTGGCAAGAGCGGCCCGAACATGCGTGATGGCGTAGAGTTGGGCGACCGTGGGCAACCAATTGCGTATTGGGTGCGCAAAAATCACCCTGGCGATGTCGGGATGGGGCTGGGCTACGTGGGACCCGGCGAATGGACTCGGTACGAGGCGGTCAATAGGATTTCAGGCCATAAAAATATTCTTCACCTGTATTTAGTCAAACGTCCTGGCCAAACGCGAGGGGAGCCTATTTTTTCTTCTGTGCTCGGCATGTTTAAAAATCTTGGCGATGTGATTGAGGCTGCATTGGTGACGGAACGGATTGCAGCGTGTTTTTCTGCATTCATCAAGAAAGCGAATCCATACGGCGCGGCACAGGCGAACACACGCACAGATGCCGCCGGAAATAAATTAGAAGACATTCAGCCAGGTATGATCAGCTATTTACAACCAGGGGAAGAAATACAATTTGCTGATCCAAGCAGACCAGGCGGAACGTTTGATCCGTTTGTGCAAGTCGTGTTGCGTAGTATTTGTGCCAACCTGAATTTGCCGCTGCAAATTGTATTGAAAGATTTCTCCAGAATGAATTATTCCAGTGCGCGCACGGCGCTGATTGAGGCGCGCCGCGCGTTTAAGGTGTATCAAACCTGGTTGGCTGCGCACTTGTGCCAGCCTGTGTATGAATGGCTGCTTGAAGAAGCGTGGCTGAAACAAGAGTTGCCTGCCGTCGATCTCTTCGGCGAACAACATGACGATTGGACGCTCACCAGTTGGATTGCGCCAGGGTGGGGGTGGGTTGATCCGGTGAAGGAAGTGGAGTCGTCCACAATGGCGATCGCTGGTGGCGTATCGACGCTGGCAGAAGAGTGCGCTGCCCAGGGCAGGGATTGGGAAGACACCATGCGCCAACGCAAGCGTGAGATTGATTTGGCGAACGAACTAGGATTGACTCCTGCTGTCGTAGCGGGCCCCACAAAACCGCAGGAAACCCAAGTTGAGGAGGCAACCGATGAAAGTCCAGTTGGGCGATAACGGGATTGAAGTGACTGGCGCACCGGATACCGATCGATGGTTTCGTGCGGGCGTGTCGCGCGGCGAAGACGTGAAAGTCGATCGTGAGGCAGGGATCATCCACGGTTTTTCGGTGCTTTCGATCGGTCCTGCCCTTGGCCACGGCATGGATGTTGATGCAAAGACCCTCCAACAGGTCATTGCCCTCGGCTCTATATCAAAGTTCGGTATCAAATCCAGATTCGATCATCCAAACGCCTCCAGCACGTCCATGGGGTCACATCTGGGGAGAGCGGTTAATTTTCGACTGTCAGAAGACAAGACCAAGGCGCTCGCAGATTTGCATTTGAATGAATCGGCGAAGAAGGCCCCTGGCGGTGACTATTATACGTATACGATGGACCTTGCAGAGAGTGATCCGCAAGCATTCGGCGCCTCGATCGTCTTTTCAGGCAAGTCTGAACATGTGTTGAACGATGACGGCACGCGGAAGAATGGCAAAGACGGCAAGCCCATGCCAGACCTTGCGCGGGTGGAAAAATTGTTTGCTGTTGATGTCGTGGACGAGCCGGCAGCAAACGCGGGCGGGTTGTTTTCAGCCGATGGCGAGGAAAGTTTGGCTGCGAAGTTGACAGGTTTTCTCAATCGTTGGGCAGAAAATAATTTGATGCCCAGCTTACAGGCCAGCATTTTGGCCACTTTTAAGGAGGGCACCACTATGAGTGAGGAAATGAAAGCAGAAGGCATCAAGCTCGGCGTGATTCAAGAGCGCACGCGTGTTAGCGAAATCATGAGGCGATTCACGCAAGTTTGGGGCGATAAGCACCAGGCAATCGAATTGAAGGTGCGGGATGGTGCTGTGGACGCCGACTTGACCGCCGATGAAGCGGAAAAGATGTTTAAGACCAGAAAATTAACCATGTTGACTTCAGAGGCGCCGGAAACTGCTGGGGGCGTTGAGGCAAATGCGACCCATGCAGATTTATCTCACCTGCCAGCCGATGAGCGGTACGCGGCGGAGTTTACGCGCACCCCTGGATTGCGTGACGAGTTCGGCTCGTTGTCCACTTATGTGGCGTTTAAACGGGCTGAAGATGCTGGATTCGTTAGGATGAAGAACACACCTAAGTAGTAAATGACAGATCGGCAACTTATATTCACGTGGTAATGATGGAGGACTGGAGATATGGCTACATTAGCGGTTGACAAGCCGAGACCCAAGGAGCTTGGAGAGTTAAGTGACATTCCGGTGATTGCCTCAGACATTATCTATGAGGGCGCGGCGGTTGGCATCGTGTCCGGCACTGGCCACGCGCGACCGTTGGCAGCTGGCGATCGGTTCGGCGGGTTTTGCATGACGCGGCTTGACAATTCGCTTGGTGCTGCTGCAGAAAAAAACGTCAAGGTGATCGCGAGTGGCAAGGTCCAGCTTCCCGTAACTGGGGCCGTCATTACAGATTTGGGACAGGCTGTGTATGCCACAGACGATGACGTGTTTGCATTTAGCCCTGTTTCTGCGGTTTTCATTGGGTTTATCGATCGGTTCGTCTCGTCTGGCGTGGCCATCGTTGCCTTTGATGCATTGAATTATCGTGATCCATACGGTGATCGGTCGGTGCGCGAAGTGAAAAGCGCCAATTATACGATTGATGCCGAGGACAACGGGAAACTGATCTGGGTGGATACTGATGCATTCACCCTGACCTTGCCAGCGATTGCGGCAGGTGCTGCTGGGTTCAAAATCGTGAACGGGGGTGCGTTCGGCGCGGTGGCCGTGACGATTAGCCCCAACGCTTCAGATATGATTCTCGGGCCTGACATCACCGGCGCTGATGATAAGGATTTGATCAACACCAAAGCGACAGCCAGGCGCGGCGATTATGTCGTGCTCGGCGGCAATGATGCCGATGGGTATGCAGTGTATGAGTCGCGTGGCACGTGGGCGCGTCAGTCGTAATTCCATCGCATTAGTTGGTTCACGGTTGACAAAATTGGAGGGATTGAAAATGGCAGGATCAGGCTTAGGAAGCAGAGCGATTATCGGCACATTTTACGAAACGCTTGAGCAGGCGATTGGGAACACATGGGTTCCGAAGCTCGCTATGAATTTCGCGTCGAATCAGGAGAGTGAGACATACAAGTGGCTGGGCGCTGCGCCTGCAGTGCGTGAGTGGGTCGGGGGCAGGCTTGCAAAATCCTTGATCGAGAATGGATTTTCGATTACAAACAAAACGTTTGAGTCAACATTGAGCATTCTCGTTGAGGATCTTCGCCGGGATAAAACCGGGCAGATTAAATTGAGGATTCAGGAAATGGCCGACCGTGTAGCAGCCCACCCGATGAAGTTGCTTTCTACGCTGATTGAGAACGGCGGCGGGGCTATTAATGGGCTGGCGTATGACGGCCAGTACTTCTTTGACACGGACCACTCGCAAGGATCAAGCGGCACGATCATTAATGACCTGGCAGTGGGTGAGTATGCCGCCTTGAATGTTGTTTCAGCGGCCGCGCCGAGCTCGAATGAAATGGCCGATGTGATCATGGACTTGATCCAGCATTTCTTTTTGTTCAAGGATGATCAGGGGGAACCGATCAACGAGTTGGCAAGAAGTTTCATGATCATGGTGCCTGTAAATATGTGGGGCGCGGCTCAATCCGCTGTGTCTGTAAATATGTTGAATACGGGTTCTGGCTCGCGTGACAACCCCTTGTTGAAAATGGGCATGAACATTGAGGTTGTGGTGAATCCTCGACTGACGAGCACGACAAAGCTGGTCGTGTTTCGCACGGACGGCAGGACCAAGCCATTCATTGAACAGGTGGAAGAGGGCGTGACGATCTCCGCAATTGCGGAAGGATCCGAGCTCGAATTTGAGCATAATGAACATCATTATGGCGTCAAGAAAATTACGAACGTGGGCTATGGAATGTGGCAACATGCAATCCGGGCCACGTTGAGCTAATCGATCACCGCATACAGCTATTTGCACCAGGCGGCGTAACAACCGCCTGGTCTTTCCCGAAAAGAAAGAGAGTTTGACCATGGCACACGGAAATAGGCCGGCGAAGAAACAGCCCGCCCCGACGCCGGTTGCCCCGACGCTCGACCCGACGCCGGTTGCACCGACGCTCGTCCCAATAGATGTGGTGGTGTTGAAAGTTTCACGCCTCAATGCAAATCATGTGATGTGTGAAGCTGGTTTTGTGATTGCACCGAACGTCGAAGGGTGGTCAGAAAAGAGGGTGGGGCGTGCGTTGGCGCATGGGTATGCAGAGGTTACCACGCAATAAATGTCTGCCACTGTGAATTTGATCAAGCAACTCGGCGGGGAAATGATCACGTACACTCCATATGGGAGTGCGGATCTAGAGTTTCTTGCGTGTGTCGATCGTGATCGACCCACGCATGACGTGCAAGTGACAAACGGCCAGCGATATAGCGCGAACACTCGGCAGGTGTTGATCGCAAAAGACAGCGAATATGGGGTGCTGGTGATTCAAGAGCGTTTGGATAAAATTCGTATGAAAAAGAATCTCAGCGATGCAGACACAACGCTGTTCGTCGTGCAAACGGTGATTAGCGAAGATGATGGCTTTGGCAACGGTAACGGCGCCTTTATTGTCTTGGCCCAAACGTAGGGGAGGGGGTACTGATGATGCGTGTATCGATGAAATGGTTGCTGGCGATTAGCATGATGCTGGCATTGGTCGCTCCCTCTACGACATACGCGGCGGGCGGCACGGTGTCCAATCCATTATATGTGACGACTGAAGGGCAGGGTGTTGGGGCCGCCACATCTGTTGCCCCGACATTAGCAGAGGGCGCAACAGCGAGCTTATCGTTTGATTTATTGAACGGTTTGCGAATCAATTTGCCGTGCCTGTCGGGCGAAAGTAAGTGCTCTGGTGAATCATGGATGAAGCTACTGGGCGCGAATATCCAGACACATATCGGCATGACCGGCGTGACAACGAACACGACCAGCGCCACGTTTACGCTGCCGAGCGGATCCAAAACGCCTTGGGCCTCAGTGACCGGCACAGGCGCGCAAGTTGCCAATGTGGCGCTGTATTGCGATGGCGAAAACACGACCACGCACGGATCGCTGATCGGCACGATTGCCTTGAGTGCAACCACAAAGGATGTTGATGAGCTTCCACAGTTTACGAAAGATTGCAACTGGTATCATTGGGTAACCACATCCATTTCCGGCACAGGGGCAACCGTTCAGGCGTGGGTGAATCAGGGCATCGCAGGGTCTAGCTCTGGGGCTGGGGCTGGCGATGCCAGCGCGGCGAATCAAACCACCCAGATCACGGCATTGCAGCTCCTCGATAACATTGTGTCTGGCTCAGGTGCGAACATCTCACAGATCAATGGCGTGGCGCCGCTCATGGGCGCGGGATCGACAGGTACCGGATCTTCTCGCACAACTGAGGCGAACGATAGTCAGCTTTCCGCAGGGGTAGGAGCAGCAGCAGATGCCGCTGCAACAACAGGCGCAGCCGGCTCGCTGACGGCTAAACTCCGGCTGATGACCACACAACTAGATACCATTTCCACTCGTGTCCTTGCGTCGATTGCCGACCCGTGCGCTGGGGCCGCCAAGATTCTTGTGCCAATCAGCCAAACGACAGGCACGCAGATCATTACAGGGACCGCCTCTATGCGCACGTATGTATGCGCCGTCACGGTGATGAGTGCGACTGCACAAAACATTGCCCTTGTGAGTGGGACCGGAACTGTCTGTGCGACCAGCCTTGGCGCGATGATCGGTGGGACGACTGCGGCGACTGGATGGAATTTCGCAGCGAATGGTGGAATTGCGTTAGGAGATGGCAGGGGAACTGTCGCCAAGTCCGACACGGATGCTGATAATATCTGCATCCTCATGTCGAGCACCGGGCAGCTCTCAGGTGTGATCAGCTATGTCGTCGCAGCTAACTAAGGGAGATTCACAATGTATCTACTTTTGATCTGTTTCATTCTTAGCGCGACTCCCGCATGGGCCGGTTACGATGATGTGACGGTCGATCAAGTTGAGCCAGTGGACTCGCGCGGGACTTTCTCGCTTACTGCGCGGTTTACTGGGCCGAGTGAAACCCCCGTCCGCTATTCCACGCTGCTACCGTGGAATTTCCTACCAGACCAATTGGCTGAATGGTCGGCAGGGATCATTGAGCGATTGAACGGGGTGAAGGGCATTCCAACGAGAGTAAAGTCGGGTGACAAGCTCTCCATCACGCGCCCTGTGCGACCCGCCATTGAGGAGACTGTTATACCGTGATGAAAGTAGCCTCCAGCATACTTCTCACCTTTCTCATTTGGTCACTGGCGCTCCCAGCGTGGGCTGATGTGGCGATTGTCAAACGTGACGGATTTACGGCGGGCTCCGCTGTCACGACGCTTACCAAGTCAATCACGATAGATGCGGCGACGAATGCGCTGTATGTGTGTGTGCAGTCGCGTGGGAATAATGCCAACTTTGCAACGAGTGTGGTGTTCAACGGGTCTGAAAATTTAGCGAGTATTGGCAACGTTGCAAACGGGAATAACCTCAAGGTCGAGTTTTGGCGACTGACCGCCGCGCCTACGGTCACAACTGCGAATGTCGTTATCACGTGGGCGGGCACGGCTGACACATCCTTCTCTGCCAACGGAGACGCGATGCAATTTAGTGGTGCTGATACGTCAGCTAGTGACGGCGGCGTCACTGGGACCGGGAATAGTACCGCACCATCTGGGACCATTACGACTGCAACGAACGGATCAATGGCCATAGGCTGCGTCATGGGGCAGGCGGCAGGAGGCCTCACCATCGGGGCGAGTGGTGTCCAGCAGCAAAACAATACCGCCAATAGTATGGGGCATGGAAGTTCGACGCTCGCGGTACCAACTGCGGGGAGCGCGACATTGAATTGGACGCAATCATCCGCGACGTGGGCCATTATCGTCAGAGGTATAAAACAATTGGCGGCAGGCGCGTGCAATGGCTCACTAATGCTAATGGGGGCAGGTGGATGTTAAGAATATGGATTACGCTCTTTCTCTTGTTGTTCGCGCCGGCGGCACAGGCTCTGGTTATCGACACGAACGAGTTCAACAATAAAACCCAAGCAGGGTGGAGCTATAGCAATGCGGAAGCAGATCTCTATCCCATCATCACATCACCCATTGGCGGCAGCTCCCCCTCAGGAGGAACGGCTATCACAGGAAGACACGTTGCTGGAATAAAAACCTCTAGCACGAGTGGTGGAACATCTGCATATGATATTCCCAGCCAGTATAATCTGACGGAGATCTATTACGGATACTGGGTGAAGTACAGCTCCCCATTTAGTTGGCATCCCATTGCCACCAAGCAATCCTTCACCGTCAACCGAACTCCCTCAGCCGGCAATGTCGGAACGAGCCAGGACAACATGGCGCTGACCATATCGGGCCTTACTGGGACTTACATGGCAGCTACCGCACAGCTATGGTGGAACAACTGCACCTACACCCCACGCCCCGACTGGGCGACGCAAGTATGTACGCGGAACTACAACCAGAACAAAGCCTCCATGACATTTGTTCCCGGTACGTGGTATTGGGTCGAAACGTACTCGAAAATGAATACCGTAGGGAATGGCTTGAGTTCGAGCCACGACGGGATCTATCGAGTATGGGTGAATGACGTGCTGATGATGGAGCATTTTGACGTCGTGCTCCGAACGAACAATAGTGTGTTTGGTCTTGTAAAGAATACACCTATTCTTGGTGGCGGGGGCACTTGGACATTACCACAGACACAGTATGTGTATTACGATCACAGCGTGACCTCCACGACACGGATCGGCATGCCAGGTGGTATAGCGCCTCCTCCTCCTCCTCCAGATACCACGCCTCCATCGGCGCCAACAGGACTCACTGCTACCGCAAGCAGCTCACAAATTACTGTCGCATGGACTGCACAGGGAGCGGACAACGAAAGCGGCTATGCATCAACAAATGTGCTCATGTGCGCAACTCCTAGTTGTACCCCAACGTCTGTGCTCACGACCGTCAGCGCCAACGCTGCCACCCCTCGGCAGTATCTCCACATCAATCTCCCGGCAGGTACGACGTACAGCTACCGGCTCGAAGGTGTGAATGGTGTTGGGCTGAAGTCTACCCCTACTACCACGGTTACAGCCACAACCCCATCAGCGAATGTGTTGTATAGAACGACGGAGTTTACCGACGATTTCAATGTATCTGACAATCCTACGACCATCAACCGCACGGGGAAACCATGGGCTGGTGGATATACCGACCCTGTTGGCGGAGTGATTGCGTTGAGTGCACCAAAGGTCGAAGCGGCCGGGGTCGTGAGTGCCACAAGTTCCACGCAATCTTTGACGATCGACGCCACGACCAAAGTCCTATTGGCTTGTGTCGGGAGCGGAAGTTACGCCGGTGGTGGGCCGTCAGGCGTGACGTTCAACGGCTCGGCGATGACTGCCTCACAGACAGATTCGTGGAACGGTGGCGTTGACTTCGATGCCGGAAATTCTGCCTGGTACTATATGGTCAATCCGACAGTCACGACGGCGAATGGGGTTGCGGCATGGTCGGCTGCTGTAAAAAACCAATGGGGCGGTGCGGTGACGTGGATACAATTATCTGGCGCAGATACGGCGGCACTGATCGATTCATCGGGTGGCGCATCGTTTAACACTACTGGCTCGGCTCTTAGCGCGAGTACCACTGTGGTGAATGATAAAGCATGGGTGTTTTCGTGTGCGGCGGGGCGAGCATCTGGCGGACTAACGCTAGACACTTCGCTCGGTGCCGTACAGGTGACACGTAGAGGCGTGGGCAACGATGGGTTCGGGGTGAGTTATCTGGCTGAGGTCGGGACCGGCGCAAGGACCATGAGGTGGACACAGGCATACAATGAACGAGGCTCTATTTCGTTGATCGCCATCAAGCCTGCTGCCGCAGGAGGAACGGCCACCAAGCAGAATTTTCAAATTCTCTCACAGCGAGCCGTCCCAGCAAGTGTTGGTGATTCCGCAATGACCGTAGTGGCCACGTCGGCAGACCACGCCATCACTGCTACCCTATCGGTCTACACAGCCACCAACTCATACCCCGGGTTACTGGTAGGGGCGGGCGCTGGCCCTGATTTCAACGCCAATGCGTGCCGTGTTGTATCCCCTGGCACGACGACGCAGGTTGAGCGATGGGTTGCTGGGGTAATGACTCCGTTGGTTTCCGTCACGTCATGGTCATGGGTACAAACAGATAGGATGAGGGCAGAAAAAGAAGGAAATGTGATTCGTTGTTACGCGATTCGTGCGGGGGCGGAAACCCTCGTAACATCGGCTACAGATTCCACGTATGCAAGTAACGTGCGAGTCGGGCTAATGACATACGGCAACCCGCCCACATTGGCGCAGTTCGACGATGTGGTGGTGGAAACGATCTCTTCGACCCCGGCTGTTGTGCCAACGATCTCAGCGTTTACGGTTGTGGGGCGTACAGGAGTGTCTGGCGTCGCCACGACCGGCTCACCGGCCTTCATCAGGTTTTTTTCAGAGTTCTCAACTGTGACGGTGCCGATAGTCGGTATCGTAGGTGGGGCGTATAGCTGGGACAACCAATTCATTTCAGGCATGACGAATTATGTCTGTGCGATTGCGCGGACGGCTACAGGATCAGAGGTTGTTGGCGGGCAGCGATGCGCGGCAGTCGCTGCCGCACCAGTCGCAGACACAGTGCCGCCAGTGTTATCAAATCCTCAACCACTTGCGGCGTTTTCGTATCCGGCTGGTACAACATCTGCCATCATTGGATTTCTCGCGGACAAGCCCTGCAACGCTCGTTATGCACTCACCGATATTCCTTACACATCCATGACACTGACAATGAGTGCATCGGGATTGCAGGGGTCGCAGGTAGTGACAGGACTGACAGACAATACCACGACGACCTACTATATGGCATGTGGTTTTGAAAATACGTCACAGGTCACGATATTTAATCCGACGAACGCTGTGGCGACCGTGGTTGTGTCCGCGACCCCTGGCGATACCACCCCTCCTGAAGAGCCGATCGTTGTGGCGACGGCAAGAAGCAGCTCACAGGTTGAGTTGGTGATTCAGCCTCCTGCTAATGCGGATGGAGATATTCGAGGATGGAGGACGTATCTGTCATTTGGCGCAGGGAGTACTGATTACATATATCATGGCCCTGAAGTTCCGCTTGCAGATCTCTCAGTGATCAGAACGGGGCTACCCGCTGATACGGTGGTGAACACGATCGTGCGATTCGTGGATACGGCTGAAAACGAGAGTGCGAATTCTAACGTGCAAACGGTCACGACCAGCGCGGTGCTCGATCTTGACCCGCCGACGAACGCGAGTAACCTGACCGTGGAAGTCTTTACACAGTCGGCCTTACTTGTGTGGACGTTAGGCGTGGACAACCAAGGGCCTGTTAGATCGGTGATTGAACAGTGTACACCATGGGCAGGAGTGGCAGGTGTGCCGTGTACTAACTTTGCATCAGCTGCCGCTCCGACTATCGACAATTTTTCTGTTCGGCAACTGACGCCTGGCATTGGGTATTGCTGGCGCGTCCGAACCGTGGATAGTGCCGCAGCGCCGAATCTAAGTCCTGGCTATTCCAACACCGTGTGCGGCGTGACACCGATTGTCGGGAAAAATTCCCAAAGGGATGCAATTAGATTTGGAGAAAGTCGTGGTGACCCGGATCGTGGCACAGTGAGCCGTGATGAAAGGCCTGCTGAATAATGGCGCGCGTGAATACCGCGATACCCATGATGGGTAAATTTATTGCGGCGGTCGCAAAGACACCAAGCGTGCAATTGCGGTACATGAGCACGGAGTTATCCAGGGGTTTGAAGCGCATTAAGAAATCGTTCATCAAGACGCAATTACAAGGCCCACCTGGGATCAAAGGTGGGCGGTTGACCAAGGGGAAAAACGTTGTCACTTTTGTGGACAGCAAAAGCCTGAAACAGTTAGGCGGAGCGATCCGTATTAGTCGGCTGTTACACGTCCACGATAAAGGGTTGACGATTCGAGCGGCTGGCGGGAAGAAATTATATTTGCGGGAAAAGGGGCAAATCGTTGCGGTGGTCGATCAGGTGAAAATTCCTAAACGCCTTCACTTCGAATCGCAGGTGCGGGCGGAAGCGCCGGCAGTGCTGGTGAGGGTCGGAAAAGCTGCAACACGAGCAACACACGACACACTGAAAAAGGCGTTGGTGCAAGGTGCCCGATAGCATTCAAGAACAAATCATGGTGAGGATCGCGGCGAGACTGACGACAATCACGCCCGCCAACGGGTATATGAACACAATCGCGACGGTGCAACGACACAACCTGAGCGGCATTTCTATTGCCGACCTACCGACGCTGCTTCTGAAAGAAGGGAATACAGACCCGGAAAAAGGCCGGTCGGTCTATCCGAATGTCCAGAAGCGCATGGGGTGCTATATCGTGATCATTACTACGCAAGTCGGCGAGACGCCTACCGGTGGTGCAATCCTTAACAGTCTGTTGGCGGATGTTGAAAAGTGCGTGCAGGGAGATCGGTCATGGGGCGGGCTGGCAATTGATACAGACCCCGCGGCATATATGGAAACAGAGCTCGACATGACCATGCCGCATTTATCAAAAGTGTTATTTTTTGAATGTATCTTTGAGCATGTGCGTGATGATCCTTACGCACAGGGGTAGACTTTCACAATAGGGAGGGTATGTTATGCCAAGTGAAGCGATCCCAGCATACGGGACATTGTTTCAGCGAGAGACGACCCCTGCATCAGGGGTGTACGTGACGGTGGCAGAAGTTCGATCGATGACGATCCTTTCCATGAAGGCGGAAACGATCGATGTGACCACGCATTCATCGGCAGCGGCGGGCGCATGGCGGGAAAAGATTTCCAGCTTGATCGATCCTGGTGAAGCCACGTTTGCGATCAATCTTGTTCCAGCATCGTCTGGGCATAAGGCGTTCTTGGCTGATTTCGTGGGGCGGGTCAAGACCAATTTCAAAATTGTGTTCCCTGATGTCGGGAATACGTTTTGGATTTTTGCTGGATTCGTCACAGGGTTTTCGGCGAAGTCCGAAACTGACGGAGTGCTGGAGGCGGATATTACGGTGATGGCGACCGGCGCACCGACATTCCCAGCGTAATTCACGATACACTTAATTGAATAGAAGGGAAGAACACGATGCCAAGACAGGCGCAACCGATCATCGCCCCAAAAGGGCCGTATCTCGCACTTCAGCCCACGGCGGGAAGTTTAGATTTTATCTTCACTGCTTCATCTGTGGCTGATTTTGACGAGTTTGTCTTTACCGGGCGCGAATTGCTGGTGGTGAAAAGCACCGGTGCGTACACATTCACGCTGGAGAGTGTCGCGGATGAGAAGCAACGGACAGGGGACGTGACAGCCTACGCGCTGACGAATGGTGAGTATGCATCTTTTTGGTTTGGGAAAAAGTCCGGCTGGGAGCAAAGCGGCGGAAAGGTCTATTTGAAAGGCTCCAACGCTGGCATTCTGTTTGCTGTGGTTCGTATTCCTGAGACGGCAGGTATCTAAATAACAACACAGTCCTAGAGGGGGAACACCTCCCCCTCTAGGACGCATTGGAGAGGACGTGCATTGTGACGTGTTTGACCAAAGAACAAATCTTAAAAGCAGATGACGTGGCAATCGAAGCGGTCAAGGTGCCTGAGTGGGGCTCTGGTGATGTTGAGGCGTGCGTGTTTGTTCGTGGTCTGACCGGCACACAGCGTGACAATTTTGAAGGGTCGCGCGTGTCGGTGACAGATGGCGGACAGAAGAAACGGAAGGTGCGCTTGAATCATGAGAATACCCGCGCGAATTTGCTCGCGATGGCATTGTGTGACGAGCGCGGGACCTTGCTGTTTACACTCGACGATGTGATAGACTTAGGCCGCAAGAGTGCATTAGCGCTGGATCGTTGCTTTGATGTGGCGCAGCGCCTGTCTGGTATGGGCGAACAGAATGCAGAGATCACGCTAAAAAACTCAGAAGCCGACCAGACCGGCAATTCTACTTTCGACTAGCTCTGGCGCTTGGGCGATCAGTCGAGGAGTTATTAGGGTCAATATCGTCCAAGGAATTGACAGAATGGCAAGCCTACGCGGAGATCGATCCGTTCGGGTCACGGCGGGCGGATTTGCAAGCCGCGTCGATTGTGTGGATGCTGGCCACGGTCAACGCGAAAAAAGGCGCGAAGTTTTCACTAGAAGATTTTCTTCTCGAATTTAAGGACCAAGAAGACGAAGCTGAGGAAGTCATTATAGATCCTGGCATGATGAAGCACCAATTAAAAATGTTATTCGGGGGGCGCGGTGGCTGATATTGGATCATTGATTGTGCGGATCGGGGCCGATGCGAAAGACCTGGAACGCACGTTCTCGGATCTTGGTGGGTCCGCCTCACAATTCAATCGCGCGATGGATAACATTGGGAAGACTGTTGCGGCAACCTTTCTCGGCGTGGCCACTGCAGCGTTCGCCATGACCGTGCAAGCGGGGAAGACCGCCGAGGCGACTGAGCAACTGCACCAAAAAACAGGCATTGCGGCTGCATCACTTGAGGGGATGACGGTCAGCTTGAACCGAAACGGCCTGGGTGGGGATAACATGGCGACGGCCATGAAGGGCTTGTCGAAACAGATGGTGGGTGTATCCGATAACACAACGTCTAGTGTGAAATTGTTCAATGATTTGGGGGTCAGTCTCGATGTGGTGGGCAAAGGCACCGGCGCGACATTGCGCGCAATTGCAGATAGGTTCTCGCAGCTGCCCGCTGGCGCGAGTAAGGCGCAATTTGCTGTTGAACTGTTCGGGAGATCAGGTCTAGATCTTATCCCGATGTTAAATCAAGGTGGTGCGGCGCTCGATGAGTCTATGAGAAAATCTGCTGAATTCGGACTGGTCTTGACTGATGTTGCCCGCAAGGATTTGTCCGCGTTTGACGATGCGATGGATGATATGGAAAGTGCCATGAAGGGCTTTGCTATGCAGGTCGGCGTGGCCTTTTCTCCAGCGGCAATAATCCTGGTCGAAGCGCTGACCTCTGGCATCGTGTTCGCCAAAGACGCCTTCAACACCCTCTCTGATGCGTCGGCTGTGTTGGTGATCAATTTCGCAACGCTCGTCACGAACATCCAATTATTGTCCGCTCGTATTTTCTCCATGAAAGTGTTTTCGAAAGCGGCGTGGGAAGAGACAATTAATCATATGACGGCAATCAATGATTGGGGGCGTGCTCAGATCGCGGGAGTGAAAACTGCGCGTGAGGCGGAAAAAGGGTTAGGTAATTTGGCAGTCGCGCAGTTGAATGCGGCGTCGGCAACGGAAAAGAACATCGTTAGCCAAAAGACGCTTGGTGAAAACATCGTGAGTACCACGACGATTCAGCTCGCACAAATCAAAGCGTTAGGTGAAGCGCAAATGCGGATGGGCGATAACATCGTTAGCTCCACGACGATTCAGCTCAAGCAGCTCGACGCACAAAGCAAGAAGATTTTTCAGGAGATCTTTGACGCGGAAGACGCGATGAGCAGTGCATCGTTTGCGCTTGGCCCCGATCCGTCAGCCGAAACTGGCCGGCAAAGAATCTTGCGCGAAAATTTGATGATCACGCAGGCGGAGTTCGACGTTCAGCGCGCCTTCTACGCGCAGGCTCCTGGGTTGATCGATCAAGCCAGCAATGCGCGTAAGGCCGGGCTGGCCGTGATTCAGGCGGAGGGTGATCTGGAGGAATTCAATATCAACCGCCTTGAGGAGTCAGAGGCCAGCAAGCTGACTCGATTAGTGGCCCTGGACGCAGAGGGCATTGCAAAGCGGATTGCCATCGCGAAACAGTTCCCGGATTTTTGGGAGAGGCAATTACAAGGGCTGGTCGATAGCAATGCCTTTTCAATCAGCCAAATAACATCGGCTTGGACAAGCGGGCTCGCGAATTCCATCGTGAACGGCGGGAATTTCATGAAGGCGGCGTGGCAATCCACACAGCTTGCAGTGGTGCAAGGCGGACTGAATACGGTCCTGCAATGGTCGGCGCAACAAGGCATGATGCTGCTGGCGAGTGCAAGCGCGGCGACAGGGACGGCGGGAGTCTGGGCAGGGGCAGGGCTGATTGTACAGGGAGTCTTTGCGAGCGTCACGGCGGCATTTGCGACGATGTTTGCCACCCTTGTTGCCACGATCACAGCGGTGGCGACGTTTGTCATGGGAGTGCTCTCGGCGATTGCCAGCGCCTTGGCGGCGACCGTATTCGGCATTCCGTTTGCCGGCGCCATCCTCGTGGGGATCGTCGGCATTCTCGCTGCGTTGGCAGCAACCGGCAATCTTGGATTCAAAGAGGGGGGAATTGGCGATTTCGGCAGCGGCACCACGGCCACTCTGCACGGACCAGAGGCGATCATCCCACTGAACGCAAGGGGTGCTGCGTTCATGCAGAAGGCGTTGGGCGGCGGTGGGACAGAAGGCGGCGGGCGCGTGATCCATACACATGTCCACCTTAACGGGCGTGAGATCGCGAATGCAGTCAACGAGGAACAGCCTGGTGCATGGCGGAGAATGGGGCTACCCGCATGATCTTCGGCGGCGCCGCACTCGCAGCCGTCGAACTGGGCGCGGTCATGCTGGACCCCGGCCCCATCGTCGATCCGACGAGTCTGCAAGCCATCACCACGGAATTGAACGGCGTGAACGTGCGGGACTTTGTGCAGATGGATAGCCTCGCGATACAGGACACGTTGGGCCAGCCGGCGACGGCGAACTTTATCCTGCTGGACCCAACGCCCGCGCCGGTGGTCGGTGATCGGGTGCGGATCTTGTTCCATTCGCAACTCATTTTTGCGGGCACCATCGACCTCGTGCGCAAAACCACGGTGGGCCTGCAAGTGATGGCGTATCAATGCGACTGCCTGGACTGGTCGCAGATCCTCATGCGGCGGATGGTGCGGCGGAACTTCACAAACATGACCGCCAAGAATATCGTTGAATCGTTGTTGAACAATGAACTCGCTGGCGAGTCGCTGACCATCGGCACGATGGATAGCGTAGACACCATCCCGCTGGTTGATGTGACGAATGCCAGGGCCTTCGATGTCTGCCGCACGCTGGCTGGCATCACAGGGCAAACCTTCTACGTGGACTTTGATCGATCCATCCAGATGCGCAGTACGTCGGTGCCGGTGGCCCCCTTGGTCTTGACAGAATCGGTGGTGGAGATTGACGGCACGACGAGCCAGAGCGACCGCGAGAGCTACCGCAACGTGCAGCGGCTCATCGTGACCGGCACGCCACTCGCAGGTGTGGACGCCAATGTCGTGACGGTGGAGCGGAGCAACACCGATCAGATCGCGAATCGGCAAGCGATCGAAGGCGGGACGGGTATCTATGAATCCTATGAAGAAATTACGCATCCGACAAGCAATCGGGCCGACGACCTGGAAGTGTTGGGCGTCGGCTATGCGAACCTGCGGCTCTCGGTCTCAGGCGTGCAGCGCCACACCGTGCAGGCGCGCGTGCGGAGCTACGGCTTTCGCGCGGGGCAACTGGCGACCGTCACCCTGCCGACCTTCGGGATTGTCGGCACCTACATCCTGCAGCGCGTCACCATCAATGAGGAGTCCGGGACCCGGTTGACTCACGACGTGGAACTCACATCCTCCAGCGCACAGCAACGGGCCTATGAAACGTGGTTAGAGATTTTGCAGAAGGGGAAAATCATTGTGCAGGGATTGTTCGCGCTTGTGCATAGCTCAGGGGCCTTCGCCGCGCCGGGCTCGGTGGATTGGATCGTCCCGGAAGGCGTCACCCTCGTCACGATTACGGTCAAAGGCGGCAGCGGCGGTGGCGCCGGCGGCATTAACAGTAATTCACTCGCATATTCCGACTGGCCTGATGGAGGTCCAGGCGGAAATAGCGGACTGGTCGTGAGCTCCCTGATTGTCACGGCTGGAGACGTGCTGAACATTGTGATTGGGGGTCAGGGGATTGGCGGGCCCGGATCGGTGTTCGGGTCATCATCCGCTGGCACCGCAGGGGCGGCGACTAGCGTGTACCGGAACGGTGTTTCGATTGCTATTGCGAATCCTGGAGGCGGTGGCGGCGCTCCTCCCGGTGGGTATGCGAACGGCGCACCTGGCACGCCTGGCGGCGGATCTGGCAGCGTTGTGACGGTCGGTGGTGGGAGAGTTGGCGGCGCTGGGGGCGTAGGGAAAAATCCCGCCTCGGTCGTAGCGCCGGGTTTCTCTGGTGTCAATGGTTCCAATGGGTCGGCGTTGATCGAATGGTAGGAGCGAACTTATGAGCACCCCAGTTACTAACTTCGGCAAAGTCACGGTGAGCGCCGGCTACGATGCTGCCGCGACCAGCCTTGCGCTGTCCACCGGCCACGGATCGCGGCTGCCCTCCACGTTTCCGTATCCGCTGACGTGGTGGGATTCGACGACGTACAGCGATCCCGCCGACGATCCGAGCCGAGAAATCGTCCTCGTGACGAATCGTGTCGGCGATGCGCTGACCGTGACGCGGGCCGGTGAAGGCACCAGCGCCAGCGCGAAGAACACGGGCAGCAAAACCTACAAAATGGTCCTCGGAATCACGAAAGCGATGTGGGATGCGCTGGGCGATCTCTCGCTTTCACAAACCTTTCGTGGCCTGTCGCTCCAAACCCATACTGATAGCAATAAGGCCTTGAGCTGGGTGCGGATGGTCCATGCCGATGCGATTGTGATGAGCGATGGGGAGGAAGTGGTGGATTGGAATAATATCGATGTCAACATCGCCGCAGCACTCGGCGTGGGTGGCCTCGATACGGGCAGCGAACAAGCCTGGACCTGGTACGAAGTGCACGCCGTGTGGAACGGCACGACCAAGGGGTTGATGCTCCATCGGGCGAAGAATTATTTCCTCGATGCCAGTTACACGACCGAGGACGCGAGCCAGGGCCTCCGGTCGTTGGTCGATAATTCTACGATCAGAATCTCGCAGGGCCTGCAGTTCGCCACCTCCGGGCCGCTGGTCTTCATTGATGTGAAGCTCCTCAAGACAGGCTCGCCGACCGGCAATTACTGGTTCACAATTGAAGCCAACAGTGGCGGCGTCCCGAGTAATACCCCGTTGGCCACAAGCCGGAAGTATGACGCGGCGCGCCTGACGACCACGGCAGGGTTTGTGCGCATTCCTTTTGATGCTCCGCTCAGTGTCTCCGCGGCCACGCAATATCATCTTGTGATGTACGGCGACTACACCGTGAGTGCAGCCAACTATGTGAACTGGCGCATGGATGCCGGCGGCGCCTCCTATGCCAACGGCAGCAAAGCCCTGTTCGATTCCGACACATCAACATGGACGACCGTCGCCGGCGACGATATGGTCTTCAAGGCGTACGTCGCCGTCAACGAGACGTCGCTCACGATTCCGACGGGCTACCGCTCCGCCCTCATCGGATGGGTCTACAATAATGGCAGTAGCGACTTCAAGTATTTCCTCCAGAAAGATCGCACGGTGTTATGCGGCTACATCAATGATTGGCAGATCGGCTCGTTCACGAGCACGACGCCGCTGCTGGTCGATGTGTCCCCGTTCGTGCCGCCGGTGCCGTGTGTGGTGATAGCCTGTGGCAACAACGCCACAAGCGCCTATGTGGCCATCGGGAATGTATCGGCCACGGACGTGAATGGCCTCACCGCAAACAAAATGTCCGGGGCCGCCCGTGTCACGCTGGGCGCGGATTACACGTCTACCTTCCCGCCGCTCGTGCTGGAGGGCTCCCAAGGGATGATGCTCGCGACAAACGGCGGTACACTCAACCTCTATCTCGGATCCTTCGAGTTCTAGGAGGGCGCATGTTTCACTGGATCTACATCGTGGCCACCGGCGAATTTCTCTACGGGGGGCCGTGCGACGTGACGCCCACCGCTGGGCAAGCGGTCGTGAGGCTCTCGCGCCACCCGAATCCGCGCACGGAACGCTACGACGACGCGGGCGGCATGCGACAGGCGTCGGAGCAGGAAATGGCCGGCTACGACACCGCCAAATTGACGGGGCAGCGGGCGGCTCGGTTCGACGACGATCAGTTGTTGAAGGCGGTGGCGATGTGGATCGCGCAACGGATGAACGTGCCAGTGAGCACGGCGAGACAGGAGATTTTGTCGTTGTCCACAAAGGCGTTAAATTCTGATGTGGAGGCACCATGACCGACATCGAAATGATGCTGAAAGCGCAAGAGGGGACGGGTCCTGTCAGGTATGGTCGATTTTTCCCCTACGTGGATACAGTCGGGAAAACCACGATTGGGTATGGTCGGTGCCTTGATACCAAAGGAATTAGCGACGACATGGCACGGATGATGTTTTCCGAAGATATCGCCGACGCGATCGATATTGCGCGGCGCGTGTGCTCTGTCTACAACCAGCTGAGCCGGCCAAGGCAACTCGTGCTTATCAGCCTGGCCTTCAATCTTGGCATGGTTGGCATGAATAAATGGGTGCGGTTTCTGAACGCGATTCACAAAGAGGACTGGAACGAGGCCGCGGATGAACTCCTGGACAGCAAGGCTGCGAAAGAAGACGCCCCCACTCGCTACAAACAACTCGCAAAAATGATGCGGCAGGACGTTTCTATATGGGTGTGACAATGGGTGTGTATCGTATCGTGAATGCAGAAAGCGGCAAAACATACATCGGTTCGTCTTGCAACGTTGACAAACGATTGGCGCAGCATAAGCGACGGCTGGCGGCTGGGAAGCACTGTAATCCTCACCTTCAGTCCGCCTTTAATAAATACGGTGCGGGCGCGTTCACGTATGAGGCTCTCGTGTCGTGCGAGAGGGCGAAACTTGCTGAGCGTGAGCAATCGTTCATCGATGCGTACTTCGACCATGACATGCCTCTGTATAACCAACAGCCCAGTCATGCCTCTGGGGTAGGTTTTACGGTCTCTGCTGAGACTCGGGCGAAGATGAGTGCGGCGCTGCGGGGTCGCACGCTATCGCCTGAGACTCGGGCGAAGATGAGTGCGGCGATGATGGGCAATACATACAATGTGGGGCGCACACTATCACCTGAGCATCGGGCGAAGCTGCGGGGTCGCACCATGTCGCCTGAGACTCGGGCGAAGCTGCTGGCGGCGAATCTGGGGCGCACCATGTCGCCTGAGCATCGGGCGAAGCTGAGCGCGGCGAATCGGGGGCGCACACTATCACCTGAGCATCGGGCGAAGATGAGTGCGGCGTGGATTGTGCGGATCGCGAAGAAACGGGCGATGGAGGTCGGCAACCTATGGGTATGAAACGCGAGAAAGGACAGCCGTATTCGTGCCCCTGGTGCGGGGCGGTGTATCACGTCAAGGCGGAGAGGCACACGATCAACGATTGTCAGGACCGCGAACGCGAGAACGCGAGAGCGCGCCGCGCAGAAAGGCGGGGGTGATGGACGCGAAGCGTGAGCCAGGGGAGAGGCAATACGAGTGCAATCGCTGTGGGTTTGTCGGCCCACACAGGGCCATGAGGCCCCACTACAACACGTGTCAGGTGCGCGCCGCGCAGAAAGGGGCGTGCAATGGCGGGGGACGATAGCGAAGTGACGGTCAACGCGTTTGGGAAGTCATTTTCCATTAAGGGATTCGGCACAATTTTTATTGTTGTGGTGCTCGCGTTCTCAAGCGGGCTGGCATGGATGCTCTACGACCTCTCGCACTCCGCCGCTATCGCGATCAAAGAAACGCTGGTCGTGCAGGCACAAATCTCCCTGGAGCACCGAGCCATTATGGACACGGCGGTGATACTCAGGGAAAACCAGACCGTTATTATGCTTGGCGTCAAAGAGGTTGGCGAGAGTGTCAGGGTGCAGAACTACATTCTGCTTGAGAATGAGAAAGGCAAAGACAGGATCAAAGCAAAAATGTCAATGCCAAAGCAACTCCGTGATTTGTTGAACGATCGATGAAAGGGAACATTGCAATGGGTGCATCAAATAAAACGTCCATTATCGGCTACATCATTATTGCTCTCGACGTGATTAAGCTCGCCGGAGATGCCATCCAACATGGCGGGGTACCGGTTGACCTGAATGGGTGGATCGTATTTGCTGCCGGATTGGCAACTGGCATCGGGCTGATTTTGTCAAAAGATTTCAACGTCTCCAACGCACCAAAACCAACCGCTGCCGCACAGGTCTCTGACGCCAACGAGGCCAAGCCGAATCCATCGGCAGCGGAGAAATAGGCAAACGGCATGATTCAAATTATCACCATGGCCGCGGCGGGCGGTGCGCTTGTGGGCACATTGCTTGCCGGTTATTTTATGGCAGAGTACAAGGATGCGACATGGAGCGCGGCGACGAACGCGCTAAAGGCCGAAGCCGCGGCAGTGCTGGCAGAGGGCGTCCAGCGCGTCCATGCCGTTGAGATGGAGGCAAATAGCAGAGCGCGTGAACTGGAGTTCAATCATGCACAAACAGAAAAAGATCTCGCAGTTATTCAGCGTCGTAACCGTGAGCTTGCTACTCAGCTCGGCGGGTTGCGCGACCCAGGACGTAGGGCGAGCCGTACAGACGCCCTGCCCACAGTTACCGGAGGCGCCCAGTGTCCTGAGGAATCCTCCACCCCCCGCAACCTATCAGCAGAGGCTTCACAACTACTTCTTGATGCCGCCGCAGAGGCAGACGCCTTAGCCGAGTACGCGCGGACCTGCCACGAATGGAAGGAAACTGTTGAAACGCTGTTCGCACACCGCGCGGCAATCGAATGACGTGCACACGCTGTCATGGGCTGCTCGTGCATGAGCCGTTGCCGGGCTTTGGGCGGTGGAATTGGCGCTGTGTGAATTGCGGGAATCGAGTCGATTGGATTGTCCTACGCAATAGGTCCGAGCACACTCGCTCATGCTCGGACCTTGCGTACGCCATGGATCGTGATATCAAGGAGTGGGCATTGCTATTTAGAGAAACTTCATCATGATCATGATGGTGATGAACATTACAATAATCCAAGAGATAGAAGCAGAAAACAATATCATCACGATGAGTATTTCCAGTGCTGTCCCCATGATGTGTATGCCTTTCAAAGAAACGTCATGACGATCATGATCGACCCGATCATCTCCAATTATGGCGGACACGATGCCAGGCGCGTTGACGACGGACATGATGCGCCACGGTCGGGCCCACCCGAACACTACCGGCGATAATCAGACACGTGCTGAGAATCGCCGAAATCAACAGCACTTCCCATGATGTGATCATACCCACTCCTTTTGTTTCGCGATCCATTCAGAGACCTCTAGACTTCCGCTGTCACCGATCTTTGATTCACGTCCGATCTCTGAATGGACGGACACGTGAGAAAACGGAATCCACACGCTGACGCCTGACCCCTTTTGGTTGTTGCCGGCAGGCATGACCATCAGCGCCTTGTCTGTTTTGGCTTTCACTTCCACCATAACCTCAAACGTTGGGTCGTTCTCCCGCATTGCCATTATGCGCTCCTTCTCCGTTGAACTGATGTTAAAATGGCCTCTGCCACATCTTGCTTGCTCACCAATGCCTCCACGGTGTCTTCATCGATCGTATTTTCTGCAATCATATCAATGTAGACGACGGTGTGTGTTTGCCCCTTTCTATGCGCGCGGTCTTCGGATTGCAACCGATCGCGCAAGGTGAAATTGTTAGAAAAATAAATGACCACGCTCGCAGCCACCAGCTCAATCCCGGCACCGCCCGCCTGTTGATTGCCGACAAAGACCTTGATGTCCCCACGCTCAAACGCCTCTCGCGCCTCAGTCCTGGCGTCTTGTTTCGTCTCCCCATAATAGGTGGCATGGGGGATCTTCAGTGCCGTCAATGCCTCTGCAATGTGGAGAATTTGCGGGGTATACCGAGCCCATACAATCACTTGTTCATTCGCCTCTAGCGCCGACTGAATGCGTTCAATGAGGAGATCCATACGTGGAGTCGCGCCGGGAATGCGAACTGGGTCAGGGCTTGCCGGGTGGACATAATACCCCGATGTGATTTGGGCCAATTTCGTGCTGATGGCAATACGATGAAAGGGGGTATCATCTACCCGCAAATCATTTTCTGCCCTGGTATAGATCGCCTGTTGTTCCGGGGTCAGCGGGAAATAGACCGTTTTATAGACTTTTGGCGGCAGATCAAGACAATCTTTCTTCAGCACGCGAAACGTATGGGGTGCGATACGCGCGGCCAACTTCTCAAGGTTTCGATATTTCGGCCTGCCGTTCGCGTCACGCACCTCGATTTGTGGGGTGCCACGTAGCGCCGGATTCTTGCGTTTGATCGCCTCTAGCAACGGGTGTCCGCGGTGCAGCATCACGCCGTACTCCGCTTTATAGGCCCAATAATTCGGACAGTCTAAAATGCGTTCGTCCAAAAAATTGTACTGGCTGTACAGGGCATACGGAGAGCCATCAGAGGGGGTGCCGGTCATGGTCCTCCGCCACATGCTCAACGGTTTCAAGCGCATGAGTGCTTTCGTGCGAATGGCTGATGGGTTTTTGAACGTATCACTCTCATCAACCACCAACATCAGTTTGCTGGCAGACCGGGCGAACGCTTCGGCAATGGCAAACCCATTCTTTGTGCCGATCGATTCGCAATTCATCGTGAGAATACGCAACGCACGGCCACCGACGAGCAAGGCGCTCACCGCGTCCCGTTGTGCCTTGCGATTGTCTATGGAGTGCGCGGCGGTCGCAACCTGTACCCAATCGGGGAGATGCTTAGGGATTTCCTTCTTGGTCCAATTAATGTGCACCCCGTTGGGCGCGAGCACGAGCACGGCATCACACTGACCCGCATGCCACAATTGCGCGGCGTTATTGATGATAATAAACGTTTTCCCGGTCCCCTGTTCCCCTGCAAGAAAAAACGCGCGATCTTGGCCGTGCCGTGTGAGGCACAGCACTTGGTGATTCATCGGCTCGTTTTTGTAGATTACCCTCGAATCAGTGCCAATCGGAGTGCGTTCCATTCTGTTCTCCTTTCAATCGGTGTGCGCGCGTGCCACAGCGCCACATCGATCAGTTCGTTCACGGTGTATTCGTTGAGGCGATCAGCATGGCGGCCATGGATCAGCAGCCACCGCTTGTCGGTGCGGATGACGACAAACGCCCGCCCGCCTGCCGTCACTTGCCGTTTAATCCAGTTCTTTTGATCAACGGACAGTTGATGGCCGCTACCAAATAGTGCCGTGCCGCTCCGCATAGGTTCAGTGGGACACTTCATTTCAATCCAACTCTCCACCCCACTTGCGCAAAAATTGATGTCAGGCAAGCCCACCCCGACCATGTTTTCAATCCTATCAATGCGATCACCGAAGTGAACAAGATGCTCTCGTAAATTACGATAGGCAGTTCTTTCGCTCATTGTCGATCCGCCTCCACGCCTGAATAAATGCAAAAGGGATGGTATGACCGTCTCGTTGATAAAACGTGGCGCGGACAACAAGGTGCGCGCCAACCGGCACGCCCTCAATGATCGGCACGCCCAGTTCTTGGTACTTCCACCTATCGATTTTTCCTGCCATCTCGGCGGTATCGTCACGGAATCGAATGGCCAAATATTCAAGTGGCGCAACTTCGATCGTCCCGCCGCGCTTGTTGATTTGGGCGGGATCGTTCAGCGAATGGACGTTTTTCGCAACGACCTCGCCGATGAACACTCGCTGCTCACCATGCGGGACACCGGCTTTCATGATCGAATCTATGGTGCTAATTTCATCGCGGGCGATGTCGTGTGATCGTGGGTTTGCATACCAATCTTTATAGCGCGTTGTAATCGGAAACAATTCCATAAACGGGCTGGTGCGTTTGGCTAAATCTTCCCGGTCCTTCTGAGTCAACGCGCCAGCGGCCCTCTTGATCGAGTAGGCCGCGGCTTTCTTTGGTCCGACACCGCGGAGGGAAAGGAGTCCACCATACAGCACCCCCTCGTGGATGCTCCAGTCCTCCTTCGACAGCTCTGGATCAAAGGCCACATACCGCAACCCCTCAGCGACCATCTCCCGCAAAAGGATGACGGCGTGATCCTCATCAATCGCGTTTCGCAAATTGGCAACAGCGAATTGCAACGGATGATGCGCTTTGAGCCACGCGCACCAATAGCTGATGACGGCGTACGAATAGGTGTGGGCTTTGTTCATCTGCCACGCGCCCATCGTGCAAATCATATCCCAGGTGCGCCGCGCCTCAGTGTCATCAATCCCTTGGGATGCGGCGCCTTGAGCAAATATAGGCCAATAGGTGTTGAAGAATTCCACGCCCATCGACTTCGACACCGCTTTGCGAATTTGTGCGGTGTCCTTCCACGAAAACTTCCCGATGTCGCGCACAATCGCAAGGGTTTGCTCTTGATAGACCGGCAGTCCTTGGGTATCCGCCATATACGGCGCCACAAGCGGGTGGATCGGGCGATAGGGCTTGCCACCTCTCCGTGCAATGTACTCCTCAGTCACGCCTCCCGCAATTGGGCCAGGCCTAGCCAGCGCGGTGATGGCATCGATGTCCGCCAAACTCCCGACCAGAATTCGCTGGGTGATATGCCGCAACGCTCCCCCATCGAATTGAAAAATCCCACACAGCTTCATACGCCGGAAGATATCGAGTGCCTTTTCATCATCAAATGGCAACCCGTACCAATCCACCGCCACACCTGAATCTTCCAGAATTGTCAAGGTGCGTAGCCCAAGCACATCGATCTTGAGTAAGCCAAGGTATTCCGCTGCACCTTTTTCAATCTGCGCGATGCCTTTCTGATCGATCACCGCGTAGTCTTGCAGATCGCCGGAGCTCACTAACAGGCCTGCCGCGTGGACGCTGGTATGCGCCACGTGGCCCTCGATCGCCGCTGCAATCACTGCCGCTGTGGGGTACTTCTCGGCAAAATCTTTCCCCGCTTGCGTGGTTGTCAGTGTGTCGTGAAGGCAGAGGTTCGTGCGAGCATCTGCCGAGGACCGCTCAATCATTGCCGTCTTCACGCCATCCGACTCCCATGCTGGCACATGCAGCGATTTGCTCACGTGCATCAAGGCGCTTCTCGGCGCATACGCCACAATGTTGCCGATTCGCGCCACGTTGCGCGCGCCATATTTTGCAGTCATATAAGAGAAAACCATTTCCCGTTTGTTGTCTGGAAAATCTAAATCAATGTCCGGCAAATCGGTGCGGGCCATATCAATAAACCGTTCAAAAAACAGCCCGGCGATGATGGGGTCAATCTCCGTAATGCCGGCCACATAGCACACGAGCGACCCAGCTGCCGACCCACGACTTGGGCCCACGAGCATATGTTGTTTCGCATATCTCACCATGTCTGCGACGATTAGAAAATAACTTTCGTAATCTTTCGATTTGATCAAATCAAGTTCATAGTTCAACCGTTGTTCATAGGCTGGCGTCCAATTCATCTTTCGGGCTGTAATGCCCTCCCTGCATAAGGCCGCAAGGTTCCCCTTCGCCCGAACCATCGGCGCTTTCGGGAGTGCGCACACACACATCTCCGCAATGCGTGCGGCTCGATGTTGATACGCAAGATCGCTGGCGGGAAGAATCCATTGAGGAGTGGTTCGCAATCCTGCATGCGATATGCATTCAAAAATCGCCGCGTCCTCGGGGAACGCGAATGCATTATCAGATGTGGAAACAAGCGGCAGGCCGTGACGATCCGCCAATGTGCGTTTCAACGTGTTGAGCACAACCGAAGTTGGGTTGAGATCAAGATAGGCGCGGACATCCACGAGGAATGCCCCATCAGTGAGGTCTCCGGCGAACTTGAGGACATCCACGCTCATGGCCTTCACATCTTCGCGTGTCAGTCGTGGCCGGCCGTCTACAGGGGTGGTATGCCCTTTTGAGATCGCCCGGTAGAGTTCCCCGAGGCCCGCTGTTGTGCGAGCGAGAAACCACATTCGAGTCGGTGTATCCACGCCGATCTCAGACACGATCACGTGAGCACCTAATAATGGTCTGATGCCGGCAGCCTCGCACGCCCTCACCCATGCCACATGGCCCCAGGTCGTCGAATCCACCATACCAGCCGCCGTGCAACCCAGCGCCTTCAGACGCTCGACGACCCTCCCCAGCGGGGCATAGGTCAAACCCATGCTGTACTCTGTGCGCACCCTGAGCTGAATCATTCCACACCGCCATTCGCCAATTCCATCAAAATTTCAGCATGGCATTGCTTCGGTGCGCACCAGCACGCAAGATTTTTCCCTTGTAGCGGTGTGAGCCAATTGGGCTCAAGCCTCGCGCGCTCCACGGCATACACTCGAAACTTCTGACACACGGCGGCGCGTTCTGACTCAGACAGCATAAAAAACGGATTGCCCCACGGTGAGGATCGATCCACGCGGATCGCATTGGGGTAACCGATCGTTCTCAGATTATATATGGCTGGCATTGTCCTCCCCTTTCTTCGTTGCCGAGAAAAAACCATCGGCGTCAAGGATCGCATAGAGCGCGACACAATCCTCGATTGCCCTGTGCTTCTGCGTTAATTCATGCCCCACAATTTTCAGATACAATTTTTTGAGATTCGGATAGTGACCAAACAGGTGTTGGTAATTCTGGACTGTGCAGACGGTGTTGGCCGGCCATGGAAAATCGCTGCACGCCTCGCGCTCCAGCTCGTCCCGAATCATGCCGACATCGAACGGGGCATTGTGTGCAATGAGCATGTCCGCCCCCCTGAATGCGGCTTTGATCTCGCTGAGATAGTCCTTGAATGGATAACAGGTGCTCAAGTGATCGTTGGTAATGCCGGTTATTCTCGTGATCTCTGCCGTGATCTGCTGGCCGGGGTTGCACACCCACGAGTCGGTGTGGGCGATTCTTCCACGTTCGATTCTGAGTACTGCCAATTCGATCACCCGTGGCTGTTCGCTCAATGGGGTAGAAGAGTGCCGACGCAAGCCCGTTGTTTCCGTGTCGATAATCACAGCAATCATGATATCTCCTTCGGTCTGTTCATCGTGTCACTAATTGCGCCGGAATGCCCAGGCGTCGATAGGCGTTAATGACGTCTTGCCGATCGTCATAGGCGGCCACGATCTCATATCCATTGCGTTGGAGCTCGCACGCCCATTGGTGCTTGATCACAGCGGACCCTCGAAACTCTAACGGCCCCCTCATACGCAGAGCAACGAATGGCACGCCGTGCATCTTTAACCAGCCAACCGTCCAGTCGTGCGCGGTCAATGGTCGTGCGGTAAGAATAAAAATATCGTGTGGACACTCAGCAAAGAGATGGCGATTGATCAGATAATCCAGCACTCCTACGCTGTGGTATCTCGCAAACGGGTCTTCAGCGGCGTGATCAATGAATTCGAGCCGCCATAGATCGTCGGATATCGTGCCGTCAAGATCGAGAATCACACACGGTCTGAGGGCGGTCATGATTGTGCCTTTGGCGCCACGGAGAATTTGAATACTGTTCCATCATGCTCGAACCCCATTGCCCCTTCTGCTTTCAGCGCCGCCCGAAATCTCCCATGTCCACTCATCGGCAATTTCAGCGCGAGGAAGGCCGCGGCGGTGCTCTTGAATCTGCCATGCCCCTCAACAGCGACCGCTGTCCGTTCAGCACGTTTGGCCGCAATCTCAGGATTTTTCCACGTGGCGGCGATGGCGGAGCCTTTGGTCGCTAATGCGCGGAGTACCCTGTCGTCCTCAATGATATTTCGCAACTCCCTCACGCGCGTTTCGCCCGACTCCCGCGAGGAGAATTTCTTGATGGCCTTCCGTGTGCGCGTATTGTATTCCGCAATGAGTTCGTTCGTGGTCATGGTGTTAATCGCTTGCATAGGTAATTCTCCTTATTCAATAACTAATAACAAGACAGTGAGTGTATACAGCACCGCTGCCCCAATCGCACCCAAGACGACATCTGACACAGTCCTCAACATAGCAGCCCCCTCCCTTGTGCGAGACAATGTGGAGAAAACCAAATGCGCTCTCGCTTTCCGTTTTCCGTGCGAGCAACAGCCTGTCCACCAAAACCCTCCCCAGCGTTCCATGCCAGACACTGCCACGAATCAGGCATCGTGTGTTCCCCCTCGTACCCGCACAGCGCGATTCTGAGTAGCGGGTTATCCCCGTTCGAGACGGCCCACTCCCTCACGTCATGCGCCACTGACTCGCTATCCACTCGGTAGAGAGCGCTGTCCCGTTTGGCGGTATCAGCATATGGCGGATCCAGGAATACGCCTGTGAGTCCGTGCTTGAACGTCACGCTTGGACCACACACGCGAGACCAATCGCCAGAACACACTCGCACACGCGCGAGGCGCGAGGCCAATGCATTGAACCATGGGACAAGGCGGCCCTGCCCGTTGTTGCCCAGATGCACGAGCTTCCGGTTCACCCCCTGCCCGTTGTTGCCCAGATGCACGAGCTTCCGGTTCACCCCCAGCCCGTTGGTGCCCAGATGCACGAGCAGCCGGGTCACCCCCCGCCCGTTGTTGCCCAGATGTACGCGCTGCCGTTTCACCCCCGTCCCTTTGCCTTTGGGGGCTTTCACCAATCGCCCCTCCTCGTCAGGCCACCATGGCCCCTTACCTGCGCAAAACCCGCTGCCGATCCAGCAGCACAGACCCCACACCCACCATCCAGCTATTTTTGCATCATAAAACGCAGGATCTCCATCCAGCCTCTCGCGCAACGTCTCGCGCTGTTTCACGAGCCACACGTGCCGTGCGTGCAGATCGTTTTCCACTACGGGATTGTCGGCCCATTCTGCCGTTTCTTCTGGCGCCGCCTTAATCGCCCGCCAGAAATTCGCCACATACCCATCCAGGTCGTTGATCGTTTCATTCCCCGACCAAGGGTCAGGACGCTGGAGTAACACCGCCCCGCTCCCGAAAAACGGCTCAACGTAGTTCGCCACGTCGCCGAATCGCGCCCAGACCTCATGCGCCACTTTGCGTTTGCCACCAAACCACGGGAATGGTGCATCCAGCGCGTTGCTCTTTGGTGTCACGCTCTTCATACCGCTCCCTCCAAAATCCACAATGTCGTCTCCATGCTATTTCCCCCTTTCAAGTTCTTTCTTGAGTACCGAGAATGCTTTCGTCCCCTTCTTGTTCGCTTCGGCCAGTGAGGCGCGGGCGTCACTCAGGTCCATGCGGTCTTCCAGTGCCTGTAACAGTTGGGTGGATTTTCTCTTGAGCTTGTAGACACGATGATATTCCTTACAGTGGCTGCATGCCGTCTCCTCCTTGTTGTCGATCTGCCGCATAATCTCTTTCGCCTCATCGGTCTTTAGCCACGGCGGCCACTGATCGACCTCCCTTCGTACCTCCTCTAGCCCTTCCAGCATGCGGCGGTATATGCTTTCTTCATTCATCGTGATCTCCTTTTCGCTCGCTTCGGCAAGCGCCTGCGCGCCAACTTTGCAGCTGCTACACGCACTTTGGAAACGTCGTCGGGATGCGCCCACAAGTTCGTGATTGGCACCAGCCCCGCGGCGATGCGCCGGGCCTTTAGTTCGGCCTGGCGCTCTGCCCCTGTCTTTGCCATTTTCTTCGCCTCCAATTCAGCAATCGACACGTACACTGTTCTTTTGTAGGAACTTGCCACGCGCGGTCTTGCATGTGTACTGCGCGCCCGGCGCTGTGTGGAACCAGACGAGGTTCCCGCAAACCTTATCAATATAAACAAATTCGTTCGGGATGTTGAGTACGGCGGCGATGGCGAAAATAAGTTCCATGTTGTTCTCC
>Ga0163151_10001704_pt1 | contig 36437 bp, 34 predicted proteins | sample OliLakLV19MP5IB2_FD_145596 | JGI IMG/M metagenome (GOLD analysis project Ga0163151, IMG submission 145596) | Freshwater microbial mat bacterial communities from Lake Vanda, McMurdo Dry Valleys, Antarctica - Oligotrophic Lake LV.19.MP5.IB-2 | ecosystem: Environmental > Aquatic > Freshwater >... | reverse complement strand
CGACGCTCTCCAAGAACAACTTCCGCGGCTCGACGCGATCCCGTTTGAGTCGGAGCTGCAATACATGGCCACGCTCCACGACCAGGGGCATGATCGCGTGCGGCTGGTCTACGCCAAGGGCTCAGTTGAATCGATCCTCGCCCGCTGCTCGGCGGCATGGGACGCACGCGGGCAGCCTGGGCCGCTCGACGCCGTCGCCGTGACGACCTCCGTGGCCCGTCTCGCCGCCGACGGCCTGCGGGTGCTCGCGTGTGCCCGCAAGGAACTGCCGGCCGGCACGGCGACGCTTCGTCACGACGACGTTGCCGGTGAGATGGTGTTCCTCGGCCTCCAGGCCATGATCGACCCACCGCGGCCCGAGGCTATTGAAGCGGTCGCCACCTGTCAGGCCGCGGGCATCCGCGTGAAGATGATCACCGGCGACCATGCTCTCACGGCGGCTGCCATCGCCACTCGGCTCGGCATCGCCGGGGCTGTCTCGGCTGACGGGCAGCCGGCGATCGCCGTGACAGGCGCGGAGCTCGAGCGGATCACGGATGCCGACCTCCCCGAGACGGCCGACCGCGTCGCCGTCTTCGCTCGCGTGGCTCCGGAACAAAAACTCCGGCTCGTGCGGGCCCTTCAGTCGCGGGGCAACGTCGTGGCCATGACGGGCGATGGCGTGAACGATGCCCCCGCGCTCAAGCAGGCCGATATTGGCGTGGCGATGGGCAAGGGGGGCACCGACGTGGCCCGCGAGGCCGCTGACATGGTGCTCACCGACGACAACTTTGCGTCGATCGAGGCTGCCGTGGAGGAGGGCCGCGGCGTGTTCGACAACCTCACGAAGTTTTTCGTGTGGACGCTGCCTACCAACGGTGGTGAGGCGCTCACGATCATCGCAGCGATTGTCGTCGGGGCGTCGCTTCCGATTGCCCCAGTTCAGATTCTGTGGATCAACATGACGACGGCGATCCTTCTGGGGCTCATGCTGGCGTTTGAGCCCAAGGAGCCTGGGGTCATGGACCGGCCGCCGCGAGACCCGCAGGCACCGCTCTTGAGCCCCGACATCACGAAGCGAATCGGTCTGGTGAGTCTGCTGCTTTCAGCCGGGGCCTACGGGGTGTTTCTGTGGCTGCGTCGCTGGAACGGTGCCTCGCTCGAGGAGGCGCGGACAGCGGCCACGACGGTGTTCGTGGTTGGCGAGATGTTCTATCTCTTCAACTGCCGCTCGCTCACGCGAAGCATGTTCGAGATCGGTCTCTTCGCGAACCGTCCGGCGATCTGGGGCTCGGCGGCGATGATCGCCCTTCAGGTGTTCTTCACGCAGAGCCCGATCATGAACCGGCTCTTCCATACCCGGCCGCTCTCGCTTGAGACCTGGGGCGTGATCACGCTCTTCGGTGTCGTGCTCTACGCGATCATCGAAATCGAAAAGCGTCTCGTCGGCTACCGGCTGCAAGGCGCCACCTTCCGCCGCGAGGGTGCCTCGAACTGAGATCCCACCGCTCAATCCTCATGGGCTGCTGCGAATCGTCCGAGGCCGAAGTGAGAACCGTACCCGAGCAGAAGCGGCCCCCGAACCGGTTCTGCGAATCGGAGTCGGAGCCCGTAGCCTTCGTCTGCCTTCGGCGAAACACTACCGCGGCGCCGACGGCGAACGAAGTGGCGAAGTCGCTTGGTGAGCACCGGATCGATCTCGATGCGTTCTGCTGGAGGAAGGCCGCGTGAGGTAAGTTCTGCCGCCACCTGCCCCTCGATCGTGTTCTTCCCCCGTGCCTTGAGAAATCTCGGAAACACGAATGGGGTCTCGCTCTCCCACACTCGGGCGCCTTGCGGCGGCCCAAGGATCTGATCAATCCCGCGGCTGAGCGGCGCGGGCAAACGCCGCAGCATGGCGAGATCACCAATGCCCACGACCGCGAGTTGCAGATCGCCTATGCCGCCCTTGGTCCAAGTTCGTCGTAGGGTGCGGATCGCCCGCTGAGCCGCGTCTCGAAGGCCCATTGGCGCGTAAACGAGAATGTGGTCGAGGTGACCATCGCCATCGAGATCTGCTGGGGTTGTGTGCGCGTGGAGATGGTCAGCGAGAGGGTGTCCGCATTCATCCTTTCCGGTGAGCTCGGGGCAGTCCGCGCGACGGCCGTTTCCGAGTCGCCCGATCACTGCCCGATGAAACAGTTCCGCCTGGGGCAGCGTACGAGTGATAAGTGGTAACGCCGATCGATTCCCGCTTTGTGTAGTGATTGCCAAGAGCATCGTCGTGACCGACGGAGCCAGAACCTCCCGCCGCGCCGTCGGAACGCCAACCTGGAGCGAGTCACTCATTCGCCAGAAGAGAACGCGTTGGGAGCCGGGCGGCTGCGACCAGCCGTGGCCTTTCCACCACACGGTGTCTTTCGTGAGACAGGTCACCAAATCCTCTGGGTACGGTGCCAATGCGCTTGCCCGAGCCTTCAAAAGCTTCGCCGAAGGTTTCCCCTTCCCATCAGGCAGCGGGTGCGCAACCAAGGCTTCGACGACGTGACACTCTCGCCACGCGTCGTACTCGACGGGTGGAAGTGCCGCCATCAGAGAGACTTGCTCCCACCCGCGGCCGCGATGTTCGCCGTCTTTGCATGGCACTGCATTCCACTCGTGTGTGTGCTCTTCCGTGAGGCATGCCTCTACCCAGCTTTCACTCCGCCCCAGATAGCCCAGTGCTGATATCAATGTGCCAAGGAGCTCCGCTTCCTCGGCATCGAGCTCGCAAGGCCAGTGGATGAGCAGATCACCATCTCCAACGTTGGCCCAGGTGTCGAAAACAAGGGTCGTCTTCTGGGCTTTGCCCTCGATGAAAGGCATGAAATGGCGGCTATGCGCTGCGCTCGCGGGTGGCAGATGATACGAAGGCAAAGCCGAGGCCAGCTTGTCGATGAGGCGCCGGGCGATGGCGGGGATCTCGCTCCAGCCTTGGCTGGAGAAGCCGCTGGCGACAATGGCACGAAGCAGCCGCCAGGGGCACGGCGGCCACTCGATGAGACCTTCATTGACGTGGTGCCCCCAGGGGGTTGCGTGGTAGCGCCCGCCGGGGAATCGGACTTTCAGTGTGGGCATCACAGCCGCCTCAGTTCTCTTCCTTTTCTGTGTCGTTGTCGTCCCCGGAGTCGTCATCGTCCTTCGGCTTCTTGTCGTCCTTTGCCTTCTTCATGTCGTCTTCGAACGTGACCGTCGTATGCACCATGCGTTCTTTGCAGTCTCCAATCGCGGTTCTGAGGGCATGTTCTATATCGGAGAGCGAGGGTAGCTGGAAGCCTTCTGGACGTGTGGCGACGATGTTGTCGCTGTTCACGGGCTCCAGATCACAGGCGGTACGGAGCCGGAGGTCGCCGTCGAGAAGTTTCCGTACCTTGTAGAGTGCCATCAGAATCAGCAGACGCTCAGCCGGCTCGCCCAGTCCATAACCGCGAATCTGGGCCAGATCGAGGTTGATGTGGCAGTCAATCCTGTCTGCGACGTATTCATCTCTCGCGAACGGGACGTTTCCGAAACCGCTCTTGGTATCTCCCGAAGGGTTGACGTGATCGTTCTTCACCCCGCCAGACGCCGCGACGGCCGCACCGGTTGCCTCAATGAACGCAGATAGCGCTCGCGCAACCCGTAGCCGCCCGCCCGCGAGGTCTCCCTGGGCAAGGAAAGCGCCGTGGATGAGGCTGCCGATGTCGTATTTCAGCAGAACTTCCCCAAGCTTCTTCCGGTCAATCGGCCCTTCCTCGAGGCCACCGAGTTCAGCCTTGAGGTTGTCAAAAAACTTGCGATCCTTGCCCTTCAATAAGTACGGGCTATTGATCCGATGGGCCTCCACCATCGAATCCGTCAGGAAGGCTCCCTTGCGAAGCACGGTCACATGGCTGACGCCATCAAGAACGGTAACAGGCTTGTTCATCGCCATATCCCAGCATGTGGCTTCCAATCGATTGGCCATACTTTGAGCGCTTTCCACCAGGAGCTTCGGCCCTTCCTTCGTCTGAAACGTGGCCGCTCCCAGGCTTGGAAATCCCGTCGGCTGGAAGCGATCACCTTGGACGGGCTTCAGGGGAATTGTGAGGAGCAGTCGCGTGCCGTCTTTGAGCGGTGTGAGGTCAATCATGGAGAATTCCTTTCATCGAGGGATCGAGGATGGTGGCGGCCCGGACGGCCGTACTTCGGTGAATCGGGAACGCTAACGCGGCGGCCCATCGCAGAGACGTGTGCGGATCGGTGGTGCCGGCGTACATCGGCAATCGAATCCCGGACGACCGCGTGCGATGGCGGGCTATTTCGATCGCGCGGGCGGCATCTCCAGAGACCAACAGCCTCACGATACGATCTTCCGCCGGGATGTCCTGATGCCGCGCGAGCGGCCAAGGGAGACAGCACAACCGGATCGCGAGCCAGCATTCCTCCGGCGTTTCTAGGCGTGCCTTGGTACGTGGCAACTGATGGTGTGACCACTGGTCCCACTTGATGGCCATGAACGCTCTCGCTAAGCCGAGTAGGCGTTCGAGGTCTACGGTGCCGCTCGTGAACCGAGCCAGATCGTCTAAGCGCGCGCCGCACCCTGCCGCAGGCATCAATCGAGACCGTCGCTGCCCGCCCTGCGCGGCTTCGATCAGCCGGCGCTCGACGATCGCGGCAAGATCGCGAAGTGGATGCCTGCCGGAAACAACGACGCGCGGATCGTTGACCAGTTTCTTGTCTGTCATCTTGAATCGCCTCGCACCCGGTTCCAGGGGCAAAATGTGGTGGCGAATGGGATCAAACGGCTTGTCCTTGAAGTAGCTTGCAGCTGCACTGCCCAACGCCAGAGCGAGGCGGAACTCTGGGCTACCATCGTTCACGGCTTCGACCCATTCGGAGCGGAGTGCGGGGACCGGACCGGCCTCGATGCCAGTGTTGCTGGCTTGAAGAGTCTCAATCTCGGCCGCCGCCAGCAGAATGGCCTGCCAGCGATCAGGCGTACGTTCGTGAGTGATCGCGGCAAAGACGACATCGGCCAGGCGACGTTCGGCGTGAACCAACCGGGAGGGGGCGTTCTTCTTTCGAGCAGCGCGATGGAGCCGCTCCAGCCAACCCGACAGGTCATCCACCAATCGAGCTGTCGAGTTCTCGCGGACCTGGATTCGACCCAGAGGTACCGCGAAATGCGTTGCCAGATTGTCGCGTTGAAGATAACCATACCGCAGAAAAGAAGAAATTCCACGAGCCGCACCTAGCCCGCAGATGGCACGCGCTGCGGCGAGCGGATTCTGTGCCACCCGGCGCCCGCTTGAACAGCGGCCCTCCCGGAAGAGCAATCGAATCTCCGCGAAAGTACTCGGAGTTTCCCAGAGTGGGAACCACTGCTCGCCACGACCAGAGTTTTTTCTCCGATTGTTGAGGACAAACTCGTCCATCTCCGAGCTCGACCCTGCTCCCATTCCCATTGGTGTGAAGTAATATGGCGATGTCAAAAAGCGATGTTGATCGCAATTCGATCGCCTTGCCACACCAGACTGAATGACGATAGATCCTTCAAAAGCAAGTAGGAGATCCCAAGGGGATCCCTCGCCGCTCGGTAGGTATTGGCGGAACGGGCCGACAACTTTTTCCTTCTTCGGTCTCTTGATAGCCTCCGTAGGTGGCGGCTGAAAACCTCCATCCCAGGAATCTCTATCTGAACCATCACTCCACAAGCTCGGGGAGATGGCGTTGTTCCAGCCGGATCCGACAATGCATTCTACAACTGCTGCAAGGAATGCGGCGGTATAACTTCCGCTCCCTTCATTTCCACCTGTTCCGAGAATGGCAGGGCCACGAAATGAATCACCAAGGTCTGCGAGAACCGTGTCCAACCAATCCAAGCCGGCGCCACGCAGTCGCGCCCGGATTCGCCTGATCATGGCCGCTTTGGAGTCCTCTTCCTCCGGTTTTTCACCGCCGCCTTCCTCAATGACATCTCGAATTCGGCAGACAGCTTCGCGAAACGCGGACAACCGGTTGGAGTTCGAGCCTTCGATTGCTGCCAGTGCGTTCCTAGCGGTCTTCTCGGATGAACCCGGGTAGTAACCCGACCGCCCACCCCAAGGATTGAAGATCGGCGTTGGCTCATACTTCTCCAGGAAGAACGTTTCTAGTTCCCCCTTGGACAAGGTGCTGAGAAGGCAGAAACGGTCGCCGTCCCACCAACCGCGGGTCTGCTTGTCGGCCTGTTCGGCAACAAGCCGCAGGATACCGAGTGCTTTCAAATAGTTGGCCAGCGGAACAGGAGCGCATCCCTTAAGGACATGGAGGTGCATCTTCATGTCGTCGCCTCCGCGGCCAAGGTCGGATCGTTGGTCGTCAGGCGGGATGCCCGGATATCCGCCGCTCGCATGATCGCTTCGAGGAATGCGAGAGAGGCCGGACCATGTCGCTCGAGAAGGCCGATGCACCGTTCTCGCCAACTAATTCCCGTTCGAAACGAAAGCCCGATCGCAGCGGGGGAAAGCGTCAGTGGTAACTCAGGAACAGGCGACTCGCCCGGTGCCAGTTCGACCGATGGTAAGACGTCCCCTTCTCGAACCCCGCGTACCGGTAGACCACGCCCGTCTCGGTCCGCGTAATCCTGGTCCTTCGGGGCAGCGTGGAGGCCAACCCGGACTTTCCCGTGATGACTTGCTACGAGATAGGCCACGAGGTCAAAGGCGTGGGCGTCACACCGAAGGAGCCGATCGATCAACGGAGTTGGCGCTTGCGGAAGTGAGTGCTTGGGCAATCCCGATTTCATCTGCTCCAGTATGTTAATCCAGGGCCCGAGGAGAGCCTCGTGTGTTGGGTTGTAGTGCCTGAGGACAGCAAACAATCCGAGGGCGCTGGCAAGTTCATGGCGAAAGGCAGGGCGGGTTTCGCTGTCGTCGAGATAGCGATACAACGCCTTTCTTGGCCAGCACTGGTCGGGGGCTTTGGCCAAATCCAATCGGTTCAGCCGAGCCGCTTTTTGACTCCCTCGGATTGAGCCCTGGAATGCCGGGTGCGCCTTTCCCCAGTCATGCCAGAGTGAGGCGAGTTCCAGCAAGCCACGAAGCGAATCGGGGAGATCAACCTCTCGGGCGATGGAGGTAGCGTGTTCCGCTACCTCGCGAGAATGGCACGCAATCGTCTTCCATTGGCTTGTGCTCAACTGTTCGCCGTCTTGCTGGTCGTCGGTTTCTTCGAGAGCTTGTGTCGCCGCGTCCGTTTTGGGTTCGGTAACCGGCGGGACAGTCGAGCTTGATTCAGCGTCAAAGCCACGGTCCGTACGGTAACCGCCACACGTCCTGGCGACGCAGACGATCCGGCCGGGCACGAGCGATTCACTGGTGGCAGTTTTCCATTCGCCATCGAGCCAGTCCCACACCCAGGCTCGCTTCGTTTTCTTGAGCTTTGATTTGCCTTTCTCGCACAGCCACTCGCGGGCCTTGAGAAACGGAACCGAGCACAATTCACGGCGATGAGGTTTGCGGTCGTCAGTGGGCTTGTTCGCAGGACCCCCTTTTTGGTCTGGTGGCACATCGTGCCAGAACACCTGTAGATCCCGGTCATCGCCCGAGCGGATGAACCGGCTGATGTCCAGGTCCGCGCCGGTCAGGTCGGGCGTGGTGTCAAAGAGTTCGTCAAACTCCTTGCGCAGCAACAGATGCGACGGGGCGTAGGGATACAGTAGGAGCCTGGCTTCGTCCCCAAGCGAGTGCTCGTGGGCCTCAAGACTGGCGATGCCGACATCGTGAAGCTGTTGAATGGCTTCCCAGGCGCTGTCGAGCTCTTCGGCCGAGTACGGGGCCGAGTCCTCAGTGTTCTTTCGCCGATCTACGACCAGCACGTTCCCGGTGCCACCATACCGGGCGCTGCGGCCAAACCGTTGCACGAGGCTGGGCCACGGTGCGAGTTCCGTGATCAAGCATCCGGCGGAGATATCGACGCCGGCTTCCACCACCTGCGTCGCGACGATGATCCGATCGATGCCAGGCGCACAGGCCAAGCGCGAGAGAAACCGCTCCCGCCATCCCTCTCGTTCGGCGGGGCGAAACCGGCTGTGCACCAGTTCCAAATCGTTCAAGCGGCCGGCTTTTCGCAAGGCATCGAAGGTGCGACACGCTCGGTCGACCGTGTTGCACACGACAAGAGTTATCTTGCCGAAGTCGCCGTCGGCCAGTTTGGCGTGTTCCTCGAGGACCCGCTGTGCGAACCCTTTGTCATCCGTTGGGGCTATTGTGTCGTCCACCGCGACTTGCTTGTGGATATCCCACAACCCACCAACTCGCTGGCTATCCGGCACTTCACATGGATTCGTGATCCAGGAATCGTGGCGCTCGGCCGTGTCCACACTCCGCAACCATTCAGGTTGCAGGGTCGCGCTCATCCACCACGTGTGGCAGGGCCGAAGGTGCTTGGCGCCGTCGTCGTCGCGAAATGCCTGGAGCTGGGCCGATGTCGCCAGACCAACATCCATGAGCTGGACCTCGTCCATGACCCACAACGCATCCTGGCTCAACAGTCCAAACTCCATTGGCCATCGAGCCCGCGCCGCCGCGTAGCCGCGATTCAAGGCTCGCGACAGCAGCATGTCCTGAGTGCCGATGATGACGGCAGGGCGTTCGGGGTACAGGAACCATTCCCCGCTATCTTCGCCACCCATGGCGATATGGACCGTCGGGCGAACGGCTTCAGGGATTCCTGCGGCGAGACGTCGCGCGACGTCGTTCGTCTGCTCCACGAGCACGCGCATCGGCAGGCACCAGACCAAGCGTCGAGGCCAGGCAGCATCGCCACGGTGGAGGCGATGGTAGCTCCACGCGGCTAACACGCCTTCCGTCTTGCCGAGGCCCGTCGGAATCTGGATCAGGCGACTGCGGCACGCATGATCGTCCGCCAGGCTGCTTTGCCAAGCCCGCGATGAGCGGTGCGCGGTGAGCGCCGTGAACCATTCTTCAAAAGTCTTGGCCGTCATGGTTGTGCAAATCCGCGAGCCATCCCCGGCGATCGCCCCACCCGCCGTGGGCATGAACATATGATCCGTACGGCGGCTGTCAAGCGGTACTCCCCCACGCAGCGTCCCCCGCCTGGATCGCCAAGCTCAGCGGAAGAGCCACGCGGGGTCCAGGACGATCCGGCAGTCCTCGCAGAGCAGGAGCGATACCGCCCCTGTCCCTGAGTCTTGGGCCGAATCCTCATAAATCCCTGAGGAGCCGAGCGAGAGCACGCGCAGCGTCCGCTCGTCTGGATCAGCGATCAGATACCACGGCACGCCGTGATCCTGATACAGGGCTCGCTTGAAAACGAGGTCGCGCTCACGGGTGGCTTCCGAGAGAACTTCCACCACGAGCGCAGGCGGGTGCTCCACATGCCCGGATGGCTCAGGCCCACATACCACCGTCGCGTCGGGCCGCACGACCGTGTCTCGGGCCACGATCCAGTCAATTTCGACCAACACCGTTGCATCGCAGCCCGCGGCATCAACCGCGTTATTGAGGGCCGTCACAACCCTGGCCAGCAGCTTCGCGTGCCCCCCAAGCGGGCTCGGCGACATGGCGATGGCAACACCGTCCCACAATTCCCACCGGCCTTCCCATTGGGAATAGTCGGCGACGGTGTAGTGAGGCTGATACCGCGGCGCTGTGCTCATAGCCAACGAGCATATGCCAACCCGTCGCCATCGCCAAAAAACCGGTGGCGACCGGCGGCGAGGGTCTTGAACAGGGGATTACGCGAACTACCCTCGATCTCTCTGCGGGCAGGGCGGTCGCGAAGGGGAAACGCACGATGCGCACCACGTATCTCGTCTGCTACGACATCCGTGACGACAAGCGGCTTCGCCGCGTCTTCCGAACGATGCGGGATTTCGGAGACCACCTCCAATACTCGATTTTCGAGTGCCAGTTTACGCCAATCGACTTGGCGAAATGCCGCCACACGCTCGGGCAGATCATCAAGCACAACGAAGACCAGGTGCTCTTCGTGGATCTCGGCCCAACTGCGGGCCGTGGGGACCGCGTGATCTCGTCGCTCGGCCAGCCCTACGTCGCGTTCGATTCCCCCTGTTTCGTGGTGTGAGGCCTACCAATGTCTATCGCCGACATCGAGGAACCCGAGGCCAGCTACATGCCGGCGCGGATGCTCAACGAGTTTGTGTACTGCCCGCGGCTCTTCTTCTATGAGCACGTCGAGGGAGTGTTTGCCCACAACCGCGAGACGATCGAGGGGGCGATCCGCCACTCGCGTGTGGATACAGGCGATGGTGCGTTGCCTCCCGGCGATAGCCTGGGCGACAACGACAGGATTCACGCTCGGAGCGTCATGCTGGCGAGCGACCGCGTTGGTCTCATCGCGAAGATGGACCTCATCGAGGTTGCCGATGGCTCGGTGGTGCCAGTTGACTACAAGCGGGGCTCACCACGAATCGGGCCCGATGGCGATCTCGAAGTGTGGGACGCCGACAAGGCCCAGATGGCCGCCCAAGCCATCGTGCTCCGTGACAACGGATATCGTTGCGTCGAGGCCGTGCTCTACTACGCAACGACCAAGCAGCGTGTACGCATCCCGATAGACGACGCGACGATCGACTGGGCCATCGCGAATCTCGAGCGGGCTCGCGAGGTGGGAGCGTCGGGCACCATCCCACCGCCGCTGGAAGACAGCCCGAAGTGCCCGCGGTGCTCGCTGGTCGGTATCTGCCTGCCAGACGAGACCCGTGCCGTCCATGTGATCGATGAGGCCCGCCAGCTCGATGCGGCGGATCAATCAGGGAGCGACGCGGTTTGCATGTCGGCCGCCGATGTGCCCGAAACGAAGGAACTGCGGAAGCTCCTGCCCGCCCGAGATGATCTCCGCCCCCTCTATCTCAACACGCCTGGACTTCGGGTCGGCAAGAACGGCCAGGTGCTCCGAATCCAGGAGAAGGAACGTGTGGTCGATGAGGTGCGGATCGGTGAGATCTGCCAGGTCAACCTTTTTGGCAATATCCAGATCACGACGCAAGCGGTCTAAACACTCTGCGAGCTCGACGTACCGATCGCCTATTTCTCGATGGGCGGATGGTTCTATGGGCTCACTCGGGGCTTGGGCGAACGAAACGTCTCGCTTCGACGGGATCAGTTTCGGCTCGCGGATGATCCGTCGTTCTGTCTTCACGTGGCGCGAGCACTCGTGGCGGGAAAGATTCGGAACCAGCGAACCCTCCTCCAGCGCAACCATGTCGAGCCGCCGCAAGCGGCCATTGGCCAAATGAAGCGGGCCATTGAGCAAGCCGAACGGGCCGGCTCACTCGAAGAGCTTCTAGGTGTGGAGGGGAATGCGGCGCGAATCTACTTCGCGAACTTCGCCGGCATGGTGAAGACGAATGATGAACCCTGGAGCGGAGAGCATGACCAGCCGCTGTTGAGTTTTGATTTCACGACGCGGAATCGTCGACCTCCGCGCGATCCGGTGAACGCCCTTTTGTCACTGGCCTACAGCGTGCTCGCCAAGGATCTGACGATCGTGTGCCATGCGGTCGGGTTTGACCCGTTCATCGGGTACTACCATCAGCCGCGGTACGGACGGGCGCCACTAGCCCTCGATCTCATGGAGCCGTTTCGGCCATTGATCGCGGATTCGGCGGTGCTCTCGGCCATCAACACGCGAATGGTTCAGCCCGAGGATTTCGTGAAGGCCGGCGATGCTGTCTCGCTGACAGCGGCGGGAAGGAAGGCGTTTTTCCGTGCCTATGAACAGCGAATGGACGCGCTGGTCACGCACCCGCTCTTCGGGTACCGTGTGAGCTATCGGCGGATGCTTGAGGTGCAGGCGCGGCTCCTCGGGAGGCTCGTGACCGGCGAACTGAAAACGTATCCCGTTTTCACGACGCGGTGACGGCCGAGACCGTTTGCTCATTGAAAAATCGGCTGTCGCCACAGGCTCGCGAGCGGCGAGGTGGCGCCAAAAACCCGCTGACCGCTCGCAGGCACGCAAACCCTTGGCTGGCCATCGTTTATGAGCAGCGCCTTGGGGTGCCGCTGGCCCGAAATAGCCAAGGGTATCCGGGTGCTCGCAGACGGGAACCTGGCCCCTTGTGTACAAAGGACTTACGAAGATACTCTTTCCGCGGCTGATCAGCCGCGGCCCCATTGAAGCCTGGCTGGGACCGGTCAGTGTCGATCGACCAGATGGGCTTTCCGCGGCTGATCAGCCGCGGCCCCATTGAAGCCAGAAGCGAAACCCTGAAATAGACGACCTGCGGACCTTTCCGCGGCTGATCAGCCGCGGCCCCATTGAAGCCGCGTCGCCGCGTCCACCTCCGGGGGTACACCCGTCCTTTCCGCGGCTGATCAGCCGCGGCCCCATTGAAGCATGAAGGAGCGCGGCCTCACGATGGCCGACGCGGCCTTTCCGCGGCTGATCAGCCGCGGCCCCATTGAAGCCCAGCCGTGTGGTCCGCACCACCGTGACAAGCCGCCCTTTCCGCGGCTGATCAGCCGCGGCCCCATTGAAGCGTAGCAAGCCGGAAGAACGCCTTAACGTCTCCGAGCCCTTTCCGCGGCTGATCAGCCGCGGCCCCATTGAAGCGTTTTCTTGATCGTAATCCCAGCCGCCAACAGGTCGCTTTCCGCGGCTGATCAGCCGCGGCCCCATTGAAGCCTGGCGCGGCAGGACCACATCCAACCCCAGCCATTCACTTTCCGCGGCTGATCAGCCGCGGCCCCATTGAAGCACCGACACCGACAGCGAAGAAACTGCGATCTGGTCGCTTTCCGCGGCTGATCAGCCGCGGCCCCATTGAAGCGACGCTGCCGTCGCGGCGACGCCACCGGAGGCCCACCTTTCCGCGGCTGATCAGCCGCGGCCCCATTGAAGCAAGAAGGGTGGCAATCGCCTGTACGTGTCGCCGCGGCCTTTCCGCGGCTGATCAGCCGCGGCCCCATTGAAGCGGGAATGGCGGGCAGCCGACCGATCGAGAAGTGAGGCTTTCCGCGGCTGATCAGCCGCGGCCCCATTGAAGCCATCGACTCTGACGCGTCCATGACATCCTCGTTTGCTTTCCGCGGCTGATCAGCCGCGGCCCCATTGAAGCTCGGCATGTGCCGTGCGCTTCGCGTAGTACGTGGAATCTTTCCGCGGCTGATCAGCCGCGGCCCCATTGAAGCTTGCAGACGTACCACGTTCCCGTCTGCTCGTTGTAGCTTTCCGCGGCTGATCAGCCGCGGCCCCATTGAAGCGGCGGTGGCTCGGCATGTGAGCCGCTCCCTCGCGGCCTTTCCGCGGCTGATCAGCCGCGGCCCCATTGAAGCGGCGGTGGCTCGGCATGTGAGCCGCTCCCTCGCGGCCTTTCCGCGGCTGATCAGCCGCGGCCCCATTGAAGCTCGTCCTCCCCCTGGTCTATGTCGATCTTCAGGTCTGCCTTTCCGCGGCTGATCAGCCGCGGCCCCATTGAAGTACCATGTGCGACGGAAACGTCACGGATTTCGACGTTCTTTCCGCGGCTGATCAGCCGCGGCCCCATTGAAGTACGAACCGTCGGCTCCGTGGAGTGCAGCTCGACCTACTTTCCGCGGCTGATCAGCCGCGGCCCCATTGAAGTATGCGAACGCTTCTGGCGGTGGCCCTTGAGACCGGCGACTTTCCGCGGCTGATCAGCCGCGGCCCCATTGAAGCAGGCCGCGGCTGGCATAGAGCCGGGCGAGCGTGACTCTTTCCGCGGCTGATCAGCCGCGGCCCCATTGAAGCGTGTTCGCACCCAAGAAGACATCCATGCCCATGGCCCTTTCCGCGGCTGATCAGCCGCGGCCCCATTGAAGCTAGCCTCCCCGGTCATTTAGATGCCGCTTGTGAGTGCTTTCCGCGGCTGATCAGCCGCGGCCCCATTGAAGCATCTCCGACACGCTCGGAATCGAAGGGATTGCCGGCTTTCCGCGGCTGATCAGCCGCGGCCCCATTGAAGCTAGCCTCCCCGATCGTTCACGGTCCTCTTGTGAGTGTCTTTCCGCGGCTGATTAGCCGCGGCCCCATTGAAGCTCCTTCCAGGTGTAGTGAGAGAACCGATTCGCCATTCTTTCCGCGGCTGATCAGCCGCGGCCTTTCCGTTGGTGGCCGATAATCGGCCACCAAGTGGTTGATTTTGGCCACTCGGAGCTAGTCTTTGGGCATGTTCAATCGACACGCCACCGCAGGTTTGCGTACCGCACTCGCTGACCGTCCGGTCGTGCTGCTCCATGGCGCGAGGCAGTCGGGAAAGACGACGCTTGCCAGAGCCATGGCCGAGGAAACCGGGGCGAGGTATGTCACACTCGATGACCTGACCACGCTCGCCGCCGTCCGAAGTGACGCGGCTGGTTTTCTTGCTGGCTGCCCTAGGCCACTGGTGCTGGACGAGGTCCAGCGAGCGCCAGATCTGCTTCTCGCGATCAAAGCCGAGGTCGATCGAAAACGCACGCCCGGGAGCTTTCTTCTCACCGGATCAGCCAACGTGCTCATGGTGCCACGGGTCGCCGAGTCGCTCACCGGCCGCATGGAAATCGTGACCCTGTGGCCGTGCTCACAGGGTGAGCTGGAAGGATTGGCCGAAGGATTCATCGACGCTGCGTTTGGCGCTGCGACGCCGTCCCTCGGTCATGTCCAGGCGGAGGAGTCCCTCGCCGACCGAATCCTCCGCGGCGGCTATCCCGAGGCGGTGACGATTCGGACGACCGAGCGGCGCCGGGCGTGGTGTGATGCCTACGTGACGACGATCCTCCAACGAGACATTCGCGACCTGGCCCGTATCGAAGGCCTGGTCGATCTGCCTCGGCTCCTGGCACTGCTTGCCGCGCGGCCAATGTCACAAATGAATTTTGCAGACATTTCCCGCGGCACCGGCATACCGCAATCGACACTCAAGCGATATTTCACCCTCTTGGAAACTGTGTTCCTCGTGCGACTGGTGCCTCCATGGTATGCCACCATCGCCAAGCGACTGGTCAAGACACCGAAGGTTCTCCTCACCGACACCGGGCTCGCAGCCCAAAGGATGGGTCTCGACCACAACAGGCTCGCTCAGGACCGAACCCTGCTTGGCGGGTTGTTGGAGAGCTTCGTGGCAATGGAACTGGTCAAGCAGGCAGGGTGGACGACAGATCCGCCCACGCTCTATCACTTCCGCACCCACGACGGCGACGAGGTAGACCTCGTACTCGAGCGCCGCGACGGGTCTCTTGTTGGCATCGAAGTGAAGAGTGCGGCAGCAGTGTCGGCTGCCGACTTCAAGGGCTTGCGAACACTCGCTGCGATGGTCGGAACACGGTTTCGCCGTGGCATTGTGCTCTACACAGGAAGCGACATCGTGCCCTTCGGCGCAGGGCTATGTGCGATGCCCGTCGAGGCCCTGTGGCGCTGGACGGCAGAACGCCCCGCGACGAGAAGGGCAAAACGATGAGTCGTTTCAAGCAATCCACCACCGGCTCACAGTTACCGGATGCGACGCCGGCCGTCACGATTCTTTGGTTTCGCCACGACCTCAGGCTTGATGACAACCCGGCACTGGCCGCGGCGGCGGCACGCGGAAGCATCGTGCCGGTCTTCATTTGGGCGCCCGAGGAAGAAGCCCCGTGGGAGCCGGGCGCGGCCTCGCGGTGGTGGCTGCACGGGTCGCTCGAAAAGCTTTCAGCGGCCCTTGCACAGGCCGGCGCGGCGCTCGTGATCCGACGGGGCCCGTCGCTCGAGGCCCTTCGATCACTCGCCGCCGAGTGTGCCGCGACTCACATCGCGTGGAACCGCCGCTATGAGCCGGCCGTTGTGAAACGCGACACTGCGATCACGAAGGCGCTCACGGCGGACGGCCTCGACGTGGAGAGCTTCAACGGTGGCCTGCTCTACGAGCCAGTTCACATCGCCACGAAAGAGGGCAAGCCGTATCAGGTGTTCACGCCCTTCTGGCGTTCGCTCCTCGCGCGATCAGAGCCCGACGAGCCCGTGAGGGCGCCACGCACGCTCCTGGCCGCCAAGCCCGTCAAGAAAACTCAGAAGACTGTCGCCGCCGCCGAGCTCGACCTGGTGCCGACGATCCCCTGGGACACGACCATGCAAAAGACATGGTCTCCCGGCGAGGCGGCAGCAACAAAGCGACTCGAGACGTTTCTCGCGAAGCGTCTCGCAGTATACGGCACCGAGCGCGACCGCCCCGACCACGATGGCACAAGCACGCTCTCGGCGCATCTTCACTTCGGAGAGATTTCGCCGCGACGTGTCTGGCATGCCGTGCGGGCGGCTGCCGGTGGCAGGCCCGCCGCACAAATCACGGGAGACGCCGAAGTGTTTCTGCGAGAGCTTGGCTGGCGGGAGTTCGCTCACCACTTGCTCTATCACTTTCCGCACACAACCGACGCCCCGCTCCGGTCCGACTACGCTCGCTTTCCGTGGGTGAGCGATCCGGTGGGCCTGCGGGCCTGGCAGCGTGGCCGCACGGGCTATCCGATGGTGGATGCCGGGATGCGGCAGCTCTGGGGCAGCGGCTGGATGCACAACCGCGTGCGGATGATCGTGTCGAGCTTTCTCGTGAAGGATCTGCGGGTGAGCTGGCTGGAGGGAGCCCGCTGGTTCTGGGATACGCTTGTCGATGCCGACCTGGCCGCCAACACGCTTGGCTGGCAGTGGGCCGCAGGCTGCGGCGCCGACGCGGCACCCTACTTCCGGATCTTCAATCCCACGACGCAGGGCGAGAAGTTCGACCCCGACGGAGGCTATATCCGCACCTGGGTGCCAGAGCTTGCAAGGCTTTCCACGGCTGACATCCACGCACCTGCGGAGGCCGACGAACGGTCACTCGAAAAAGCCGGGGTGACCCTCGGCCACGACTATCCCGAGCCCATCGTGGACCACGGCGAAGCGCGGAAGCTGGCCCTCGAAGCGCTCAAGAAAGTTTCGCAGTCATCCTAAGCGTGCTCGCCCAACGACCCGCAGCCCCCTGGCTCTCGCGAGAGGCTTGTATGCGTTTGAGCAACGCATGGCCGCTCAACGGAACACGGATGCGCTCGAGCGTGGCATCCCGCGGCTACTTCTTCTGAAGCTTGGCCATGAACACGCGGACCGTCTGCATCGCGGCCTTCTGGAGCTCGGCATCGGGAACCTTCGCGGCCGACTTCTCGGCGTCGGTCAGGAGCGAAAGCGCGGCCTTCCGGTCGCCGTTGGCCACGAGCGCCTTGGCAACCGCAACCAGGGCGTAGACACGATTGGCGGGAAAGTCGCTGATCTTCTTGGCAGCCGCGCCGGCCTTTTCAAGAAGCGCGGCGGCCGCTTCCTTTTCGCCCAATGCTGCACGTACCGCCGCCGCAGCGGCAAATGCCTCGGCCTTTGGGCGAAGATCCGTGAGGCCGTCAGCTAGCTCCTCGAGCGTGACGACCATCGTGGCTGCATCGGAGGCAAGTCCGGCATCGGCATAGCCAGTTGCCACCGGCACGAGCGCGTCGGCACGGAATCGTTCCGAGACGTCTTCGGTCGCGAGCTTCGCGGCCTCGTCGAGCAGTTTTTTCGCTCCCCTGGAATCTCCAAGCCCTGTCTCGCGGCTCCCCAGCACGACGCCAACTTGCGACAGCATCGCGGCACGGCCCTTGGGGTCTTCTACGGTGGAGGCCATCTTCGCCGCCATCTCGACCGCCTTCCGAGCCGTCGTCTTTTGGCCGATGCCGATATACGTGTCGGCGATCTGGAGGAGGAGCGGCACGCAGATCAGCGGTTGGCCATCCTCGGGCACCTCGGCGAGCGCCTCGCCAAGCGTCTCCTCGGCCCCCTTCTTGTCTTTGGAGTCGGCCCGCGTGCTGGCAATCTTCGCGAGCCCCGCCGCACGCGCCTCAGCGGCCGGCAGCTTTCTGGCCTTATCGATCTGCTGGGCGACCGTCAATGTTCGCTTCTTGGAACCGCAGCCGGCCGTCGGCGCGACAATCACGATGCCGAGCGCGAGCAAGACGAGCATGGATGAGATCGGGCGGAGCATGACGAAATACCTCGGGAGTCGGTCGCGGAGATGAACGGGATCAAAACTTGAGTCGAGCCCGCTGAAGACGGGCATAGGCCTCAGCCATCAGCTCGTCCTCGGCGGCCTCATCCTCGGCCTCATAGGTGGCCGAGAATCGCAGATACGCGCCGCAGTCGTCCCACGGCACGGTCGACATGGACAGCTCATGAATCAAAAACTGGCTGGCCTCTTGGGCATTGGCAAACACTCGATCGCCGGCGCCCACCGGGCTCTTCGTATAGAGGAAGTAGGTGCCGCCTGGCATCTCGCAGTTGAAGCCAATGGCCCTGAGCACGCCCACGAGTTTTTCGAGACGGCGACGATACTTTTCACGGACACGTCGTGGGATGTCGGGATCGGCGAGGGCTGCGGCGGCCGCCTTCTGGATCGCCATAAACTGCCCCGAGTCGCAGTTGTCTTTGACATCAGCAAAAGCCTGCACGAGCCGCTCGTGGCCGCAGACCCAGCCCATCCGCCAGCCGATCATATGAAAGCCCTTCGACATCGAGTGGACCTCGAGGCCGACCTCCTTCGCTCCGTCGATCGAGAGGAACGAGAGCGGCTTGTCGTCGTAGGAGAGCATGATGTGAGCCGCATCCTGGATCACGATCACACGATGGCGATGGGCCCAGTCGATCACCCGCTCGTAAAACGCCCGCGTGGCTGTGCGGCCGGTGGGGCTATTGGGATAGCAGAGCACGAGGAGCTTGGTGCGGGCGAGGACGTCGTCGGGAATGCTTTCCAGATCCGGTAAAAAACCATGCTCGGGGACGAGCTTCAGCGGATGCACCGTGCCGCCGAACCACTTGGTGGCGGTGCCTGCAACGGGGTAGCCCGGCACCGTCATGAGCGTGACGTCACCGGGATTGATGAAGGCCGCGGGGAGCATGGCATAGGCGGTCTTTGAGCCGATGCAGTGGTTGACTTCCTTGACCGGGTCGAGCACCACGCCGAATTCCCGATGCATGAACGCGGCCGCAGCCTCCTTGAAGCCCGCGATGCCGTTGTCGGCGTAGCCGCGATTCTCGGGGCGGTCGATCTCGCGGCGCATCACGGCCCGGACATTCTCGGGGGCCATCTCGTCGTTCTCGCCGATCCCGAAATCGAGCATCTGTCGCTCGGGATGCTCGGCGAGCGCCTGCCGCTTGGCCCGTTTGATGAGCTCAAACTTGTAGATCGCGGTGCCCTTGGCGAAGTTCGCACCGCCGATTCGATCGGCGAAACGATCCTGAAACCAGGGGTCGGCGGGAGGCGCGGTGAGGGGCTGGGCGGGAGCAGACGAAACAGACATCGGGCCTTCGAAATCCTGCGGGGGCGATGGGCTCTGGAAGCCGTCAGGATACGGCTCTTGGCGATGGATTCCAACCGACCGCCGCGATTTTCGCGGGATGACGTGCGGCTCGGGGTTGCCCGAGCGGCCAACTCTGCGGCGGGAAGGGCGGTGCGAGCGTGGGGCTACGGGGCGAGTCGTTCGACGATCCACACGCTGGATCCATCGCGGCGGAAGCGGAGTCGATCGTGCAGTCGGCTCCGTCGGCCCTGCCAAAACTCTATCTGCTCTGGCACGATTCGGTATCCGCCCCAATGCTCGGGCCGCGGGATCGCCGTGTCATCGGGATTTTCTGAGGTGAACGTCGCAAAAAGATCTTCGAGTGCCGCGCGATCGGCGAGCACCTCGCTCTGCGGCGAGCTCCAGGCGCCGATCCGCGATGCTGGTGGCCGGCTCGTGAAGTACGCATCGCTCTCGGCTGCGGTCGTCTTCTCGACACGCCCTTCGATCCGCACCTGGCGCTCGTGCTCGGTCCAGTGGAACGTGAGGGCCGCGTACGGATTGGCGACAAGCTCCCGTCCCTTGCGGCTCTCGTAGTTGGTGAAGAAACAGAAGCCTCGGGCATCAAAACCCCGCAGGAGCACGATGCGTGCCGATGGCCTGCCGTCGGGCGTAGCCGTCGATAGCGTCATCGCCTCGGGCTCTGGAAGCCCGGCCGCGACAGCCGCGTCGTACCACACGGCAAACTGCTTGATTGGATCGCGATCGACGGTCGCCTCGTCGAGCGAACCTTGTTCGTATTCCTTCCGCGCGTCCGTCACTCGTGGTTCCATTCGTGGATGCTCCTTGGCCGTGCATCGTAGACCGCTCGGCTGACGCGAGGCGAGTGGCGAGTGTTGCGCGGCGGCTCGGGTACACCACACCGGAGCGCGAATGAAAACGGCCGCCAGGATGAGCGGCCGCCGGCCGGAGGGCCGGCAAGCTCGTCGGGGCCATGGATGGCCCGACGAGCGTACAAGCTGAGCGCGGCGCTTCGCCATCCTGGCTTCGCTTGCAAACAACGCCGGCTCCACGGCACGGGCAACCCCTCGCGGATGCTTCATTCGATAGGTATGGAAGCGAAGCTGGTATGAAGAGCGTCTGCATGGGACCAATCTCGATTCAGAATGTGGCGGTGTACCTCGCGTGAGCTCTCCATGATCAATGTGCTGAAGCGGCAGATGGCGGCGGAGGCGTTTGGGACGTTTACGCTCGTGTTCGCGGGCACCGGGGCCATCGTCATCAATGAGACGACCGGCGGCGCGGTGACGCATGTGGGGATTGCCATTACGTTTGGCCTCGTCGTGCTCGCGATGATCTACGCCCTGGGCGACGTATCGGGCTGTCACATCAATCCGGCAGTCACGCTCGGCTTCTGGGCGGCTCGCCGGTTCGAGGGGCGGCTTGTCGTGCCGTATGTGCTCAGCCAGTGTGCCGGGGCGATTCTCGCAAGCATCGTGCTCAGGCTCATGTTTCCGACGAGCGTGACGCTCGGGGCCACGGCGCCCGCCGGCGAACCGCTTCAGTCGTTCGTCATGGAGTTTGTGCTCACGCTCATCCTCATGTTCGTGATCCTGAGCGTGTCGATCGGGGCCAAGGAAAAGGGGCTCCTCGCGGGCGTGGCCATTGGTGCTGTGATCATGCTTGAGGCAATGTGTGCGGGGCCTGTGAGCGGCGCGTCGATGAATCCGGCGCGGTCACTCGCCCCGGCGCTCGTCACGATGCAGTTCGACCACCTCTGGCTTTACCTCCTCGCCCCAACGCTCGGTGCCGTGATGAGCGTTGGTGTGTGCCGCTGCGTGCAGGCCCCCGGCTGCTGCGGCGGGGCATCCGCCACGGCCCGCACGTCATCAGCCTGACCGCACCAGGAAACGCGGTGAGACCAGTCATGCACCCTGCATTCTCGAGGACGGATCATCGCCCGTGGCCGCTCCAAGAAGCGGAGGGCAAGGTGGAGGCCGCCTCGCGTGTAGCCTATGGACTTCCCCGCTCCTGAAACCCGAAGGTCGTCATCCATGCCCGCCAGCGCGATTGGCATTCTTGTGCTCTATGACTCGCAGACCGGCAATGTCGAGCACATGGCCAGGCTCGTGGCCGAGGGGGCTCGGGAAATCCCTGGCGTCGAGGTGAGGCTCCGCAAGCTCGTCGCCGTAGACGCTGCGGAAAGAGCGACGGCAGCCGACGTGCTCTGGGCGGATGGAATCGCAGTCGGCAGCCCGACGAACATGGGCGTGCTCTCCTGGAAAATGAAAAAATTCTGGGACGAAGAGATGGGCCCGCACTGGATGAAAATCGACGGCAAGATCGGCTGCGCGTTCAGCTCGGCAGGCGGATGGGGTGGCGGCATGGAGCTCGCCTGCCAGAGCATCCTGACGGTGCTCATGAATTTTGGGTTTTTGGTCTTTGGCGTGACGGACTATGTGTCCCGCGACATGACGCTGCATTACGGGGCGGTGTCAGCCAAAGCCCCGAACGACGACCAGAGCAAAGCCGCATGCCGAGTGCTCGGCCGCAGACTCGCCGAATGGACCGCGACCCACATCTACGGCATCAAGAGCGAACACCCAGGAACCAAACTCGCCGAACGAAGGCCGCCGCATGGGTAGCGAGGTTTCGTCGTCTATTCGCTACGCGCCAGGCCAGCCCTTGCCGGCCTATGCCTATGTGCCGGGGCACGGCCTGCCGCATCCCGTGAACGACCCCAGCGGCCACCTCTACGGCACCCAGCACGCCGAAAAAGTTTTTCCGAGTGCCGCGCACTTCGCCGCCAGCCCAGCCTGGCTTTACGCGATCGACCTCTTCAACGGCGGGTACGCCTGGGAAGCCCACGAAGCCTGGGAGGCTTTTTGGAACGCGCTCGGCCGCACGACTCCCGAAGCCCGCTGCGTCCAAGGGCTCATTCATCTTGCTGCTGCCGCTGTGAAGATCCGCGAGGGCAAACCCGAGGGTGTTTCCAGGCATACCCGCCGAGCGTGTGAGCTTCTCGGCGGCTTGAAGCCAGCATGCTTCGGTGGCGAAAAAAAAACAGTCAATGAACCTGACTGCAACGACAAGCCCGAGCTCCGCGCCGTGCTGGGGTTATCGGAAGAGAGCCTGGCTGCCGTCGTGACCGAGCTTGCCAACTACACGCCGGCGTGCTGGCACACCTCGCGATGCCCTGTCGTACGAGTTGTGGCCAGTGAACTATTGACGTTCCAATAATGGAGTCACGGCTGAATGCCAGAATAACCCGAAGCGCAGCGAAGGGACGGCAATGAGTGGGCTTTTCAAAGCTCACTCAGGTTCGTGGGTTGAACGCACGCGCAAGACAGACTCGGGCTGGATCGGCTACCCTCAGAATCCGACCATTCACACACCAAGCATCCTTATTCACACGTCAATCGTCATGCAGTCAGGGATGCGGAATTCACCGACCGTGCGCCTGCTCCTCACGGCACTGTGTCTTCTCTGCGTGTGCCCCGTGCATGCGGCCGAGGTGCCGGACCTCGGGCAGCGGCGGACGGGCACCGATTGGCCGGCGTTCCTCGGGCCCACCGGCGACGGCAAGAGCCCTGAGGTGGGCTTCTTTAACGACCGCGGCCTGCTCGGCACCCGGATCCTCTGGCAGCGGCCAATCGGTGCCGGATATGCCATGCCGTCGGTCGCTCACGGCAGGCTCTTTCTCTTCGCGCGGCACGACAACGTCAACCGCCTCGAGTGTCTGAGCGCCGAGACGGGCGAGCCGCTCTGGAAGTTTGAATACCCGACCCGCTACGAGGACACCTACGGCTACAGCGGCGGCCCACGATGTTGCCCGGTTGTCGACGATGACCGCGTCTGGATCCTCGGCGCCGAGGGGATGCTCCACTGCCTGAACGTGGCCGACGGCTCCATCGCCTGGAAGCTCGACACGGCCGAGCAGTTTGGCGTCGTGAAGAACTTCTTTGGGGTCGGCAGCACGCCGATTGTAGAAGGCGACCTGCTCATCGCCGCCATCGGCGGCTCGCCGCCGGAGAGCCGAGACGTTCCGCCGGGGCAGTTCGACCGCGTACGTGGCAACGGCTCCGGCGTCGTCGCGTTCGACAAGCGCTCCGGCGCGGTCCGCTACCGGTTCAGCGATGAGCTCGCCAGCTACTCGAGCCCCGTGATGGCCACGATCGCGGGCCGCCGCTGGGGGTTTGTATTCGCCCGCGGTGGCCTCGTAGCCTTCGATCCCGTCGCGGGCACGCAGGATTTTCACTTTCCGTGGCGGGCCACGATCCGCGAGAGCGCCAATGCCGCCAACCCGGTGGTGGTGGGCGACGAGGTGCTCGTGAGCGAGACGTACGGCCCCGGAGCGGCGCTCCTGAAGGTGCGGCCCGGAGGCTCTGACGTCGTCTGGAAGGATGACGTGAAGCAGCGGCAAAAAAACCTCCAGGCTCACTGGAGCACGCCGATCCACCACGAGGGTTTTGTCTACGCGTGCAGTGGCCGTCACGTCGACAACGCCGAACTGCGGTGCGTCGAGTGGAAGACCGGCCGGGTGGCTTGGTCGGAGCGGGGCCTCTCCCGCACGAGCCTGCTCTTTGTAGATGGCCACTTCTTCTGCCTGGCCGAGTGTGGTGATCTCATGGTGTTCCGCGCGAATCCCGAAAAGTTCGAACAGGTCGGCGAGATTCCGCTCTTCGACGAGGGTCCGGCGGTGGACGGCGAGCGGCCGCGGATGCTGAAGTATCCCGCTTGGGCGGCGCCGATCCTGTCTCATGGGCTGCTCTACGTGCGCGGGGCCGACCGGCTCGTCTGCATCGAACTGGCACGCGATGAGTCCATGCCCTGACGAGCCTGTGCCGAGTCCATGCCCTGACGAGCCTGTGACCATGAGCGTCTTCGCGAGCGTGTGCATGAGCGAAGAAAAGCGGCTGGCGACCGTGGCTCGCACACTCGCCCTCGCGATGCTGCTCTGCCTGGGCTTCTCGTGGCGGCTCTGGATCTCGACCCGGCTCTACCCGCTTGTTCCCGTGCTTGGGCTGGTGCCTCGTTTCCCCTGGCTGCTCGATGGTGCTGTGCTTGGCCTGCTCGTTGGCCTGCTCACCGCGCTCGCCTTCCGCCCGCTCTCGCGGCCGCTCGCCGCCGCGGTCGTCGCCGTCGTCGCCGTTCTCTTCCTCCAGGACCAGAGCCGGCTTTGGCCCTCGTTCTATCTTTTCTTCTTCCTGCTCTTGCTTCTCTCTAGCCACGGCCGCGAAGGCGGCGAGCCCGCGGCCGGCCGGACGCTGGCGGGCATGCGGTTCGCGGTGGCAATGGCCTACTTCTGGGGCGGCGTTCAGAAGCTCACGCCTCATTTCTTCTACGAGGAGTTCCCATGGTTCGTCAAACCGCTGACGGACCTCGTGCCGGTACCGATTCCTGGGCTGCCAGTCATCGCGGCGCTGGCGGCAGGCTTTGAAGTGCTCTTCGGGCTGGGGCTGCTCACGAAGCGATTTCGGGCCGTGGCGCTGTATGAGGGACTCGCGATGCACGCGCTGATTCTCATCTGCATCGGTCCGCTGCGAGGCAACTGGAACGACAGCGCCTGGATCTGGGGGCAGACGATGGCGGTGCTCCTGGTGCTGCTCTTTTACGCCGCCCCGCCCTTCCGGATTGCGGTGATGTTTGATGGGGCACCGGCGTGGAACCTCTCGAGCTTGGAAGCGCTCACTCATTTCCGTCCCTCCGCTGCGCTCCGGGTTTTCTTGGCCTTCATCCATCGCTCCATTCTTCAAACACCACGAGTTCAGGCAGCCGTTGTCGTGTTCCTCGGCCTCCTTCCTGTGCTCAACAACGTCAATCGCTGGGACTCGGCGCTCTCGTTCAATATCTACAGCGGCAACGTGAGCCGGGCGCAGGTGATCCTGTACGCCGACGAGGCCGCTACTCTGCCGCCGGAGATGGCGGCCCATGTCGCGATCCAGGGTGAATGGGCCGTGTTCGACCCCAACGCCTGGTCGATGCAGCAGTTCAATGCAGGCGTCTATCCCGAGGAGCGGATCTTCCGCGCCATTCTCGCCGTTGTGTGCGGCAAGCTTCCTACGGCGTCAGCCAGACTCGTGGTCGAGGAGAAGGCGAGCTGGTTTCACCCGAAGGCGACACACATCCGCGCCTGCGGCGATCGGTAACGCTTTTGGAGTCATAGACGGTTACAACGGGCGCACCGAGCGAGTCAGGCGCCCGCAAGCCGCATCCGCTACGCTCTTCGCCGCCAATGCAGCGGGCTACGACTGCCATGCAAGACAGCCAACACTTCAACTGACTGGACCAACAGACGGTAGTAGACGACGTAAGGAAAGCGTCTTGTGCCCGCCCTGCGAACCCCCTTGAATTCAACTCCATGCAACTCGGGCATTTCTTGGATTCGAGCAAAAACGTCCTCAACCGCGTCCAAAAACTCGAGCCCGAGGCCGTCGCGCTGGGCTTCAAACCAGTCTCGCGCATCCGTCAGGTCATCCTCCGCTTCCGGCCGAATGACGAATGCATAGCTCACGTGGCGTCTCGAAGCCGATCACGCACCTCCGCCCACGGTCGCCCGGCTGACGGATCGGAGTCCGCGGATGCCAGACGATGCTCGAGTGTTTTTCGGTGCGCCTCGGGGATTTCAGCTTCAGTGACAGGCGCAAGCGTATCCCAAATCTCGCCCAGGAGCCGCAATCGATCCTCACGGCTCATCTGGTCGATCCCGAGATCTCTCAATGTCGGTGACATGGCTTTCGCTCCGATGACGGAAGGTTCGGATGATTCTACCAAGTGCCACTCGAACGGTTCGGTGAAATCGGCGACCGTGCGGACGTCATCGATGGAGGCCGCCTGCGGCATCCTCAGTTTTGGGTTTGCCTTGGCGCCGTGCGGCATTGGCTGGGGTCAGGGAGAAGCAGACAGCGTTGGAGTGGCCGTCGGCAAGGCCTCGGAAAAAAATGCGATGATCGGACCCACGCCGCAGTGCGCCCGGTGTCGAGGCGTTCTTCACGGCACCGAATCCATGTCCTCGGCACATGGGCTCGAAACGCGGATGCGACTCTTGGGTCTCATAATGTCGGACACTCCGGGGCGATAACTGTCGATAGTCGTCGGAGCCCGTGAACTCTTCGGCGTGACTGCCGTTCGGCTCAGCAATCATTTCAAGCGTATCGAGCGGCGGGATCTCGAGGTCCTTCTGCTTCCGCAGGGCCGTGAGTGTCTTGGGGGAAATTCGTTCAAGGTACGGCAGTACGAGCAGCCCCTTTGCGGTGGCGAGAATTGTGGCTATCTCGACGGCGTCGGGCATTTCAAAAGCCGTGACGCCAGTGAGCGGAAACGACACTGGCCAGTCCTTGAGGCAAGCGCACACGAACTGAGCCGTCTGAGGAGTAAGAGGTGTTTCGGCGCCGATGGCCGCTAGCTTGTAGCTATTGACCCAAAGCCCCTGCCCCTTGAACCCGGCAAGGGCATTGGCAACCTCGAGTGAGACTCCCCGCGGGAAACCCAGGCTCACGTCGCCCCTAGAGCCGGCCAGCGCCTTCGCAACGTCGAGTGAGATTTCGCTCACGCCACAAAGTCCCAGATTCCCCTTGACTTCAGCCAGCGCTGCGGCGGTATCGACATCAAGCGCCCGCAGTCCGCCGAAGCGCAGGTTGTATCCCCTAAAATCAGCGAGCGCTTTCGCAGCGTCAGCGTCGAGCGTCGTCAAGCCGTCGAGGCCTCGGTGGCTGGTTCGAGGCCGGCGATAGCCGTGGCAGCCTCGGCATCGAGCGACGTTACGCCGTTGAGGTACAGCTCCCGGTCTTTGAACCCTGCAAGCACTTCTGCTACCTCCACGTCCAAGGTTCTAAGGCCAGAGAGTGACAGGCAGTCGATCTTAGACGCCATGAGCCGCCATGAGCCGCCATGAGCCGCAGCGACCGAGATGACAATCGTGCGAGCCGCTTCGCTTGTTCGAGCGTGAGAGACTCGATCTTGCTCTCGTTCTTGGGAAACTCGTCGTCCGCAATCGTTGGGACGCCGAACAGCAAGCCGCCACACAGAATTGCAGCGACCACCCAGGTTGGCATGCCTTGCCGAACAGAAACGGACTTCACCACATCGCCTCACGAGGCCAAGCTGACCCGCCATTCCACCACCAAGTTTACCGCCGCATCCAATCCCGAAGAACACAACTGATCAATCCCGCTCGTTTCTATGCGGGGCCCGAACAGCACTCGCCTCGCCCTTGTCGCGAATGAACGACAGCCCGGTCAGCCCACAGGCTCCGTCCGTATGCCGCGGACCAAAAGGAGCGGTGCTCGAGCGTGTTTCTGGCGGCCGCCCACAACAGGGGTAGAGCCGGGCGGGGCAGCCATTGGTCGGACGAGTGCCAGTCCGCTGATCAAAAAAATACCGGAGGAGGGACTTGAACCCACACGCCCTTGCGGGCAACGGATTTTGAGTCCGTCGCGTCTGCCATTTCGCCACTCCGGCATCTCTGCGGCAACTGTCGCACCGGTGAGAGTACGCCGCCGGACCGGCGGTTGCCAGCGGGGCGCCGTGGCCAGGCCGCCGCTACAATTGCTCGCGAACTTGCTCGGGCAGTGGCCATTCGTCGGGACGCCGCCCGAGGGCCATCGCCTTCCTCTCTCGTGAGCCGTCATTTGTCGATCACCTCTGCCTACGAAAACGGCCGATTCGGCCTCTCCTTCGAGCTTTTTCCACCCAAGACTCCTGCGTCGGAAGAGGCGATGTGGCGGACCGTCGCCGAGCTCGTGGCCTTCGAGCCGGCGCTCATCACCTGCACCTACGGCGCCGGCGGCTCCACCCGCTCGACCACGCTCGATGTGCTTCGCGGCCTCCGCTCGCGGCATGACGTGTCGGTCGCCAGCCACCTCACCTGCGTCGGCAGCACCGTCGATGAGCTTCGCGAATACCTCCGCGAGGTAGTGGCCATCGGCGTCTCCGCGATCGTCGCGCTCCGCGGTGACCCGCCCAAAGGCGAGACGACCTTCACGCAGGCCGAAGGCGGCCTGCGGTACGCCTCCGAGCTTGTGGCGGTGATCCGCGCGGAGTTTCCCGACTTTGGCATCCTCGTGGCGGGCTACCCCGAAACGCATCAAGAAGCACAAAGCCCCGAGAGCGATCTCGAGCACCTCAAGCGCAAGGCGGATGCCGGTGGCGATGTCGTCGTCACGCAGCTCTTCTACGACAACGCCGACTTTTTTCGGTTTCGCGACTGCTGCGCAAGCCTCGGCATCACCGCGCCCATCGTGCCGGGCATCATGCCCGTCACCAACTACGCCCAAATCCGCCGGATTGCCACGCTTTGTAAGGCGCAGCTTCCCGCGAGTTTTACCGACGCCTTCGAGGCGGCCGGCGACGACGAAGCGGCCCAGTTCGAAGCGGGCGTGAACTACGCCGCACGGCAGGTCGAGGAGCTCATCGCCGGCGGTGTGCCCGGCATGCATTTTTATGTGCTCAACAAGTCGCCGGCCACCGTGCGGGTGCTCGAGCACGTCGGGCTACGGCCCGCGTAGCGGTTGGTGGCCGTAGGTTGGTGGCCGTCATGGCTGTGTGTGCCGAACGGTATGAAAGCCCCTCGCGATAGCGACGGGACAGCGGGTCGTTGAGCGAGCCCGCCGGTGATGGTGCACGGGACGGCCTTCAACCCCGCGTGAAGGTCCCCTCCGGCTAGGGCCAGGGGCTTTTATTTGGACGAGGCCTGGATGGCGGAGTTTCTTCCGGGCGGACGCCCGGCAAGCGAAGCAGGGCCATGGAAGGCCTGCGCCGCGTGAAGACAGTCCATCACCTCGGCGGCTGGTCGTCGTCCATCGTGCGGATGTAGCGACGCAGCCGCTCCAGCTCGTCGCTCACGTGGCGAAGCTTCAGCATGTTCTCGACACGCTTCACGAGCTCCACGCGGTTGACCGGCTTCGAGAGAAAATCGTCGGTACCCGCCTCGACTGCCCGCTCGATGTCGCCCAGCTCGCCGAGCGCCGTCACCATCAGGATCATGATGGGGCTCGTGGAAGGATTGTCTTTGAGCCGCTGGCAGACCTCAAAGCCCGAGAGCTTCGGCATCATGACGTCGAGCAGGATCACGTCGGGGCCGAACGACGCCACCTTGTCGAGCGTGTCGGCACCATCCACGGCCGTCGCGATGTCGCAGTCGATATCGGCGAGATAAGCCTCGAGCAACTCGCGATTTGGCTCGTTGTCGTCGGCGATGAGGACGCGGGCTCGGCGAGACTCAGGCGTGACAGGGCTCGTGTCGGGCATAGAGCGAAGGACTCAATGGCGGTGTGGTGGGCGACGGTGGCCCGGGTCAGGGCACTTCAAAGAGCGACTGGCTCTTCACGATCGCAAGGTCGTCGGGGAACGTGTGGAACGCCTGCACGAGCAGGCTGCCAGGTCGGGTTTCGATGTCGAGCCAGCTGACAGCGCCCAGGGCCATTCGTCCACCGGCCTCGAAGCGATGGAGCAGGCCGCGGCGACTTCCCGACACCACGAGCTCCTCTTGGAAGGACCAGAAGAGCTCGGCCTCGACTCGCTCGAGCTGAAAACAGGTCTGGTAGGTCGCGCCGCCGCGGCATTGGAGGCGGTCGCTCCGCTCACCGGAGATTCGGTGGGCCAGGAGCCGACGCTTCTGCGGCAGCGGCTGCGTGGCGGCGGCGGCGACTTCGGTCAGCGTGGTGCTGCCATGACGCCATGTGACGACATGGCCTGCTTCCATGATCACGACGTTGGCCGAGTAGCTGCCGCGCTCGATCGATCGCCAGGCGCGAGCCTCGATCAGCTCCGGATGGAGCGGGCGGGCGAAGACCTGAAAGACGAGCTCGCCCGCCTTGGGTCGCAGGGATAGCACGCCAGAGAAACTCCACGGAAGAAACGTAGGACTGGTCGCACCTTCTGACGGTGCCTGCCCGACCTGTGGAGGGCAGTATACGGGCCGCCCAACCGCCACGACAAAGGCCGCGCAAGCCACGGCCAATCCCGCGGCTTGCCCGCTCGGTCAGCCCAGGCCCACGAGCATGTCGTAGGCCGCGTGCGAGCCGGCGGCGATCCCGAAACCACGCGCACAGAAGAGCACCGCGAAGAAGACACCGGCCAGAAAGCGGAACGTGAATGAATACGGATCGAAGGGGTCGCCAAGCGGGCCCACGTAGTGGGCGGCGCTAAAAAGCACGCTCGATACGAGTACGGCCCACGCAACGGCCACCCCACGGCTCGCGTTGAGGTTCATGAGCGCCCACGCAATCGCGGGCAAGAGGAGGAGCCGAAACAAGACCTCCTCGTAGAGGCCGGCCCCGCAATACGCGATCAAGCGGGCGAAAACGCCTTCACTGGCGGCCATCGCCATCGGCCAAAAACGGCCCTGCAACTGGCCAATTCCGATGAGCCCCGCAGCCCACAGCACAGATTCCCCCGTCATCGCCACGAGCACAGGCGTGCTCCATCGCCAGCGATCATGCTCCACGTAGTGCCAGGCCAGAAGGCCCACGATCGTGAGCGCGGGCAGCAGGAAATACTGGCCAAAACCGAGGTGATCGAGGAGTGTGCGAAGCCACACATCGGCGCCGTTTCGCGGCGAGCCGCGGCCGAGCAGAAGCACTCCCCCCTCGTAGGCGAGAACGAGCGGCAGCGAAAACACAAGGCTCGTTAGCGGCGTGCGGGAAATGCTCCAGTACGTGTCGGCCGCAGGCGATGCGTCGTCGGCGAAACTGTCGCTCGATGCGGCATCTTCGGCATGGGAATCCAGCTCGTCACCCGAAGAGGCGTCGTCCGTTGGCCACGGATCGTCCTCGGATTCCGCGTCGTCAGTGTCCACAATCCCTGCCATGCATCAGCCCAATCATCTGCGGGCCACGTCACAGACGCGAGAAAAACGCGTATTCCACCGGGCCATGTTCCACGAGCATTGCCGTCCTCACGCCAAGTGGGCAAGTCGGCCATGCGCAGGCACCGCCAACGACGCGCCCGCGGCGTCATGCTGGCGCTGCTAGCACCGATGCGCATGGGCGAATCGCGTGCCGAAACCGTCGGCGTGGCTCCGGGCTCGGGAGTCCAACGAGCATGCGTGGTTGCCATAAAATTTTTTTATGGGCTCATACGCATGCATTCATCGTCGTCAAGATGTGCTCTCAACGGTGTCGCATCGCGCACGCTTGACAAGTTTTGAACGCCTCACACAATGCCGAGCGTCATCAACGACGACACCGATTCAACGGTGGTGCTGACGTGATGCAAGAAATTTATTGGAACGCTCCGACGCGTTGGCTTCATTCCGCTGGATGAACGGTTCTGCCGGAGTGTGTGACTGATAACAACGAGGGCTGCGGCAAGGCCGTGGCCGTGTGGCGAACGTGAAATTGGGGGGCGACGACTTGAGGGATCGACAGTCGACGACCTTGGTCGTGGCCTGGATGTCCCCCCCGCCTTCACGTGTCCGTCATGGACGACGGCTGAGTGCCTCCTCACGCGGCCCAGGGCGAGCCAGCGTTTTCGCTGGTGTTTGCCCTGGGGGGGATGGGCTGCGGTAGAATCCGACGTCTCGACGGCCGCGGGGAATGACCATGGCGCGATGCCTGATCGGATGCGGATCGAATCTTGGCAAGCGCCGAGAGCAGCTCGACCTAGCGCTCGACCTCCTTCGCTTCATGCCCGGCGTAGAGCTCGTGGCCGTGAGCCGCTACCTCGAGACGCGGCCGATCGGCGGGCCGGCGGGCCAAGGGGGCTATCTCAATGGCGCCTGCCTGCTCGACACCGATCTTGCGCCGCATGACCTGCTCGGCGCTCTCATGTCCGTTGAGAGCACGCTCGAGCGTCGCCGTGACGAACGTTGGGGCGAGCGCACGGTCGACCTCGATCTCCTCCTCTACGGCGACGTCGTCGTGAGCTCCCCCGACCTCACGCTCCCGCATCCGCGGATGGCGACACGGCGGTTTGTCCTCGAGCCATCGGCCGAAATTGCCGCCGAGCTGCCCTACCCGCCCGGTGGATGCACCGTTCGTGAACTGCTCGACAACATCTCCGTGCCACACCCGCTGGTGGCCGTGGTCGGTGTGCCGGGCAGCGGAGCAACGGAAGTGGCCATGGCGGTGGCCGATGCCACGCTCGCCCGACTCGTACGGGCGGCCGTGCCGCTGCCGGAGACCGAGTGGCGGCGCGACGAAGCGCCTCGGCACGCGACGACCGACGCAGTGTCCCAGTGGCTCGCCGTTGCCGAGTCGTGGCAACGCGCGCTCGCCGCCGATCAGTGGCATGACGATCCTCACGGCACGATCACCGACTACTGGCTCGATTGGGTTCCTGTCGCTGCTTCAGTGTGTCTTTCGAAAGAGCAGTCGGCTCGCTTTCAAAGCGCCTTCGAGCCGCTGGCCAAGATCGCTGTGGCACCACATGTCGCGATCCTGCTCAAAGTCAGCAAGGACGAATTGCGGGAACGCCTCGCTTTTCGTAAACGGCAGGCGAGCCGGCACAGCGACGTCTTCGCCGATCTTCCTGCTGCCACCGCCGTCGCGGCCACCGAGATCGATGACCAAGTCGATGCCCTCGTGCATCTCCAGGACCATCTCGAGCGAAAGCTCCGCTGCCCGGTGGACCGCTGCCCGCGAGCGCCCAAGGCAGTCATCGCCATCGAGGCCGACGACCTGGCTGCCGCGACCGCCGACGCCACGGCTGCCGTCGAGGCGATGCTCTGATGGCGGCCGAGGGGCATGCCTCGGCGCCGGCGATCGAGCCGGTCGCTGATCCCGTCGCGATGCGCGAGGCTGTGCGCGCCGCCCGCGTCGCCGGAAGGCGTGTCGGATTCGTGCCCACGATGGGGGCGCTCCACGCCGGCCACCTCGCCCTCGTCGAGCAGGCCGCCACCGAGTGTGACGACGTGGTCGTGTCGATCTTTGTGAACCCGACGCAGTTCGGGCCAGGCGAGGATTTTGAGCGCTATCCGCGGAGGCTCGAGGCAGATCTCGAGGCGCTGCGAAGCCACTGTGTCCGCTGGGTCTTCACGCCGAATGTGGAGGCGATGTATCCCGAAGGGGCAGCGACTCGGATCGTTGTCGATGGGCCGGCAAACGGCTACGAGGGCGACATTCGCCCGGGGCATTTTTCAGGTGTGGCCACGATCGTCTGCCGGCTCTTTCTAGCGGTGCCCGCCGACAGGGCGTACTTCGGCGCTAAGGACTGGCAGCAGACGCTCGCCGTCAAACGCGTGGTTCACGACCTTGGGCTGCCGATCGATGTCGTTGTCTGCCCGACCGTTCGCGAGCCCGACGGTCTCGCGATGAGTTCCCGCAACGCCTACCTCACGCCCGACGAGCGCCGCCGCGCCGTCACGCTCTCCCAGAGTCTCGCCGAAGCCGCGGAGGCCTGGGGCTCAGGCGCCCCCCTCGCATCGATCGAAGCCGTGATGCGAAACCGCCTCGAACACCACAACATCACCATCGACTACGCCGCGATCGCCGATGCCGACACGCTTGGGCCAGTCACCGCGGGCCACGCTGCCGTCGCCCTCGTCGCCGGCCGCCTCGGCAGCACGCGGCTCATCGACAACCGGCTCCTCCCACCCCGCGGGGCGTGACGTGAGTGCGTCTTTGGGTTCATCGAAGCGGCAGCGGTGCGGACACGGATTGAAGCCCCTCGCGATAGCGCGGGGGTGGCGGGTTGTTGGGCGAGCCCGTCCGTGATGGTGAACGGGATGGCCTTTTGCCCGCCGCCCCCTGGCTATCGCCGGGCGCTTCTATTCCCTTGAAGGCCATCCGGCTGGCATGCTGGCAAGACATCACCACTGAATGCAGGCTCATGCGATCCATCCTTTTTCATGTGCCGACCACGGTGCCCTGGGGCGATGGGAGTCTTCTGCTCTTCGGGCCCCTCGGTCTGCTCACGCTTGTGTGGCTCGTGATCGGGCTCGGCTGGTTTGCCTTCGTGGCGATGCGGCAAGGGATGCAGGCCGCAGTGATCCAGCTTGGAATGCCGGTTGTGGCCCTCACGATCATCCTGGGCGTTGTGCTCCCTCTGATCGCGACCGACAAAGGGGTTCCCATTCGCGGCTACGGCGGGATGCTTCTGGCAGCGGCCGTCTCGGGCACATGGCTTTCGATCGTGCGCGGCCGGCGGGTCGGCATCGACGCCGACACGATCCTCTCGCTCGCCACGCAGGTGTTCATCTGGGGAATCGTGGGGGCGAGGCTCTTCTATGTGATCCAGTATCACGACCGGTTTTTTGTTGCCGGCAAGCCGCTCACCCAATCGCTCATGGATGTCGTGAACATCGCCGGCGGTGGGCTCGTCGTGTTTGGGTCACTGCCCACCGCGGCCATCGCCGCCTGGCGATTCGCACGCCGCCGCGGAATCGACATCCTCACGCTCGCTGACGTGATCGCCCCGGGCATGCTCGTGGGGCTGGCGATCGGCCGCGTCGGCTGCTTTCTCAATGGATGTTGCTATGGCGGCCCCTGCGATCTGCCGTGGGCCGTCGAGTTTCCCGCCGGCACTGAAGTAGCAGCAAAATTTCCTGCGGCGGGTGGCGCCCCGGGAGCGGGTGTACCCCCGGGAGCGGGCGTACCCAGCGTGCCAGTCCACCCGGCGCAGCTCTACGCGGCGATCGATGCCGCCCTCCTTGCGATGCTCGCCGTCGCGTGGACCCCGTTTGCCCGCCGCCCCGGCGAGGTTTTTGCCGTTGTGCTCACGCTTCACCCCATTTCGCGATTGCTCCTCGAGGCCATCCGCGTCGATGAGCCGCCGGCCCTCGGCACGCCGTTTTCCATTTCTCAGCTCGTGTCGCTGGTGCTTCTCGTCTTGGCCGCCGCCCTCTGGTGGTGGATCGGCCGCCACGCCCCGGCTCAAACGGCACGGCTTTGACCGCCAACCGCCGCGGGGCGACATTGACCGCACCGTGCCGTGGGGAACTTTGTGAACGCCCTCGGCATCCAAGGCACGTCAAGGAAACGGCTCGTGGCCGTGCAAACAACTCAACCTGAAGACGGTTTGACCGACGAAAGAGCGCTCGTAGGCCGCGCTGCGGCTGGAGACGCCGAGGCCTTTCGTGCGTTGGTCGAGCGGTACCAAGGGCGGGTTGTCGCATTCCTTCGGCAGCTCTGCGGCTGCCCGGAGCAGGCGCTCGACCTGGCGCAGGAGACGTTCCTCTCGGCCTACCGTCATCTCGGGTCGTTCCGGCACGAAAGCAGATTTTCGACATGGCTGCACACGATAGCGATCAATCACGCGCGGTCGGCCGGTCGCCGGCGTCGCCCGGTGCGGTCCCTCGACGCGGTCGGGGCCGACGGCTCGCGGATCATGCCCGAACCAGCCGCCGCAATGCCCCCGGTGTCGGCTGGCCTCGAGCACGCCGATCTTGCGCGGCGGCTTACTTCAGCGCTCGACTGCCTCGACGATCGCTACCGCGAGGTGATTATGCTCGCCGATATGAACGATGCCAGCTACGAGGAGATCGCTGCGACCCTCGAGATCCCGATCGGCACCGTCCGCAGCCGACTGCACCGCGGCCGCCTCGAACTCCGGTCGCTCCTTCTTGATTCCTGAAGTTGATTCCTGAATACGCCTACGCATTCGCTCTCATGACTTCTCCGCATACCCCCGATCACTCGCCGCTTGCCGCCGACGACCCTCGCATCAGCGAGTGGCTCGATGGAAGGCTCGCACCGCCAGACGCAGCCCACGTTGAGCGGGCCGTGCAGGCATCGCCCGAGCTGGTCGCGCTGGTCGATGACCTGCGAGCCATTCGCGGGGCAATGCGAGCGCTGCCCACGGACCACGTGCCGGCGAGCTTGAGCGACTCTGTGATGGCCGCGATTGCTGCATCACCCGCCGCTGCTCCTGCCTTGGAGACCGCGGCGAATCCCGTGATCGCGAGCAGCGGCCGTGGTCGCCGCATGCCGTGGATGGCGCTTGTCGGTGCGCTCGCCGCTGGCATTCTGGCGACGGTGGTCGTGAACCTTCCCGACGAGAAAGGCCGCGAGGTTGCCCTCGGGCCGGCGGCGGAGCGGGACAAAGCCGATGCGAAGAAGTTTGCTGAACGCGAAGCACCCGCCGATTCGAGCCGCCTCCAGCAAGACCTCGCCGCGACGACGAGTCGAGTCGGGGAGGAGCAGGCCGCTTCTGCGAAAGATGATTTGCCCGCCAGCGGCCTAGTCGGCCGGGCTCAGCCATCCGTCGAGGGCCGGCTCGCGGGGGCTGGCGGCGCAGGGGGTGGATTCGACGCGGAGCCAGAAGGCGACGAAACGA